>Ga0255760_10002231_pt1 | contig 18037 bp, 17 predicted proteins | sample 071ome_25_FD_179960 | JGI IMG/M metagenome (GOLD analysis project Ga0255760, IMG submission 179960) | Coastal salt marsh microbial communities from the Groves Creek Marsh, Skidaway Island, Georgia - 071410BT metaG (version 2) | ecosystem: Environmental > Aquatic > Marine > Intertidal zone >... | reverse complement strand
AAACCGAGGGCACCAATACGGCCCGCACCGGGGACGAAGACGACGGCTATGCGCTCCAAACCCTCCAGCTGAAGGGCCATCGAGCCCTCACGGATCAGCTCACGGTGACGGCCCTGGCGCGACAGGTCGCGCGGCGAAGCGACATCGACGGGACCCCAGCCCCCGCGTTTATTCCTGCCGATAGCGATACGCAGGGCCGGGCCCAGCAGCGCCTCCTTGGCGTGCGCCTGGACTACGAAACGGACCAGCAAACGGTCAGCGTTTCCGCGGAGCAGCTGGCGTCGCGCTATCGGGACTCGGAGGACGGCGCGCGCTCGGCCCAGCGCCGGGGGGACCGGCTTCGCCTCGTGCTGCAAGGCACGCGGTATTTTCCCAACGCCCCCCTGGGGGAGGCCGTGCTAACCCTTGCCGCGGAGCAGGAGCAAGAGCGTTTTGACCAGCTTGGGGAAGCCAGCGTTTTCGGGGACCCGACGCAACGCCAAAGCCTCACCCACCGCAGCCTGCTGGCCGTGGCCGGGTGGCGGCCGGGGGACCGCCTGACCTTAAGCGCCAGCGGACGCTTCGATGATAACGAGGCCTTTGCCAGCGCCTGGACGGGCCGGGTGGGGGCGGAGGTGGCCATTGCTGCCCACACCGCGCTCTGGGGCAGCTTCGCCAGCGCCCAGAAAAACCCCACCTTTACGGAGCGCTTTGGCTTCACCCCCGACACCTTCTTTGGCAACGCCGACCTGCGCCCGGAGCGCAGCGTAGCCGCCGAGCTTGGGCTTCGCCAGCGCTGGCCGGCCCTAGGGCTAGAGGGCAGCGTGGTGGCCCACCGGTCGCGGCTGAAGGATGAAATCAACGGCTTTAGCTTTGACGGCGCCCTTGGCGGCTTCACCGCGGTGAACCGGCAAGGCACCTCCCAGCGCTCCGGGATGGAAGGCACCCTGGCCTGGACCAACGACCGGGGTCTGGAGATCACCGCGCGCTATAGCGTGCTCGACGCCAATGAGGTGCAAGGGGCAGAGCGGCGCGACGAGATTCGTCGCCCGGGCCGGCAGGGGTCCCTCACCGCGGCCCTGCTGCCGGGGCACCTGGGCCCCTTTAGCGGACGGCTCACAGTCGCTTGGCGCGAAGCACTGGACGATACGGACTTCGCCCCCTTTCCAGCGGAAACGGTGAAGCTCGATGCGCTGACCTTAGTGCGCGGCCAGCTGAGCGTGCACCCGAGGGAGGGGGTGACGCTCAGTCTTTTGGGCGAAAACCTGCTGGATGAGCGCTATGAAGCCCTTTGGGGCTACCGCGCGCCGGGGCGCGCCCTCTACCTCCGGGCGCGCCTGAGCCTGGACTAGCCTTCGAAGGCTGCCCGCTCCGGCTTCGCGGCCGGGGCGGAATCGCCCTTCAGATAGGCCAGCACGGTGTCGGCGTCGGAGACCTCGAAGGGATCGCTGCCGGCATTATCGGCAAAGCCCGGCTCAACGAACATGGCATCGATTTCCCCGTTCCGGACCACCATGGCGTAGCGCCAGGACCGATCGCCGAAGCCCAGGTTTTCCTTACGCACGAGCATGCCCATCTGCCGCGTGAAGCTGCCGTTGCCATCGGGCAGCAGGCGCACGCGCTGGGCGCCAATGGCCTTGCCCCACTGGAACATCACGAAGGCGTCGTTCACGGACAGGCAAATGATTTCGTCCACCCCTTCCGCCTGGAACGCGTCATAGAGTTCCTCGTAGCGCGGCAGGTGCGTGGAGGAGCAGGTGGGCGTGAACGCGCCGGGGAGGGCGAAAAGCACGATGGTCTTACCGGCGAAGATCTCCTCGCTGGTGACCTCCTGCCAGCGGAAGGGATTGGGGCCCGGGACGCTTTCGTCGCGCACGCGGGTTTGGAACATCACAGAAGGCACACGTTGGGGAGCCATGACTACACCCTCGGGTTAAAGTGGGGGAACCAAAGGCTAGGGCACAAGAGATGTCCTTAAGCTGAACCCGGGAGGAGAACACCATGGAGCAGCCCCAACCCTTTAGCGTTTCCGTGGACGATGCGGTCCTGGAGGACCTAAAGCATCGCCTGACCAACGCGCGCCTGCCGGAGGCGGAGCTTGTCGACGACTGGAGCCAGGGCCTGCCCCGGGCCTACCTCGAGGCGCTCCTGGCCTACTGGCGCACGGACTACGACTGGCGCCGCTGCGAAACGCTTCTGAACGGCTGGCCCCAATTCACGGTGCCGCTTGATGGCCCCGGCGGCCCCCTGCCCGTGCACTTTATCCACCTGCGCTCTCCAGAGGCGAACGCGCGCCCGCTGCTGCTTAGTCACGGCTGGCCCGGCTCCATCCTCGAATTCCGCCACGTGCTGGGGCCCCTAACCGATCCCGTGGCCCACGGCGGCCGAGCCGAGGACGCCTTCCACGTCGTCGCACCTTCCCTGCCGGGCTTTGCCTTCAGCGGCAAGCCCACGGTGCCCGGATGGACCGTGGAGGCTATGGCCAAGGCCTTCGATCAGCTCATGACCGGCCTTGGCTACGAGCGCTACTTCGCCCAGGGCGGGGACTGGGGCTCGATCATCACCTCGGCCCTCGGCGAGCTGGCGCCCCCGGGGCTGGCGGGGATTCATGTGACCATGCCCATCGTCACCCCGGACCCGGAAACGGTCGCCACCCCCAACGCGGAAGAGCAGGACGCCCTCGCGGGCCTTGCGCACTACCAGCAGTGGGATTCGGCCTATGCGCGCATCCAGGGCACTCGCCCCCAAACCCTCGCCTACGGCCTCGCCGATTCCCCAGCGGGGCAAGCCGCCTGGATCATCGAGAAGTTCTGGTCCTGGATGGATTGCAACAACGATCCCGAATCCGTGCTCAGCAAGGATGAGCTTCTGGATAACGTCATGCTCTACTGGCTGAACAACGCCGCGGGCTCTTCAGCGCGCATCTATTGGGAAAGCTTCAATAAGGTGAGCCAAGGGCCCCTCACCCTGCCCTCGGCCATCTCCCTCTATCCGAAGGAGATCTTCCGCACCTCGGAGCGCTGGGCGCGCCGACGCTTTACCGATCTTCGGCGCTTTAACCGAGCCGAGAAGGGGGGGCACTTTGCTGCCATGGAATGCCCGGAGCACTTTGTCTCCGAGCTTCGGGCCAGCTTTGCCACCATGACGCTTTAAAGGCCGAGCACGGCCTTCGCGATAATGTTTTTCTGCACCTCTTCCGAGCCGCCGAAGATGGAGGCGGCTCGGCTATTTAGGTAGCGCCCCGTCACCGCCACCCCGGCCTCCGGGCCCAGGGGCTCTTCGTTAACCGCGAGGCCTCGGGGCTGCTGGGGCAGGCCATAGTAGGCGCTCACCTCCAGCGCCAGCGTGTTGATGTCCTGCTCCAGGCGCACGCTGAGGTTCTTAGCCAAGGAGGATTCGGGCCCGGGGCTCCCTCCCTCAGCCAGCCCCGCAAGGGTGCGCAGCTCGCTGAGTTCAAAGGCATCAAGACGCACGGCCAGCGCCGCAAGCCGCGCGGCTATCTGCGGCTGCTCCAGAACGCTCGTGCCGTCCTCCCGGGTGAGGCTGGCCAGGGCCCGAGCGTGTTCTAGGGCTTCCCGAAGCCCCGGGGCCGCCCCACCGCCGCCGCGCTCAAATTCCAGCAGGTACTTGGCCACGGTCCAGCCTTCGTTCTCCGGTCCCACCCGATTGGCCACGGGCACCACCACATCGTCGAAGAAAACCTGGTTCACCTCGTGATCCCCAGCCAGGGTGATCACGGGCTTCACGGAGATTCCCGGCGTCGCCATGGGGATGAGCAGGAAGCTGATGCCGCGCTGCGGCGCACCGCTGCTATCGGTGCGCACGAGGCAGAAAATGTGATCGGCGAAATGGCCATGGGTGGTCCAGAGCTTCGTGCCGTTGACCCGGTAGACGTCTCCGTCCCGGGTGGCCGTGGTGCGCAAGCTGGAAAGATCGGAGCCGCTCCCCGGTTCCGAATAGCCCTGGCACCAGTAGTGCTCGCCGGAGAGGATCTTCGGCAGGTAATGGGCCTGCTGCTCGGGCGTGCCGTAGCGGAAGAGCACCGGCGCGAGCATGCGAAGGCCCAGGGGGATAAGCCCCGGCGCCCCGGCCCGGGCGCATTCCTGGTTAAAGATGTAGCGCTGATTGGCGGAGAAGCCCGGCCCTCCAAAGGCCTTCGGCCAGGCCGGCGCCGCCCAGCCCTTGGCGGCCTGCAAAATAGCCTGCCACTGCAGCGCTACGTCCCGGTCCGGGAACACCGTCGTTTGCCGCGCAGCGGCAGCCTTCAGGGCCGGCGTCAGGTGCGCATCGAGGAAGTCCCGCACCTCCTCCCGAAAGGCTTCGTCCTCCGCGGAAAACTGCATGCTTAGGGCCATGTCCGGTTCCCTCCCCAGGGGGTGTCTTTTCCTTCTTCTACCGCGGTCCGGGGGAGAGGTCAAAAGACTCGTCATTCCATCGTCATGATGTAAAGCTAGCGTCGCGGTATGGAGCCCAGCGGAGGCCGTCTGCCATGACCGAAACCAAAGTGCCTCGCCGCGCGGCGAACGCCAGCGTATTCGATGCTTACCTGCGCGATCCGCCCCAGCTTTCCTACGTGGAACCCAGCGATCCCTGGCCTCGCCGAGCGAGCCTAGCCATGCTTGAGCGCGCCTGCGGGCAGCGCGCGCTGCAAAATCATTATCAGGGCCTGAAGGCGACGGCCCAGGAGCGTTTCTTTGAAGAGGCGCTGGCGCGTCTGGGGGTGACCCCGGAGATTCAGGGCCCCGGCCACGAGGCAGGGCCGGCGCCGGGCCCCACCGTGTTCGTGGCGAACCATCCCTTCGGGATTATCGATGGGCTCGTGCTCTGCGCCTATGCGAAGGCCCGCTACGGCGACTTTCGCATTCTGCTCCACGCCCGCCTTTGCCAGGACCGGGATTTACAGCGGTACTTCCTGCCCGTGGACTTCACCGAATCGCGCGCTGCCATGCTCACGAATCTGGAAACGGGGCGGGCGGCCCGGGCGGCGCTGGATGCGGGGGTGCCCGTGCTGATCTTTCCCGCCGGGGCCGTTTCCACCCGGCAGCGCCTCGGCTTTGGGGCCCTCACGGAAGCGCCCTGGCGCACTTTCACGGCGAAGCTCCTGGCCCAAAGCCAGGCCACCGTGGTGCCCACCTTTTTCCATGGGGAGAATTCCCGGGTATTCCACGTGGCGAGTCACTTTTCCCAGGCCCTGCGCTACGCCCTTTTGCTGCGGGAAACGCACCGCCGGGGTGGCAAGCCCTGCCGGGTAACCCTCGGGGCGCCCATTCCCTGGGAAACGCTTGCGGCCCTGGGCTCGCGGCAGGCCATCACCGACCACCTCCAGGCCGCTACCTGGTGCCTTAGGGATTCGGCCTAGAGCAAGCCAAGCCCCATAAGGGTCCGCCGCACGTCTTCCTGAGCCTCCGCCCCAAGGGGCGCCTGGGGCGGCAAGGGATCGCCCACGGCGAAGCCCTGTAGGGACAGGCCCGTCTTGATGCAGGGGGCCAGCATGTGGCGGGCGAAAAGCTGATTGAGGCGCCACAGGGGACGCTGAAGCACCATTGCTTCCTCCCAGGCCCCGCGGCGGCAAGCCTCATAGAGCGCCACGCTTTCCCGGGGCGCCACGCACGCCGGCCCAGCCATCCAGCCCACGCCCCCGAGGAGCATCACCGCCGCCGGCACGTGGGCCGAGGCGGCGAAGATCGCCAGGTTTCCTTCCGTGGCCTCGAGAATGGAGAGGAGGCGTCCGGTGTTTGAGGACGCATCTTTCAGGTAGGCAATATTGGAAACCTTGGCCAGAGCGGTCAGCACAGGCAGGGACAGATCGGCGCGCTGGAAATTCGGATTGGTGTAGAGCACCACGGGGCGCTCCGTCGCCCCGGCGATGGCGCGGAAGTAGCCCTCGATGGCGTCGTCCTTAAGGGGAAAATAGGCTTCCAGGATGGCCAGGATGCCATCACACCCGAGGGCATCGAAGGCGCGGGTCTGCGCCACCGCATCGGCCGTCGCCGTGGCGGCGACCCCGGCCACCACGGGCACCCGCCCTGCGGCGGCCTCGAGCACGACCTCCACCACCCGGCGCCGCTGGGCCCAGTTCAGGTAAGCGAACTCCCCTGTGGAACCTAGGGGCGTGAGGCCGTGCACCCCCGCGTCGATTAAGGCTTCGCACAGCGCCGCGAGGGGCGCCTCCATCACCTTGCCGTCCGCATCAATCGGGGAGACCAGATAGGGAAAGACGCCGTGAAAAGTGCTCATGGACTAAGAACCCTCGCTTAGGGGACGACCCTCATCATCGGTGGCTAGGGGCTCGCACTGGAGTACCGCCGACCGGGGGATAACGCCGTAGCAATGAGGAAAGGCCTCCCCCCGCCCCGTGCTGTCCTCCTCCTTCAGCCAGCCGGCGAGCGCCGGCGCATCTAGAGTCAGCAATAACAGGTTTGCCTCGCTGCGAAAGTAGCGCTCGAGCACGCCGGAGAGCTGGTCTGCCCAGCAGCAGTGGATGAACCCTTCCCCTTCCCATCCAGGGGGCGCGTAGTGCGCAGCGTTGGGATCGAAGCTGCGGGCCTGGGCCACATGGTAGAGCGTTTTCACCTAGACTCGTGCCTGTCTTGAAAAGCGTCACCTTAGCGCGTTGCGGGTGACCCAAGCCAGGAGCGTCCATGGAACCCGGCCCCCTATCCCTTGCCCCCGTGCTCCTGTCCCTGGTGCTGGCCCTGGCCTTCCGCCAGGTGCTCTTTGGGCTCTTTGCCGGAGTGCTGCTGGGCACGACCCTCCTCACCCCCGATCCGCACCTGGGGCTTTTAGCCAGCGTGTTCCGCGATCAGCTTAGGCCCCAGCTCATGGATGGCTATAACGCGAGCGTAATTCTGCTGCTGGCGGTGATCGGCAGCTTCGTGGCGCTGCTGGAGCGCTCCGGCGGGGCCCAGGCCTTCGCCGAGGGCGCCGTCCGGCGCCTGAAAAGTGCGCGCCAGCTGCAGCTTGGGGCCTACGGCGGGGGCCTCCTAATCTTCTTCTCCGACTTGGGCACGCCGCTGATTCTCGGACCGATCTTCCGTCCCCTGTTCGATCGCGCCGGGCTGCTGCGGGCCCGCCTCTCCCTGATTTTGGACGCCACCGCCGCCCCCATCGCCATCCTCGTGCCCTTCATCGGCTGGGGTGTGTACATCATGAGCCTGGTGGCCCAAACCCCGCCGGGGGCGGGCCCGGAAGCGCCCTATGCGCTCCTCCTGGGCGCCCTGCCCTTTCAGTTCTACGCCTGGCTCGCCCTGGCGCTCATCCCCCTTCTGGCCTTCACCGGCGGGCATTTCGGGACCCGTGGCACGTCCGAAACGCCATCGAAGGCACCGGAGCCGCCAGCGCCGGCCGCGGAGCCCTCAAAGGCCGAGCCCCAACCGCATCACCCCTGGCAAGCAAGCCTGCTCTGGGCGCCCCTGGCCGTGCTGGGCGTCGCTCTCTTCGCCATGCTCGGGCCGGAGGGCTTCCCCTTTGCGCCCCTACCCGGGGCCGATTTTCGCGCCGGGCTGGCCGCCGCCTACGCCCTGGCCACGGCCACCCTCGTGCTGCTCGCCCTGGCGCTGCAGATCCTGCCCTTTGCGACGCTCATGGAAAGCGCCATCACCGGGGCCACGCGCATGACCCCCGTGGTGGCCACCCTGCTCATGGCCTGGACTCTGGCCGATCTCGGCGAAGCCCTGGGCGCCCCGCGCTACGTAGCCGAGACCGTACTCGCAGACTTCCCTGTCGCCCTGCTTCCCGCCGCCGCCTTTTTGCTCGGAGCCTTGATCAGCTTTGCCACGGGCTCCTCCTGGGGGACCTTCGCCCTGCTGATCCCCCTGCTCCTTCCTGCGGCGGCCAGCCTCGAGGGACCCGTGGCCCTGACTCTGGCGGCGATTCTGTCCGGGGGCCTTTTCGGGGATCACGCCTCGCCCCTGTCGGAGACGACCATCCTCGCCGCCAGCGGCGCCGAACTCAGCACCTTCGAGCACTTCCGCCACCAGTGGCCCTACGCCACGGTGAACGGCGCCCTCGCCCTGGGGGCGTTCCTGGTGGCCGGGGCCCTACCCAAGCCCTGGCTCCTGCTGCCCCTGCTACTGGTCCAGGCCGGGGTGTGGGTCGCGCTGTTTCGCCGGGCCAAGGCGCGCCCGTGACAGCGCGCAAGCATGGGTAGAGAATCGAGCAAAAAAAGGGGGGAGTGTCATGGCAGAACAGAGCAACACCATCGGAACGGATCTCGGAGGCTTTGACGGCGCCGCTGCCGTCGAGGGGCTTAACCGCTTCCTCCGGCTGCGTACCACGCCCATCGTGATGAAGCGCTTTCGCACGGTGGAGGAAATGAACGCCGTACCGAAGATCCGCCGACCCGATGCGGTCCACACCATGGACCAGATCGTAGGGCAGGCGGCCCGGAACGGCTGGACCGTAGGGGTAAGTGCGGAGAATCTGGTCGGCGCTCAGTGCGGCACCGTGGTGGGCCTACATGAAGCCGATGATAAGTGGCTCTCCGGCGATCGCATGACCGGCGTTTGGTACAAAACCCAGGAAGACGCCGCGGCCCACCAGGCCGCCATGGATCGGCCGAGCTACGGCACCCACGCCGGCGTTGCCGTTAGCCCCATGGCCAGCGGTCGCCTAGATCCGCCGGATATCTGCCTGATCTATGCCACCCCGGCACAGATGATTCTGTTCATCAATGGGCTGCAGTGGACCGGTTACAAAAAGCTCGAATGGGGCTGCGTGGGGGAATCGTCCTGCGCCGACTCCTGGGGCCGAGCCCTGGCCAAGGACGAACCCAGCCTGTCCATTCCCTGCTTCGCAGAACGGCGCTACGGCGGCGTCATGGAGGACGAGCTCCTCATGGCCATCCCCCCGCGCTATCTCCCTGGGGTGATCGACGGCCTCGCCGCGCTATCGCGCAACGGGCTGCGCTACCCCATCGCCCCCTACGGCGTGAACAACGATGCCCGGGCGGGCATGGGCGTTAGCTATGGGTGAGGTGCTGGGCTTCCCCAGCAGCACGGCACGGAAGGCCCAGCGCAAGAAAAAGCGGGAAGGCGGCACCCTGTGTCGCCAGGGCTTCCACGCCTGGGAAGTCGATAAAAACCGAACCTTCGACGTTAAGCAGGGGAAGCTAATTACCCTACGCCGGTGCCGGCGCTGCGGCGCTGAGGAGACGACCCTGACATGAGTGATGCCTTCGCCTTAGATCCGGCCCTGGAACGCGACAGCGTCCTCGTGGGTCATAGCAATGCGGGGCAAGTGCGGCTGCACCGTGATGCTCGCTGGCCTTGGCTGCTGTTGATTCCCGAGCGGCCGGGCCTGCGAGAGCTTCACGAGCTGGAGGAAACCGCGCGGGCGCAGCTCTGGGCCGTGAGCGCGGCCCTCAGCGAAGCCCTGCTGCGGGAAGGGCCCGCGGATGGAAAGTTAAACGTGGGGGTACTAGGGAACCGGGTGGCCCAGCTCCATCTTCATCACGTGCTGCGCTGGCCCGGGGATCCGGCCTGGCCGGACCCCGTCTGGGGCCAGCCCGGGGCTTTGGCCTACGAGGCGCCGGAGCGCGCAGCGGCGCTCTGGCGCGATCGCCTAGGCGCTTTGCTGCGCTGAGGCCGTAACCCCCGTGGGCATGGGGCAGCTCACCCCCGTGCCGCGCAGGCCGCAGTAGCCATCGGGGATCTTCGACAAATACTGCTGGTGGTAGGGCTCGGCGTAGTAGAACGTCGGCGCCTTGCCAATCTCCGTGGTGATGGGGCCGAAGCCCGCGGCCCGAAGCGCCGGCTCAAAGGCCGCCTTCGAGGCCTCCGCTGCCGTCAGCTGGGCGTCCGTCGTGCCATAGATCGCCGAACGGTACTGGGTGCCGATATCGCCCCCCTGACGCATCCCCTGGGTAGGATCGTGCTCATTCCAGAAGCGCTCCAGCAGCGCCTCATAGGCAATGACGGTGGGATCAAACACCACAAGCACCACCTCGGCGTGCCCCGTGCGGCCGCTGCACACTTCCTCATAGGTGGGGTTTGGGTGATGCCCCCCTGATAGCCCACGGCCGTGCTGTAGACCCCATCCAGCTGCCAGAACAGGCGCTCCGCGCCCCAGAAGCAGCCCAGAGCAAAGAAGGCCACCTCGTGGCCCTCGGGCCAAGGACTTTGCAGCGCCGTGCCCAGGGCGTGGTGATGCTCCGGCACGGGCATGGTGGTGCTGCGCCCGGGCAGGGCTTCATCGGCGGTGGGTAAGGTTTTCGGTTTGGAAAAGAGTGCCATCGGGGGGTCCTCCTCGCTGAGGGCCTGATGGTGCGCATTCGCCGGGAAAGAGACAAGCCTTGCCGTCGCTCTGCTATGCTCCGGCTATGAGCGCGACCTTCACCATCGGCCCCGCCGGCCTCCCCAAACGCCTCCCTGGGCTCGCCCTTGGAGTGCTTTCGCTGCTGTTTTTACTCACGGGCTGCGCCCAGGGCACGGGTGCGGCGGCGCGCTCGGATTACGACGCCCTTGTCGAAGATTTGAAGGCCGGCGCCCCGCGCTGGGAAGAACTCGATCCCACCTTCCTCGCCAGCGCCGACCGCAACGAACGCTTAAGCCGTCGCCCGGCGCTCCGCGGACGCGTCCTCCGAAGCGGGGCTGAAGGGGAGCGCAGCCGCCTGAAGGCGGCCCTTGAACGCCTCGAGCTTTACTACGGGGACATGGACGCCCACGCCCAGGCCTTCCGTGCTGCGCTAAGCCTGGACGCCTCGGAAAGCGCGGCCCATCACCAAAGCGCCCTCCAGGCCCTCGAAAACCGAATTGCTGCCAGCGGCGAGGGCACCCCCGAAGCCCCCTATGCCGTGCTCACGGCCCAGGACGCCTTCGATTGGCTACGCCAGCGGAAGATCGCCACCGTCGGGGCCCTCTACCAGGGCGACGACGAGGCCGGAACGCTCCAGCTCCTGATCCGCGTGCAGGAAGCCCAGGGCGAGGGGCTGAAGAACTGGATCTTTGACCTGACCCCCACCTTCACTGCCGGCGCCCAGTGGGCCCAGGCCATGGGGGCGGACAGCAAGCCCTCGGCCTACATCGCCACCCGCGCCCAGCAGGGCGATCCTGCCGCCCAAACGGCCTACGCCCTGCGGCTCTGGCGCGAGGGTTCGGGGCTTGGCCCGGAAACGGTCAGCTGGCTCCAAAGCGCCAGCGAAGCGGGCAACCTCGTTGCCCGAGAGCTTTTAGGCACGGTCTACCTGGCCCTCGCCGCCCGGCGGGAGGGGGAGGAGCAAAGCCGCTTCCTCGACGCCGCCGTGGATCAGCTCCTTCTTGCCGTGGCCCAGGGTTCGGCGGAGGCCATGGTCAACCTGGCCAAGCTTTACCTCAGCGGCCACTTCGGGGAAGAAAACCGAAGCGCCGGCGTAGCCCTCCTGCGCCAGGCCATCGCCCGGGACAACCTCGACGCCGAGGTGCTCCTCGCGCGCCTCGAATACAACGGTCAGCTGGTCGCCAAGGCCGAGGCCCAGGCCCTCGAGCGTTTGCACCGGGCCGCCGACGCAGGCCACCCGGAAGCCCAGCTGTTCTCCGTGCGGGAAAAGCTGAGCACCGAGCAAGCCCTCGACAACCGTGCCCAGGGCTGGCTAACCGCCGCGGCGGAAAGCGGCCTAGCCGATGCCATGCTGCTCCTCGGCTCCCTCCACGCCGACGGCGTTCACTTCCCCCAGGATGACGAACTCGCAAAGCGCTGGCTCAGCGCCGCGGGCTTAAGCTCTGGAGAAGCGGAAACCATCAATACCGCGGCCTGGATTCTCGCCGTGGCGGAGCGGCCCACGCTTCGAGCGCCGGCCCTAGCGCTTCGGCTCATGGACGCCCTCATGACCCGAGACGAAGCCGCTGCGGCTAACCCCGCCTATCTGGATACCTGGGCTGCCGCTGCGGCAGCCACGGGCGACTTTGAACGGGCCGTCGCTATCCAGCGCCAGGCCGTCACCGCCGCCGAAGCGCTCGAGAACCCGCCCTATCTCCCGGTGCTTCGGCAGCATCTCGAGCAATTCGAAGCCGGCGAGCCGGTCTTCGAAGCGGTTCCGTGAGCCCACCTCAGGGGACCTGGCTGGGCCCGGACGCCTTCGACGCCCTCCTCCTTGAAGGGCGCCCCCTGCTCGACGTTCGCGCCCCCATCGAGTTCCTCAAGGGGGCCATCCCCGGCGCAACCAACCATCCCCTCATGAACGACGATGAGCGGGCCCGGGTGGGCCGCTGCTACAAGCAGGAGGGACACGACGCCGCGGTACGCCTCGGCCATCGCCTGGTCAGCGGCGACATCCGGGAGGCCCGCATCGAGGCCTGGGCTGCCTGGGCCAAGGCCCATCCGACCGGCGCCCTCTACTGCTTCCGCGGGGGCCAGCGCTCCCAAATCACCCAGAGCTGGCTGGCCGAGGCCGGCGTCGAGGTGCCCGGCATCACGGGCGGCTATAAGTCACTCCGCCAGCACCTGCTCAACATCATCGATCGGGAAAGCCCCCGCCTACCCTGGCGCGTGGTGGGGGGGCGGACCGGCGTCGGCAAAACGCGCTTCCTCGATACCCTGCCCCGAGCGCTCGATCTCGAAGGCTTGGCGGTGCACCGAGGCAGCGCCTTCGGCCCCAAGGCCACGCCCCAGCCCACGCCCATCAACTTTGAAAATGCTTTGTCAGTGGCGCTTCTTCGCCTGGCTCAGGCCCCCGGAGGCATTGCCATTGAGGACGAATCCCGGGCCATTGGCCGCCTCTCCGTCCCCGACCCCCTTTCTGAGGCCATGAAGGCCGCGCCCCTCTACCTTCTCGAAGCGGACCTTGAAGCTCGCGTGGACCTTACCTTCGAGGAATACATCACCGATGGCCTCGCCGATCACCTCGCCACCTACGGGGAGGACGCCGGCTTTGAGGCCTTTGCGACCTATCTTCGCGGCGCCCTGGGCAAGATCGAACGGCGCCTCGGCGGGGCTCGCTATCAAACGCTGCTGGCGATCTTAGATGAGGCCCTTGAAGATCAAGCCCGGGGGGGCGAAGGGCTTCAGCATCGGGTTTGGATCGAAACCCTGCTGACGGACTACTACGATCCCATGTACGACTATCAGCTCGAGAAGAAGCAGGACCGGGTGGTGTTTTCCGGCACCTGGGATGCCCTCCGGGAGGTTCTGCTTCGGGAACTCGAGCCCTAGGACTCACCAGGGGAGGAGACGGTTTATGAGCGACGCCGGGGTCACCTTAATCACGGGCGCGGGCAGTGGCATGGGGCGCCTCGCGTCCCAACGTTGGGCCAGCCGCGGCGCCAGCGTTGCCGCGCTGGACGTGAACGCCGAGGGCCTTGAGGAAACCTGCGAGGCCCAGCAGCTCATCAAGCCCCACACCGTGGATGTCACGGACGGCGATGCCGTCGTCGAGGCCGTTGCCCGCATTGAACGGGACCAGGGCCCGATCAAGCGGGTCTACAGCGCCGCAGCCATCATGCCCCTGGGGCGAATCCTCGATCAGCCCCGGGAGGTCATCCACCGGGTCATGGACATCAACTACAGCGGGGTGGTGAACGTCGCTAAGGCGGCCCTCCCCCCCATGCTGGAGCGGGGCGAGGGGGACTTCATCAACTTCGCTTCCATGGCCGGCTGGCTCCCCACCCTCTACATGGGGGCCTACGACGCCTCGAAGTTTGCCGTGGTCGCCTTCTCGGAAATTCTCTATCACGAGAACCGTAACCGGGGCGTGCGCTTTGCCTGCGTATGCCCACCCCCGGTGCGCACCCCCCTGTTGAATCAGGCCCGGGACACGGTGTGGCCGAAGTTCTTCGATCAAATTGAGCACCTCGAACCGGACACGGTCCTCGATGCCATCGAAAGCGCACTGGATCGCGGCGAATTCTTCGTCTTCCCGGGCAAGGGCACGCGCCTCGGCTGGCGTCTCCGGCGTTGGCTGCCCGATTTGCTCTGGCGGCGCATCCACGCCGCGGAGGAGACGCCATGAGCGATCTGGTTACGCTCACCCTCGACGGCGACCTGGGGATCATCACCCTGAACCGACCCAATGCCGCCAATGCCCTCTCCACCGAGGTCATGGAAGCGATCATCGCGAAGGCCCAGGCCGTGAGCCGGGAAAGCGCCGTTCGCGTCGTGATTCTTACCGGCGCCGGCAAACACTTTTGCGGCGGCGCGGACCTTCGGGAACAGCGCGACGAGGGCAATGGCCTCGAGCGCCGGCGCCGGGCCCGGCTCGGGGGCGAGCTTCTGAAGGCCCTCCGGGCCATTCCCCAGATCACCCTTTGCGCCGTGGAAGGCGCCGCCATGGGCGGCGGCGCCTGCATGGCCACAGCCTGTGACTTCCGCATCGCCGGGGAAACGGCGCGCTTTGCCTATCCAGAGATCGATCGAGGCATGAACTTGCAGTGGGGCGGCCTCGCCCTATGCCTGCGGCTCATCGGCCCCGCCCGCACCAAGCAGATGGTGGGCCTGGGGGACGCCTTCGCCGCGCCCCAGCTCGAAAGCTGGGGCTACGTGGACGCCGTCACGGCGCCCGGGGAGGCCCTGGCCGAAGCCCGGCGCTGGGCCGCGCGCTACGCCGCCAAGCCGCCTCTTGCACTGCAAATGATCAAGGAGAGCGTCAATGCCCTAAGCGATGCCCTTGATAGCGCGATCATGCACATGGACGCCGACCAGTGGGCGCTGACGGCGCAAACCGACGATTACGCAGAGGGCATCGCGGCCTTCCGGGAAGGGCGCGAACCCACCTTTACGGGAAACTAGGGGGAGGAGCACAGCATGGGACGCTTAGAAGGCAAGGTCGCCATCATCACTGGCGCTGCCAGCGGGATCGGAGAAGCGACGGTCCGGAAGTTTATCGACGAGGGGGCCCGGGTCGTGGGGGGCGATCTTCAGGAGGCTAAGGGGCAGGCCCTGGCTGAAGCCCTCGGGCCGGCTTTCCACTTCCTGCCCTGTGACGTGGCGCGGGAAGATGAAGTGAAAGCCCTCATCGACGCCGCCCTCAGCACCTTCGGGCGCCTCGACTGCCTCTTTAACAACGCGGGCTTCGGCGGCGTCAGCGGCGAGATCGAAACCCTCACCTTCGACGAGCGCTACCGCCGTACGGTCGACGCCATGCTGACCGGGCCCCTCATGGGCATTCGCCACGCGACGCCGCACCTCAAGGCCGGAGGCGGTGGCACCATTCTTACCACGGCCAGCGTTGCCGGGCTCAAGGGCGGCTACGGCCCCCACGTCTACAGCGCCATTAAGGCCGGCGTGATTGGCATGACCCGCTCTCTGGCGCGGGAGCTGGGCCCGGCGGCGATCCGGGTGAACGCCATCTGCCCCGGCGGCATCGCCACTCCCATCTTTGCCGGGCGCCTCGCCCAGGAAGGCGGCGGCAACGTCGATCACGCGGGCATCATGCGCGCCGTGCTCGCCGGGAATCAGCCCATCCGCCGCGCCGGGGAAGGCAGCGATATCGCCAACGCGGCGGCCTTCCTCGCCAGCGACGAAGCGAGCTTCATCACGGGGCAGGCCCTGGCCGTGGACGGCGGCCTCACCGCCTGCGCCCCCCTGCCCCCGGAGGGCCAGGAAGGCGGCATGGATCTCCTGGCCAAGGCCTTTGGCGCGGACAGCGCTGCGGACCTCGACAGCGTACTGCCGGAGCGGGGGCAAGCTTGACCCTGCGCCTGGGGCTCCTCGGCGCCGCACGCATTACCCCCGCGGCGGTGATCTACGCCGCGGACGCCGTGCCCGAGGTGTCCGTCACCGCCGTGGCCGCCCGGGACCTCGCCCGGGCCGAGGCCTTCGCCCAGGAGCACGCCATCCCCGGGGTCGCGGCAAATTACGCTGCGCTCATCGCCCGCGATGACGTGGATGCGGTTTACATCGCCCTCCCCGCGAGCCATCACTTGGAATGGGTGGAAGCCGCGCTTGCGGCGGGGAAGGCCGTGCTCTGCGAAAAGCCCCTTAGCGGCAATGCCCCGGCGCTGCGACGCCTGCTGCAAAAGGGCTATAGCGCCGTGCTCATGGAGGCCATGCACTACGTCTACCACCCCCTGTGGGCCCGGGTAGAAGAGATCCTGCGAGCCGGCTCCCTCGGCACGCTCACGGACCTCGCCATGCACTTCTCCGTGCCCCACATTCCCCCGGGGGATATCCGCCGACGCTTTAGCACCGCCGGCGGGGCCCTTTTGGATCTGGGCATCTACGGCGTGCATATGTTCCGTCGCCTGCTTGGCGATCCCCTCACGGTAGCGAGCGCGGACGCCCAGGGGGTCATCGACCAGGTAGACGAACGCTTCCGCGGGGTGCTCACCCACGCCGCCTATCCGGGGCTGACGGCCACGGTCACCGCGAGCATGAGTCCCGAGGACCCCCTCGCAGCGTGGCTGAGCCTGCGCGGCTCGGAAGGATCGCTTCGAGTGCAAAACCCCGTGGCGCCCCAGCTGGGGCACGAGCTGACGCTGACCAGCAAGGACGGCGAACTGCGGGAATCGGTGGATCCCACCCCCAGCTATTGCTACCAGCTTCAGGCCTTTGCCGACGCCGTGCTCCGGGGCAAGCGCCCCCCCACCGATGGCGCGGACGCCCTCGCCACAGCGGTGGTGCTGGATGCCCTTTACGAAAAGGCGGGGCTTCCGCCCCGTCCTGCCCTAGAACGCTAGGCGCTCGGCCCCAGGGCCCGCTAGCGGGCCTCTCGGGTCAAGGTGAAGCGCAGCTCGGCGCCATCAATGGTCACCGTGGTCGCGTCTTCCCCGAGGTTCGCCTCGGGCACCAAAGCCACAGCCAGCGTTTCACCGCTGATATAGGCCCCGTGGGCCTCGATGGCCGCAGCGAGGGTTGCCTCCGCGGCATAGCGCACCGTAATGCGGTCGCTGACGTAGAAGTCAGCATCCTTGCGCGCTCGCTGAATACGGTTCACCACTTCCCGAGCCAGGCCTTCCTCGCGAAGCGCCGGAGTGAGCTCCGTGGACAGGTCGATGGTGATGAAGCGGTTAGACAGCGCTTCCGTATCCGGCTGGGGCTCGCGGAAGACCTCCAGGTCCCCTTCCCCGAAGTCCTCGCCCTCAAGCTTCAGCGTGCCCGTTTCCACAAAGGCCTCGATGGCCTCCGGGCCCAGGGCGGCGATGGCGGCGGCATAGCGCTTCATTTCCTTGCCCAGGCGCCGCCCCAACTGCTTGAAGTTGGCCTTCGCATAGAGGCGAATGAATGCGCTTTCATCGGTGCTGTAGGCGATTTCCTTGACGTTCAGCTCCCGGGCCAGCTCCACCTCGAGGGCACGGATATCGTCTAGAAGCGCACCGTCGCGATGAATCACCGTGAGCTTCGCCAGGGGCTGGCGCAGCCCGAGACGAGCCTCCTCCCGCTTCTGCCGCCCGAGCAGAATCACCTGCTGCATGCGATCCACGGCCACCTCGAGGCGCGGATCCATGCGCGCGGCCTCGGCTTCCGGATAGGCGCAGAGGTGCACGGAGCGCGGCAGTGCGTCGCGATCCCCGAGGTCCCGGAGCCGCTGGTAGAGCGTCTCGGACAGGAAGGGCGCGAAGGGCGCCATGGTTTGGGAGAGCTCCAGCAGCGCCCGGTAAAGGGTAGAGAAAGCTGCGGTTTTGTCAGCGCTGGGCCCTTCGGTCCAGAAGCGATCCCGGTTATAGCGAATGTAGACGTTCGTGAGCTCCTCGATGAACTCGAAGAGCCGGGGGACGACGTTATAGAGGCGATAGCCCTCCATCTCCTCCCCCACCGTCGCCTTCAGGGTTTGCAGCCGGGACAGAATCCAACGATCGAGCACGGCCGTGGGTTCGGCAAGCTCCGCCGGGGTGAAGCCATCGAGCTCTGCGTAGGTGTGGAAGAAGTTAAAGGCGTTGTACCAGGGCAGCAGCGCCCGGCGCGTCAGCTCCCGCACCCCCGTGTCCGCAAAGCGCTGCTCTTCGGCGCGCACGAGCCCGGAATTAATGAGGTACAGGCGCAGGGCATCGGCGCCGTAGCGCTCCATAAGCTCGTCCGGGGGCGTGAAGTTGCGCTTGGACTTCGACATCTTCGTGCCGTCTTCCGCCAGCACGAGGCCATTGACGATGACGTTGCGGAAGGCCGGCTGGTCAAACAGCGCCACCCCGAGCACGGTCAGGGTGTAGAACCA
>Ga0255760_10002220_pt1 | contig 18094 bp, 12 predicted proteins | sample 071ome_25_FD_179960 | JGI IMG/M metagenome (GOLD analysis project Ga0255760, IMG submission 179960) | Coastal salt marsh microbial communities from the Groves Creek Marsh, Skidaway Island, Georgia - 071410BT metaG (version 2) | ecosystem: Environmental > Aquatic > Marine > Intertidal zone >... | reverse complement strand
CAGTCGGCTCAGTGTGCGAGGGGACGCTCTTGCAATCGCTTCGAACGCCAGTCGGTACGAGGAAAAGCCTGAATTTGACGTCGCACTCCTTCGTGCTTCGCGCGCTACCATGAACAAGTCTCGAGTCACGCACCACGATCGCGACGTATGCGTCACCGTCGTAACCGAACGCATCCATCACCGAGCGTTCAATCTGTGCATCGGCGCTCCTAACGCAAGACTCAATTCCAGCGCGAAGCGCGTCTCGCACGTGCCGTCGCGACTCAGCTTGCTCTGTCCTCCTATCAGCGACAATGACTGGGTTTTCGCCATCGCTCCATATCGTGACGGCAAAATGATTGTTGAGCACGCAAAACGGCGCGACGGGCGTAGATTTTGGATTTCTGTTCAAAGCTCGGTCTCGCACCGCTCTGTACTTTGGATACCACCCAAGATTGATGCGCTGTAACGACCCGCCCCTAACGCGCTCGGCGCGCGGAATTCCAGAATTTGAAGTGCGCAGAGTAAACCTATTAAACTCCGCCTCGATGTTTTCTTCGCCGTAATTCACATGCGCCGTCACGTACTCGAACGCGTCGTTTTCACATTTCGTAGCCGCAAACGGCGCCAGCGTCATGTCTTCATGCATCGACCCACTCGCGCTCGGACGGCTAGAATTGACGTTAAACGTCGCACACGTCATTAAATCGTCGCCATCCACACGCCAGACGGCGCACGTCGCCGAATTTCCGGCGAATTCGTCTCCGCTATGATTCCACTTAGTCGCCGAAAGTGCCCACATAAAGTTACCCAAGCATCCCGATATCGTCACGGCACACGATCCCGTGCACGGCCAACTCGTCGGAATTCGAAGACGTTTGATAATTGCTCCATCCAACGCACTCAATACTTCCACTGTCGGCGGCACTCCTCCGCACCGAACGACGCGTCCCGTCGAACTCGTCGCGCTCACGGCGTCCACCGCGACTTCGTCGTCGCTCGACGACCCATAAGACGTCGAAGGAGACGGATCTGCGATCCAAGAAGGAGTGTCGATGACGCGCGTGCGCGACGCTATCGACGAAGACGGCCTGTACTGCGTCCCGCATGCGTCGTCGAACCTCGCGAGTCTACCGTTCGAGTAACCGACAAAGACTACGTTTTCGTCATCTTCGCACACAGCGAACGAAGTCGGACGACCGATCGACGACGACATGCATGAAAACGTTGCCAGAAACGATAATGCACGAGATCACTCGAGACGCGCGCGCGCCGACACGAACGGCGCGACGCGTGCGTCTCTGGGGCTGTGCGTGTCTTTGACGCGGTAGTTACACCGTCTGAACCGAGAGCGGAGCGAACGAGGCGACTGAGATTATCGCTTTTAAAATGTTTTTCGTAAACAACGACGCTAAAAAATGATCAATGTATTTTGGGTTTGCGAGCGTATAAAAATATGTATCCTTGGCCGGTGCGGACCTCTTCGGCGGTGAGCAGATTGACCTCGTCGTCGTTGAAATGCTGCCAATCGTTCGTGCTCGGAGAGCTCACGTCCCTGCAGCACGCCGTGTAATGGCCGCTACCCGCGCTTGTGCCGTGATGTGTGACGACGGCTATGAGGTCGTACAAGCAATCACTTTTCGCCGCCGCGCTGGCGCTCCGCCTCGGAGTGCGCCGAGCCTTGCTTCGGTCCGGGGACGCCGGCGGCGCCTCGCTCGCCGTAGCGGCGTCAGAAACGACGTCGAGCTCGCAGTAAGGAGCTAAGTCTAAGTCTTCCAGCGGAAAATCGACGTCATTCGTGAGCTTGGTGCGTGATTCGTGCCCTTTCCAAGTAAATCGCTTGAGGTGTAAAGAAAGAACTTCGGGGAGCTTTGCGATGCGCGTCGACTTGGTCGCGTTCTGCACCTTTCCACAGGCGTCGCAGAAATATCGACCGTGGCCGCTGAGTGTTTCGTTGCGAACGAACGCCGCGAGACATTGCTGTAAAGTCACCTCCCCGTTTGGACCTTCTCCGTGTTCCGGTTCCGTCGACGGTGAAAGCGGAGTGGACGGCACCGATCCATTCTTGCTGATGACGGGCGGAATCGGCAGCGACAAATCCATAAACGGCTCCCTGCGTTCGTTCGTGTTTTCACACTTCATGCAAGTAATGCGCGTGATGGAAACACCGCCAAACATGTCCATTATCTTATCGCTCGAAGCTGTCTCGCTCGTGTTCTTCGTCACGACGGGAGTACTCGGCAGAGAGGAGTTTCTTGCGCCTCGCATTGTTTCCTCGAGCTGCTTCTTCACTTCGCTCGCCGTTACTCCTCGAGAGAGTCGGGAAGGAGACGCAAAGCTGCTCGTCGGAGAGCTCAAGTGCGTCACCGCTCCGGATGCGCCCTTGGCTTTGCCAATACCGCCGCCCTCCTCTTCTCGTCGTCGCCTCGATTTACACGGACGACACGCGCAACCCATCTTGTGTCGCTTTGCGCCCCAACGGGACACGATGACGAACCCCCCGTCTTCGTCGCCGGCGTCATCGACGCCACGACGGTTCACGCGCCCATTCACGGGCGTCGCCCCACCGGCGATTGCCTCGCGCATCCTCGTCGACGCGTCGTCGTCGCCGTCGTCATCCCTCAAAAAACTAGGGCTCGGGCTCGAACGCCCGCTTCGGCTGCGAACGCTCCGCGCTCTCGTCGGCGGGTTCGGAATCCCATCCGCGGACGGCGAGTGCTCTTTTTGCCTCGGCGTCACCACCCCGCGCATATCCACCGCGTGTCGCCCACCATTGAGTTCCTTCTTGAGTCTATCCAACAAGAATCGCATAAACTCGTGCGCATCCTGTTGTTCGTTTCCCGCGAAAGCCGGCACCAACTTCCACACGCTCTTCAACAAATCGCACGGCGGAAACGCTTCGTACCGCCCGCTTTCCAGCGTTCTCAACACCGCCCGAAGCTCCCCGCCCACGTTCAGCGTCTCGGCGCTCGCCATGTCCGCCCTTCGTTCCCTCGTCATCGCCGGCGGACGCATCGCGAACCGTCTCTTCCCTCCTCCTCCCCCCTCCTCTCCCGCGTTGGACGACGAAGACGACGACCCGCGTTTCCTCCCGCCGCTCGACGCCTCGCCTCCCTCCCCGCCGCCGCGTTTCTTCCGTTTTCGCACGAAGTCGTCAAACTTCAAAATCTCATCTCGCGGCTCCATCGACCGCGCCGTCGCGCCGTCGCTCCTCCCTCCCTTCGCCGGACCCGCCGGGCGACGACGAGACTCCCGAACCAACCGAGCCGAGAGACACTCCGCCGCCTCGTCGCCCAGAATGTAATCTTTAAAGCTGCCGACGTGTCGCAACGCCTGCGCGCGTGAAACGAAACGAACGAAACGAACGAACGATCGATCGAACGAACGAACGAACGAACGAACGAACGGCGCATCCGCTCGCTCGCTCGTCGTCGTCGTCGCCGTCGTCGTCGTCGTTAAAAACCGTCGGCGTCGTCAGTCTTCGCGTCGTTCCGCTGAGGAAACAAGAGACAAAACGAAATCGAAAAGACGCGTCCTCGTCCCCGTCCTCGTCGTCGTCGTCGCGCACCTGGAGCACGGAGTTCAAGTAACACGTGTTGCTGACGTTGTATAACCCGCCGCGCGGGCGGGGTCCGTCGTCGCGGACCATGTCGCGCGTCCGCTCGTGACGACGCCACCGGCGGGCGCGTTCGCGTCGGCCCACTCCGCGTTTCGGGTGTCCGTCAGTGCGTGATCCGTGTTTGAGATTATGAGACTGTTTGGTCGGTCGAGCGGTCGGTCGGTCGGTCGGTCGAACGAACGCGCGTCCGACAGTTTGAGTCGTCTGGGTCTGGGCGCGAACGCGGTGGTCACGCTCGGTCACGACGCTTGGTTGCGATTGGTGTTTTTTCATTCTATGTGTGCTCTTCATCTCCTTGTTGAAATAAGTTTAGGTTGCGGTTTTGGGGTCTCTAACAAAATTTTACCACGCGATGTGCTTGTAGTGCGCTTCGCCGGCGTAAACGGCCTTGTCGCCCAACTCTTCTTCGATGCGCAAGAGCTGGTTGTACTTGGACAAACGCTCAGAGCGGCACGGGGCGCCCGTCTTGATTTGGCCGGTGGAGAGACCGACGGCGAGATCGGCGATGAAGGAGTCTTCGGTTTCGCCAGAGCGGTGGGACGCCATGACGCCCCAGCCAGCCTTCTTGGACATGCCGACGGCTTCGATGGACTCGGAAATGGTACCGATTTGGTTCACCTTGAGCAAGAGGGCGTTGCACCACTTGCCGTCGATGGCGGCTTGGACGCGCTTCGGGTTGGTGACCAACAAGTCGTCGCCGACAATTTGGCAGTTGTTCATGGCGGTGAGCGCGGCGGTGTTTTCGGCGTCGTCTTGGTCGAACGGATCCTCGATGGAGATCATCGGGTACTCGTTGATGAACTCTTGGTAGAGGTCAATCATTTCCTTACCAGTCTTCTTCATGGAGCCGTCGTTGTTTTCAGTCTTGAAGTCCAAGTCGTAGTGCTTGTCTTCAGTCAAGAACTCAGAGGCGGCGACGTCCATACCAATCTTCATCTTGCCAGTGTAGCCAGCCTTTTCAATGGCTTCAACGAGGAGGTCGAGGCCTTCCTTGTTGTCTTGAATATTCGGGGCAAAGCCACCTTCGTCGCCGACGTTGCAGGCGTCTTGGCCGTACTTCTTCTTGATGACAGACTTCAAGTTGTGGTAGACTTCGGAGCCCATCTTCATCGCTTCGGCGAAGGAGGAAGCACCAGTCGGCAAAATCATGAACTCTTGCATGGCGAGCTTGTTACCGGCGTGGGAGCCACCGTTGATGACGTTGAAAGCCGGAACCGGGAGGATGAGCTTGCCGTTGCCGGCGAGTTCGGCAATGTGCTGGTAGAGCGGCATATCCTTTTCGGCGGCGCCCGCCTTGCACACCGCCATGGAGACGGCCAAGACGGCGTTGGCACCGAGCTTACCCTTGTTATCGGTACCGTCGAGTTCCTTGCACATGAAGTCATCGATCGCCTTCTGGTCGCGCGGATCCTTGCCGACGAGCGCCGGGGCGATGATTTCGTTCAAGTTCTTGACGGCTTGGGCGACGCCCTTGCCCATGTAATCCTTACCGCCGTCACGGAGTTCGACAGCTTCGTAGATACCGGTGGAGGCACCAGACGGAACCATGGCGCGGAACATACCCTTGTGGGTGTACACATCCGCCTCGACAGTCGGGTTACCGCGAGAGTCGAAAATTTGGCGACCGACAACCTTGGTGATGGCTGGCGCGGTGCGCTTCTTCATGTATTCAGACTGTTTATCGATACGAATGCGAAAAAGAGACGTCAGTCACGATTATCCAGACGCGCGCAATAAAGTACAGTGGCTTGGTTCGTGTCGAGGAGACTGGCGTCTCGAGCGACGGACGCGACGAACGCGGCTGGGTAAGACCGACGAACGCGCGCGCCGTTTCCCCGCCGCTGCACCCGCGTCGCGTCCATCCGCATCGGCACCGTCGGTGACGCGCCGCCATCGAGACGAAACAGACGGAATAATCCACCCGAAACGACCGCAGCCGCACGCGCGGGCGTCGCGAGCGGTGATCAGAGATCCACCGCCGCGCGCGCACCCACGTCGCGCGCGCACTCTCGACGTTTCGCCGCGAAATCAAATCGAACGAAATGTCATCGTCGCGTTGGCACGGCGGTGGCGCCCGCGGTCGAGTCGCAGTCTCGCCGACGAGTCCACCGACCGTCGCGCGCGGGGCATCGCGCCCTAGACGGACGGATGATCGCATAAAAAATAGGTGTGTGTCGTACGCACCACGAACGCGAGCGGCTCCTCAGCCTTCGCCTTGACGGCGGCGTTGAGGGCTTCCTCAATCTTCTTCGTCAAATCGTGCTTCTCGATGTACTCTTGAACGCTCATGGTGGTGGATGTGTTGCGCGTGCGTGCGTGTGTGCCGTCGGGCGCCTTGTCCGTCGGCATCGGCGCCGCGCTCGAGGCGCGCACGCGTGCACGGTCCTGGGTGATTTTAATACCATTTCGACGGTTACAGTACGATGTCGAACACCCGAGTGTCGTGGAATACGTACTGACAGCGGTTCGCATTGTACAATACGTAATGGAAGCGTCTCGAAGGCTCTTGGGGTCGAGGTCTCTGTGTGTGAGTCAGAGGCTTGAGAGTTTTCGTTCGTTCGGCGCGACCGAGTTGAACGAGCTGCGGGAGCGGGCGAAAGCGCGCGCGAGCGCTTCGACGACGTCGTCAGTCTCGGTCTCGTTTTGTTTTCGAGCCCAGCGTCGATCGGGACGCGATGAGCGGCGCCGACGAGCGGGATAAGATGCTGGACCGAGCGAGACGGTCCGTCTCTCGCGAGAGTCAACGTCTGCGCTCGTGAGGAAAGGAGTCTCGCGGACGCGTCGCGCTCGAGAGCTCGCGGACGCGAATGCGGGTGCGCGTGAACCTTTACCTTTTCGTCGCGGTCTCGGGCGTTCCAAAACGGCGCCGCGGTGCGAGGTCGCGAGTGGTGCAGTGAGCGCTGCCACGGAAAAGTGCGTCGCGAATTCGCGTTGAGTACTTCATATGTGCATACAGTAATGACACACGTGCCACGTCGACGGGCGCGCGGAACCCGGAAAAAGCGTTTTCACCACGACACACGCCGCCTCGAGCGATCCATCGTCGTCTCGTCGACGGAACGAACCGACTCGAAGTGAAATGTCTCGGGTTTTGGCGCTCTTCGATGTCGACGGTACGCTCACCGTGCCGCGCAAGCAAGCGGACGATGCGATGAAGACTTTTATGAGTGACCTGAGATCGAAAGTCACCGTCGGCATCGTCGGTGGTTCCGATCTCGTGAAGATTTCTGAACAGCTCGGGGAGGGCGCGGAGAAGGAATTTGATTACTTGTTCGCGGAGAACGGTCTCGTGGCGTACAAGGCGGGGGCTCTTCTCGCGAAGCAGTCACTGAAGGATTTTCTCGGCGAGGAAAAGCTGAAAAAGTTCATCAACTTCGTGCTTCACTACGTCGCTGATTTGGATATCCCGATCAAGCGTGGTACTTTCATCGAGTTTCGATCCGGTATGTTGAATGTTTCGCCGATCGGTCGCAACTGTAGCCAAGAGGAGCGTGATGAGTTTGAGCGCTTCGACAAGGAGGCGGGCGTACGTGCCAAGATGGTGGAGACTCTTCGTGCCGAGTTTGCCGACTACGGTTTGACCTACTCTATCGGTGGTCAGATTTCATTTGATGTATTCCCGAACGGTTGGGATAAGACGTATTGCTTGCAGTTTGTCGAGAATGACTTTGATGTCATTCACTTCTTTGGCGACAAGACTTACAAGGGTGGCAATGACTACGAAATTTTTGAGAGCCCGAAGACCATCGGCCACACAGTCACTTCGCCGGAAGATACTCGCAAGCAAGTCACCGAGCACATTCTCAATAAGCTCTAAATTGATGAACTAGCGCGTGTTGGGTGTAGAACGTGAGGGGCAGTGGGGCTCGAGACACAATAGCAATGTGGAAAATACTATCGAATTGTTACACATGTTACAAGTACAGTGAACGCACAACGAAGAAATCACCCTTCGCGTTCCCGCTTCGCTAAATACTCATCTATCGCACCGCTCTCCATCATACGATTCGCCTTGAGCGCCACCTCGCGTTCCTTATAGCTCGCCGCGAGTACGTCCGATCCGCTCAAGCCAAACTTACCGCTAGATGGCGTAGCTCCAACGGCGCGAGCGTCTACGGGAATGACGCGCTCGTGTCTCACCCCATCGCCCGCGGCGGATCGCCCGATGCCCACTCGTTCATCGTTCACGTCGTTTCTCTCGCTCAAGGACGACGCCGAGTCGCTCGAAATCCCGCTTGCGACAGCTGTCCTGCGCGAGTGCAAGCCTCCGCCTCGGAGCGGGTGCAAGCCGCGCTCGATCTCCTGCGCCACGCCCCGTAGGTCCTGCATCGACTCCCGTACCTCTGCCTGAATTCCCTGCAACTCGGACTCGTTCGCAATCTTCTCCACCGCGCGTCGAATCCCCCCGACGTGTCCCACGGCGCGTCCCGTCGCTCTTCCCAAAAACTTTGCGAGCACCGGCACCTCTTTCGGGCCGAGCGCGAGCGCCCCGGCGCCGAGCACGACGACCAACGACGTCGTGGAGAGCCCGAAAACCATCGGTATCGGTCAGTCACCGTCGCGCCCGATCGATCTCCCGATCGTCTCCCGCGCGTCGAGGTCTGCCGAACTCAGACTCCCTACGGACAACGCCTTTCATAAACTTCACACTTTAGCGCGCCCGCGCGGTTGAGTAAAGATGCGACGAAGCGCGCTCGCGGCGACGGCGGCGCTCGCGGCGCTCGCGAGTCTCTTCGTGCCGCTCGCCCGCGCGGCGGAACAGATCGATGTCGCGCTCACGGCGGACTGGAGCGCGACTTCGATCGCGTTGGAGACGCTCCTGGGTGTTTCCGATGTCAATCCGAACGCGTTCTGGACGCTCGTGGACGTCTTAGACGGGACGAGAGACGACGGTGGGGACTCGTGTGGGGTAGCGATTGCGAATGCCGCGCGCGAGGCGCTCGAGAGCGATGGAAGCGCGCGAGCGATGGCGTTGGCGACGGGTCTTCGCGCGTATTCGCCGAGATTAGCGTCTCATCGCGCGTTAGCGCCCGAGTCGTCGATGGAAGGCGAGGATGGGTGCTGTCGAGTCGAAATTGACGGTCGGACGTATGAAGACGTTGAGATTTTGCGCGCTGCGTTGAGCGGGGCGGATGGGTTTTCGCCGATCGATGAGAGGTTGGTGACGGAGCGCGACAGAGTGTACGGTGACGTCTTTGACGCGACGCTTCCGACGGCGCTGGCGTACGCCTCGCCGGGAACGCGATGCTTTAAGGAGATGCACGAGCTTTTAAAGGGTGGAAGCGAGTCTGGCACGATTAACTACGTGCTGAGGCCGGTGTTGTTCTCGAATACTTGCGCGCGATCGAATGCATGCGTCACCTTCGGCGCAAGCGACGAGCACCTTCGTCTCGCTGGTTTTGGCATTGAACTGGCGGTGAAGAACATGGAGTACAAGGCGATCGATGATAGTAAAGTGAAAAGCGAAGAGGCTGCTGACGACGACGATTCCGATCGCATCGAAGAGTTCAAAGATGAGAGCGTCCTCGGTTTTAACTTTGCTCGACTAGCGCGATTTTATAAGACAGACATCGAAGGCTTGCGGGAATTCCGTGACGAGATTGTCGGCAAATCCGAGCTCACTTCGGAGGCTCCTTTGAAGTTGTGGGACATTGCTGATCTCGGCCTCCAAGCGACTCAGCGTATCGCGCTATCAGATGATCCGCTCAGCGCCCTGGTTGAGTTATCCCAGAACTTTCCTTCTCTTGCGAATGTGCTATCGCGAATGAAACTGGATCGAAAAATTGTTTCAGAGGTTAAAAGAAACCACAAAGTGATGCAACCCGGCGGCTTGGTCATGTCCTTGAATGGTGAAAACTTAGAGCTGGACACCATAGATATTTACACATTGGCTGAAATCATCGGTAAAGAGGTGCAGTTTGCAGACTCTCTCGGAGAATTGGGCATACCGAACACCATGGCGGCAAAGCTTTTGCGTCTGCAGAGATCAATGCTCAAGAGTATTAGGGTGAATGTGACGTCGCCAATAATATCATATTACAACGATATCGAGAAAGATGCGCAATATTCCGGGTGGAGCAAGGATTTCAGACTCTTGACAAATCCTTCCAGAGGTGGTCTGCCACAGCTGGGGTACAACTTGTACAATTTGGTGTGTTTGCTCGATCCGTCCTATCCACACTCGTGGGACATGATCGCCATGATGGATCAATTTACCGATAACGGCGTACCTATTCGCATGGCCCAAGTCATCGTGACAGGACTGAAGGAAGAGATAGCGGGCGATGATACTGCGCCAAACGTCCAGGTTGGCACATTTGTGGCGCGCGCAGCCAATTTTCTTTTACGAGAGTTTGGGGCTCTCGCTCAGCGTGATTTCCTGGGCATGATTGCGGCAAATCGAAAAGTCGACCAACCTCCTACGTTTTACTCCGCTCGAACGTTCTCACCTCCAGACATGTCCACCGTGAAAAAGGCACTCAAGGTTGCTTTCGCAAACGTCGACGTTGATGAAGCCCACGTCGCAGACTTCATGGCCGAGTTCGCCTCTGAGAGCGCCCCTGAAGCCGACAGTTACGTCGAAGAAATGCGCGCAGTGATCAAAACCAAGGGATTAAACACGAACTCGGTCATTTTCAATGGTGAATACATTCCGGAATCGTTAGGTTTGGCATACAGGGCTTCGCTCGAGCAAATCTTCTCTCATCATTTCCGTCAAGAGGTATCACGCCTCGAGCAGCTCGCCCGGGATGGTTCTTTGAAGAAGAACAGCGAAGACATTGCGAGATTCGTGCAAAGTGGCGCTGTGCCGAAGTACGTTCCGTGGTTACTCGACGAAGAGGCACATCCACCCGTGTATCACGCACCGCCGAGTCGCTCGTCTGCATCTCTCGTCAGATACGCGCAAGGAGGCAATGTCGATGAAGTGAAGGGCATGTCCATTACAGTTTTCGCGGACGCCGATACGCCGAGTGGGGCAAAGCTCATCGCCGCCGCGGCTAAACACGTTCAGTCTGAACACGGAGCGGCGGCGCGCTTCACCGTCGTGCATCCAAATCTCACGTCTGATCTGAGCACGCGATCGATTGCCATTCAAGCTGCGCTACAACTTCCAACGAACCGTGAAAAGATTGCGTCCTTCATCGAGAGTTTGCTGGAGAATTCACAAAAGTCCGTATCAGACGCCGTTGAAGAGGTGGGTCTGAATGCCGACGATTTGAACGAGCTCATCAAAGATGAGAACGCGCTCTCTGAAGTGCGCGCACAACACCAACGAATTGTCGCGCACCACGGTCTGAAGACGAAGTGCGCCGTCATCGCGAACGGGCGTGTGCTCGACTTATTATCTAGGCAATGTGTCATGGATTCGGATGATCTCGCCGTTCTCACGTCTTCAGAGATGGATCACAGATCAAAGTTTGTGTACGACACCGTCACGACTTCGGTGGGTGAAGGCAAACAAACCGATGACATTTCAACCATGGTTTCCGCGGCTTCCGCGATTGTCGCGAAGAAACAGATGAGCGCTTCAAACAAACGTAGCGTCGAAAGTTTGGAGTCAATCATCTCGAAAGCAAAGTTGACGGCTTTCACGGCGGGATCGGGAACTATTGTCGAAATCGAAGCCATCTTGGATCCTCTCAGCAAGGAGGCGCAACGTGTCGCGCCGGTCCTCGCATTGCTGCGCGAAAGATTAGGAGACGAGATTTCTATTCGAGTTGTCCTGAACCCCAGGATCAATCTTTCCGATTTACCTCTCAAGTCGTATTATCGATACGTGACGCCTCCGCTCGCGTCTGGGTCGCATCCCATGGCTGAAATCACAAACATTCCGACGCGCAAAACGTTGACGATGCACGTTGATTTTCCAGAAGCCTGGATGGTGACGACCGCAAAGGCTGCGTACGATTTGGACAACATCATATTGAAGGACATTAAGGAAAGACGCATTTACGCTGAGTATAGATTGGAGTCTCTCATCGTCACTGGTCACGTGAGCGATGGACCCAGCGGCAACCCTGCGCGGGGCACTCAACTCGTGCTCGAGGATGAAAACGCCACAGTCAAGCCGGGTACGATTGTCATGTCCAACTTGGGGTACTTTCAGCTCCCTGCATCGCCTGGCATGCACAAACTCACCCTTCGATCCGGACGTTCGGCTGATATTTTCTCCTTTGATCGCGTGTGGGACATCTTGGATACTTCAGTGAAAGATCGCCGGATTTCGAAAGACGGCATCTCGGTGGACGTTCTCGTCGACTCATTCCGTGGACGCCAACTGTCCGTCTCTCTATCGAGACGCGGCGGCATGGAACACGTGGATGTTCTCGACGAAACGAAAAAGTCTTCTGCTGCATCCAGCGGTGGTTGGCTCTCGAAAGTCTTTCCGTCGTCAAAATCAAGCGACGAGCGCATCCACATCTTTAGCGTCGCGTCGGGTCATCTCTATGAAAGGTTCCTCAAGATCATGATGGCGAGCGTCAAGCGTTCGACAAACAATCCAGTCAAATTTTGGTTCATTAAGAACTGGCTCTCGCCCTCGTTCAAGGATTTCCTGCCGTACATGGCCAAAGAGTACGACTTTGAGTACGAGCTGGTGAGTTACAAGTGGCCGACGTGGTTGAACAAGCAGACAGAGAAGCAGAGGATAATTTGGGCGTACAAGATTCTCTTCCTCGACGTTTTGTTTCCGCTCGAGCTCAGTAAAGTCATCTTTGTCGACGCGGATCAGATTGTCCGCGCCGATATGAAGGAGCTCTGGAACATGAACCTCCGCGGGGCGCCATACGGGTACACGCCGATGTGCGATAACAATAAGGAAATGGAAGGCTTTAGGTTCTGGAAGCAAGGCTTCTGGCTCAACCACTTGCGAGACAAGCCATATCATATTAGCGCGCTGTACGTCGTCGATCTCGATCGATTTCGCGCTATCGCCGCTGGCGATCGGTTGAGAGTCATGTACAACTCGCTATCCATGGATCCAAACTCGCTCGCCAACCTCGATCAGGACTTGCCAAACTACGCTCAGCACGACGTTCCAATATTTTCGTTACCGATGCCTTGGCTCTGGTGCGAGTCATGGTGCGGGAACGAGACCAAATCGGTCGCCAAGACGATCGATTTGTGCAACAACCCGCTCACCAAGGAGCCAAAACTCGAAAGCGCTCGGCGCATCGTCGCCGAATGGCCGGACCTCGACGCCGAGGTGAGAGCATTCACGAGCCAGGTCGAAGATCGCATGCGTCGCGGCGAGGACGTTTCGAGCAACAGCGGCGCGGACAAAGCACACGACGAACTTTAGAAATCAATCAATCGAAATATTCACTGTAGCAACATTTGACTATTCGGCGTCCTTTGACTTTGCCTTGCGCATGTCCGCGATGGTTTCCTCCACCGACCTCAAATCGCGCTTCACCGTCCCCACCACGGTGAGTTCGGCGTCCGCCGCCGCAAACTGCGGCGCCTTATCGCTCAAACCCTCACCCTTTTTCGCCTTGCTCGCCGCCCTCTCTCTCTGCGCCAGTTCGTTTCTCAGCGTCTCGACATCCTTTTCAATCTCTGGCGCCTTCTTTTGCACAATGACAAACTTCTCCCCTTCATCCCCAATCTCCACGCTCTCCGAGTGCAGCTTGAGCTCCGCCGCAATCTCGTGCACGACGTTCCTCCACTGCTTTTCCATCGGTTCAAACTCGCAAAACGCATCCTCGCTCGCCGCTCCGAGCACCTCGCGTTCCAACCTCTCCCGCGTCTCCCTCTCAAACTTCTTCCTCGCCTCCACCGCTCGCTCCTCCCGGCTCATCGTATCCTCCCGCGTGATGCTCTTCCCTCCTGATTTCACCGTCGCCGTCGCCCGTCGCGCGTTCGACGCTCGCACGTCGCCGATGATGCTCGCCAACAAGCCGTTACCACGACGCTGCTGTTTCCCCGGTGTCGTCGGTTTCCCGATTCCAGAACCACCCGCCGCGATCCCCGGTCTCTTCGCGCGCGCTTCCCCCGTCGTCGTCGTCCCCGCCGTCGTCCCCGTCCCCGTCGTCGTCTCCCCCGGTCGTTTCATCGTCCACCTCCCGTCCCGTATCGTCCGTCGACCGCGCTCTGTAGCTCTGGAACCAACCAACCAACCAACCAACCGATCGATCGATTCCATTCGATTCGATTCGACTCGACTCGATCCGATCCGTCCCGTCCGCGTCGCTCTGTATTTAACCCGTCCGCGCCCCGTCTGTCGCGCGATCGCTGGACAAAATTAAAAAATGACGAAAGAAAAGGACACCCTCATCCGCGGGTCACCACTCGTCGACGACCGACGAGTGCGCCCTACCCCCCCACCCACCAGTGTCGCGACCGGTCGAGACCCGCTTTTCACCCGAAAAGCCGACGGAGGGATGAACGGACGGACGAAAAGAGCCGACGTGGCAGACGACGACGCGGTCCAATCGTGGCGTTCTAACGCGAGTACTGGGTGCGCCGAGCGCGCGCGCGTGGGGTGACGAACGAACGACCCGCGGCGGGTTTTATCGGTGTCGACGGCGGAGCACGGCGCGCGCGCGCTCGGGACGGACGGACGTTCGGGCTCGTTTCGCGCGTTCGGTCTCGGTCGCGTTTCGCGCGTTCGGTCTCGGTCTCGGTCTCGGTCTCGGGTGAGTGGGAAAAGCGAAAGCGACGCGTCAACGACCGGTGATGATGGCGACGACGAGAGGCGATGCTGACGACGACGAAGACTTCGCGGACGAGGGCGAGGGACCGAGCGTCGAGGGCGGCGACGACGACGGAGGAGAAGGAGGAGGAACGACTATCGATGACGACGGGTTCACGCTCAAGTTTCTCATCTCCCCCTCCGCCGCTGGATCCGTCATCGGTAAAGGCGGGGCGACGATCAACGAATTTCAAGCGCTGACGGGGACTCGGATACAACTGTCGCGAAACCGAGAGGTTTTCCCGGGTACGAATGATCGAGTGGTGATTTTGAGCGGGGACGTGAAGGCTATATTGCAAGTGTTGCATTTGATCATGACGAAACTCGTAGCGGATGGGGAAGGGGTGGACCGGAGCGGACAGCCTCAGGTGGCGCTGGTGGTGCCGAATAGCGCGTGCGGGTGCGTCATCGGAAAAGGGGGGTCGAAGATTCGAAGCTTTGTCGAAGACTCGGGGGCGGACATAAAACTGAGTAATCAGGACCGAATGTTGCCCGGGTGTAACGATCGGACGCTGACAATCACTGGATCGATAGATGGCGTTTTGAGAGGGGTTGCGCTCGTGGCGACGACCTTGTGCGAAGACGCGAGTTATTCGACGCTGATTCACCGTCAGAGCACGTACAGCGTGCACTCGCCGCTCGCCGCCGGAGGCGCTCCAGGAGGTGGGGATTACGGAAGACGAGGAAGAGGAGGGATGAAGGGGGATGAGACTTCCATTTTGGTAACCATTCCCGATTCTCTCATCGGTGCCGTGCTCGGACGCGGCGGACGAACGATTGCCGAGATTCAAGTGGCGAGCGGATGTCGCATCAAGGTGAGCGACAGGGATGACTTTTTCGAAGGCACGCGGAACCGAAAAGTCATCATCACCGGCTCTGCCGAAGGCGTTCAAATGGCCAACTACCTGTTGACACAAAAGCTCAGCACGATTACGACGCAAATGGCGTATTCGGGTTCCGCTCCTCTCTGAGCGAGGAAAACAACAAGCAAACAAAACAATTCAACCAGCGCGCGCCGCACCGCGTGGCGCAAGTATCATCACACCATACAATTTTTTCACCTTCCCTGTGCTTTTCGCGCAACATCACAACCGTACAATACATTTCCCATTCCCGAATTTTTGCACGACACGCGTCGTGATTCGCTTTGATTGCTAGTTGATTTGAATACCATCGGTACCATATTTCGAGCAACCACACACACGAGCGACAACTTCAGTTAAAAACGACGCGACGTGACGACGAAAAGAGAGGAGGGCGGGACGAAGTTTGAGGCGACGAATTTGCAGATCGATCTGTCTAAATTGATTACAGAAGGTTTTTAATACGCAGGCTTCCCAGACTGACGCGAGCGTCCGTCGTGGCGCAACTCATTGTTTTGAAAAATCTCTCTTCTCTGTGAGAAAACATTTAGTCGAAAACCTTGCACTCGTCGGCACCCGGGTCGGAGGCGCAGAGGGCATCCATCGGGTCCGCGGAGGCGGAGCCTTCAGAGATGAGGCCTTGGGCAACGATCAAGGACAAGTCGACGACGCGTTGCGTGTAGCCCCATTCGTTGTCGTACCAGGCGACAACCTTGACCATGTCGTCACCCATCACCATGGTGAGGGCAGCATCAATGGTCGTGGAGACGTCAGTGCATCGGAAATCGACAGACACGAGCGGGGTGTCGGTGATAGCGAGGACGCCCTTCATCGGGCCATCGGCGGCTTCCTTGAAGGCAGCGTTGACTTCTTCGGCGGTGACACCCTTCTTTTCGACGTTGCACACAAGGTCAACGATGGAGACGTTCGGGGTCGGCACGCGAAGCGCGATACCGTTGAGCTTACCCTTGAGTTGCGGGAGCACGAGCGCGACAGCCTTGGCGGCACCGGTGGAGGTCGGCACGATGTTCAAGGCGGCGGCACGGGCGCGGCGCAAGTCACGGTGGGACGCATCGAGGATGCGCTGGTCACCAGTGTAAGAGTGGGTGGTGGTCATGGTACCCTTGACGATGCCGAACTTGTCATCGAGAACCTTGGCGAACGGCGCGAGGCAGTTCGTGGTGCACGACGCGTTGGAAACAATGTTCGCGGAGGAATCGTATTGGTCGGCGTTGACACCGACGACGTAGGTCGGGATGTCAGAGCCCTTGGCCGGGGCGGTGATGACAACCTTCTTGGCGCCAGCTTGGATGTGCTTGCCGGCACCCGGACCGTCAAGGAACACACCGGTACCTTCAATGACGATGTCGATGCCCATTTCCTTCCACGGCAAGTTCAACGGGTCACGGTCAGAGACAACCTTGATGACGTCGCCGTCGACAGAGATGGTGGCGTCATCGATCACCTTGACGTCAGACTTGAAGGTGCCCAAGATGGAGTCATACTTGAGCAAGTGCGCCGCCGGCTTGGCGCCACCGGATTGGTTGACGCACACGACTTGGAGCGGGCAGTCCGGGCCACGGGACTTCCAGCAGCGGACAAAGTTGCGACCTGCGAAGATGACGCGAAGACACAGAAGTCAGTCGAGCGAACCAAACATGGAGATATGTGTAAACAGTAAAGGATTACCGCCGAACCACAAAAACGAGCGACTGCACGCGACGCAAAAGTCGGTCCAATCGGCGATTCATGACTCGTCGACGTATCCCCGACAACGCGATCCACGTCGGATATCACGCGAGCGGCGAAGGGCGGGCGAGTCCTTCGCTGTTGCGCCCGCGTGGACGGAAGGCAGGGATCGACGACGAACGCGACGACGACGAACGCGACGACGACGAACGCGGCGAACGCGCGCGGATTTGACGGTGAAAAAAATCCATGCGTCGAACCCGCGCGTTTCCAACCCTCCCTCGCGCACGAAAACCCCCGTCCACGCGGTGAAGGATCGCGGGGCATCGATCGACGCGATCCTTATCCCGCGGGTATGGATGACGAGGCGAAGCAGACGTACCGATGCGGCCGAAACCGTTGATGGCAACCTTAACCTTGGCTTCGGTGACAACGTTAACGTTGGCCTGTGATGAATTGTTTAAATGCGGGGAACGTCGTCAGTCGCCCGCGCACGTCGACGCTCGGTGTCGGGTTTCGCGGGAACCGCCCGATCGCGTCATCGGGGCGTCAGCCATCCATCATCGCACGTACCTTGGCCGCGGCGCGCGGGGCGGTCGCCTTGCGGAAGTTACCCGCGAGCGCGGTGCGCGCGGTGAGTTCGACAGTCTGCATTTCGCGTGAATCAAGCGCGCGGGCGTTCGTTCGTCAGTCGCGCGTTCATCCGCGGGGGTCTCGCGGTTCCAGTCGATCGCGGGGTACGGGGGTTCTTGCGTCACACGCGACCGATGCCGCGAGCGGGTCGGGGTTTCTCGCGCGTCGCGAGCGGCGTCGGCATGGCGCGATGCGGTGGGAATAATTCCATCGATCCGTCGCGTCGTCTTCGCCGTCGGTCGGAGCGCGCATCGTACCTTGACAGCAGCAGACATTGTTCTGGATGGGTGAGGGAAGAGTGCGTGTTCTTCAGTGACGACCACGCCGAGTCGAGGGCGAGTGTTGTTGGAAATTCGGACATGTGGGGTTAGTCATACATTAAAACCCGGATTGCGAATGAACGATAAATGATCAGATTTTCATGGGTCCAGAAATGACTTTTGCTGGGTTAAAAATGCGCGAATATGTATTGATTGGGCTTGCCGCGACGGCCCGAGATCGATCCAACCCTCCGTCCGCAGAGCTCTGCGGGCGACGCCGTGCGCAACGAAACAATGCCGGCGCTCACCCGCGGACGTGCGGCGGCGCTCGTGGAGGATGCGGCGATGGATGGAACGG
>Ga0255760_10002202_pt1 | contig 18184 bp, 18 predicted proteins | sample 071ome_25_FD_179960 | JGI IMG/M metagenome (GOLD analysis project Ga0255760, IMG submission 179960) | Coastal salt marsh microbial communities from the Groves Creek Marsh, Skidaway Island, Georgia - 071410BT metaG (version 2) | ecosystem: Environmental > Aquatic > Marine > Intertidal zone >... | reverse complement strand
GCGGGAAGCGCAGCGGGAGCTGGCGGCTTCCCCGCGCTGGGGCTATCCCTACGTGTGGGCAGCCTTCATGATGGTCAGTCGATAACGCGCTAAACTCGAGCCAAGCTAACGGCTTTAAGGAGTGGAACGGATGAAACATATTCAGCGCATGGCCTTCGCCCTCGTGCTCGGCCTCCTGGCACCGCTCGCGGCGCTGGCCGCGGGCCCCGTGGCAAAGCTGAGCCAGCTGGACGGCACGGTGGAATTCAGTCGGGACGGGACGGCTTGGGAAGTGCTCTCTCGAAACAAATACCTCTTCCCCGGGCACGAGGTGCGCACCGGCGCCGATGGCTCGGCGAAGCTCTCGAGTCAGGCCTCGGGGGAGATCCGCGATCTCGGCGCTTCCACCCACTTGCGGGTGCTCGAGGCCGGCATTGAAGTGCTCGCCGGCGCGGGGCTGGGGGCTTCGGGAGACGCGGCGGGGGGCTTCTGGCAGGGGGTCGAGAATAAGTTTGCCACCTCCCAGCGCTACACCACGGTGCGTCGCTCCGTGAAGAAAGCCGAGGATCTCCCGAAGATCGATACGGCACGAAGCCTCGTGCTGACCGCCGAGCACCCCGAGGTAGTGTGGTCCAACGCGGGGCCGGAATTCAGCTACGTGCTTCGCATCGGCGGCGAACGCTACACCGTCGCCCCCGCCTCCACTGCGGAAATGATTCGCTTCGCGGTGCCGGCGCAGCCCGCCGGAGAGTATGAGTACGAGATGCTGATCTATCTAGACGGGGAGGAGGTCTACGCCCCGCGGCGGCCGGGTACGCTGACCTGGCTCGGGGGCGCCGAGGCGGAGGCGGTGCATGCGGCGGTGCAGGCGCGGAAAGCCGATCCTAACCAGAACGACGTCTTTGCCCTCGCTGAGGTTTACGAGCAAGCGGGGCTGCTGGTGCCGGTCATGGACCTCTACCGGGACTTCTTTCAGGCCTATCCCGCGGAAAACGAGATGCGTCCGCTGCTGATCAAGGCTTATCACGACCTGAAGCTCATGGATCTTAAGGAAAAGGAAGCCATCACCTTTAATACCATTGAGATGGAACGCCAGCTCTAGCCACTGGCGTTGTAAGCGACCGGGGAGGGACGCATGGCAACTTTCAAAGGCCGCTGGGATTTTCTCCTGGCGGCAATTCTGTTTCTCCTTGCCATGGGGGCCCAGCGCCTCGATCTCTTCGCGGCCCTAGAACTACAAACCCAGTCCTTCCGGCAGATTCTCCGCATGGCCGACGCGGAGCGGGTGTTTCCGGAGGACAAGATCGTCTTTGTGAACCAGGACGAGGCCTTCTTCGAAGATTACGGCAGCTGGCCCCTCCGCCGCCTTGACCTGGCCCGGGTGGCGGAAAATGTGGAGGCCCTCGGGGGCCGGGTGATGGCCGTTGATAATCTGTTCGATTTTCCCTCCTCCTACGGGGAGGACGGCCCCACGGCGGAGAAGTTTGAGGGAGTGCCGGGCCTGCTCCTCGTGTCCCAGGGGGTGGTCGAAGACGGGCGACTAATCTACATCAAGCAGCCCGTAGAGCCCATCAACGGGGTTGCCCGCACCGGCTATACAAACGTGGAGTCTCGCAGCGGCTTAAGCGAGGTCATTAGTGATCTTCGCCTCTTCCCTGAGGCCATTCCCATGGAGAATGGCTGGCCCTTCGCCGTGCAGGCCGTGGGGCTCTACCTCGGGGAAACACCCAGCTATGATCGAGAGACTCGGGTGCTGAGCTTCGGTGATCAGCTCTCCGTGCAGCTGGATCAGAACCATCGCCTGGCTATCGATTTTCCCTCTTTTCCCGCGGGGGCTCAGGGCTATGTTGCGGACTTCGGCATTCCCGTGCTGGAAATGCTGCGCCTTGATGAGCTCGAAGAGGACGAGGCCTGGGAGCTGCGGTTCTGGGTGGAAGACAAGATTGTGATCCTCGGCGATACCTCGGAAGTTTCCCACGACTACTTCGAAACCCCCGTGGGGCGGCTTTATGGCGTCGAACTCATCGGCGCGACCATCGCGACGCTCCTCGCTGGGGGCGCCCTTCTGCCTGCTAGCTTTGGTATGGAGGCGGCGGTGGCCCTAGGGTTGCTTCTGGCTCTGGTGGGAACGGGGCTTTTGCAGAATCCTGCCGGGCGTCTGGCCGCGTCCCTTGCCGCCCTGGGCCTTTGGGCAGTCCTCGCCACCGTGCTCTATGTCGATCAAGGGGTCATGCTCTCCATGGCCTATGCGGGGGTCGCGGCGATATTGAGCATTGTGCTCATGAATATTCGCTTCTACCTCGTGGAGCGGGGGCAAAAGACCCTCATTCGTGATGCCTTTGGCCAGTACCTGTCGCCGAAGGTGGTGAATATTCTGGTGAAGGATCCCTCGCGCCTCTCCCTGGGCGGGGAACAGCGAGAAATGACTGCCTTTTTCTCCGACGTCGCAGGCTTCTCGAGCATCTCCGAGCAGCTCACGCCGGCGGGGCTTGTGGCCTTGCTTAACGAATACCTTACGGCCATGTGCGACATCATTGCCGAACACGAGGGCACGGTGGATAAGTTCGAAGGGGATGCCATCATCGCCTTCTGGGGTGCGCCTCTTGATCAGCCCGATCACGCCCTGAAGGCGTGCCTTGCGGCGATCGATATGCAGCGCTACATGGTGGACTACCGAAAGCGCCTTGAGGCTGAGGGCCGGCCCCTTCTGAAGGTCCGCATGGGGCTCAATTCTGGGCAAATCCTCGTGGGGAACATGGGCTCGGCGCAGCGCATGGATTACACCATCATGGGGGACGCGGTGAACCTTGCGGCGCGCCTCGAGGGCGTTAATAAGTTCTACGGCAGCGCCACACTGATTTCCCAGCATACGCAGCGCCTCGTGGGTGACGCCTTGGAAGTGCGCGAGGTCGATGTGGTCCGGGTGGTGGGGAAAAACGAACCGGTCACGCTCTTTGAACCCTTGGCCCGGGCCGGCGAACTTCGACCCGAGGAGAGCGCCCTGCGGGAGGCCTTCGCCGAGGCGCGAGGCCATTATCAGCGCCGGGACTTCCCCGCCGCCGTAGCGGCCTTCGAGGCCGTGTTGGCTAAGTTTCCCGGGGATGGGCCCTCGGAGACCTTGCTCGCTCGGAGTAAACTCTACGCCGAAGCGCCGCCGCCGGCGGACTGGGATGGGGTATTCCAGCTCACGGAGAAGGGCTAGGCGCGCACGCAGCGTTGGAGTGTTGCCATGGATGAAGCATTGCGAGGCGCGCCCGGTTCGCGCCATGCGGCCCTGGAGGCTGCCCTTATTGAAGCGCTGGCCCCGACCGTGCTCGAGGTTTTGAATGAGAGCCACAGTCATAACGTACCGCCAGGCTCGGAATCCCATTTCCGGGTAACGGTCGTCAGTGACGCCTTCGCCGGGGAAAGGCTGGTGGGACGGCATCGAGCCGTAAACCGCGTCGCGGCGCCCTTTTTTGCGGAAGGGCTCCACGCCCTGGCGTTGCACACCTTTACCCCGGAAGAGTGGGCTCAGCGGAGTGGGGTCAGCGATTCTCCGGCGTGCCGGGGCGGCAGTGGGCGGTGACCCTACGCCGGCTCTCTGGACCGGCTTTGCCCTAGCGCCCCTCGCCGATCCCGCAGCCTTGGAAGCGGCCTGCCGCGAGGTGGCAGCCCCCGCCCTTCGGGGCACGTTGCACTTGGCGCCGGAGGGTCTCAACTTCACGCTCTGGGGGCCCGAAACGGCGCTCCAGGTGCTTTTCGAGCCCATCGATGCCACCCTGGGCGCTGATGCCTACCGGCTGCGGCGCCTTCCCGCGCCCCCGGAGGCACCCTTTCGGCGCCTCAAGATCAAGGCTCGCCGCCACCTTATCCCCCTTGAGGGCTACCCCCTGGAGGACCCCGGCACCCCCCGGCGCGTGGCGCCGGAGGCCTGGCACGCCGTACTCGATGATCCCACCATTCCCGTGATCGATTTGAGAAACGATTACGAGGTGTCCGTGGGCACCTTTCCCGAGGCGTTGAACCCAAGAACCGAGGCTTTTACGGACTTCCCGGCTTGGGTCGCAGAGCATCTGGACCCGGCGCGAGATCGCACCGTGGCCATGTTCTGCACCGGCGGTATTCGCTGTGAAAAGGCCGCAGCTTGGATGCGCGGCCAAGGCTTCGAGGCCGTGCTCGAGCTTGATGGGGGCGTGCTCGCTTACCTCGATGCCATTCCCGAGGCGGAGCAGCGTTGGAAGGGGGAGTGCTTTGTGTTCGACGAGCGGGTTGCCCTTACCGGAGCCTTGACGCCCGGGGAGACCACCCTTTGCCACGGCTGCCGGCGACCCCTGACGCCGAGGGATCGGCAGAGCAACAGTTTTGAAGCCGGCGTCAGCTGCCCTTACTGCATCGAATCGCTAACCCCGGCGCAGCGCGCCGCTCGGCGGGAGCGTTTCCGCCAGGTATCCCTGGCCGAGGCCCGGGGCGAAGCCCACCTAGCACCGCAACCGAAGAAGGATGAGAACCCATGATCGATGCGAAGCCCCTCGCGGGAGAGCGGATCCTGATTACCGGCGCCTCGAGCGGCCTTGGGGCCCACTTTGCGCGCCTGGCCGCGGACGCCGGGGCCGAGGTGGTCGTCGCGGCCCGGCGCGTGGATGCGCTGGACGCCCTTGTGGCGGAGCTCCGGGGTGTTGGGGGGGTGGCGGAGGCGCTGGCCCTGGACGTGACCGACAGTGCGTCCGTAGCCCAAGTCTTTGCCGCCTTGGAGGGGCGCTTGCCCACGGTGCTCGTGAACAACGCAGGCATGGAGCCCGGGGTGTTCTCCTTTCTCGATCTTGATGAAGGGGGATGGGATGCCACGATCAATACGAACCTTAAGGGCACCTGGCTCATGGCCCGGGCCGCGGCCCGGGCCTGGCGGGAAGGGGGGCAGGGGGGCAACATCGTCAACATCGCGAGCATCCTCGCCTTTCGGCAGCAGAAGGGGGTTACGCCCTACGCCGTTAGCAAGGCAGGGGTGGTGCAGCTGACGAAGCAAATTGCCTTGGAAGGCGCGCGCTTTTCCCTGCGCTGCAACGCGCTGGCGCCAGGCTACTTCCGCAGCGCCGTGAGCGAACGGCTTCTCGACAGCCCGGAAGCGGAGGCCTTTCTGCGGCCCATCCCCCAGCGCCGAGCTGGGGTGCTAGAGGATTACGACGGCGCCTTCCTGCTGCTGGCTGGGCGCGCCAGCGCGCACATGACCGGACAGGTGATTACGGTAGATGGAGGCCACCTGGTCAGCAGCCTCTAGGATGCTCCGGCGGAAGTCGGTTTTACGCTTTGCGGCTTCCCGGGGCGCTCCCCGGAGCGGTCATGCCGCCTACCAGGTAGTCCAGCAGGCGCTCGTAGCTAGCCTGGGCGCTCCCGGTGTGCAAATCGCCAAGGGACGTGTTCTTCCAAGTGCCGCCAGAGGCGAGACCGTGCAGGGTTAAGCTCCAGGAGTAGATATAGCGGGTGCGCCGTTCCTGGTCGCCCAGCTCAGGAAGGGCTCGGGCCAAGAGCGCATCTAAGCGAGCCGGTATGCCGTGGGCATCTTGGTTTAGAAGCGTTTGCGTTTCTGGATCGATATCCGTGTGGAGCCGAGCGAGGAAGAGCACGCCGTGGCGACCGAGCTGAGGGTCCTCGTAAAGGTGAATATAGGGCCAGTAGTTCGCGCCGAGAATTTCCCGCACCGTTAGGGATTCCCCCACTGCGGCCCGCGCTTCGAGGCTCGTCACCATGGGAAGCCGGTGCACGTCGAGCTGGCTCTTCAGGAACTCGATGATGGCTTTCACCATGCCCATTTTTGAGCCGAAGTGGTAATGCACGGCCGAGGCGTTCCGAGCGCCTGCGTGGGCATTGATCGTGCGCATGGAGACGGCGTCGAGGCCTTGGGTGGAGAAAAGCTCTAGGCCCGAGAGAATCAGGCTGGCCTTAGTATCGCCTCGGGCGGCATCGAGTACGGATTCAGACACGGACGAAGATCCCTTTTTGAACGGAGTGTAGCAGCCTCATGGGGTTTCCGGGGGTATGGCCTTCCCAGCGCCCGTTTGCAGTAGAGGCGCAAGGGCGGGCCAGAGGGCCTCAAGCATGAGAGGCTGGGCTTTGGCCGTGGGATGGATGCCGTCGGCCTGCATCATGTCCTCGTTCAGGGGCAGGAGGGACCGGGTAAAGGGGAGGAGGCGAACCGCCTCCGCCGCGGCGACGGCCTCGAAGGCCCCCTGGAAGGCCTTCACATAGCGGGGCCCATAGTTGGGGGGCAGGGGGATGGAGACGAGCAGGACCTTAGCCCCCGCGGCCTTTATGGCTTTGACCATTTCGCTTAAGTTGCTGTGAATTTGCTCGATCGGGTACCCTCGCAACCCGTCGTTGCCCCCGAGTTCGAGGATGACCACATCAGGTTCCTGGCGGGCAAGCACGTCGCCTAGGCGCCGAAGGCCACCCCGGGTGGTCTCTCCGCTGATTGATGCGTTAACCAGCGCCACGGGCAGGCCTGCCGCTTCGGTCCGCTTGGCGAGCAGGGCCACCCAGCCTTCGCCCGCTTGAAGGCCATAGCCCGCACTGAGGCTATCTCCGAAAACCAGCACCCTCCGGTCTTCCGCCCGTGCTTCGAGCAGGGAGAAACCTAGGAGGAACATCAGCAAGGGAAGGCGTAGCGTCATGGAATTGGATCGTCCTGTCATATTGTCGGCCCAGCGCCTGGGCAAGCGCCTTGCCCTTGGCGATGAGCAGCTTTCCATCCTTACGGGGATCGACCTTGAGATCAAGGCGGGGGATAGCGTTGCCCTCGTCGGTGCCTCCGGATCGGGGAAGACCACGCTCCTGGGGCTTTTGGCTGGGCTCGACACGCCCACGGAAGGGACGGTGTACTTTGCGGGCCAGCCCTTCAGTTCCGAGTCCGAGGATCGTCGCGCTGCCCTGCGGGCTGAGGGTATTGCCTTTGTCTTTCAGAACTTTCAGCTGCTGGGGGCCCTTACGGCCTTGGAAAACGTCATGATTCCCCTGGAGCTGGCGGGGCGGGAGACTCCGGAGGCGTTGGCCCGCAGCTATCTAGAACGGGTGGGCCTGGGCGATCGAGCGCGCCATACGCCGCGCCAGCTTTCCGGGGGGGAGCAGCAGCGGGTGGCCCTAGCTCGGGCCTTCGCGGCCCAGCCTAAGCTGCTCTTTGCGGACGAGCCCACGGGAAATCTGGATCAAGCCACGGGGCAGCGCATCGCCGATTTGCTTTTTGAGCTGAACGCGGAGGCTGAGACCACCCTGGTGCTGGTCACCCATGATCCCGCCCTCGCGGCCCGCTGTGATCGGGCGCTGCGTGTTGAGGCGGGACAGCTTCACCCCGAGCAGGATTCGACTTCGTGAGCCGAGGCCTAGCCCAGCGCATGCTTCGCCGGCACTGGCGAGGCGGGGAGCTTAGGCTCCTGGCCGCAGCGCTGCTGCTGGCCATTACCACGGTGACGGGCATCTCCCTCTTCGTGGACCGGCTTGAGCGGGCCCTCGTGCTCGAGGCCAGTGCCTTTCTCGCCGCGGACCGCCGCATCGAAGGGCGGGAGGCCCCTCCGGAGGCCTGGGAGGCCGAGGCGCAGGCCCTGGGCCTTGCGACGGCGCGCACCGTGGGCTTTACCTCCATGGCCTTTTCCGACCTTGATGCCCTTTTAGTATCCGTGCAGGCCGTCTCCCCAAACTATCCTCTGCGGGGCGCGCTCAAAACCGCGGGCGATCCCCTGGCTGCGGGCGCTGTTACTCGGGACACCCCGGCCCCGGGAACCCTGTGGGCAGCGCCCCGGGTGCTCCTGTCTCTCGGCCTTGAGGTCGGTGCGACTCTCGATCTTGGGGCGGTGTCCCTGCGCATCGACCGGGTGCTAACCGATACGCCGGATCAGGGGGGGAACTTTTTGCTGGCCCCCCGGGTGCTCATGGCCCTTTCCGACGTGGCTAAAACCCAGGTGCTGCGCCCCGGCGCCCGGGTAGAGCATGCGCTGCTCCTTGCGGGCCCGGAGTCGGCCCTTGGGGCCTTTGAGGCGCAGCTGCCGGAGGGTTTTGACGCACGCTTTGATCTGGAAGATGTGCGCACCGGGAATCGGAGCCTGGGGCGCGCCCTGGACCGGGCAGAGCGTTTTCTTCGCCTCGGGGGGCTCATGGCGGTGCTCCTGGCCAGCCTTGCGGTAGCGCTTGCGGCGGCGCGCTATGCGGCAAAGCAGGCCGATGCGGTGGCGGTCATGAAGACCCTCGGTGCCACCAGCGGCACCATTCGGCGGCTCTATCTGGGGCAGCTTTTTCAACTGGGCGCCTTGGTGACCGTGCTCGCCCTGGGGCTGGCCTATGGGGTGCAGGCGGCGCTTTTTAAGCTGCTCGCCGCGTACGTGCCCGTGGCGTTGCCGGCGCCGGGCTGGGTGCCCTGGGTTTTGGGCACGCTGACGGGCTGGCTATGCCTATTGGCCTTTGCCCTGCCGCCGCTTCTCGAGCTCGAGACCGTAACACCGGTGCGCGTGCTCCGGCGTGATCTGGCCCAGGCCTCCCGGAAAGGGCCGCTCTATCGCGGGCTCGGGCTGCTGGCGCTCCTGGGGCTTCTCTTTGCCTATGCGGGAAGCTTCGAGCTCGCGGGCTGGGTGCTCCTGGGCCTTGGCGGCACCTCGGCCTTTTTCGCTGCGCTCGCTTTTGTCCTACTCCGCAGTGGCCGGGTGCTAGGGATGCAAGCCGGCCGCGCCTGGCGCTTGGGGCTGGCTGCCCTGTCCCGGCGGCAGGGGGCCAGCATTGTGCAGATGCTGGTCTTTGGAACGGCGCTCATGCTGCTCCTCACCCTGACCGTGCTGCGTAGTTCGCTCCTCGATAGCTGGCGAGCCCAGCTTCCCGAGGGGGCGCCTAATCATTTTGTGCTGAATTTGGACAGCGAAGAGCGACCGGCCTTTCAGCAAGCTCTGGAAGCTCAGGGCGTTGTGCCCCAGCCGGCCTTCCCCATGACCCGAGGGCGGATTACGGCGGTGAATGGGGCGGTCCTCGACCCGAAAGCCAGCCGCGCCGCGGCCCGGCTCACGGAGGAGCGTAATTTAAGCTGGAGTGGACCCTTGCCCGAAGGCAACGAGGTTGTGGCAGGTCAGTGGTGGGACGAGTTGGCCCCAGTTCCGGGGCTGTCCCTCGAGGCGGATTTTGCCGCAGGCGTCGGCCTTACCCTGGGGGACCGGGTGACCCTCGAGGTGGGGGATCAGCGCTTCGATCTGCCTTTAGTCGCCCTGCGCCGCGTGGCCTGGGATTCCCTGCGTCCGAACTTTTTCTTGCTCCTCTCGCCGGGCCTGCTTGAGGATCGGGACGCCACCTACCTCACGAGCTTCTTCCTTTCGCCGGAGCGGCAGAGCACCTTACCGACCCTCCTTCGCACGTTCCCGAGCGTCAGCATCATTGCCGTGGACGGGCTCATTGCTCAGCTTCAGCAAATCGTCGCCCGGGTTTCCATCGCCGTCGAGGTCGTGCTCTTCTTGGTGCTGGGGGCGGGGGCTCTCGTGCTGTTAGCCTCCATTCAGTCGACCATGGATGAGCGGCTCCGGGAGTACGGTCTGCTGCGGGCCCTCGGGGGTAGCCGGCAGCGGCTTCAGGGGGCGCTTGTGGTGGAATTTGCTACCCTGGGGGTCTTCTCGGGCATGCTGGCGGCCCTGGGTGCTGAACTGATGATCTGGGCAATGGAAACGCAACTCTTTGGTCTTCCGGCGCAAAGCCATGGAATCCTCTGGTTCCTGGGCCCCGTGCTTGGGGTGAGTCTGGTGTTGACGCTGGGGCTTCTGGCCACCCGTAAGGTGGTTTCCGTGCCGCCCCTTACCGTGCTCCGGGAGCACGGTGCGTGAAAACGCTGCAGGCGTTTCTGGCCCGCCTTAAGGGATTGCCACGGCCTTCGCTCCGGCAGGGGCAGGGGCTCGGCGTGGGCCTGGTGCTCGTGGCGCTGCTTCTGTGGTGGGCAGGGAATCGTCCCGAAGGGAAGGCGGGCGATACGGTCCTTCGGGGCCCGGCGCCGGAACAGGTCCCGGATTTCGCCGCGCTGCCGACGGTGAGTGCTCGGAAAGCGGCTTTCTTCGCCTTTCTCCTGCCGCGCATCGAGGCGGAGAATCAACGAATCGATGAGCTCCGGGTCCGTATCGAGGGGCTCCTAAGCGCTGAAGAGTCTTGGGATGAGGAGACGGAAGGGTGGCTGGCCGACCTTGAGGACCACTTCGGTCTACCGTCTCCCGGGGGCGGCGCTGATCGTCTGCCCCGCCTGCTTCGCCGCGTAGATCGCATTCCTCCTTCCCTGGCTCTGGCCCAGGCCGCCACGGAGTCGGCCTGGGGCACCTCGCGCTTTGCTCAGGTGGGTCGCAATTTCTTTGGCCAGTGGTGCTACAGCGAGGGGTGCGGTCTTGTGCCTCTGCTACGCCCGGAGGGGTCGGAGCACGAGGTGCGTCTCTTCGAGCGCTCCGCCGATTCCGTGGTGAGCTACATGCACAACTTAAACAGCCACCCCGCCCATCGTTCCTTCCGCGTGCTGCGGGCTGCCGCCCGGCGGGAGGGGCGGCCCCTGTCTGGGGAACTGCTCGCCCCCGGGCTCCTGCGCTACTCAGAACGGCGGGCGGCTTACGTTGCCGATCTCCTCGCCATCATGCGTTTTAATCGCCTCGGCCGCTTCGATCACTAGGGGAGGCGCAGCAGGGGCTGGGACAGCCAATGCCAGCGTCCCCCGGGCCCCTGGGCCGTGCAGTTGAAGCGGCTTCGACCGAGGGGTGGGGCAGCGGGGGCCTTGGCCTCTATTTGCCCGCCTTCCCGCGCCGTTGGAATGGCGCCCTGGCCGCTTAGGTAGCACTGCACCGGTCCCCGGTGGGCCTCGGGGAAGCGCAGGGTGAAGCGGAGCGTGGGCTGCTCTGTCCCCGGCGGCAAAATCATTGAGGTCGGGCTTTCGATGGTGGCCGCCAGGGCCTTCATGGTGAGCTTGGGCTGTAGGCTGTCGAGCTCGCCGTAGATGCCCGAAGCGGGAAAGCGGGGGAGGGCCTGGGGATCGCTGCCTGCCCATAGAGGGCCCGAATGCTGCCCGAACGCTGCATACCCCTGGGCCTTTAGCCAGCTCTGGAGCGTCGGCGCGAACTCCCCGTAGGGGTAGGCGAAGAGCTTGGGCTGGGCGCCCAGCTCGGCGTCGATGCGGGCCTGGGCGTCAAGCACCTGGGTCTCGAGGTAGGTTTCATAGGCCGGCGCCGCCGGGGCTGGAAGCCCCTGGCTTTCGCCCCGCACCATGTAGTCATGGCGCAGGCCGTGGTTGCCGATGGTCACCCCCTCGGTAGCCAACTGCCGAAGCTGGTCCCAGGACAGAAAGCCGCCGTGGCGCCTATCAATGGGCTCCGGGTTCACGAATATGGTGTAGGGCCAGCCCCGGGCGCGGAGCAGGGGATGGGCTGCCTCCGCAATGCTTTCGTAGGCGTCGTCGAAGGTGATGGCGAGCGCCGTCTCCGGTAAAGTGCGCCCGGCGTGGAGCGCCTCGAGCGCCTCCGCAAGGGGGAGCACGGTCGCACCACTTGCGTCAATCGCCTCGAGGTGAGCGGCAAACTGGGCCGGAGTAACGGAGGTGCTGGCCGGCGTATCCGTCGCCACGAAGTGATATTGCAGTACCACAACGCTGGGCGGCAGGCTTTCTTCCCCGCCCCGGGCGCTGCTTCCCAGGAGCGCAAGGCTTCCAAGCACGGCGCTGCGCAGCCAACGGCTTGACCAATTTCGCAGCCAACGATGAAAGGATGGGCTCAGCATGGCAACCACTCCCGCCTATGAACGCGCCAAGCTTCAGAAGCGGCTTCGCCGCCAGGTCGGGCAGGCCATCGCCGACTACGCCATGATCGAGGCGGGCGATCGCGTGATGGTGTGCCTTTCCGGGGGAAAGGACTCCTACACCCTTCTCGACATCTTACGCCAGCTTCAGGCGACGGCGCCCATCGAATTCGAGCTCGTGGCGGTGAATCTCGATCAGAAGCAGCCGAATTTCCCCGAGCACGTGTTGCCGACCTACCTCGAGGGGTTGGGCATCGAGTATCACATCATCGAGCAGGACACCTATAGCGTGGTGAAGGCGCTGACTCCGGAAGGGAAAACCTATTGCCCGGTGTGCTCGCGCATGCGCCGGGGCGCCCTCTATAACTTCGCTCGGCGCATTGGGGCCACTAAGGTGGCCCTGGGGCATCACCTTGATGACATTGTGGAAACGCTCTTTTTGAACCTTTTTCACGGAGCGACCTTAAAGGCCATGCCGCCGAAACTGCTGTCCGATGATGGGGACCATATTCTCATTCGCCCCCTGGCCTACTGCCGGGAGAAGGACATCGCACGCTGGGCCGAGGTCCAGGCCTTCCCCATCATTCCCTGCGATCTCTGTGGTAGCCAGGACGGCCTGGAGCGCCAGGTCATTAAGCGCATGCTTGCGGAATGGGAGCGGATCCACCCTGCGCGCATCGAGAAGATTGCCGGGGCCCTGCGCCGGGTCGTGCCCTCCCATCTTATGGATCGGGAGCTCTTCGACTTTGCTGGGCTCGATGCGGAGCGGGCGGCGCGCCCCGAATCCCTGCGCATCCCCGTAAAGGAAGGCTAGCGTGCCTATCGCCATTCCCCTAGACGCCCTGGACGAAGAGACCCTCCAGGCGGTGCTCGAAGCCTTCGTCACGGAGGAAGGTACGGACTACGGTCATCGTGACTATAGCCTGGGGGAGAAGGTGGCGGCGGTACGCGGTCAGCTCTCCCAGGGAACGGCCGTGCTCTGCTACGACGAGGCGACGGAGTCCGTGACGGTTCTCCCGAAGGATCAGCTCCCCGCCGATTTCTAGGAACATTGCTGCCCCTGGGGCCCTGCGCTATGGTCCAGCGCCGTCCCCTCTAACCGTTTGGAGAACCTCCATGCTGTGCCGTTTGTCCCTTGCCTCGCTCACCGTTGCGGCCCTTTTCTGTTCCGCAATTGCGGGCGCTGCGGACGCCGATTCGTCTAATTCCCGCCTCGAGACGATCATCGTCTCCGCGAGACCGGCCCTCTCCGACGCCTTTACCGAGGTCGGGGCGTTGACCACCCTTAGCGGTGAGCTGGTGGAGGGGCTGGCTCCGGTGCATGGTCAGGAGCTTTTCGTGCGAGTGCCGGGGGCCTGGGTTTCTCGGGGTTCGGGACAGGAACATTTGATGGCGCTGCGTTCCCCGGTGCTCGCCGGTCCCGGCGCCTGTGGCGCTTTCCTGCTCCTCGAAGACGGCATTCCCCTGCGCCCCGCGGGCTTTTGCAACGTGAATAACCTCTTTGAGATGAATCTGGCTCAGGCGTCCGGGGTAGAAGTGCTTCGGGGCCCAGGTTCTGCGCTCTATGGCGGCACCGCGCTCTTTGGCGCCGTTAACGTGCGTTCCGCGGCCCCCGCAGCGGAGCTCGCCGGTCCGGAAGGCATGATCCAGGCCGAGCTGGGCCCCTGGTCCTACGGTGGGCTTCAGGGGCAGGTGGCGGCGCCCCTGGGCGAGGAGCGGGTCCTGGCCACCTTTGACGTGGTGGACACGGACGGCTGGCAGGACGATACGGGCTTCCGGCACCGCAAGGGTAGCCTGCGCGCCCAGGGGGAATGGGGCGCCTGGCGTCATGATTTTCAGCTCTCGGGTGCCTCTCTAGATCAGAATACGGGAGGCTTTGTGGTAGGGCCGGAGGCCTTTGCTGACGCCACCCTTCGCAATACCAATCCCAACCCCGAGGCCTATCGGGAAGCCTACGCGCTGCGAGCTTCGCTAGGCCTTGAGCGCGATCTTCCGTCTGGGGCGATGCTTGGCATCACGCCCTACGCGCGTCGTTCGGAAATGGAATTCCTCCAGCATTTCCTCCCGGGCCAGCCTCTCGAGGAAAACGGTCAAGACAGTCTGGGCGTGATTGCTCGGGTGGCGAAGGCTGGGGAGCGTTGGCGGGGAACCCTTGGCCTCCAGCTGGAGTGGGCGGACACCTGGCTGACCCAACGGCAAGACGGTCCCACGGTGGGTTCGGCCTTCCTCGTGGCCACGCGCCCCGAGGGGCAACACTACGATTACGCGGCGGAGAGCACCCTGGCAGCGGCTTTCTATGACGTTTCCCTGGACGTCTCGCCGCGGCTGACTCTTGTGCACAGTGCCCGCCTCGAGCAGCTTCGCTACGACTATGACAACCGGATGCTCGCCGGGAATACGCGGGATGACGGCACGGCCTGCGGCTTCGGAGGCTGTAACTACTCACGCCCGGAGGATCGGGACGATCGATTCACGGATCAAGCCGGTCGCCTGGGGGTCGTTTATGGCCTCACGACCCACAGCCAGCTCGCGTTCACCGCCTCCGCTGGTTTCCGTGCTCCCCAAAGCACGGAACTTTACCGTCTTCAGTCCGGGCAGACCGTGGCCGATCTCCGCAGCGAGTTTGTGCGCAGCTTCGAGCTGGCCTATGGCTATGCCCGAGACGATTTCACCTTGAGCCTAACGGCCTTCGATCAGCGAGCCGAGGATCAGGTCCTCCGGGACGCGGAGGGCTTCAACATTTCCGCGGGTAAGACCGATAGCGACGGAATAGAGGGGCAGCTCAGCTACGCCATCTATCGGACCCTCACGGTGGCGGGGCAGGTGACCTACGCGCGCCATCGCTATGCCTTTAGCCAGGATCTTGGGCGGGGAGAGGCCATTCAAAAGGGGGATGATGTCGATACGGCACCGCGGTGGTTGGGCTCGGCTCAGCTTCGCTGGACGCCGAGCGACGCCCTCAGCGTGGAGCTCGAGAATGTCACCATGGGGGATTACTTCATGGATGCGGGGAACACGGCGCGCTATGACGGCCATCGCGTCTGGAACCTCCGAGGCCGCTATGCTCTGTCTGATCAGCTCACGGTCGCGCTGCGCATTCTGAACCTGGCGGACGAGCGCTACGCTGAGCGCGCGGATTTAGCCTTTGGGAATGAGCGCTACTTCGTTGGTCAGCCTCAGCGAGCGCACCTCAGCGTTCGCTACGACTTCTAAGGTGAGTCTGGATCGTTGGATCGGTCTTTGCCGCCCGGGCTTCGAGGGCGACCTCGCCGCGGAACTCACGAGCGTCCTGGCTGAGGAGGGCGTCGGGGGCTATGCCCGCACGGAGGCCGGGGAAGGCCTTGTGGAGTGGGTGGCCTATGGCCTTAGTGCCCGGGAGCTCCTGGCGCTTCGATCCCTGCCGGCGCTTCAGGAGCTGGTGTTTTGTCGCCAGCTATCCCTAGCGGGCCCGCAGCTGACCGCCCTGGACCCGGAGGACCGAGCCTCGGCCCTGGCCGCCGCTGCGCCCTGGGCCGCCGCCGAGGTGCTCGTGGAGACCCCTGCCGGTCCCGCCTACGCGGGGCTTGAGCGTTTGGCCAAGCGCTTAGGGGGGCCGATCCGCGGCGCCCTTGAGGAGAGGGGGAAGCTCTCCGGCCCCCAAGATCGGAAGCTGCGTCTTCACGTGACCCTCGGCAGCGGCACCTCCGCCTGGGTGGGCTACGCTCCGGCAGCCTTGAGCCTAGCCGAGCCCGGAGGCGTTCGGCGCCTGCGGCGTCTCGTCGGCGCGCCCAGCCGCAGCGGGGTGAAGCTCCAGGAGGCCTTCATGCATTTTCTGTCCCCCACGGAGCGGCACCTGGCCTTCGCCGGCCGTCCAACGGCTGTGGATTTGGGGGCCGCCCCCGGGGGCTGGACCTTCGTGCTACGCAGCCTCGGGGCTGAAGTGCTGGCGGTGGACAATGGGGCCCTGGATCCGAGCCTTGCGGAGGATCCCCTGGTGATTCACGTCAAGGGCGATGCCTTTACCTATGAGCCGCCGCGCACCGTGGATTGGTTGGTATGCGATGTGGTGGATAAGCCTGCCCGGGTGGTGGAAACGCTGGCCCGGTGGCTGCGCCGGCGCTGGGCGATGCGGGCCATCTTCAACCTGAAGTTGCCCATGAAGCAACGCTACGCCGCGGTGATGGATGCGCGGGAGCGCTTCTTCCGGATTCTTGGTCCCCGGGCCGAGGAGTACACCTTTGCGGTTAAGCAGCTTTATCATGATCGGGAAGAGGTGACCTGCTACGCGGCCCCCCGGGGCGGCGACCACTGACCGGAGGGACCATGACCAGCACTGTGGGGGCCGGAGAGCGCAGCAAGCTGCTTTCCCTAGAGATCCGGGATCGCGCTGCCCTCTACGGAGCTTACATGCCCTTTCTTACCCATGGCGGTCTGTTTATCCCTACCCAAACCCTGTACCCCTTGGGCACGGAGCTCTTCCTGCTCCTGAGTTTGCTCGATGCGCCGGAGAAGTTCCCCACGGCGGCACGGGTGGTGTGGCGCACGCCGGTGGGGGCCCAGGGAGGGCGCAAGGCGGGCCTCGGGGTGGCTTTCACCGAACCTGACTGCCCTGCGCGCAGCTATATCGAGCGCCAGCTCGCGGGGCTCAAGGCCGACGATCGCCCCACTCAAACGCTCTAGCCCCCGTTCCCCTAGGAGTTTTTCCATGCTGGTGGATAGCCACTGCCATCTCGACTATCTGGACGCGCCGCCGGAGGAGAGCATCGCTCGAGCCAAGGCTGCGGGGGTGGCGCACATGCTGTGCGTGGGCGCCGATCCAGTGCACTTTGATCGCGTTCTGGCCGTGGTTCAGGGCGCGGAAGGCGTGGATGGCAGCGTCGGGATTCATCCCCTGGCGGTCACCGCCGAGCGTGCCTCCTGGGATGCGGTGGTTGCGCGGGCGAGCGCACCGGGCGTGGTCGCCCTCGGAGAAACGGGGCTGGATTACGCCGATCCCGCCGCTCCCGATCGAGCCCTCCAGGGAGAGCGCTTTGCGCGGCACCTGGCCCTGGGCGCCGAGCTCGGGCTGCCCGTCATCATCCACACCCGGGAGGCGCGGGAGGATACCCTGGCCCAGCTGCGCGCCGCCGGGCCTCGGCCCGAAGCCGGGGTTCTGCACTGCTTCACGGAAAGTTGGGAAATGGCCGAGGAAGCGATTGCCCTCGGCTACTACGTCAGCTTTTCGGGTATCGTGACCTTCAAGAACGCGGCGGCGCTCCGAGAGGTGGCGGCGAAGGTGCCCGGCCATCGTCTGCTGGTGGAGACCGACGCGCCCTGGCTCGCCCCCGTGCCCCATCGGGGCCGGCAGAACGAGCCGGCGCTCTTGCCCCACACGGCGGCGGTGCTGGCCCAGTGCCAGGGCGTGAGCCCTGAGATTTTGGCTCGCCAAACCACGGAAAACTATCGACGCCTCTTCGCCCGCACGACCCTCAGTGCCTAAGGTTGCGGTTCTAGGCGCGGGGGAAGAGTTCCTCGAACAATCGGTAGTCCGTTTCCTCCATGCCCAGGGCCCTGTAGGTGCCTTGGGCCCGGAGATTGTCCCGCTCCACATATAGACGAAGGCCGATGCCCGTGGGATCGGCGAGGGCTTCCTTGCGTACCGTCTCGTAGAGGGAACGGAATACCCCACGCTGGCGCCAGGAGGGCGTCACGTAAACGCTTTGCAACCACCAGAAGGTGCCGGCGCGCCAGTCGCTCCATTCGAAGGTGACGGACGCGGTGCCGACGCACCGGTCTGTTTCATCCACAGCGACCCATACCCGCCCCCGGGCCGGCACCGTGATGAGCCCTTCGATGCCTGCGGTGACGATGGCCTCTGAGAGCACATGGTCCTCCGTCTCCAGAGCCATGGCGCACTGGAAGGCGGCGAGGATCGGCACGTCTGTGAGGGTTGCAGCCCGAAGGGAAAAGGTCATGGGGTGGACTCCGTGAAGCGGCGGGTGAGGAAGGCGCAGAGCTGCTCGTAGCGATGGGTGCTGACCTCGGCGCCGGCGATGGCGTGCTTGGCCCCGGGGTAGGCCATCATTTCAAAGGGAATGGCGGCTTTCTGGAGCGCCGCCATGAGCCGCGTGCTGTGGGTAAACAGCACGTTGTCATCGGCCATGCCGTGGACGAGCAGAAGGGCGCCGGGGGCTTTCCCCAACCCCTCGAGGTAGGGCATCACGCCGGAGCGCGCATAGCCCTCGGGGTTTTCCCCGGGGGTGCCGAGATAGCGTTCCGTGTAGTGGGTGTCGTAGAGATGCCAGTCCGTGACCGGCGCCACGGAAACGGCGGCGCGAAAGCGCTCGGGCGCCTCGGCCAGGCAGCGGAGGGCCATGAAGCCGCCGTAGCTGTGGCCAAAGACCGCCACTTTGCTGCGGTCGAACCAGGGAGCCTCGGCGAAGGCGTCGAGGGCGCGGAACTGGTCTCGCACCTCCACGGCCCCGAAGTTTCG
>Ga0255760_10002177_pt1 | contig 18307 bp, 16 predicted proteins | sample 071ome_25_FD_179960 | JGI IMG/M metagenome (GOLD analysis project Ga0255760, IMG submission 179960) | Coastal salt marsh microbial communities from the Groves Creek Marsh, Skidaway Island, Georgia - 071410BT metaG (version 2) | ecosystem: Environmental > Aquatic > Marine > Intertidal zone >... | reverse complement strand
CTGGTCCAATTCTTGGGTCTATGCCCTTTCATGGGCGTATCGAACAAACTGGAGACCGCTATCGGCATGTCAGCGGCCACCACCTTCGTGCTAACCCTCGCCTCTGCCTGTAGCTACCTGACCTACACCTGGCTGTTGGTGCCACTCGACCTCACTTACCTGCGAACCATCAGTTTTATTTTAGTGATTGCGGTGGTTGTGCAGTTCACCGAAATGGTCGTTCGAAAATCCAGTCCCCTACTCCATCGGGTGCTGGGCGTATATTTGCCTCTGATCACCACCAACTGCGCTGTGCTTGGCGTGGCACTTTTGAATATCAACAAGGCGCATTCCTTTAGCCAATCCCTGCTCTACGGCTTTGGCGCGGCCGTCGGATTTTCTCTCGTGCTGGTACTCTTTTCCGCTATGCGGGAGCGACTGGCGGTGGCTGACGTACCGCAGCCATTTCAAGGTGCGGCTATCGGCATGATCGCAGCAGGCCTCGCCTCTCTGGCGTTTATGGGATTCGCGGGCCTGGTATGAGTTTTATTGAGACCCAGCCTCTGCTTGCTGCGCTCATCGCCCTGTTGGGGCTCGGGGCGACCTTTGGCGCTATCCTGGGATTTGCCTCGATTCGCTTTCGCACCGAGGGCAATCCGCTCGCTGACCAAATCAACCAAATTCTGCCCCAGACCCAGTGTGGTCAGTGTGGCTATCCCGGGTGCAAACCCTATGCCACCGCTATTGCCGATGGTGACGCGATCAACAAATGTCCGCCCGGTGGACAGGAGACCATTGATGCCCTAGCCGACCTGCTCGACGTCGAGTCGATGACCCTCGATGCGGAGCACGGTGAAGAAAAAGCGCCCAAGGTTGCCTTTATTCGAGAAGAAGAATGCATTGGCTGCACCAAGTGCATTCAGGCCTGCCCGGTCGACGCCATTCTCGGTGCCGCCAAATTAATGCACACGGTGATTGCTGATGAATGCACCGGGTGTGATCTCTGTCTCGACCCCTGCCCGGTCGACTGCATCGATATGATCGAGCGCAAAAACGGCATCCAGCATTGGCGCTGGGAATTGCCCAGCGATAACCTCATCGCCTCTGACCGAGCGGCCGCATGAGAGCGACCCATTCCATTCATGGCGGGATTCACCCCACCGAAGCGAAAGCCCTGTCAGCACCGGGCACGGTGCTGGATGCCGGGATACCCGACAAACTGGTGCTGCCGTTGTCGCAGCATATTGGCCGCCAGCCCGACGTAATCGTCGAAGTGGGCGAGACGGTTAAGGGGGGCCAAGTCCTCGCGCTGGGCGATGGTCCTATGAGTGTGCCACTGCATGCTCCGACCTCGGGAACGATCACTGCGATCGACGATCGTGCAGTGCCACACCCCTCCGGGCTGACTAATCGGTGTATTGAGCTGAGCTGTGACGGCGCCGACAACTGGGTCGCGCTCGAGGGCCTGAGCAACTGGCGGGAGGTCGACAGGACCGCGCTTATTAGCGCTATCAGCCAGGCCGGCGTTGCCGGCATGGGCGGGGCGGGCTTTCCTACGGCGGTCAAACTCAACAGCCCGGCCACCCAGCCCATTCGCACGCTGATCATTAACGGCACCGAATGCGAACCCTATATCAGTGCCGACGATACCTTGATGCAAATCGACGCCCCCGCCATTGTCGAGGGCGCCGAAATCCTAGCCCATATTGTCAACGCCGAGGAAATTCTGTTCGCTGTCGAGGACAATAAGCCGATCGCCTTGGCGGCCATGCAGGAGGCCGTAGATGCCAGCGACAGCAACTGCCGACGCGAGGTCATGTCCTTTCCCACCAAATATCCATCGGGTGGCGAAAAGCAGCTCATCGAAATTCTGACGGGGCAGCAAGTGCCGAGTGGCGGTCTCCCTGCCCACCTGGGCATCGTCTGTCAAAACCCCGGCACCGCGGTAGCCGTGCGCGAGGCCGTACTGATGGGTAAGCCGCTGACGGAGCGCATCGTGACTCTGACGGGGCAGGCCTTGAACAAGCCCGGCAATTACCGGGTACGTCTGGGGACACCCATCAGTCACCTGCTCGCCGTTACGGCATTCGATCCCAAAGACAATCAACGCCTGATTCACGGCGGCCCCATGATGGGCTTTGCACTCGAGAGCAGTGACGTCCCTGTCATCAAGACCACCAACTGCGTGCTCGTTCCTACCGAGCAGGAGCTTCCGACTCCGCCCCCGGCACAAGCCTGCATCCGCTGTGGACTATGCGCCGAAGCCTGCCCCGCATCACTGTTGCCCCAACAGCTGTATTGGTATGCGCGCGCCAAGGATCAGGAGCAGCTGGAAAAACATCATTTGTTTGACTGCATTGAGTGTGGCGCCTGCTCCTGGGTCTGTCCGAGCCACATCCCGCTGGTGCAGTACTATCGGGCGGCCAAAGGCAGCATTGTCGATGCCCGCGCCGAGAAAACCCGATCAGACCGCTCTCGGGATCGCTTTGAAGCGCGGCAGGAACGGGTAGAGCGCGAACTCGCAGCCCGGGAAGCCCAACGCGCCGCCCGGCGTGCCGCCGCGCAGAAAAAAGCGGAGCAAGGTGCCGATGATGATCCAATCGCCGCCGCCATAGCCCGCGCGAAAGCTAAAAAACAAACCGCGGAAGACCCCCAGAGTACTCCGGCGGGGGATGACCAATCGTGAGCTTTCTCAAAATCACTTCCCCCCACGGCCACGGCCCGCTAACCACCGCAGGGATTATGCAAACCGTCTTACTGGCCACCTTACCCGGGGTCGCGGTCATGACGTGGTTTTTCGGTCCGGGCACGCTCATCAACCTGCTCTTTGGCGGCGCTCTCGCTCTGGCCTTTGAGGCAGCCGCACTGCGTCTGCGAGATCGCAACCCAGGCCCCTATCTCAGGGACTACAGCGTTCTGGTGACATCGACCCTGTTGTGTATCGCGTTGCCACCCTATTCACCCTGGTGGCTCATTGCGACGGGGATTTTTTCGTCCGTGATTCTAGGCAAACACGTGTTTGGCGGCCTCGGCTACAACCCGTTCAATCCAGCCATGGTTGGCTACGTTATTTTGCTCATTTCCTTTCCGCTGCAAATGTCGACATGGCAGGCTCCCCGCGGCCTCGATGCGGTCCCCGGCGTGATGGACGCCCTCGAGGCCTTATTGTTGCCGGCGCACTACGATGCCGTGACCATGGCAACTCCACTCGACGTGTTACGCCAAAACCAAGGACTGCTGATGGCCGATCTACAGGCTCAGAAACCCCAATTTGGCCGCTGGGCGGGGGTTGGCTGGGAGTGGGTCAATCTTGCCTTCTTGGCCGGGGGCCTTTGGCTCCTGTTCAAGCGCGTTTTCACCTGGCATGCACCGGTGGGATTGCTGGTAGCTCTGGGCCTTTGTGCCGCGATCGGCTTTGACAGTGGCAGCTCGGAAAGCGGCGGGTCGCCGCTGCTTCACTGGCTCAGCGGTGCAACGATGTTTGGCGCCTTTTTTATCATCACCGATCCCGTCAGCTCTGCGGTCTCCAACCGGGGCCGACTGATCTTTGGCGCTCTCATCGGGGTATTGATCTATCTCATCCGGGTGCATGGCAACTACCCCGACGCGGTGGCCTTTGCGGTGTTGATCCTGAACTTTGCAGCCCCTCTGATCGATCAGTACACCCAACCCGCGGTGTACGGATCAAAGCCCGTTAAGAGGGATGAGCCGTGAATCTGCTGGCTGCCATTTCTCGCAACAGCCTGCTTCTGGGCATCTTCGCCACTGCCACAGGTGTTTTGATTGCCACGACCTGGATCCAGACCCGCGACGATATCGCGCGCTCGATCAGGGCCGCAGAGGCACGTCAGCTGCTCGAGATTTTTCCTGAGGGAAGTCACGATAACGACATGGTCGAAGATCATTTTAGTCTGCCCGCGTCGACACCACTCCTGGGACTTCGTGACACACGCCGCGGTTTTATCGCACGCAATCAGGGAGAAGTTGTCGGCGTGATCCTGCCCGCCACAGCACAGGATGGCTACAGCGGGGACATCGACTTGTTGGTAGGCATTAATCGGGCGGGAACGCTTGCGGGTGTGCGTGTAGTATCCCATCGGGAAACCCCCGGACTTGGAGATGCCATTGACTTGAAAAAGTCAGACTGGATTCTGGGGTTTGATCGCGCCTCCCTCGAAGCTCCAGTGAAAACGCGGTGGCTGGTAAAAAAAGACGGGGGCGAGTTTGACCAGTTTACCGGCGCAACTGTAACCCCTCGAGCCGTGGTCACCGCAGTCCGGAAAGCACTCGAGTATCATCAGTCGAACAGAACGGCCTTGTTTGGCCCTGATGACGATGTGCAGGGTACGGGAGCGGTTGACCCACCCCGGGGCGCGGAGGACATTGAATCGTGAGTACCCTGTCGTACAAAACCCTGACCCATAATGGTCTTTGGAAAAACAATCCGGCGCTGGTTCAACTGCTGGGCCTGTGCCCGCTGTTGGCGGTTTCGGCCTCCGTGGTCAATTCTTTGGGACTTGCCCTGGCAACCCTGTTCGTCCTGACGACATCGAACCTGTGCGTGTCTCTGGTACGCAACGTCGTCTCGGATACGATTCGGCTCCCTGTCTTTGTCATGATTATCGCGGCCGCGGTAACGGCCATTGAATTGCTGATGCAGGCTTATACCTACGAGCTCTATCAAATACTGGGCATTTTTTTACCGCTCATCACGACTAACTGCGTCATCTTGGGTCGCGCTGATGCCTTTGCCGCAAAGAACCCCGTGCTTCCTGCCCTCTACGACGGCTTTATCATGGGCGTGGGCTTTGGCGCGGTACTGGTCGTGTTGGGCGCCATTCGCGAGCTGCTCGGCACCGGCGGCCTGTTTGCCAACATGCAGCTGCTGTTTGGTGAAGGCGCTCGCGATTGGCACTGGGTGTTGTCAGAAAGCTACCCGAAACTGCTGCTTGCGATCCTGCCGCCGGGTGCCTTTATCGTGACCGGCTTTTTAATCGCCGGCAAAAACCAGTGGGACGAGAGGGCCAAACAGCGGGAGGCCCGGGCCAAGGCTCCGATAGTAGTTGGCGCCAAGCGCGTCCGGGTTACCGGTAAGATCTCGTGAGGATTACTTGGCAGAAGAGTCGCCAAGCACCAGCGTAGAGAGCATCTCGAGAACCGCAGGCATATCCATCCCCGCATCCTCCTCATCACACAAATAGGTGATATAAATCAGCACTCCCTGCTGCGCCACGTACCACTCACTGATCGCCGCACCATCCTCCAGGAAGTGTCCTCCCACACCGACAAATCCGCCGAAATTGGCGGGTTGCCATTCGCTGACCTCAGGGGATTCTTGCGCGGCCATCGCCTTGACCTCATCGAGCGCAATGGTGCCATCGTCGCGACAGAGAGTCGTGATTTCCAGTTCGCCGACATCGTCGCGATCGCGGATATGGACAATGTCGTCATCGCGCCCGGCAACCCATTCAGGAGGCAGTAACAAACACCACTGGTCGGTCTCTAAAATGTTCACAGGCACTCACCACATCCGCTTGATTCCCGTCGCATGAGGATCGCATCCTCGCGCCCGTCTTTACCACGATAATAGTTGGCCCGCTCACCCACTATTTGAAAGTTGGTGCGCTGATAAAGCGCAATCGCCGCGCTGTTTGACCGGCGAACCTCCAGATGGCAAATCGATACTGACTCGCTTGCCAACACATCAAGGCTCGACTGCAACAGTTTCATGCCCCACCCCTGACGCCTATGCGCCGGGCTGACAGAAAGATCGATAAGCTCGGCGCTGGCATCAACAACGCTGAACCAGGCTGCGCCCAGCGTCGCGTCAGCGCTTTCCTGAATCCACGCGCGGGTTGTCGGCTGCTGGTAGAGCCGCATCAAAAGATCCAGCGAGGGCCCCGCAGTCGTCGCATAAATAGCGCTCAAAGCGCTGTTGTCACTGGCCACCAGTGGCCGGATGGATGACTGAACAACAGCCTCAGGCATTTGATAACGAGGTATCCGCAAGGTGTTTGAGCCGGTCCCATGCCTGGCGCTTCAATAGGGGTTGTTCCAACATTTCGAAGGTGGAAGGAATACAAATCTGCTCGGTGACTCGGGCATCAATAATCCACTCACGCACGGGCTCGCCCAGTGCAATAACACCGCGGTAGGGATTATCGTTGGCGATGCGCTCTAGCTGCGCGGTCACGCTTTGACGCGCCGCCACCTCATCGCGGGGCAGATGGGGGTGATCAGCCATCGGCCAGATAAACTGGCGCTGATCAAGGTCGACCGGTGCGGCGCTCACGGCGATCGCCATGTTATGGATGAGAGACAGTTGCTCCTTGTGTAAAAGTCCTTCCCTCAGGGATTCGATCCACAGCCACTCCCCTGCGCGCACCAGCAGCAGGTGAAACGCCACCTCCCTCGACACGTCTTTAGGCGCAATATTCTGGGGGGCTGGGTCTTCGGCGCGGATATCCGACTTGGGTGCGACTTTCGCTCCCGGTGGCGAGCTGCCCCTGGCGTTATTGCCGGCGACTTTCATTTGCTGAAGCGCCGACTTGCCATCTTGATCAGCCAGCGCGTGCCCGTCACTCGCTGACTCCTGGCCAGCATCGGCTTCTGTGACCGGTTTTTCCTGCGCGCTGCTCACCACACCCAAAGACGCCGAAAACCTCGATGAGGCCCTGCCGAAAGGCGCATCAAATCGGCTCTCGAGGGGGTCTATATCGAGCAGAGTAAGAAAGTGACGTCGCCGATGCTCAAGCTGGTCTGGATTTCGCGGTGTATCAGTCATCGGTCAGTCATGTTGGGTTTCGGTCAGTATACCCGGAATCCTTTGGAGATCGCGGGAAGTTCAGACCCAGCGCCAGCCCCAGCGTGAGAAAAAACGTACCCCACCGGCAGCAAACCACAGAATATGCCGCCAGCCTTTTTTTGAAGCCTGGCCACCGTGGTGAATAAATTGGAGGGCACCTGAACGAACAATACGTCCATGTTCACGCATCCGCATAGCAAGATCGTAATCCTCAAAATACAGGAAGAAGCTTTCATCAAAGCCCCCAACGCGCTTCAAAACATCAGACTGCGCTAATAGGCAGCAGCCAGAAAGCAGAGGTACGTCTCGTATAGCAGGCTCTGCAGGCAAATCTCGTAATTCGTAATGCGAAAGGCGGCGATGAAATATACGCTTTAGCCATGATGTTCCAAAGGCTCGCAACAGTAGCACCCATACTGTAGGGAGTCGCTTCGCAAGATACTCCTCTTCGCCGTGTCTATTTTTTCCACGCGTCCCATACAGCACCACATCCGGCTGTAATTCCATGACCTCTAACGATGCGGTAAGCCAGTCCGGCGGGAGTTCAACATCCGGATTCATAATTAAGTGAAAGCGACCGAGCTCTCGATGAATTGCCACGTTATGCCCAGCCCCATAACCTGCATTTTTGTTGAGCTCAATATATTCCCAGCGGATGTGCGATGCGGCCAGTGTCCTCACGCAAATCTCGTGCGCAGCGTCGCTGTGAGCCTGATCCAGGCTCTGATCAACGATACTAAGTTTGACTTCCCCCACCGCTGTTGTAACCGCCTCTCGCAGCCCGGCTAACGTTGCCCTGAAATACTCAAGATTTCCTCGGTGAAGAACGATCGAGACGGTGAGACGAACCGCCCCGTCGGGTCTGGATATATCAGTTTTCATATTTTGGAGGTTAACAGAAGAGGTGAGGAAAAAAGGCTATCTTGCAGACCAAAAGCAAGGGAAAACATCAATTTTTTGGGGTTCTTAGGGTCTTTTTACCCACATTTTTTGTGCCCATCCCGTGGTAGAGTTAACCAAATCATTTTGCAGCCCGAGGACGGGCGCCGGTTTGGAGGAGAGCAAATGACAAGTCGATGGTTACGGATGACCCGATTAATGATGACAACACTTCTCACAGGCACGCTCATTGCTTGCGGGGGAAGCGGGGGTGGCACCGGAAGCGGCGGCTTCCTGGGGGATAACAGCGGCACCACGCTTGATGCGGTGATTGCTATCGAGCTAACTGATAGTGAAGGTAGCCCAAGTAATCAGATAACCAGCGATCGTGCGTTAACAGCAACCGTAACCCTAACGAAAAAAGGTGGAGAACCCATTGCCGACGCGGTTGTAGAACTGTCCACTACGGTAGGGTCGGTAAGCCCCGCCAACGGTTCTGCACTGACTAATTCGGACGGGGTCGCCACTTTTGAGGTGATCTATGATGGGACCGAAGGCGCTGGAACGGTCACGGCGAGCTATTCTAATTCTGGCAACAGCGTTGAGGTCGACATTGGTGTTCAGGCAGTTTCAACCACATCAGTATACCTGCTCGACCTACTGACTACCGATTCGGAGGGCATTGAGACCAACCGCTTACCCGCTTCAGATAGCCTGACCATTACCGTCATCCTCTACAACGTTGAGGGCGACGTCTTAACACCCATTTCAGATGAAATTGTTTCACTGGAAACCTCCATTGGCGTCATCGATCCATCTAATGGCTCCGGCCTCACGAACGCAGATGGCGAGGCAGTTTTCCGATTAAACGCTGACGCTGAGTCAGGTGCTGGCATATTGACTGCATCTTATGAGGATTCTTTCGGTGGCAGTCTCAGCCGATCGAAGAATATTGAAATCACCGCAGAGGATGTATTGGCTCTATCACTCAACCTAGAGCTGCTGAACGGTGCAAGCAACCCCACCAGCGAACTCAACGCTGATGAGCCCGTCACTGCCCGAGTGACCTTAGCCACCTCGTCAGAAGATGTCAGCGTAGACGGTCGAATCGTGTCGCTCTCCAGCGATATCGCCAAGGTCCAACCTGAAAATGGTAAAACCTTGACAGACCCGTCGGGTGTCGGCGAGTTCAGCCTGGAGTTCAACGGCACGCTGGGAGCTGGAACAGTGACTGCGAGCTTTGGCACTGACGAGACGTCGCTCTCGAAAACAGCGGTGCTTGAGGCGACATCTCTCGCCTTGGAGAATGAACTAACCCTCGTGCTCCAAGATTCGGCTGGCAATGTTAGCAACACGCTGACCGCGGAGTCGCCGCTGACGGCTCGAGTCACGATTACAGATAAGGAAGGTGTGACCAAAGACATCGATGATGAAATTATCAAGCTCAGCTCATCGATTGGCGCCATCTCCCCTGAAAACGGCTCAGCCTTGACCACCGGTGGAACCGCCGAGTTCACCTTGCGATTTGACGATAGGGCTGGCGCTGGGGTTGTTACAGCTACCTACGATACCGATCAGGGGGCACTTCAAAAGACGGCAAACATTGAGGCACAAACTCCGGGAGAAGATAACTATGTGCTGACCATGAGCAGAACTAGTGGATCGGTAACCCCCTCAAACCCTGTAACTGTTACCGTCAAACTACGAGCAGGATCTGCTACGGGACCCGTAGTTCCAGATGCGCTGATATCGCTGAGCAGTGACATCTCAGACATCTCACCCAGTAACGGTAGCGTGATTACTAACGGCAGTGGCAACGCGAGCTTTATCCTCCAATTCAATGGCACGGATGGTGCAGGTGTAGTACAGGCCAGCTATATATCTGAACAGGGTGTCACGTTCACCAACAAACTCAACGTAACCGCGAGCCGGGGCACCGCGGGCTACAGCGTTGATATCCTAGAAGCATCCGGAACAACCTTTGATCAGACGGGCAAAGATATCCGCGCAGAGGTGTTGAGCGGATCTGGCGTAGCGCGTGACGTTGTGGTCAATCTATCGAGCACGGTAGGCATCATAGAGCCCACCAACAAGCAAGCCTTAACAGGGCCAACCGGCATAGCAACCTTCAGGCTTATTGGCGATGGAGGCACGGGCGCGGGCACGGTGACCGCCTCTGTTACCGATGCCGACGGCAATGTGGTTAGCGATAGTATCTCTGTTTACATGTTCTCGGACGTGACCGCTGGTGGACCCACCAAGCTAACCTTCGTAAGTGCCTCACCCACGACTATTGCGCTGAAGGGGTCAGGCGGAGGTAGCGGTATCTCGGAGCAATCCACCGTCACGTTTAAATTGACCGACAGTAGTGATAAGCCCGTAGCGGGGCAGACCGTCAACTTCACTCTATCAACCGATTTGGGTGGCGTATGCTTAGAGGCAGGAAGTAACCAATGTGGTGCTACCAGCTCCGCTACGACCGCGAGTGACGGTTCCGTGACGGCACAGGTCACCGCCGGCACACTGCCGACACCGGTCAGAGCGATCGCTCGCTACAGTGACTTGGAGGTGACGTCGGATACGCTCACCGTGTCCTCAGGCGTGCCTGTTGCCTCCAGATTTTCAATTTATGTGGCTTCAGCTCAAGGCTCTTGCACAGCCAATCCCGCTAACCCAGGCGATTGCACGGAACTGGAAATCCAAGCCTTCGACCGGTTTGGTAATCCCGCGATCGACGGCACAGTGGTGCAGGTCACGACCAATTGTGGAGGTGTGGGATTAGATGGGCAATCAAGCGGTACTGGATCGTGTGAATTGGGCGATGATGGCTTCGGACGCTGTTTGGTCACCTGGGTCGCCCCCGAGGATTGGAACCAAGGCACACGGAGCTGTACCGCCGGAGTCGGCAGGGTCGTGGCTTATGCGATAGGCGAGGAATCCTTTACCGATACAGATGGCGACGCCTACTTTTCAGCGGGCGATTCACATGTCGAAGAGGATGAGCCTTACTTAGATTCAGACAGTAGCTCTGCTCATAATGGTGGCGAATTCTTCGTTGATTGGAACGAAAACGGGCAGCGAGATACACCCAACACCAGCATATCACCACTGCCAACAGGTCAAGCACCGGCGGGTAGCCTCTATAACGGAACGGGCTGCGTGGCCGGCCAAGGCGCTACCCCACCAACAATCAGCACCCCGTCGGCAGAGACCGATAGCTGCACGAGCCAACTCATTTATGTTTGGGACGACGTTCTTATAATACCTGCTCCATAGCGACACTTGGTTTGTACAAGGCACCCGAGGGTGCCTTTTTATTTTATCGGGTACTGGTTTTGTGTAGCCTTTAACTTTTAGTCGTGCCAGGAGTTTCACGAGAAAATCATGCTGCTGCATCAACCAATTGACTATCACGCCACGCGCAGACCCCACTCGCCTGCCCTCGAAGCCAGTGACCACACCTGGGACTACCGCACGCTAGTCGCTCGGTCTCACGCCGTAGCACAAACGCTGTTGGATCTTGGCGTCGCGGAAGGCGAGCGTGTTGGCGTCCTTGGCTTGAATTCAGCGGCCCACCTCGCCGTTGTCCTTGGAGCGAGCCGCATCGGCGCGGTGACAGTTTCCGCTAACTTTAGGCTAGCACCCGCAGAGCTTGCCTTTGTTCTCGATGACGCCGAGATCACCGTGTTATTCGTTACCGATAACAGCATTGATGATGTTATTACGAAAACACTCGCCAGTCGCAACCGAGCCACCCGCCTTATTGCTGCGCGCGCAGATGCCGAACAGAAGCTCGATCAGGTGTTGGCGCGGACAGTCGACCCCGTGGTGAGGGACGCGCTACTGCATGAATCGAGCCCGGTACTGCAGCTATACACCAGCGGCACCACGGGAAAACCCAAAGGCGCCGTGCTAAGTCACCGCAACATGAGCTCGCTCACCAACATGATGGCGATCTGTAACGACAATATTTATGGTCCAAGAACTGTATGCCTGGTAGTGGCTCCCCTTTTCCATATAGGGGGCATGGGGGTGGTCTACATCGGTCTCGCCCATGGGTGTAACAATATTATGCATGAGGCCTTCGACCCGCTCCGTGTGGTCAACGCTATTCAAGACGAGCGGGTTGCCACCATGTTTATGGTGCCCGCTATGATCCAAGCCATCGTCAAAATGGTGCCCAATGTACGTGACTATAATTTCAGCACCCTGACGCTTATCGCCTACGGGGCATCGCCTATAAGCGTCAGCCTCCTTGAGGAGGCGATGGACGTCTTTGGCTGTGATTTCAGTCAGGTTTACGGCATGACCGAAACGACGGGCACGGTCATTGCTCTTCCTCCTGAAGATCACGAACGAGCCTTGCGAGAGAAACCCGAGCTACTCACCTCTTGTGGCCGCGCTTGTGCCGGTAATGAGGTCAAAATAGTCGATGAACACGGTCATCGTGTGCCCGCCAATGAAACCGGTGAGATCTGCCTTCGCTCTGCGAGCAATATGGTCGAGTACTACAATCGCCCCGAGGCAACACAAGCAACGATTCAGGATGGCTGGGTTTTCACCGGCGATGCCGGCTTTATGGACGACGAGGGCTATGTTTACTTAAGAGACCGCCTGAAAGACATGGTCGTGAGTGGCGGCGAGAACATCTATCCCGTTGAAGTGGAGAACGTGCTCGCGGGTATTCCAGGGGTTGTTGAGGTCGCCGTGATCGGCATACCCGATGAGACCTATGGTGAAGCCTTGCTGGCCTTTTTTGCGATGAAGCCCGACCACGCCATCGATGTAGATAGCATGGTGGAGTTTTGCCGTAGCAAGTTGGCCGGTTACAAAATTCCAAGACACCTAGAACTGATTGATGCCCTGCCCCGTAACCCCTCGGGGAAAATACTCAAAACGGTGCTGCGCGAGCCCTATTGGACCGGGATCGAACGACGTATTTCGTAGCTCGACTGACCGCCCCCTGCCCGGCATTCCAGATCATGGTAATCCACGGCCCCGCGCTATTTCAGGGATTCACAAACCGCTCTGTCCATGTGGACTCTACTCGCTCGCTGATGATGCGCTGGTGGGTTTTCCCAAGCCACAGATAATCCACCTGCCGCGGCTCGATTTCGATTACCCAAAAGCTAGCCGGGGGATCTGCTGTGACCGGAAGCGAATCACCGTTCGCCAGAGGGGCCCCGGGGTCTGGCCAGAAAAACTGCGCGCGCGCGGCGTCGGACAACTTGGCCCATAGCGCGGTTCTCAGGGTCTGATCACCACTGGGGTCACACAATCGCAGACTGGCCTGGAGGCGGAACTGTTTGCGACTTCGGGCGAAATACCAATGCACTTGCCCGCGGTGATCTCGCTTGATTTCCGCCACCTTCTGACTGCGCGCGTCGGTGATCGCCAACAAATGATCGTTGTCTCCCGAAAATCCTCTAAAAACCACCGTTCGGCACTGAGGCGAGCCATCAAGACCCGCGGTTGCTAGCTGGAAGTAACGACTGTGAGCATCCCGCCGGGTGGCCTTGAGCGCGGTTTCTAGGCGACTGCGCCAATTTGTCTGTTCATTCATAGGCACAACCTAGCCTGAATTGCCTGACATCGTCTATGCTTAAGCGCAGAAAGTGGTCGGCCAAGGGGGCTGCTGCAAACAACAAGAAGAGGCAGCCTAGTCGTCGTGTCTGTTATTCCCGCCGATAACTCAATTGCCGTGATCGCCGCCCTGATGGTGCTGTCGGGCGGCTCCATGCTACTCGCCAAAACCCGCCTCGGTGCCCAGGTCACGGGCACGGTCATCGTGATATTGGGCGCCATTGCGGCCAGTAATCTAAAGCTCATTCCCCACAGTGCACCCGCCTACGATTTTATTTTTACCTATATCGTACCGCTGCTTATTCCACTGTTTCTGTTTCAGGCCGATCTGCGGCGGATTGTGACTGAAGCCTCCCGAACGACCGGTGCCTTTCTGCTAGCGACGGTGGGAACTGTCGCTGGGGTGACCGTCGCCGCTCTCCTGCTCGACTTAAGCGGCCTAGGCACAGGCTCCGGTGTCCCCGAAGCGTCCCGGGAGGCGGCCGTCGTGGGTCTTTTCGCCTCGACCTACATTGGCGGCTCAGTGAACTACGCTGCCCTGGGCGAAATCACGGGGCTCAATCAGGACGCCTCGTTTTTCTCCGCGGCGACAGCTGCTGACAATCTGTTCAGTGCGGTCTATTTGAGCCTCATCGCCCTCCTTCCGGGCCTGACGGCAATCACCCGCTTTTTTCCCGCAGACACCCAAGAAACGAACAGCGATGAGGCCCCTGCCGCCATCACTGAGGAGCAGCCTATGACCGCCGTGTCATTGTGCCTCGCCATCGCCGCGAGTCTCGCACTGGTTGCCCTCGCTGACAGCCTCGAGCAGGCACTTGGGCTTTCAGGCTGGCGCTACATTATCCTTACCGCTCTGGTGCTCGCGGTCGCGACCCTCGTACCCAACGCCAGAAACTGGTTCAGCGGCGCCTTTGAATTGGGCATCGCGCTCTCGTTTGCGTTTTTCGCCGCCATTGCGGCAGGCGCCAATATCCCCGCCATGCTGTCAGTGGCACCCTTATTAATTGGCATGGTGTGTATCCTGCTTAGCGTCCATTTAGCCGTTCTGTTAGCGCTGGGAGCCCTGTGCCGGCTGACCCTACCCGAGTTACTCACCGCCTCCAATGCCGCTATCTTGGGGGCTACCACCGCGCCAGCCATGGCTGCAGCCAAGGGGTGGCGGGATCAAATTACTCCAGGGGTATTGGTTGGTGTTTTGGGCTATGCCCTGGGCACCTTTATCGGCACCGCGCTATTTAAACTCTGGTAACAGGGTACACTCTGGTTGTAAGTCACATACTGGCAGCGAGGAAAGACCCATCGAATCGTCGACATCGGCACCGGCACAACAAGAGCCACAAGCAGCCAAACCCAGCCTGAAGCAGCGCTATCTGCAGCTACTGCTGCTGATTGTAGGCAGCGGCGTCATCTACCCAGTCGTGTATATGCGTCAAAATTTCGAGGGCTCGATGCTCGAGACCTTCTCCATCACCCGCGCTCAACTGGGCGAATGCCACTCGATCATGGGCGTCATTTTTTTCCTGACCTATGTCCCTAGCGGCTGGCTATCAGACAAGCTCCCTACCCGCTGGCTGATGAGTATCTCGATGGCGGGAACCGGTCTGCTCGCACTCTGGCTGAGCACGGCACCCAGTTTCGCGCAGATTAAATTGATTTTTATCGGTTGGGGGCTGACCAGCGGGCTCACCCTCTGGGGCGCACTTATTAAAGGCACGTCGCTACTGGCCCCTCACGACCAGCAGGGCCGTTTTTTTGGGCTACTCGAGAGCGGGCGGGGCTTGGTAGAAGCGCTGCTGGCGACCGTCGGCCTCGCTGTTTTTGCCTATTTCCTCAATACGCTAGAAGCAAGCACCAGTGGATCCCTAACCGCCGTCATTTGGTTTTACGGTTTGGTCGCCATTGGCTTTACGCCCGTCCTGTTTTTCGCGCTCCGGACCTCGCACATGGAGGCGCCCCCCAACCCCAACAGTCGAGGGATTGCCGGTTTACTTCAGGACCTAAAAACGCTGTTGACCAATCAAAAGATATGGCTCGCCGCGCTTGTTATCTTGATTGGCTATCAGATCTTCTGGGTCACCTACTCACTGGCGGGGCTCCTGCAATCTATTTTTCAATTGAGCGCCGTTACCGTAGGGGCTATCACCGTGGGTCGATTATGGATGCGGCCCTTAGGTGGCGTGCTAGCGGGCTTTATTGGCGACTATTTTCGGGTAATCCCCTTCCTCGGCGTTCTCATGCTGATCGCGGGGGGATTGTTAGCGTTGCTCCCGTCACTACCCGCCACGATTGGCGCCACCGTTCTGTTCCCCATGGTGCTCCTGATCGGACTTTTTACCTACGGGGTGAGGGGAATTTTCTGGGCCACCCTTGATGAGTGCGACGTATCGGCCAGCACCCGAGGCCTAGCGGTGGGCATCATCAGCTTACTGGCCTACACCCCGGACATCTATGTGCCTATGGTCCAGTCTTGGGCGCTGGCTAATTGGGGCGGGCAGCAGGGGTTTCAGATCTATTACGGTCTCTTTGGCGCGAGCAGCCTGCTAGGGTTTTTCGCAGCGAGACGGCTGATCCGTCTGGGAAAACCATGATTCACCCGCAACCCCTATAACGACATGACGCACGAACATGAGCCATCAAGCCGTGAATCTCCCGCCCCAACTACCGCAGTGACTGGAATACCCCCGGCTCCGACAACCAGCACAATAATGAAACCTGCCACGACGAGGGTTGATCCCGCTTTTAAAATTTACCTGCGTGACAAGCCCGGACTCACTTACGTGGACGATGGCGACAACTGGCTGCGGCGCTGGATCACCCAGTCGGTAGAGGTCCTATTGGGACGTCGCCGCCTGGAGCGCCATTATTTTGCGCTAAAAGAGCGTAACCTCGAGCCTCTGGCCTTTTTCCGCGAAGCCCAAAAGGTTTCGGGTATTGGGCTTGGGGGTACTGTGCTTAAAAGTAGCGCCCCTTCGCTCCAGCACCTCAAGCAGGAAGGTCCACTGCTGTTTTTAGCTAACCACCCGTTCGGCATCCTCGATGGGTTGATTCTTTGCAACCTGGTGGCCGAGCTGGCCGGAGACTTTCGCGTCGTCATCAACTCCCTGCTTTGTCAGGATCGTGATCTTGCGCCGTATTTTTTGCCCATCGATTTCGCCGGTACGCGTGAAGCAGAGCGTCGTAATATCCGAACCAAACAGCTTGCAGGCGATGCGCTCAACGACGGTATTCCGCTGATTCTGTTTCCCTCGGGCACTGTCTCCACCGCCACCCACCGGGGCTTTGGCCCGGTGAAAGACACTCACTGGACGACCTTTGCGGCGAAACTGGTGCTGCGCTATCAACCCACTATCGTCCCGGTATTCTTTCATGGTCAGAACAGCCGCGCTTTTCACATCGCTTCACATATCGCGGAACCCCTGCGCATGGCCATGCTGATGCACGAGGCGTTACGGCGTTTCAACACCACCATTCATGTAGATGTGGGCGAAGCACTGGAACCAACCGCATACGAGCATCTGCAAGATCGCCAGACCTTGACTGGTTTCTTGTATGAGCGAGTTCAGGCAACGGGATCCGGATGCTGATTTGGTTGGCAGCAGAATCCCATACCCAACCCACCACTCAGGCTTAGCGTGGTTTCTAGCTTAGCGGCGAGCACCGCCATAGAGGTGGACGGGCAAGCTGGAAATAGCATGGACTAAAACTACCGGTGAAATTTTCTGCTTACCGGTCCATTGAATATGTGGGAAGCGCTCAAAAAGACGCTCATAGGCGATGTTGAGCTGCATTTGTGCAATACGACTTCCCAAGCATTTATGGACCCCATGACCGAAGGCCAAATGCTTGTCCACATTGGGTCGATGCATATCGAAGTTATCGGGATCGGGGAAAACCTCCGGGTCGCGATTCGCCGCACCGTACCACATCACCACTTTTTCATTTTCTGCGATGCGCTGCTCGCCAATCTTGGTGTCTTGGGTCGCGGTTCGCCGCATGGTCACGACGGGGGACACCATCCGAAGGGCTTCCTGAGTCATTTTTGGTATTAACGAGGGGTCATCCAGAATCATTTGACGCTGCTCGGGAAATTGCGTCATGAGACGCATAGTCCCCGACAGAGAGTTTCGAGTAGTGTCGTTGCCCGCAAAAATAATGAGTAGCCAGGAGCCATCTAAAAAAGACTGGGACATGGGCTCACCCTCCAACTCGGCATGGGCGATCAGCGTGAGGAGATCATCTCGCGGATTTTTTCGCCGGTCGGCCATCACTGCCTCACCATAGGCAAACATATCCCTGAGCATGCCCTTAAAACGAAACGGTAACGTGGGTTCGGCAACAAACGTCTGCAAGGGGTTGGTCAAGTACTGCGCCGCCATTTCCAAGTAATGCATCCAGTGGGCAATGCGCGGGCGGTCTTCTTCATCAATCCCAAGCATTTCACACAGGGTAAACAGCGGCAGCTCCAGGGAAAAAAGCTTGGCAAAATCAACCACGGGCCCCTTTGCTTCAAGCCGATCGAGCAGCGAATCCACTTTTTCCGCCACACGGGCCTTGAGGGTGTCGATATAAATTGGATAAAAGAAAGGCGTGTGCTGGGTACGCAGACTGATGTGCACAGCGCCGTCGAGGTTGATGAGGCTGTTAAGCGATGCCTCCATTAGCTGCTGCACCGACCACTCAGAGCGCTTAGGGATGGCGAGATGCATACTCCCGCGCTGGGATGAGAAAATCTGGGGCGCAAGCTCGACCTGCTTGATGTCCTGATAGCGCGTCACCGACCAAAATCCCGATACGGGTTTCTTGGGCATCGGCCGTGACCACATGACCGGCGCCTGCTCACGCATCTGTTTGAAGAAATCGAAGGGCTGCCCGCGGGTCCATGAGGCCGGGTTATCTAGTTGGAATCCTGTCAGCGATGGAAAAATCGGGGGAAACGCCGGATCCAAGTTATCGCTGTCAGTCACCAGGGTGTCGCTGACTAATTCCATGTCCAGCTCTCTATGTATAGAAAGCTGAGGATGGCAGTCCAGACAGCTACAGCGCAAGAGCTAGCTGCCAGCA
>Ga0255760_10002174_pt1 | contig 18325 bp, 24 predicted proteins | sample 071ome_25_FD_179960 | JGI IMG/M metagenome (GOLD analysis project Ga0255760, IMG submission 179960) | Coastal salt marsh microbial communities from the Groves Creek Marsh, Skidaway Island, Georgia - 071410BT metaG (version 2) | ecosystem: Environmental > Aquatic > Marine > Intertidal zone >... | reverse complement strand
AAACAAGGCTATGGCATTGATGAGCAGTGGAAATTTTTCCGGCTTGGACTTGAAAGCTATTGTATCCCACTATTAAATAGTAAATTTGCGGCATGAGCAAGAGAGAAATCATTGATGCAAGAGAGCTAAACTTAGCTTTGAATCGATTGTGTTGCAAGCTCATTGAAAACCACGGCGATTTCTCGAATTCTATTTTGATTGGGCTCCAACCTCGCGGGGTTCAAGTAGTTGACAGATTAGTCAAACTTTTGAAAGAAACCTACGGTGTCGCTGAGGTGCGCACGGGAAAATTGGACATCACCTTCTTTAGAGATGATTTCCGTAGACGCCCAGGGCATTTACAGCCAAACCGAACGCAAATCGATCATTTGGTCGAGGATCAACGCGTGGTTTTTGTCGACGATGTACTGTACACGGGCCGTAGTATTCGCGCCGCGATGGATGCGATTTTGAGCTACGGAAGACCGGCCAAAATGGAATTGCTTACCCTGATCGATCGTAGATTTTCACGCGACCTGCCCATCCAACCGGATTACAAAGGACGTCAAGTGGACAGCATTGCTTCCCAACGTGTCCAAGTATTGTGGGAGGAGGTAGACGGCCGCGATGCAGTCTTATTAACTGAGAACCCATCATGAGCGAACTCTCTGTCAACCACCTGCTAGGCATCAAACACCTCAACAAGGAAGATATCCAACTCATTCTTGATACTGCAGCTCAATTTAAAGAGGTCATCAACCGACCCATTAAAAAGGTTCCGACACTGAGAGATATTACCATCGCCAACTTATTTTTCGAAAACTCTACCCGTACGCGCCTTTCTTTTGAATTGGCCGAGAAACGTTTAAGTGCTGATGTGGTGAATTTTTCTGCTGCTTCTTCCTCAGTGAAGAAAGGTGAAACTTTGGTCGATACGGTCAATAATATCCTAGCCATGAAAGTGGACATGGTGGTCATGCGCCACCCAAATCCAGGGGCTGGGGAATTCCTATCACAACATGTGGATGCTTCTATCGTGAATGCCGGTGACGGTGCCCACGAGCATCCTACGCAAGCCTTGCTCGACGCCTTCTCCATCCGTGAAGCGGTGGGTACCTTGGAAGGTACGAAGGTGGCCATCGTTGGAGATATCGTTCACAGCCGAGTGGCGCTTTCGAATGTATTGTTGCTTCAGAAAATGGGAGCAGAGGTCATGGTTTGTGGTCCTTCTACCTTGGTGCCGAAATACATGCACACCTTGGGGGTGAAGGTGGAATACGACTTGCAGATAGCCATCAAGTGGTGTGATGTCGCGAACATGTTGCGCGTACAGCACGAACGTCAAGATATCAAGTACTTCCCGTCTATCGCGGAGTACCGCGCACAATATGGATTGACCATGGAGCATTTGGACGGATTGGAAAAGCCGATCACCATCATGCACCCTGGGCCGATCAACCGTGGTGTAGAGATCACCTCTGAGGTGGCCGACAGCGAACACTCTATCATCTTGAACCAAGTAGAAAACGGGGTAGCCGTACGAATGGCCGTCTTGTACTTGCTCGCGGAGAAGCGCAAACTCAATAAGGAATAATGGCACTGGAATTGGTAGTCATGGGTGCGGCAAGTGCCACACCAACGTCGAACCAATACACGACCTCGCAACTCTTGAAGATGCGGGAACACTATTTCCTCATCGATTGTGGCGAAGGCACTCAGAAGCAATTGCGCCGGAGTAAAATCAAGTTTTCACGCATCAATCACATTTTCATTTCACATCTCCACGGCGATCATTTCTTCGGGTTGGTGGGGTTGTTGAGTAGCTTTCATTTGTTGGGCCGCACGACGCCATTAACGGTCTATGGTCCGCCGAAGTTGAAGGATTTGATCTTGGCCCAATTCCGCGCTTCAGGCACCTTCACTTCCTATCCCATACATTTTGCCCTGACCCAGCATAAGGTGCCGCAGGTGTTGTTGGAGACGGACGATTATACTATCTCGAGCTTTCCACTCAAGCACCGCATCGCCACGACAGGATTTTTGTTTGAAGAAAAAGAGCAAGCGCGTAAGCTTAATAAGCCTGTGGCCGATGCCTATGGGGTACCGGTATGTGATTACCACTGGATCAAGGATGGTAAGGATTGGACGAGTGAAGAGGGCCAATTGGTCCCTAATAAAGAACTCACCTTCGATCCCCCGGCTCCATTGCGCTATGCCTTCGCCTCGGATACGATGTACACGTCCGATACCGCGAACTATATTCAAGGCGTCGACCTTTTGTACCATGAAAGTACCTTCTGCGAGGACAAGGCCAAACGGGCGCAGGAAACGATGCATAGTACGGCCAAGGAGGCAGCCTTGGTGGCCAAGGAGGCAGGGGCTACACATTTAATCCTTGGGCATTTCAGCGCACGATATAGAGATTTTCAGCAATTCAAGGATGAAGCGTTAGAGATTTTTGAGCATGTTTGGATTGCAAAAGAACTACATTCGTATCGCTTAAGCTCAAAGGGTCTGAAAGTAGAGCCTTTAATCGGCGAGTCTTCAGAATGAAAAACAAAGCCTTAGCAGTTTTATTTCTAACCATCTTCCTCGATCTAATGGGGTTTGGGTTAATAATTCCCATCTTACCTACCTATGCTAAAACTCTAGGGGCAACAGATGCTATGGTGGGATTGCTAGGAACGTCCTTTAGTATCATGCAATTCATCTTTGCAAGTTTCTGGGGTGGATTGAGCGATAAATATGGTCGTCGTCCCATAATGTTAGTGAGTATAGGGATTATGGTGGTGGCCTATGTGCTTTTTGCCAATGCCACTGTGCTTTGGCTGCTCTTTGCGACTCGAATGTTGAAGGGTTTTGGTGCGGCAAACTTAAGTGTGGCCCAGGCCTATATTAGTGATGTGGTTCCGCAAGAACAGCGCACAAAGGCCTTTGGTTTTATTGGTGCCGCCTTTGGTTTAGGATTCATTTTCGGTCCATCCATTGGTGGGGTGATCAATGAATATTATGGCGTATCCGGTGTTGGTTATTTCGCGGCCATTCTGGGTGGCATTAACTTCCTCATGGCTTGGTTGTATCTGAAAGAGTCTCTAGTGGAAAAATCTACAACGAGAGATCTATTCCCTAATCCTTTCAAGGATTTGGTAAGTTTTAGTCATATACCGGGAGTCAATGCTTTATTCACCATCAACTTCGTGTATATATTGGGTTTCTCAATGATGCAGATTACAGCGACCTTGTTATGGGCTGAGCACTTTGGACTGAGTGAGATGCATATAGGGTATGTCTTTGCATATATCGGACTTTTGGCGGTATTGATTCAGGGTGGTTTAATTGGATACTTCAATACTTGGTTTGGAGAGCGAAATTTATTGGTTTTAGGGACGATTTTTGTGGCCCTGGGATTATATGGAATGCCTTATGTTCCCAAAGATTACTTTGGATTAGAATTGGTTTGTATGACCTTTTTATCCCTAGGAAATGCCCTGTTAACACCGACGGTGAGCTCGTTGTTGAGCAGTTATGCACCGGAGGGGATGCAAGGCAAGATTTTGGGTACGAATCAGAGCGTAGGCTCACTCGCTCGTGTATTAGGACCTGCCATTGGTGGGGCAGCTTACGGGCTTGATTTTTCATATCCGTATTTACTTGCGGGTAGTATCGCATTGATCGTAAGTGTTTTAGCACTTCGATTACGTCGTAAGCATATGTAGGAAGGGGTTTTTAAGAAAATTGGACCCTGAAAAATTTAATAGATGTTTAAACATTTAAATACGTTTTGAGTTATACATTCGTAACCCATTTAAACAACCAATTACAAGAATGAAAAAACTAGCATTAATGGCCGCACTAGGCCTTTTCGTTGCAAGCTGTAACTCGGATAAAGCAGCTGAAGCAACTACCGGTGAAGCTCAAGAAGTAACTGCAAATGGCGCAGCGCAATCTGTTGCCTTGGACTCAGGTTCAAATGTTTCCTGGAGAGGTTTCAAAACGTATGTTCAATCTGAGCACCTCGGTACTGTAAATGTACAAGAAGGTACGTTTGAAGTAGCGGACGGTAAGTTGGTAGGTGGTACGATCACTATTGATATGAATTCTATCGCTTGTACTGACCTGGAAGATGAAGGCAAGCGCGGTAATTTGGAAGGCCACTTGAAATCACAAGATTTCTTCTTTGTCGACAGCTTCCCAACAGCAGTATTCGAAATCGTAGAGGTATTGGATCCAAGCGAGGCGACTAAATACAGCACAGTTACTGGTAACTTAACGCTTCGCGGAACAACGAACAGCATCACTTTCCCAGCAGACGTAGTAGTAAGTGAGGAAGGCGTCAAATTCATGGCGCCTACATTTAGCATCGACCGTACGTTGTGGGGTGCGAAATTCCACGATCGCGACGACGCTACGATAGCTGAATCGTTGAAAGATGATTTGATCGATCACAGCATTGAGTTAACGATTAAAGTAAAAGCGACCAATTAAGGTGTGTAACTAGAATAGATTAATCACGGACCCCTGCCTGATGGTAGGGGTTTTTTATTTACCGTAAATCTGCTGGAGTGCTTGTGCAGCGGTGGTGTAGTGGAAGTTAAATCCAGCGGCAACAATTTTTGCGGGACTTACCTTTTGACTCATCAAAGCGAGTGTAGCCATTTCTCCCAATACTAGTTTTAAGGCAACGCCCGGTACTGCGGGAAAGACCATAGGTCGACGTAAGGCACGGCATAATTCCTTGGTAAATGCTTTGTTCGTCAAGGGTGATGGACCTACGGCATTGTAAGGTCCTGAAGGGATGGATTGTGTAGCAGCGAAGAGGAACATGCGGGCCAAATCCTCCACGTGGATCCAACTCGTCCACTGCTTGCCCGAGCCCAGGGGAGAGGCAATGCCCCATTTTGCAAGGGGTTCAAGTTGTCCCAATACTCCGGCGCCTTGGTCGAGTACAATACCGATGCGCAGTTGCACGCTTCGACAGCTGTTGGATTCAAACTTCTGGGTATAACTCTCCCAAGTCCTGGTGACCGAAGCTAAAAAATCGTCCGCGGCAGGTGAGGTTTCGTTGAGTTCGTGGTTGAAATCACTCCCATAAATTCCAATAGCAGAAGCGCTGACTATAGAAGAAGGGCCATTCTTGACTTTTTGTAAGGCATCAATCAATAATTGGGTGCCTTGTACGCGCGAGTCCATAATGGCTTGCTTGTATTTTGGGGTCCATCGCTTGCTGACGGTGGCTCCGGCCAAATGAATGAGGTGGTCTGCACCTTCTAGGGACGCCCTATCAATGGTCCCTTGGTCTGTATTCCAAGTATAAACTTCTACACCCTCCATAGACAAGCCCTTTCTTGTGGAAAGAACACGCACGCTGTGGTTTTCTTTAAGAAGTTGGTTTACAATTGCTTGTCCTACCGATCCGGTAGCACCGGTAATGGTGAAAATAGCCATGGCTGAAATTTATGTTGTGAAACTAACAATGCTGCGCCACTTTTGTTATCACTTGAAACGATTATTTCTCCATGCATAACATTGAGCCTTACTACAATTGGCGCCATCTATACCAGGCTTCGGAAGATCCGCGAAGTCCATTATACGGCTATTTCAATAGTGAGGTATATTTCACAGATAGCATCTACGACCACGTGATTCACCCACAATGGGACAGCATTGGTTGTGAGACCTTGTACTTGAAGGTGTTGTTTGTGGATTACATCACGGGTTATTGCATTATGGAGTTTCTCGGTGAATGGAACGATGCGGTACACAACGATATCATGCGATTAAAGCGGGATTTCGTGGATGAATTGATCCCTCAAGGCATTGACAAGTATATTTTGATCGGAGAGAACATCCTGAACTTTCACGCGGATATTCCGGATTATTACGACGAATGGCTGGAGGAAGTTCCAGAGGGTTGGATGGCCTTTATCAATCTTCGCCCTCACGTCATTCAAGAACTCAACCAGTACGGTTTGGACGCCTATTTTGTTCTAGGCGGTACTTTGGATGACCTCGCTTGGCGCACGGGTTCTCCGAAGAAATTGTTTGAAAAAGTGAATAAAGTCGTTGGACGCAGATTAGGCTATTGATGCAGCGTCTTGAGGAACGCTAGGAAAGCGGTTCTATCATTATCTAGAGTAAACCAACTGGCACTATTTTCATCCGCAGGCAACCAGAGCATTTGCAACAAGTTCTCGTCTCTTTTTAGCACCCATTGATCGGCCACCACAGCCTCGTGAGCTTTGAAATAGTTCAGAATGAGCTGTTCATCCGGACGAAATCTAGAAACAAAGGCATGAGTAGGGGTATAGATGTGGGTCCAATACAGCGGTCCACTAAAAGAACTGAATTCTTCCTCGATTTCTCTATTCAGGCACTCGTGCATGCCTTCGCCTACCTCTTGACCGCCGCCGGGCAACTTATTCAAGTGGACGCCGCTCCACAGTTCCCGCATGACCAACACATCACCTTTTTCATTTTGAATAAAGGCGTAGCAACGAGGGGCGAATTTAGTTGGTCTTATCTTTTCCATGCTCTAGTCATTTCTCTCTTGCGCGGAGGGCCTGGTAAGGCTTCGACCTCGAACCCCGCAGCCTTTATAGAGCGCTTCACCGCGCCTTTGGCACAATAGGTGACCAATGCGCCACCGGGCTTTAGCAAGCTGTACATGTTCTCAAAAACGGTATCAGTCCATAGATCCGGTTGCGCACTAGGAGCGAAGGCATCAAAGTAAATGAGATCGTAAGAACCCTGTTCGCCTTCAAAAGCCTTCAAATCTTCTACCAACAGTCTAAAGGTGAACTGTTCGGTTATTTGGGTTACGTCTCCCGGATTGGCGCTCAGAAATGGCGCTTCCTTACTCATACCGTGCAAACCTATAGCTGCAACCTCCTCTTTGGTCAGCGGGAATTTTTCAAGGGCATCGTACCATATGGTTCTGCCATCTTGTTGTGCCTGGTCGAAGGTAAGTCGAGCATTTAAGGCAGTGCCTAAGCCCACCTCCAATATGCGAACATTGGATTTAGCTATGGCTTTAAGCCCGGCTTCAATGAATACGTGCTGGCTTTCCGTGAGCGCTCCATGAATGCTGTGATAATGCTCGTCCAAGCCTGGTACCCATAGCGTTGTACTACCGTCGGCACTTTGGGTAATATGTCTTTCCCCAGCGGTCGACATTTATCTCACATACAACTTTTCGATGCGTGAAATAGGACCGTCACAAAACTGAGTGTGACAAGCAATACAAGCATCAACCATGTTATTGTGCGCTTGAATTTGAACACCAACTTCCTCAGCACCATGAATATTGTTGTAAATGCCGATAAAGCTCTTGGCATAGGGCTCGAATCCTTCACCTTTCATGTGGGGTTTGGTCGGCTGTGCCGTGATCATACTGAACAATGTTTCTGAAATCGTGGGGTCTAGCTGACCTTTTTCTAAGGAATTCTTGCGATTTGTAGCTTCCTCGTGCATGTCGCGCATGATCTGAGCAAGTTCACTTGGTTGATCAAGTTCTGGGGTCCAAGTTTTCTTTGGTGCCGGTTCTTGTTCAGGTCCTCCGCAACTTACAAGGGAAACGAGTCCAAGAATGAATGCAAGTGTGAGAATCTTACGCATCGGCAGAACGTTCAATTTTCACTCCTTTGGCCTTGAACATATATTCTGCTACAGGCTCAGTAATGGCATCGATCTCTTCTTGGCTCGCACCACGGTCCTCTGCGTAATGACGTAGCTGAGCAACTGTTGTCGTGTCCCAATAGATGTAGCCGTACATCACCATGTTTTGGCCTTGGCTGTTCGTGGGAAGTAAGAATTCGTAATCGTAATCCACGAAAAGATTATTGCTTGAATCAATGGCAGTACTCATCCAACAACCTTTTGTGGTACAAACTTGGGTAATAGGTCCAGCTACCGTAGCCCAGGCTGTATCTTCTCCAGAAGTAGCAAAGTTTGAGACTAATTCTGCGGCAGAAAAAGCGTCCTGCACAGTGAAGGTGCTATCGCCAAAGTTGTAATATTCAGTAACGGCTGTTTCTTGAGCGTCTTGCGAATTATCACCGTTATTATTAGCACTTTGACATGAAAAAAGTGAAAATGCTACGAGGCTTGCAATAAAGAGTTGCTTCATGGTAAATGGGTATATATTAATTCTTGGTTTCCTTGAGGATTCCGCAATGGGAAATCGAATAAAACTCCTACAAATTTAGTACATTTGTGGTCCCAAAACAGCAGTCCATGAAATTAGAGTTGACTACACAAAGCCGCATTGGCTCGATTGATTTTTCAAACCTTCCTTTTGGGAAATACATGTCGGACCATATGTTGGTGTGTCACTTCAAAAATGGCCAGTGGCTTGAGCCTGAGATTCGTCCGTACGGACAGCTGGAGTTTTCATACGGTTTGCACGCCTTACATTACGGCCAGGCAGCCTTTGAAGGAATGAAGGCGTACCGCAAAGAAGATGGTACGATTAGCATGTTCCGCCCACTGGATAACTTTGCAAGATTGAATAAGAGTGCTGAGCGTCTGATGATGCCTGAGGTACCTGAAAATATCTTCATGGATGGTTTGAAGAAGCTCTTGGAAATCGATGCACAATGGGTGCCTTCGGCAGAAGATCACAGCTTATACATCCGTCCATTCTTATTTGCTTCCTCTGAATTTATAGCAGCACGTCAAAGTGACGATTATACCTTCTGTATCCTGACTTGTCCTGTAGGTCCATATTACAGCGGCACAGTGAAAGTTAAGATTGAGCAAGAATATACTCGTGCTACCGGCGGTGGTATCGGATATACAAAGGCTGCAGGGAATTACGGCGGCTCGTTCTTTCCTACGGCACAAGCGGTAAAAGAGGGATATAACCAAGTTATTTGGACTGATCACCGAGATCACCAGTACATTGAGGAAAGTGGAACTATGAACCTGATGTTGCTCGTAGGGGATACCTTCCTCACACCACCACTTACAGATCGTATTTTGGCGGGTGTGACCAGACGCTCGATCATCACATTGATCAAGGAGAAGGGCTGGAAGATTGAAGAACGCATGATTGGCGTGGACGAAATCGTTGAGGCTGCTAAAACTGGAGATTTGAAAGAAGCTTTCGGAATGGGTACGGCAGCAGTGGTTAGTCAAATCGATACGATAGGCCACCAAGGAACAAATTACTCTATACCCGTTCCTACGAACGGCAAGGCGATGGAAATCAAGAAAATGTTGAATGATATCCGTACCGGCTTAGTGGAAGACACTCACGGATGGATGATGGATGTGCAGATCGCGGAACCTGCGTAAGCACAATCTTTTGTAATACAGTAAAGGCCGCTTTTGCGGCCTTTTTTATTGGAAATAAGGTGCAAGCATGTGCACGAGTGCCGCCGTGTCGAGGCCAACCACACTGTTGTAATTTCCTTCGATACGTTTGATATAGGCCTGGCCAATCCATTCTTGGATGCCATAGGCTCCCGCTTTGTCAAAAGGCTTGTAGGTCTTAATGTAATGATCAATGGCCCATTGTGGTATGGGATGAAAGTGCACGACAACTGTACTCACGACACTGCTCATAGGCATTAGTTTATCAGGATCGATTAAGGTCATGCTACTGTGCACTTCGTGCGTGGTATCGCTCAAGGCTTCCAGCATTTCTGTCGCGGCAGCCGTATCGGCAGCTTTCCCAAACCTGCGTCCGCCTTGCCAAACCTCGGTGTCGCTGGTTAATCCTATTTGTCCTTTCTGGAGCAGGGGAAGCAGGGCTTCCGCTTTGAGTTCGCTCACAAAGGTTGCGGTTTCCATAGGGCTGAGGTGCGCGGGGGCAGTTTCATCCAAATCCAACGGAAGGGCGGTGAAGGTGAGGCCCAAATCTTTGAGGAATTGGGCACGTCGAGGGCTTTGTGATCCTAGGACCAATTCTTTGGTAAGTTTCATCACCAAGTACGGTCTTCTTTGCGTCCCCATTTGCCGTGAATCTTGAGCAATTGCTCTAATACATCACGTACACAGCCATAGCCGCCATTCACGGGGCTCACGTAATCCGCGATAGCCTTAATTTCAGGAGCAGCATCTTGCGGGCAACAAGCCAATCCACAAACTTTCATAACATCGTAATCAGGAAGATCATCGCCCATATACAAGATTTCCTCATCGTTGAGGTCGTAGCACATTTTAAGGTCTTCGTACGCTTCCATCTTGTGTGAAGCACGCATGTAGATGTCTTTGATGCCCACGCCTTGTAGACGCTCTTTCACGTCCGGAGAAGTTCCCCCAGTGATGATGGCCATACGAATGCCATTGCGCACTGCCAATTGTAAGGCATACCCATCCTTGCTGTGCATTTTGCGCACTGGTTCGGCCCCAGGTATGAGTAAGATTTCTCCATTTGTCAGGACGCCATCAACGTCGAGGACCACCGTAGTGATGTTCTTGAATTTCTCTTTGTAGTTCATCAGGCCTTGTGTTTTGCGATGCTTGCGCTTAATAGGGTATAGAGCCTCTGTACTTCAGTATCACGTATTCGTTCCAAGTGCGCATCAATGGTTTTCTTGTCGCCGCGTACTGCTGGTCCGGTTTGTGCGGCTTTTGGCCCCATGGCGATGGCTTTGTCCGGTCCTTGCTTCATTATAGCAAATAAGGTTTCCACCGGAAGGTTGTGTTCTTCAGCATGTGCGAAGGCTAGGGTGTAGAGGTGGTTGGTGAAGTTGTTCACCATCACAGCGCTTACATGCAGCTGGTTTCGTCCCGCGCTGCTGACTTCATAGGTAAGCGGCGAAAGTGTATTTGCAATGTTAGTTAAAATGGCCAGGTCCTCTTTGGAATGGGCTTCGAGAAGAAAGGGAACTTGGGCCCAATTCACTTCTTCACCCTTCGTAAAACTATAAAGCGGATAGAGCACACCGCTTCTTGGAGTCTCGCACATCGGCACCGCACCAGCGGTATGGACAATCAATGCATGCTGAGGTAGGGAAGCACAGACTCTCGCCGTAGCATCATCCGGCACACAAACGATGATAATGTTGGCGGTAGCAGGAATATCTAGTGCACGTCCGTGAGTAGTGATTTTAAAGGCGTTTTGCAGTCCACTGGCGAGATGTTGTCCCAAGTTGCCCTGGCCAACAATAGCGATATGTGTTCGGCCATTGGCCATTATATTCGTTCTCGTTTTACCCGCTGCACAATAGCGATGCCAGTTCCTACTGCCATCAAGATGGAACCCAACCACAAGAGGTTGATCCAAGGAAAAACTTCTGCTTTGACCAATATAAACGGTACTTCAGCTTCGGTATGTTCGCTGGCTATAATGACGGGCTTATTGGTCTCGTAGTTGATACGATCAAAGCTGAATTTCAAACCTAATTCCTTGATTTCTGCATCAACGTGCTGTGCTTGGTTGCCCTGAACAGCATATACAGGCATTACTTTGTACACACTATCTTCTAGGGATGTGATGGTCAATCCTGCGCCTAAGATAGCGTATTGAAGATCACCTCCGGCCTCGGGTGCATCAACGACTAGGGTGTCCAATTCTAATTGGTACTTCCCATACAAAAAGTGGGTATCGCCGATGTTCAACTCGAGTTCAAACTCGTTTTTCCATTCGTCCGTGCCACGCTCCTCTTCAGTGCGCAAGTCGGCGTAGGTCACGTGGGTATAGATGTCCTTTGTGAGGGTATGTCTTGTGCTGGGCTCAGCTACATTTCCCATGCGCTCATTTAGCTGTATACGCGGGCTGAGGTTGAATGCCGCTTGAAGCTTTCCATCAATTTCCTCGAAGAACTCAAGCTCGTAGTTAATATAATAGCCTTGTTCATTTTGTTCAGACCAGGTTGCCCAATACTTGCCCATTTCCACAGTATCACCAAGAGATAACAAAAGGTTTTCATTGGCAGGAAAGTCTTCATGGATAAAAGTCTTGTTTTGTGAAATGATGTCCTTGTTGGCATTGCTGACTAACGCGCCAGCAATTAACAGCCCGAATCCCACGTGTGCCACGGTGGCGCCAGCGAAGTTCCATTTTCCTTTACCCCAGCGAATCCAAAATTCAAGATTGGCAATAACAGCGTAATAACTTGTCCAAATCAAAGTAATGTAGAGTGGGTTCCACATGGATAGAACCCAAACACTCAAACCACTGAGGATAGTTGTAAGGACTAAAGTTAAAATTTGTCTTTGTATGAAGACTTTAAATGATGTTTGTCGGTACGAAAGGAATTGCCCTGCTCCGATTAATAAAGTGATAATGATCGCGAACGGTACCTGAATAGCATTGTAGTGGGCGATAGGATCGTTCAAGACCTTGTTTTCTTCAAACAAGTGAATCAACCCTTCTGGACCGAACAGCTTGTTAAAGACAGGGTAGGAGGTACTTAGAGTAATCTGCAATCCACTAATCAATAATACTAAGGCGCCAATGAACATCCAAAATTCACGACTGTCCATACGGTCTTCTTGTTCTTTTTTAGGTAGGCTACGGTACCGAATAAGTAAAAGTCCAAGGCTGCCTATGGTAAAGAATAGGAGGTAGATTAATAATTGGCCACTTAAACCTAAATCTACAAATGCGTGAACGGAACTATCACCTAATATACCTGATCGTGTCAGGAATGTAGAGTATAGAACAAGCAAGAAGCTTATAATCAATAGGAACAATAATGACGGCATTACTCCGCCCTTGTTGCGTTGAATAAGTAAAAGGTGAGTTCCTGCCGCCATGGTGAGCCATGGTACGAGTGAGGTGTTTTCTACTGGATCCCACGCCCAGAATCCACCGAAGCTCAATGCTTCATAGGCCCATGCACCACCCATTAATATACCTACTCCTAAAATGCCCACAGAGAATACGCTCCATTTTAAGGCGCTGGAAATCCATGAAGTATAGTCTTTTCGTAATAATCCAGCAATGGCGTAGCTGAATGGAATTAGGGTAGAGGCAAAGCCCAAGAATAGTGTGGGCGGGTGGATGGTCATCCAATAGTTCTGTAGCAATGGATTCAATCCAGAGCCGTCCATGAAATTTGGGAAGCGGGTGAGGTAGTCCTCGAATTGTGTCCAAGGAAGGCCTATGTTTTCAGGAAGTTCACGTACCAGGTTGAAGGGACTGTAGCCTAACTGGTAATCGCCAACCCAAACACCTAAGATCATACTCACGAGGAAGGCTTGGACGGCAGCGAATACACCAACTACTGGGCCTTCAAAGTTCTTTGCAGTATAGGTGAGAATCCAGCCCAAAACGGCATTCCAGAACATCCACAGCAGGAACGATCCTTCTTGACCTTCCCAGAACGCGGAGAACAAATAGCGTGTCGGCAGGTCTAAAGAGGTGTGTTTCCATACATAGTCAAACTCGAAGTAGTGGTTGGCCATGATGAAAAATAGCGTACCAATAAGTCCGAAAAGAGTGATGGCATGGACTCTAAATGCAAAGCGGCCAACGGTCTTCCAACCTTCACCATTGTTATAATAAGCAAAGGTCGATAGCAGTGCGAATACAAATGAAAAAGCCGTTAAACCCCGTCCGAGTTCAGCGGCCCATAAATGTTCTCCAATGTAATTCATAGGGGTTATTTGTAGATTTTGTCCGAGTCCACTTCGTTTTGTTCGTTGTATTTCGATGGACACTTCATCAAAATATCGGTGGCGACAAAGGCAGAGTCGGTGGCGTAACCGGTCATGGTGATTTCCTCGGAACGCTCGAAATCTTGCGGTTTAGGTTGATTGTAAACCACTTTACTTGTGTTTCCTTTTTTGTCTTTTGCAGCAAAGGTTAGGGTTACAGTCCTTGGGTCGAAATTCATAGGTTCCTCAAGATTAAGAAACCCAATAACAGTGGTCGTTTCCCCTTGCTTCAGGCTTGCATCTGCGAAACTACTGTAGGTTGCACTATTGCCTAGGTTAATAATGGTATAACCAATCAGTACCGTAATGGCAATTATGATGGCAATCTGGCTATTTTTCATTTTCCAATTTTGTGATTTTACGGTCTAAGAGTACCAAATAAAGCGCCAAACCCACAAAAATTACGGCTATGACCGCTACGACTACATAAATTTTACCGTTGCCGTACATCAGTTTATCATCTTCTTGGCCCCAAGCCATTAATGGCAAGCACAAGGCTAGAAGCGGTAATAATTTTCTCATTCTTGAAGAGCTTTTAGTCTATAACGCAAGGAAGCAATCCAGGTTCCAATTAATATCCATCCTATTACAGCTGGATAGAAAACCAGACGTAGTTTATTGTCCAAATCATAACTGTTAAATCCTGGGTTACCGCCATTGCCGGGGTGTAAGCTATCAGTCAAACGAGGGAGGATCCCGATAAAAACAATCATCATTACAAAAGCAAAAATATTGTAGACAGCAGAAATCCTCGCTTTTTTTCGAACATCATCAATTGATAACCGTAATACGAAATAAGTGAGGTAGATTAGGATGGTGATTGCGGTACCGTTGAGTTTTGGGTCATTTGTCCACCAAGCGCCCCAAGTGAATTTGGCCCAAATCATACCTGTGATCAAACCGAAGAGAGAAAAAACTAATCCCATCTCTGCCAAGCTTGTACTTCGACGATCTTTTTTTAATTCATCAGTGCCTAAAAAGTCGACAGCGTTCCAAAAACTTCCCGCCATCATAGCCATCATAGCAAACCACATGCTCACGTGATAAAACAAATTGCGAATACTTTCTTCGAGAATGGGTAAATCTGGCACGGGTGAAAGCAATCCATAGATTAAACTATATGCGACTAATACCAACCCTAATACCTTGTAAATGCTTCCTTTCATGTGTTGTTTAATCTTGCCAAAGATACGGAAAGAGTAGGTAGGCGAGTAGGCCTATTCCCACATCTAACGCAATTAATGTTCCCAATAAATTCGAGGCATCGGCGAGGGTTACACCTACGATGGCCTGCAGGTTTAGGGCACTGGTCAGTTGTAGTACTGGATAGAGTAATGGTATGGCGAGGATGGCTCCTAAAGTTGCATTTCCATTAGTGCGATTTGCGATACCGCTGGTTAATGTAAATACTATGCTAAATCCTGTGGCTCCTAGAATTAGTCCCAGAAAGAATAAGGCTGTATTATGAACGGGATTACCAAAAAATACGATGAATACACCCCAAGTAGCAAGACTCAAGAGCATCATGTATACTACATTGAATAACATCTTGGCGATGATGGTGTGCTTGGCATTAGCTATTGTTTGGTAGTAATAGAAGTAGGACCCGCTTTCGAATTCGAAGCTTCGAGAAGATAATTGGACCGATCCAAAAAAGACGACTACCCAAAGCAAGGTATTCCATGCCGAATCTGAAGGTGTACTACCGCTGAGTAAATAAATGAGGTAGGATACACCAAGCAAGTACAGACCTAGCGAAAAAAGCACATTGCTATTTCTCACCTCTTGGCGGAAAAAACGAACCAGCAAGCGCATAATTTTTTGCATTTCACAAAATTACATCAAACTATTCCAGCACCTTTGATGTTTATCATAAAAACGCTGGACATGAAACGAATTTTATCCCTATTCTCTTTTGTTTTGTTATTCTCTTGCAGCAATGAAACACAGGTATCCACTCCAAAAACATTAGCCATGAGCGCTCCACCTATTGATTTCTACACGCTACATGCCACAACTATTGAAGGGCAGCCATTCGCTTTTTCCTCATTGAAAGGAAAGAGAGTGTTGATTGTAAATACTGCTTCCAAGTGTGGCTACACCCCACAGTACGAGGATTTGGAGAAATTGTACCGTACTTATGGTGGAGATAATTTCACTGTAATTGGTTTTCCATCGAATGATTTTGGTTGGCAAGAGCCCGGTTCTGAAGATGAGATTGCAGCATTTTGTTCTTCTAAATATGATGTGACTTTTCCTATGATGTCCAAGGTAAAAACAGGGGCAAGTCGCGGTGATGATATTTACCAATGGCTGTGTAATAAGGAACAAAATGGCGTTTCTGATGCTAAGGTCAGCTGGAACTTCAACAAGTTCTTGATCGATGAAAATGGCCAGTGGGTAGCACATTTCCCTTCTTCCACGAGTCCGATGAGCATGGAAATCACGACCTTTGCCGCAGGAAAGTAAAGACTATGAAACTTGATATTCTTGCTTTCGGCGCCCACCCCGACGATGTCGAGTTGGGAGCTGGAGGTATTCTAGCTACTCATGCCGCGGTAGGCAAGAACGTAGGTATTGTTGATTTGACCCGCGGTGAGATGGGTACCCGAGGTACTCCTGAACTGCGCGATGCTGAAGCCGCAGAGGCTGCGAAAATTCTGGGATGTGTGGTTCGAGAGAACCTATGCATGCCTGATGGCCAAGTAAGCTATGATCATGAATCACAATTATTAGTGGCGAAGATGGTACGGAAATACCAGCCCGACATTGTGATTATGAATGCACCGACGGACCGTCATCCTGATCACGGCAGAGCTTCCCGTTTGGTTGAGGAGGCTTGTTTTATCAGTGGTTTGCATAAAGTTGAATTGGAAGAAAATGGAAATAAATTGGCTCCATGGCGTCCAAAAACAATGTACAAATACCTACAGTTTTATAACTTAAATCCTGATATCATCGTAGATATTTCCAGCGGGTTCGAGAAAAAATTAGCAAGTATCAAAGCACATGCCAGCCAGTTTTATAACCCTAACAGTAAAGAGCCGGAAACTGTCATTGCGAGCAGGAGTTTTTTAGATAGCGTAGTGGCTCGTGCGCAGGATTGGGGTCGTATTATCGGTGCAAACTATGCAGAGCCCCTTATTACCGTTAGACACGTCGGTGTAGAAGATTTAACGTCGTTGAAATAATTAGCCTGTCTCGATTGAGATGCAGAAATCCTCATTAAAAAAAATCGTGTATTTTTGCTACAATTGTATTAATGAAAAACACGTTTTTTATGAAACCAAAGGCAGTAGTTGACTACATCCGCGAAAACCAAAACAATAACAAAACTTTGAAGTCGCTTTTCGCTTCTCAGTTTTTGGGGAAATTTTCTAATGAGGAATTGGCTGGTCTATCACGTTCGATTGAAAAAGAATCGGTACGTCGCCAGCAAGCCGTTGTTGATGAGAAAATCGCCTACCTACAGTCTTTAGGTTATACGGTGAAGAAATAATTTTCACTGAACATCTAAAAAAAAACCCGCGCCAAAAGCGCGGGTTTTTTTATGGGAATTCAGAATTAATCTCGCGCTATCAATAGAGAAACATAGTATGCGAGCTGCGCCATAGAGGCGAGTGCCGCTACTAAATACGTACGTGCTGCCCATTTAAGTGCATCAGCAGCTTTTGTATGCTCTGTAGCATCAATGGTTCCCGTTGTAGTCAACCATGTTAATGCGCGATCTGAGGCATCATATTCTACCGGTAGGGTCACCAAAGTAAATGCCGTAATGGCGGATTGAGCAACAATTAATACCCAAATGATAGTATTAAAGTCAAACCATTCGAGAAATCCAAAACCAATGAACATACTGATAATTACAAAATTCATGATACGTCCACTAAAATTGGCAAGTGGCACGAGTTTCGACCGCATGGTCAGCCACTGATAACCTACGGCATGTTGTACTGCATGACCTACCTCATGGGCGGCAACAGCAGCAGCGCTTACACTTCTTCCGCTAAATACCTCAGGACTTAGATTGACCGTTTTATCGAGAGGATTGTAGTGATCTGTAAGTTTTCCTGCAACACTTTGGATTTTAACATCAGTGATGTTGTGGTCATCGAGCATTTTTTGAGCAATTTCGGCACCGCTCAATCCGTTACCCAAAGCTTCTTTGGAATACTTATTGAACTTTGATTTCAAGCGTTGTTGTACTACAAAGCCTAAAAGCACGAAGAGAATAATTAAGATGTAAAAGAAATTCATTCTATTGGTATAATGTTGTTATTCTCTAAAAGTAACAAAATTTATGCCTCTGTGAAACATGATGTAACTTTGGCAGATATCCCATCAGCATATGAAAAAACGTCCTTTAATTTTAGTGACTAATGATGATAGTATCGTCGCACCTGGAATTAAGACCTTAGTGTCCATCGCAAATGAGTTTGGAGATGTGTATGTGGTTGCGCCAGATGGGCCACAAAGTGGTAAAGGTCATGCCATTACTTTAGATCAGAGTTTGAGATGCAGTGAAGTGCCCAGCGAAGGCCCCCAAAAGGAGTTTAAAGTTAGTGGGACGCCGGCAGATTGCGTTAAGTTAGCCATTAATGTGGTATTGCCCCGACGGCCAGATTTAATTCTAAGCGGTATTAATCATGGTTCGAACGCTTCTGTTAATGTGATTTACTCGGGTACCATGAGTGCAGCTGTTGAAGGAGCTCTTGAGCGCGTGGACAGCATTGGTTTT
>Ga0255760_10002158_pt1 | contig 18391 bp, 20 predicted proteins | sample 071ome_25_FD_179960 | JGI IMG/M metagenome (GOLD analysis project Ga0255760, IMG submission 179960) | Coastal salt marsh microbial communities from the Groves Creek Marsh, Skidaway Island, Georgia - 071410BT metaG (version 2) | ecosystem: Environmental > Aquatic > Marine > Intertidal zone >... | reverse complement strand
ATACAAAGCTATCACTCGAAACTAGATAGCCACGGGAGGATTTATGAGGCTAACATCTCTTACAGTCGCGGCGGGATTGGCACTGGCTAGTGCGTCTTTCGCTGAAACAGTTGCGCCAGGTAACGTTGAGTTCGACGAATATGGCGCTGTACAAGCATCTTTGACCGGTGTTGCGGGTGATCCTGCAAACGGTCGTAGTGTAATCGTAAGCAAAAAACGCGGTAACTGTATCGCATGTCACAGTTCAGAAGCATGGGCAGACGAAATGTTCCATGGCGAAGTTGGGCCAGCGCTGGATGGCGTAGGTGGATATCGCACAGCTGCGGAATTGCGCGGCATTTTGGTAAACTCGAAAATGACATTCGAGGGCACAATCATGCCAGCGTATTACAAAGTTGACGGGTTTAACCGTCCTGGTGATGCGTACACTGGCAAGGCAGCGAAAGAATTGTCGCCGTTGCTGACCGCACAAGAAATCGAAGACGTTGTCGCGTTTCTGTCAACTTTGACAGAATAAGCGATATTTTTTTAACTAAGGAGATCATGATGGACTTCTCAAGACGCGAAACATTGGCGTTGGGTTTGGGCGCAGCTGCCCTGACAATTTTGCCATTCCGCGTAAGCGCAGCAGCAGATGATGCGATTGCTGCGTTCACAGGTGGCGCAGACATCGCCGAAAGCGGTGTAACTTTGGGTGCACCAGAGATTGCCGAAAACGGTAACACTGTTCCAATCGACGTATCCGCCGAAGGCGCGGTATCGATCATGTTGTTGGCCGCTGGCAACCCGACACCGGGTGTTGCAACATATAACTTTGGCGAACTATCCGGTACGCAATCTGCGTCCACACGGATCCGTTTGGCCGGCACGCAAGACGTCGTTGCGATCGCGAAAATGGCCGATGGCACATTCGCAAAAGCACAGCAGACTGTGAAAGTAACAATCGGCGGCTGCGGCGGCTAAGGTCCAGATAGGAGTATATTAATATGGCAGACGGTGTAAAACCACGCGTGAAAGCTCCCAAAAAGGCAGCTGCAGGCGAAGTCGTAACAATCAAATGTTTGATCAGCCACAAAATGGAATCAGGTCAGCGTAAAGACGGCGACGGGAACCTTATCCCTCGTTCGATCATCAACCGCTTTACCTGCGATTTCAACGGAGCTTCGGTTATCGACGTAGCAATGGAAGCTGCGATCTCGACAAACCCATACTTCCAGTTTGAAGCGACAGTTCCAGAAGCGGGTGAATTCAAATTCACTTGGTATGATGACGACGGTTCAGTCTATGAAGACACCAAAAAGGTTGCAATCGGATAATCCGGTTTCGGCATAGGAGGCCTCACCGTTGGTGGGGCCCCATTTACGGGAGGAACAGCTATGAAAATTAAAGCAGTCACAGCAATCGCAGCCGCGTTGATTGCGACTTCTGCATTCGCAGATGAAGATGCCGAGTTGGTTATCAACGGCGACATCGAGATTGTAACAAAAACAGCCGCGCCAGCGCATCTTTCGGATGCAATGGACGAAGTTATGTCCGGATGGCGTTTCCGGTCTGATGGTACTCAGGCAATGCAGATGGACGACTTTGACAACCCAGGTATGTCGGCCGTTGATGCCGCAGCAGACGCATGGGACACAGTCGAAGGATCTGAAGGCAAATCATGTGCATCGTGTCATGGTGCTGCCGAGGATTCGATGGCCGGTGTTCGCGCCGTTTATCCAAAATGGAATGACGCTGCAGAAGAAGTCCGCACACTTGCGATGCAAATCAATGATTGCCGTGAAAACAAGATGGGTGCCGACAAGTACGGATACACATCAGGTGACATGGCCGCGATGGAAGCATTGATCACATTGCAATCGCGCGGTATGCCAGTAAACGTTGCCATTGATGGCCCTGTTCAAGCAACATGGGAAGCAGGCAAAGAACTGTACTACACACGTACTGGTCAGCTGGATTTGTCATGTGCAAATTGCCACGAAGACAACTATGGCAACATGATCCGTGCGGACCATTTGTCCCAAGGTCAAATCAACGGTTTCCCAGTATACCGCTTGAAAAATACCAAATTGAACACAGTGCATGCGCGCTTTAAGGGATGTGTGCGTGATACACGCGCGGAAACATACAAACCAGGTTCAGATGAATTCATCGCCCTGGAGCTATATGTTGCGTCACGCGGCAACGGCTTGTCCGTTGAAGGCCCATCTGTTCGTAACTAATCATCTTAACCCCGCATGTTTACGCATGCGGGGTTATCTTCTACTCAACCCATTCAAATATGCGCATATGATGCATAATTCAAGGATGTTACTTAAATGATCTCTCGTCGCGACTTTCTTCAGGTTAGTATGGCCGCATCGGCTATGTATGGTGCCTCTGGCTTTGGTAATTGGTCCCGCTTAGCTGCACAACAACGTCTTACTCAGGATGAATTGTTGCAGTTTGATACCTTTGGTAACGTGACCTTGATCCACATCACTGACATTCATGCGCAGCTTAAACCAATTTATTTCCGTGAACCCGAAATCAACTTGGGGGTCGGCGCAGCTGCCGGCCAAGTTCCACACGTCACAGGTGCAGACTTCCGTAAAATGTACGGGATCAATGATGGTTCTCCCTCCCACTATGCATTGACCTATAATGATTTTACGGCGATGGCCCAGACATATGGACGCGTCGGCGGTTTGGATCGCGTGGCAACTGTTGTGAATTCAATTCGTGCTGATCGCCCAGATGCGATTTTGCTTGATGGTGGCGATACCTGGCACGGTTCATATACCTGTTACCACACACAAGGTCAGGACATGGTCAATGTCATGAACGCATTGCAACCTGATGCGATGACGTTCCATTGGGAATTTACGCTGGGATCCGAACGGGTACAAGAAATCGTTGAAAACCTGCCATTTGCGGCATTGGGTCAAAACATTTTTGATGCTGAATGGGATGAACCTGCGGAACTGTTCCCACCCTATAAAATGTTCGAACGTGGCGGGACCAAGATTGCCGTTATCGGTCAAGCATTCCCCTATATGCCAATCGCCAACCCCGGTTGGATGTTTCCTGAGTACAGTTTTGGTATTCGCGACGAACGCATGCAGGAAATGGTTGACGAAGTTCGTGGCATGGGCGCCGAAGTTGTCGTCGTGTTGTCCCACAACGGTTTCGACGTTGACAAGAAAATGGCCGGCCGCGTTTCTGGCATCGACGTGATCTTGTCTGGTCACACCCATGACGCATTGCCAGAGCCCGTTTTGGTTGGTGAAACAATTATTGTTGCATCAGGATCAAACGGTAAATTTGTCAGCCGTGTCGATTTGGATGTGCGTGATGGCCGTATGATGGGGTTCAAACATAAATTGATCCCAATCTTCTCGGATGTGATTACACCTGATGCAAATATGACCGCATTGATTGATGAACAGCGTGCGCCATATCTGGATCAGTTGACCGAGGTTGTCGGCCAAACTGACAGCCTGCTATATCGTCGCGGGAATTTCAACGGCACATGGGATGATCTGATTTGTGACGCCCTGATCCAAGAACGCGAAGCAGACATTTCAATGTCACCCGGTGTGCGTTGGGGTCCATCCATCCTGCCAGGTCAGAACATCACCCGCGAAGATATCTGGAATGTGACATCAATGACCTACGGCAAAGCATACCGCAGTGAAATGACCGGTGAATTCATCCATGTCATCCTTGAAGACGTGGCGGACAACCTTTTCAACGTCGATCCCTATTACCAGCAGGGTGGCGATATGGTGCGCATCGGTGGTATGGGATACCGCATTGACGTGTCCAAACCCCAAGGCAGCCGTATTTCAGAAATGACCCTGTTGAAAACAGGTGAAGCGATTGATCCAGCGAAAACCTATGTGGTTGCAGGTTGGGCATCCGTGAACGAAGGCACCGAAGGCCCACAAATTTGGGATGTGGTCGAAAGCCATATCCGCAAGCAAGGCACCATTTCGGTTGCCCCAAATAACAGCGTAAAAGTCGTTGGCGTTTAAGCCAGCTCAATATCAACCACTAAAGGAGCATGAAGACCATGACAGTCAGCTTCAAGAATGGCAAAACATCCCGTCGTAATTTTTTGACGGGCGCTGCCGCAGCAGGCGCAGGCACTGTTGCAGCAACGGTTGCCAAAGCAGCTGGTGATCCTCTAATCACCGAAAAACAAGTTTGGGCTCAGGCCACAGGGGACGGCGTCGATGCAACACCCTATGGGTTGCCCATCGAATTTGAATCAGACGTGGTTCGCCGCAACGTTGAATGGCTAACGGCAGATACGATCAGTTCGATTAACTTTACCCCCATCCATGCGTTGGACGGAACAATTACACCACAAGGGTGCGCGTTTGAACGTCACCACTCAGGTGCGATTGAAATGAAAAAAGAAGATTATCGTTTGATGATCAACGGCTTGGTTGATACCCCATTGGTATTCACATACGAAGATCTGGAACGGTTCCCCCGCGAAAACCACGTGTATTTCTGCGAATGTGCAGCCAACACTGGTATGGAATGGGCGGGCGCCCAGCTAAACGGCGCACAGTTTACCCACGGCATGATCCACAATATGGAATACACAGGCGTTCCATTGCGGACACTGTTGAACGAAGCGGGCATCCAAACGGCTGGCAAATGGGTCTATGTCGAAGGGGCCGACGCGTCCTCAAACGGTCGTTCGATCCCATTGGAAAAGGCATTGGATGACGTATTGGTCGCGTTCAAAGCCAACGGCGAAGCGCTGCGCAAAGAACATGGTTATCCCGTTCGTTTGGTTGTTCCCGGCTGGGAAGGCAACATGTGGGTGAAATGGCTGCGCCGGATCGAGATCACGGATCAAGCCATCGAAAGCCGCGAAGAAACGTCAAAGTACACAGATACATTAGAAGATGGTACATCGCGCAAATGGACATGGGTCATGGATGCAAAATCTGTGGTCACCAGCCCATCGCCACAATCCCCGATCAAACACGGCAAAGGTCCGCTTGTGATCACCGGTCTTGCATGGTCTGGCCGTGGTGCGATTACACGTGTGGATGTGTCCATTGATGGTGGTAAAAACTGGCAAGAGGCCCGCTTGGCCGCACCAGGCACTAAAGGTGCGATGTCACGTTTCTATCTGGACATCAATTGGGATGGTCAGGAAATGTTGCTGCAATCACGTGCGCATGATGACACTGGCTATGTCCAACCAACGAAAACTCAGTTGCGCGACGTGCGCGGCCTGAACTCAATCTATCACAACAACTGTATCCAAACTTGGTGGGTAAGACCCAATGGGGAGGCAGAGAATGTCGAAATTTCTTAATTCAGTAATCGCGGCCACCTTATTGGCATCCCCTGTTGCGGCAGAAAAATTTGGACTGGGCCGCGCGGCTCTGCCCGAAGAAATTGCAGCGTGGGATTTGGATATCGCACCTGATGGCACAGGTCTGCCAGCAGGATCGGGCAATGCAATCGACGGTGACGAATTGTTCGCAGAACATTGTGCGATTTGCCACGGTGATTTCGCCGAGGGCGTAGACAATTGGCCAAAACTGGCCGGCGGTATGGACACATTAGATCACGAAGATCCGTTGAAAACGGTGGGATCGTATTGGCCATATCTGTCGACCGTCTTTGATTATGTGCGTCGTTCTATGCCCTTTGGTAACGCGCAATCATTGTCGGATGATGATGTTTACGCCATCACGGCCTATATTCTGTATTCAAATGATTTGATCGACGACGATTTTGAATTGTCAAAGGAAACGTTCCTTGACGTGGAAATGCCAAATGCCGGTGGGTTCATCATTGATGACCGCGCCCAGACTGAATACGCAGTATTTACTGAGGCATGTATGTCCGACTGTAAAGACAGCGTCGAAATCACAATGCGCGCATTGGTGCTGGATGTAACACCAGAAGAAGAGGGCGCAGAAGAAGCGGCCGCAGAACCAGTGGTTGAGGTCGCCGCCGTCGAAGAAGCACCGGCCGAGCCAGAAGTTGTTGCTGCTGCATTCGACGCGGAATTGGCTGCAGAGGGCGAAAAGGTCTTCAAGAAATGTAAGGCCTGCCACCAAGTCGGCGAAGGTGCTGCGAACAAATCAGGACCAGCGTTAAACGGCATTGTCGGCGCGTCAATCGGTGCTGCGGACGGTTTCCGTTATTCAAAGGTGTTTGGTCAAATGAACGCGGATGGTATGGTTTGGGATGAGTCCAATTTGGCTGCGTTCCTTGCGAAACCAAAGGGCTTTGCCAAAGGAACAAAAATGTCCTTTGCAGGTCTACGCAAAGACAGCGAAATTGCATCCGTTATTGAATACCTAAAACAGTTTCAATAATTGACCGCAAAAGCAAAAGTTAGAAAATGGCGCGCTGGGTCGCGCCATTTTTTATGTGCATAAACGATCCATAAAATCATCAATGTGTGATTTGAAACGGAAAAACCCATGCGTTGCCTTGGGCCAAGCGCGGGCATCATAGCCTGTCATGATCTGGACCAAACGTATACCTAGGTCGGCGCACGCGGTTTCGGCGTCTGCCAAGCACACAGCCATCGGCCCCACGGGCGCATAGGGCGTCAGTATCATGTCCAGTTGGTGTTTTTCGGCCCAACCGATAATTTCACTGCACGACGTTAATGTGGCGCGCTGGCTGCCGTGTGTTTCAATTGCGTGATTGTGGGCCAATTGATCAACGAATTGCGTGACGCGATCTGAGATCGCCAGCGGGCTTAGCGCGTCTAGGCGGCTGATATGGGCATAACTGATCGCAGTATCGATCAATGGTGTAATTTCGCCCAGGTCAAAATCGTCATCATGAGTTAAAACGCCCACGCGTCCCGTAATGGTTGGGATCACCCGCGGGTCTAGGGTGCGCGGTTTGGGATGTGTGAAATCAGGCAGGTCAGGCAATGCGGCGCGCAATCCTTTGGGATCAAAGCGGCTGCGCGTGAATTTGGATATATTTTCGGCAGTCGCAAGATACGCTTTGCCGACGGTGTGTTTCCCAGCCACCCACCGCCAGCTTAGCGTATTGCTGGCGGGATCCCCATCCAGCAGATGTCGTATGAAAAAATCAGCGCCCAGTTCCCAAGGCAGCTCCAACGTGAAAATCCATATTGACGCGAACCACATTCGGGCGTGGTTGTGCAGATAGCCGGTCTCCGCCAGCTCTTTGGCCCAGCTGTCAAAGCAATCAATACCTGTTGCGCCCGTACATGCTGCGACCCATCGTTGGCGTAGCCCGGATTGTGTTTGAATTTCGTTTATGTGCCGATCCAGGGATGTCCGATAATCTTGCCAGATCCAAGGCCGCAGTTCCAGCCAGCCTTTCCAGTAGGTACGCCAAAATATTTCTTGGATAAATTTTTCGGCGTCTTTTGGGCTGTGGTGCGTCAAAACCTGTTTAAGAACAGTCGCTTCGGTCAATACCCGCCGCCGAATATATGGTGACAGAGTTGATACATTTGCACGGTTGTCAGGCCCAAAATCAAAATTGCGCTGCTGTGCATAATATGCACCCGCATTGGGAATAAACGCGGCAAGCTGCTGCTGGGCTGCACTCAGGGATGGGGTAAACATGAACGTCCTTTTTAGCGGGCAACTAGCCTGCCGTCAGCGACTGTCAAGCCTGACCCGCCCCCCATGCTTTGCGAAAGGCATTCGGAGGCACACCGTATTTCGAACGATATTGCCGTGCCAGATGGGATGTTGAGTTAAATCCTGTCGCTGCCGCAATTTCTGTGATTGTCAGATTTGTTTCATTCAACAGTGCATGCGCGCGTTCCAATCGCAGGCCATAATAAAACTGGGTGGGCGATTGGTGCGTGTACTTTTTGAACAGACGTTCCATTTGCCGGCGTGAAATTCCCAAAGTTTCGCACAGTTCAAGCAAGGGCAGTGGTTCTTCTACGGTTTGGCTCATGACTTGGATGGCATGCAGCAGTTTCTGATTTCGCGAACCGATCGCTACGGATAACGATGATTTTTGTGGCGCGCTGCGATCGTTAGACCGTTTGTGAATACACATATCAGCAATGACCAGTGCAATGTCTGATCCATGGTCACGTTCAATCAATTCCAGCATTAAATCAGTCGCAGCATTTCCACCACCACAGGTGATCAGACGGTCTTCGATCTCATAAAGGTTTTGTGTGGGAACCAAATCGGGGAAAAGCTCGGAAAACGCGGGCTGATTTTCCCAATGCAGCGTAAACCGTGATTTCCCGATAATTCCGGCCTGCGCCAAGGCAAAGGCACCTGTGCAGATGCCGCCCATTTGCGTACCCGTTCGGTGATTGCGCCGAATCCAATTCAGAACCTCTGACGATGCGGCCTTGGCGGGTTCGACACCGGAACAAATGAATGCTGTGGCCTCTTTGGGGATCTGTGTCAGGGCCATATCCGGCGTGATCGTAACCCCGTTTGAGCAGGTCACAGAATTCCCATCTGGCGTCATTGTATACCATTCATACAGCGTTTTTTGGCTAAGCTGATTTGCAATCCGCAATGGTTCCAGTGCGGATGAAAACGCAAGCATCGTCATTTTCGGCAACAAAGCGAAATAAAATACTTTGGCCGGCCCCGAGGCATCAACTGAGAAGCTGGCAGCACCACGCTGAATGAATTTTGCTTGCGTCACGAACGGTTCCTTATTCTGTGCGCGCAGTTTAATAAATTTCTTTTTCCTTGGAAACGGCTATTCCACCCAAAGCCCGACGCCATGTTAATAAAAAATTAATTTTGACAGATCATATCAAAATGCCGCTGGGCTATTGCAGCTGCCTGCGACGCGGACTAAGTTTCAACCAAAGGCTCAGATATGATAGGTAGGTTACTATGAAAGATCCATTAGACGTTTACATGAACACATTGGTCCCGATGGTGGTTGAACAAACCAGTCGCGGCGAACGTGCCTATGATATTTTTTCACGCCTGTTGAAAGAACGCATCATCTTTTTGAATGGTCCGGTCCATGACGGTATGTCGTCGCTGATTGTTGCGCAGTTATTGCACCTTGAGGCGGAAAACCCATCCAAAGAGATTAGCATGTACATCAACAGCCCCGGCGGCGTGGTGACATCTGGTTTGTCGATTTACGACACCATGCAATATATCCGTCCCAAAGTGTCGACCTTGGTCATTGGACAAGCGGCGTCGATGGGGTCATTGTTGTTGGCCGCTGGCGAAGCGGGCATGCGGTATTCCCTGCCAAACAGCCGTGTGATGGTACACCAGCCATCGGGCGGGTATCAGGGCCAAGCCACAGACATCATGATCCACGCGCAAGAAACACAGAAGCTTAAGACACGCTTGAACCAAATCTATGTTCAACACACTGGCCAAGATTTGGAAACTGTCGAAGCTGCGCTAGAGCGGGATAATTTCATGTCGCCAGAAGATGCAAAATCTTGGGGCTTGATCGATGAAATCGTTTCCAAACGCGCAATGCCCGAGGAATAAGTGATTGCACCACGGTGGCAAAAAATTCGAATTTTGCCATTGTGGTGCCTTCATCCCTGTCTTAAGCTGGAATAACATTCCACAGTTTGGGACGTTACACTACTAGAATGGTCCGAAAGGTTAAGCATGGCGACGAATTCAGGCGACGGCAAAACAACACTTTATTGCAGCTTTTGTGGCAAAAGCCAGCATGAGGTCAGAAAACTGATCGCAGGGCCCACAGTATACATTTGTGATGAATGTGTTGAACTGTGTATGGACATCATCCGCGAGGAAACCAAATCAACAGGTTTGAAAACAACAGAAGGCATGCCAACGCCGAAAGAAATCTGCGCTGTTTTAGATGACTATGTTATTGGCCAAGCCAAAGCGAAACGGGTGCTGTCGGTTGCTGTTCACAACCACTATAAACGGTTGGACCAGGCGTCTAAATCTGGCGAAATCGAACTGTCGAAATCAAATATTTTGCTGATCGGTCCAACGGGCTGCGGCAAAACATTACTGGCACAAACGCTGGCACGCATTTTGGATGTTCCATTTACGATGGCTGATGCCACGACCCTGACCGAGGCAGGATACGTTGGCGAAGACGTTGAAAACATTATTCTGAAATTGCTACAAGCCTCTGAATACAACGTCGATCGTGCGCAGCGCGGTATCGTCTATATCGACGAAGTTGATAAAATCACGCGCAAATCAGAAAACCCATCCATTACACGCGACGTATCGGGCGAAGGCGTTCAGCAAGCGCTGCTGAAATTGATGGAAGGCACTGTCGCATCTGTCCCACCTCAGGGTGGGCGTAAACATCCACAGCAGGAATTTTTGCAGGTCGATACCACGAATATCTTGTTCATCTGTGGTGGTGCATTTGCGGGTTTGGACAAAATCATCGCGCAACGTGGTAAAGGCAGCGCAATCGGATTTGGTGCAGACGTTCGTGACAACGATGGTCGCGGTGTGGGCGAAATATTCCGTGAACTTGAACCCGAAGATTTGTTGAAATTTGGTTTGATCCCAGAATTTGTCGGCCGTTTGCCTGTTTTGGCAACGCTAGAGGACTTGGATCAGGATGCTTTGGTCACGATCTTGACCGAACCCAAAAATGCGCTGGTCAAGCAGTATCAACGTCTGTTCGAGTTGGAAAATACCAAATTGACGTTCACAGATGATGCGCTGAAGGCGATTTCACAGCGTGCGATCGACCGTAAAACCGGGGCTCGCGGGCTGCGTTCAATTATGGAAGAAATTCTGCTGGATACAATGTTTGATCTGCCTGGAATGGACGAAGTGACTGAGGTTGTTGTGAACGAAGAATCTGTGACAACGTCAGCAGCACCTTTGATGATCTATGCCGAAAATGATGCGAAAGAGCCAGCGTCTGCCGGATGACGGGTACTGGACGCTGTTTCAAAAGTATTGCATAAAGCAGATAAGTTTTAGCCGGAGAATCCTATGGGAATCGTAAATTCACTGCTGCGCGCGGTCACTTGGTGGAACAGCCAGACGTTGAACACTCAGCTCTACACATGGCGCAAAGGCGTCAAGGTGGGCGAAGACGATCAGGGAAACATATATTACCGGACGCGTGACGATAAACGCCGTTGGGTGATATTCAACGGTGATATGGAAGCAAGCCGTGTTAGCCCTGAATGGCATGGATGGCTGCATCATACGTGGAAATTGTCACCGGCCGAACAGCCCGTTGTACGCAAGTCTTGGGAAAAACCACACCAAGAGAATTTGACAGGTACGGCTATGGCCTATGCCCCAACTGGATCGTTGCGCAAAGCTGACGTTCAAACCCGCAGCGATTACGAAGCGTGGCAACCAGAGTAGGCATAGTAACATGTCGGAAAACAAAGCTGAAATCACACTTGGTGCCATTGTCTTGGCCGCTGCAATCGGTTTTGCCGCATATGCAGCACAGTCAACCGGCGCCAAGCTAGGGGGTGACAGCTATACTCTGCTAGCTGGGTTTAGATCGGCTGAGGGGATCAGTGTTGGCACAGATGTCCGTTTGGCCGGCGTCAAAATCGGTGCTGTAACAGGGTTGCAATTGAACCCAGATACATATCGCGCCGAGGCAATCGTAGCCATTGACCAATCCGTTGCAATTCCAGACGATAGCGCAATGACCATCGCATCCGAAGGATTGCTGGGTGGTAACTTTGTCGAAATCATTCCCGGTGGATCCTTTGACTACCTAGCTGATGGGGACGAAGTGATCGATACCCAAGGTTCGGTCAGTTTGGTATCGTTGCTGATGAAATTCGTAGGCAGCGGCGGTTCGGAATAGTGCGCCGCGCTGTCTTAATTTTGATGTCCTGTATCACGCTGGGATTTTCTGCCTCGGCACAAGAAAAAGCTGTAGGCGCACAAGCTGCGCTGTTGCGATTGCTAGATCGTGTCAGTGGCGAGGTTCAGGATATTTCCATGCAGGTTGGACAGTCGCAGGCGATGGGGTTTATTTCCATCCGACTTGATGAATGTCGTTATCCCGTCGACAACCCCATGGGGGACGCCTATGCACGCCTGACGGTGACAGATCAGCGTCGCAATGAACAGTTGTTTTCGGGTTGGATGCTGGCATCGTCGCCCGCATTGAACCCCTTGGATCATGCGCGTTACGATGTCTGGGTTCTGCGTTGTGAAATTTCGTCCGGATCAGGACAATAATTCGGATCGCTAAAATCCGCAGCCTGTTTTACTGCTGGCTCAAGTAAGCGGCGGTAATTCTCTTTCGTGACCTCTTTTCCACCTAAGCTGATCAAATGTGGGGTGGTGAATTGCGTGTCAAACAACACAAATCCGGTTTTTTTCAATCGATCCACAAGATAGGCCAAAGCAATTTTTGACGCATTGGGCCGTTTGGAAAACATGCTTTCACCGAAAAATGCGCCGCCGATGGACACGCCGTACACGCCACCTGTCAGAACGCCTTGGTGCCATATTTCCAGGCTGTGGGCAAAACCGGCATCATGCAAATTCTGATAGGCCTGTGCGATTTCTGAATTGATCCAAGTTTCGGAACGATCTGCACATCCTTGAACAACATCGGCAAAGCATTGGTCGATCGTGACGTTGAAATTCTGGGACAATATCGTGCGGCGCAGGGATCGCGACACGTGAAACCCGTCCAATGGCATTACACCGCGCTTGCGTGGTTCGATCCAGTGAATTTCATCACTATCGCGCGCCTCTGCCATGGGGAACACACCAAGGGAATACGCATTTAACAACAGTGGAATGGTCAGTTTGGTTTCCATGTTCCGACCCAAAAAACGTCAAAGCTGCCCAAAGGCAGCTTTGTTCATTATGCGCTGTACTGTTCCAGCCATTTTTCCAACCAATGGATATTATAGGTTCCTGAATGAATATCAGGTTCCTGTAACAATTGGTGGAATAACGGAACTGTTGTATCGATTCCATCGACGATCAATTCGTTTAGCGCGCGGTTTAGCCGTGAAAGGGCCTCGGTGCGATCGCGTCCATGCACAATCAGCTTTGCAATCAAACTATCGTAATAGGGCGGAATCGAGTAGCCAGTGTACAACGCGCTATCCATGCGCACACCCAAGCCACCAGGGGCATGGAATGCTGTTACCTTGCCTGGGCAGGGCGCAAAATTGGGCAACCGTTCTGCGTTAATACGCACTTCGATCGCGTGACCATTGATTTCCAAATCATCTTGGGTAAAGGACATCGGCAGCCCTTCGGCCACGCGGATTTGTTCACGAACCAAGTCTACACCAAAAATGGCTTCTGTGACTGGGTGTTCCACCTGCAAACGGGTGTTCATTTCGATGAAATAGAATTCGCCATTTTCATACAGGAATTCGATCGTGCCGGCACCAATGTAATTGATTTTCGCAACTGCATTTGCACAGATTTCACCAATGCGCGCGCGCTCTTCACTGGTGATGCTGGGGCCAGGGGCTTCTTCGAATACCTTTTGATGGCGCCGTTGCAATGAACAGTCACGTTCGCCAAGATGGACGGCATTGCCTTTGCCATCGCCGAACACCTGAATTTCGATGTGTCGTGGCGTGGTCAGATATTTTTCGATATAGACTTCATCGTTGCCAAAGGCGGCTTTGCTTTCGCTGCGCGCTGTCATAAACGCGCTTTCCATTTCGGCTTCGGAATTGGCGACTTTCATACCACGGCCACCACCACCGGCGGTTGCCTTGATGATGACGGGGTATCCAAATTCGCGGCCAATTTTCTTGGCCTCATCCAATGTGGGAACGCCGCCGTCTGACCCAGGAACGCATGGAACGCCCAAGGCCTTCATCGTGTCTTTGGCTGTGATTTTGTCACCCATCATACGGATATGTTCCGCAGTTGGGCCAATGAAGGTCAGGCCGTGATCTTCAACAATTTGAACAAAACGGGCGTTTTCTGACAAAAACCCATAGCCGGGATGGATTGCCTGTGCGCCGGTGATTTCGCATGCCGAAATGATCGCAGGCATTGACAGGTAACTGTCAGTTCCTGCCGCTGGACCAATACAAACGGATTCATCGGCCATGCGCACATGCATCGCATCTGCATCAGCTGTCGAGTGCACTGCAACAGAACGGATGCCCATTTCCCGACAGGCACGAATAACGCGTAAGGCGATTTCTCCGCGGTTCGCAATTAATATTTTGTCAAACATTTTTGCGCCTTACTCGATGATCACTAGTGGGGCACCAAATTCTACGGCTGCGCCATCTTCGATCAGGATTCGTTTAATGGTTCCTGATTTTGGTGATGGGATTTGGTTCATTGTTTTCATCGCTTCGACGATCAGCAATGTATCGCCTTCGCTGACGGTTGCGCCAACTGTGATGAACGGGGCCGCACCGGGTTCTGCCTGCATATAAACGGTGCCAACCATTGGTGATGTGACCGCGCCTGGGTGGCTGGCTGGGTCATCTAGTGCTGCTGGGGCCGCTGCTGCCGCGGCGGGGGCCGTGGCCGCGGGTGCCGCTGCAACGGGGGCTACGGCTGCGGGCGCTGCTTGCATCACAGTGGTTGCGCGGCTGATACGTACGTCCAAGCTGTCATCTTCGCCATATTCACGGCGAACTTCTAGTTCGGTCAAATCATTTTCACGCAACAGTTCGGCCAAGGCCTGAATGAATTCTACGTCCTGATCGCGGTTATTTTTTGTCATATTTTCCCTCAAGCACCTGTCGCAGTTATCTGCTGTGTCTGTTTCAGAGCCCCGTATAAGCCAGATTTTTCCGGCTGAAAAGGATAGGTTTTGATTACACCGCTAGTTTTGACAGTTTTTTAACCAATGGAAAAGGAAAAATTTGCAATCCCGTTTGTACAAGAAAAAGGCCGGTCCAAGAACCGGCCTAATATTATTGTTGTAAAACCGCGATTAATCTAGGCGGTTCATCCGGTTTTCGATCAGATCGTCAACAACCGACGGATCCGCAAGGGTTGATGTATCACCCAATGCGCCAAAATCATCTTCGGCGATTTTGCGCAGAATACGGCGCATAATCTTGCCGGATCGTGTTTTCGGCAGGCCAGGGGCCCATTGGATCAGGTCAGGCGATGCGATGGGGCCGATTTCTTTGCGGACCCAATTGCGCAGATCAAGGCGCAATTCGTCGCTCGGCTCTTCTCCGGCCATCAATGTCACATAGCAATAAATACCTTGGCCTTTGATGTCATGGGGGTAACCCACAACGGCGGCTTCGGACACTTTTTCATGTGCGACAAGTGCGCTTTCAACCTCGGCGGTGCCCATGCGGTGGCCGGATACGTTGATCACATCATCAACGCGGCCTGTAATCCAGTAATACCCATCGGCATCCCGACGGCAGCCGTCGCCTGTGAAATAATACCCTTTGTAGTCAGAGAAGTATGTTTTCACAAAACGATCATGGTCGCCGTAAACCGTGCGCATTTGGCCGGGCCAGCTGTCTTTCATGCACAGTACGCCTTCGGCCTCAACGGTCGTGATTTCTTGGCCAGACTGTGGATCAAGGATAATGGGTTGCACGCCAAAGAACGGCGTTGTGCAGGATCCTGGTTTTGTCGCGGTCGCACCGGGTAGGGGGGTCATCAAGTGACCGCCTGTTTCGGTTTGCCACCATGTGTCAACGATGGGGCATTTGCCTTGGCCGACCACATCATTGTACCAATTCCAGGCTTCGGGGTTGATGGGTTCGCCCACTGTGCCCAGCACTTTCAACGATGATAGGTCACATTTTTCAACGAATTCTTTGCCTTGACCCATCAAGGCGCGGATTGCGGTGGGGGCAGTGTAGAATTGATTGACCTTGTGCTTTTCACAGACTTGCCAGAACCGCGATGCGTCAGGGTATGTGGGGACGCCTTCGAACATCAAGGTCGTCGCACCATTGGCCAGCGGACCATAGACAATATAGCTGTGGCCTGTGACCCAACCCACGTCTGCGGTACACCAATAAATATCGCCTTCATGATAATCAAAGACCAGCTCATGCGTCATGGACGCCCACACCAAATAACCGCCTGTTGTGTGCACAACACCCTTTGGCGCGCCGGTCGACCCTGACGTGTAAAGGATAAACAACGGATCTTCTGCATTCATTGCCTCAGGGGCGCAGTCTGCAGAGGCTTTGGCCATCGCAGCGGAATAGGAATGGTCACGGCCCTCAACCATCGCGACGTCGCCACCGGTACGTTCCACGACCAATGTCTTTACATCGCCGCAAATGGCCAAGGCTTTGTCAACGTTTGCCTTCAGGGGCGTGTTGCGCCCACCACGTGGGGCTTCGTCTGCTGTGACGATCAACGATGCTTCGCATCCGCCAACGCGTGCGGCCAATGCCTCGGGCGAAAAGCCTGCGAAGACGATGGAATGGATGGCGCCGATACGGGCACATGCCAACATCGCATAGGCCGCTTCTGGGATCATCGGCATGTACAGAACAACGCGGTCCCCTTTGCCAACGCCCAACGATTTATAGACGTTTGCCAATTTGTTCACGTTTTCGGACAATTCGCGATAACTGATGTGTTTGGACAGGTTGGGATCATCTGCTTCCCAGATGATCGCGGTTTGATCGCCGCGTGTGGCCAGATGACGGTCAACACAGTTGGCGGCAACGTTCAATTCGCCGTCTTCAAACCATTTGATCGATACATCAGGGTAGGCGTAATTTACGTTTTTAACTTTGGTAAAAGGCTTGATCCAATCAACGCGCTTGCCGTGCTCTGCCCAAAACGAATTTGGGTCAGCGATGGATGCGGCATACATGCTGTCATATTTTTCTTTATTGATATGTGCGGTCGCAACAAAATCTGCACTTGGTGGGTACATTTTATCAGACATAATTTCCCCTCAGGATTCTTAGTATGGGATTTATGGGACGGGTTCCAAGGCCTGTCTATGCGACCTTGGAACCACTGCGATCAGATTGCAAGGTATTCTGCGCGTAGATCTGCGTTGTCCAAAACTTCTTTGGCAGTGCCGTCGAAAACAACGCTGCCCGTATCAAGGATCACCGCGCGATCAGACAATTCCAATGCACGCACGGCGTTTTGTTCAACGATCACGGTTGTGATGCCTTGTTCTTTGATGATGCGAAGTGTTTTTTCGATTTCATCAACGATAACGGGGGCCAAGCCCTCGTAGGGTTCATCCAACAGCAAAACTTTGATGTCACGGGCCAAGGCGCGCGCAATCGCAAGCATTTGTTGTTCACCACCTGACAAAGTCACGCCTTCTTGTTTGCGACGTTCGCCCAAGCGAGGGAACAATTCGTAAATGCGATCAAGCCCCCAGCCTTTTGGTTCAACGATTTGCGCAAGCTGAAGGTTTTCTTCGACAGTCAAACCTTGGATGATGCGACGGTCTTCGGGAACCAATGCGACCCCGTTTACAGCCGCTTCGTAGCTTTTCATCTCATGCAAACGCTTGTGATCCAGCCAGATTTCACCACGGTGCAGTTGTGGGTCATCAAGCCGCGCAATTGTGCGCAATGTTGATGTTTTGCCTGCGCCGTTACGCCCCAACAGCGCAAGGATTTCGCCTTCGTGCACGTTAAAGGAAACGCCCTGCACAATATAGCTTTCGCCGTAATATGCGTGAATGTCATGAACTGACAAAAAGGCGGGCGCGTGCGAGTCTAATGCAAGATTTCCACTCATTGTCGGTTCTCCTTAATGTGCCTCACCCAAATAGGCTTCTTTAACCTTTGGGTGACCTTTGATGTTTTCTGGCGTGTCTTCGACCAAGGGGGTGCCTTGGGCCAAAACGGTGATGCGATCTGCCAACGAAAACACAACATGCATGTCGTGTTCAATGATCGCGATGGTGATATCGCGTTCGTCTTTGATTTGTTTCAGCAGATCGATGGTGTTGTTGGTGTCCGCACGCGCCATACCCGCAGTTGGTTCATCCAACAGCAAAAGGCGGGGTTGTTGCGACAGACACATGCCGATTTCCAAGCGTCGCTTGTCACCGCGCGACATCGAGGCCGCATGCATATGGCGTTTGTCTGCCATATTCATGTCTTCCAGCATGTGTTCCGCTTGTTCCAAAACCTCTTTGTGGTTCATGAACGCGCTGATGCCATCCAATTTGAAAGACCCGTCACGCTTTGCAAAAATCGGGATCATCATATTTTCGATGACACTCAAATTCCCAAAGATTTCGGGCGTTTGGAACACGCGTGAGATGCCCATCTGGTTAATTTCATAGGCTGAGCGGCCTAGAACCGATTTACCTTCGAACATGACCGATCCTGTGTCAGGGGTCAATTTGCCGATCAAACAGTTCAGCAAAGTTGATTTCCCCGCGCCGTTTGGCCCGATGATGGCGTGACATGTGTTTTCTGCAACACTTAGTGTCACGTCGCTTAGTGCTTGTAGACCTCCAAAACGTTTGCCTACGTCTTTGATATCAAGGATACCCATTCTTTGTTCTCCTTATTCCG
>Ga0255760_10002153_pt1 | contig 18424 bp, 18 predicted proteins | sample 071ome_25_FD_179960 | JGI IMG/M metagenome (GOLD analysis project Ga0255760, IMG submission 179960) | Coastal salt marsh microbial communities from the Groves Creek Marsh, Skidaway Island, Georgia - 071410BT metaG (version 2) | ecosystem: Environmental > Aquatic > Marine > Intertidal zone >... | reverse complement strand
ATTTAAGACCCGTTCTCGCGCAAAAACCCTTCAAAGAACCGGCAATGGAATGATCTTCGTCTTCCGCAAGGCCTCGTAGAAACAGATCAGGGCTTCGCCGTCACACGACGGAAAAGAGAACTCCGATTGATCAACAAAACAGTGGGCTCTCAGTCATCAGGCGGATCGGTATTTGCGGATCGGTGTCCAAACGACAGCAATCGCCAAGGTCGCGACGATCGAGATCAGGCCGCCTAGGACCATGGTCTGACTGGCGCCGATGGCGCCAACCCAAAAACCGACCCAGATGGTGCCAACATTATTCGCAGTTTGCGCCGCGAGGACCATCAGCGCATAAGCGCGCCCGCGCATCTCATCTGGCGTCGTCAGTAAGACCGTTGTTTGTCGAACAGCCACCGTCACTGAATCTGCAGCGCCAAGCAGCGCAATTATCAGCATGCCGGCCAAAAGCGACGTTGCAAAGCCAAACCCCAAGAGAATAAACCCATAGGCAACGGATGCGTAAAGCACGAGCAACCCTTTTGCCCTCACGTCAGACAGGGCGAGAGCCAGAACCGACCCCAGAATGGCACCTGCGGAATTGGCAGCGCCGAGCATACCGGTGGCACCAGCGCCCCCAGCGAATAGCCCCAACGCAATCACAGGCAAGACCTCTCGATAGAACGAAGCCGACGTAATACCCACATCCAAGAGAAATAAGCCCGGCAAGATAGGATGGGACGCCACGTACTTAAGTCCCGCGCGGGTCTCCTCGACCTGGGAGGGTCTCACTTTTGCGACCCTTGCGTTGCTCGCAGCCAAGCCTTCAATGCTCAGCATTCTCGGCAACCATGCGTTGATGAGCGCAAGGCATCCGGCAATCAGAAACAACCACGTCAAATCCGCAATCAGAACGATGCCAGCAAATAGCAAGGGGCCCGCGATGGCGGCAGCATTGGCTGAGGCGGTATCCGTGGAAGAAGCCACCATGAGTTTGGCTTCGGGGACCACGGTGGCGAGCATCGCGCCCCGAGCAGGACTCGCCAACATGTGGGTCCCGGATGTGATCGCGATGCCTACATAGACGAGGACGGGCGTTAGTTGGTCAGTACTGTTCAGTAAACCCAACGCCACCAACGTCAAACCGGTTACCCCATGGGCTAAGGACAACAACCATTTGCGATTGACTCGATCAGCCAGGGTGCCCGCCCATAGAGTCATCGGCAGCTGCACCACGAGTTGCACAACCCCAATCAGGCCCACCATATAGGCTGAATCGGTGACCTCAAGGAGCCATTGGGCAGTTCCTAAGATCCGCATCCAAAAAGCGATCGAGCCCATCATGAGCACGACCCAAAGAATCCGATAATCTCTGAACGAAAAGGCGGCGATGAGTCTCTCTAACATGTCGGCATTGTATCCGAGCAGGGTTACGTGGAGATGATCATGATCATCATTCCACAAAGCCTCAGCACCTGAGCCATCCACGCGAGCAATCCCCTCGCGCTCATTTGGCTAAGCTAGACCATGACCACTGCCTAGGCAGTCATAACGGCAACCATTGACTGAGGCTCGGCTGAGGCCGTACTAGCCTTGCTAGGATCTAAACCGCAGGACGATGACCGTTGCGTACCGGCGGCCGGATCGGATGTCTGTTCTCGGGGCGTCCCAACCCGGAGCCTCTCACGACAAACACATTGATCGCCAAAAGGTTTATCAAAGCAATGGATCAACGCCTTATTAATGGGGTGGCTAGAGGATTGACGCACGTTGGACCATACTTCAGGCTAGCCCATTCGATCGGTTTTGGATCCAACTTGCAAAAGTCTCTCAGCTCTTTTCAACTCGCGGCCTATTCGGGCGTGTCGCTCCCCGCCGCGGCCATGGGCATGCCGATTGCCGTCTACTTGCCACGGTTTTACAGCGAGGGACTCGGTCTATCTCTGATTACCGTGGGTATGATCTTCACCATTGCAAGAATTTGGGACGTGGTAACCGATCCGGTCATGGGATGGCTCATCGATCGCTACGAAACGCGCTGGGGTCGGCGAAAACACTGGATCGCGCTCTCGATTCCACTCCTGGTTCTTTCGATCTATCAAGTTTTCATTCCCAATCCAGCTTCGGTCACACCGCTCTATCTGGGATTCTGGCTCATCATGCTTTACGTGGGTTACACCATGCTGGCGATCTCGCACCAATCCTGGGGCGCGGAGCTCACAAGAACCTACGATGAACGCTCAAGGCTGTTCGGTTGGCGAGAGATTTTCGTCATCGGTGGTATGACGGTTGTGCTGGCCCTGCCAGCGATCAGCGAACTAACAGGACATGATGATCAAGCATCGAAGGTTGCCAGCATGGGCTGGTTTTGCCTTATCCTGTTTCCGCTGCTCGCACTCCCAACCCTCTATTTCGTGCCCGACAGCCCAGCGGCGAGACCCAGTCAATTAAGCTTCAAAATGCAGCTGCAGCTGCTTGTCCAAAATCGGGTACTGTGGCGAATCCTAGCGGCGGATTTCACTTCCGGGTTCGGCACGGCCGTCAGCGGCGCGCTTTATATTTTTGTTGCGAGTACGGTCTTTGAGCTTCCGGAGCATGCCAGCCTTGCTTTACTGTTTTATTTTCTCGCGAGTTTCCTGGCCATGCCGCTTTGGATGCGCCTTGCTGTCAAGGTTGGCAAGAGTAATGCATTGCTCATTGCGCTCGCCTATGGCGTGATGATTAATCTTGTTCTCATTCCTATTGCTGAGCCTAAAAATGTCGCTGTGCTTTGGGGGTTCACGCTCAGTTATGGCGTTGCCTTTGGCGCTGCGCCGACCCTCCTGCGCTCAATGATGGCTGATCTCACCGATATGGATGCGCTCTCCTCGGGAGAAAACCGGAGCGGACTCTTTTTCGCCACGCTCACCACGACAAACAAACTCGGCGCCGCCCTCGCAGTGGGCACCAGCTTTGCGATTCTCGAAGTCGCATTTAATTTCATACCCGGTCAAGCCAATTCCCCAGAGGCACTGGATGGACTGCTGCTGACTTACTGCATAGGAACGACCATTGGGCTTGGGCTCGCGGTTCTGCCCTTGATCGGGTATCCCCTTACAAAATCCGTGCACCAAGAGATTCGGGCAGAGTTGGACCAACTTGAAGAAAGCAGGGTCTCACCTTAGCAATCCAAACCATTGACGCTCACGTACGCCGTCGAGGGACTCAATGGAAAGAACCTATGGCCAACCAAGATCGACTTTATTTCGATGGGCAGTGCCCATTATGCCAGTTCGAAATCCGACATCTTGATCGTCTGAAAGAAGACACACTCGTCCTGGTGGACGTCCATTCGTTGACAGATCTTTCAAGCAAAAAAAAGGAAGCGCTGCTGCGCACCTTGCACCTTGAAACCAAAGACGGGGAGATCTTACTTGGCTTGGACGCCAGTCGCCACGCTTGGTCCAAGACTGGATGGGGCGGCTTATTCGCTTGGCTCGGCTGGCCGGTGATCAAACCAATCGCCGACGCCGTCTATTCGGTCTGGGCTCGACGCCGATTCAAGAGACGCTACGGATCGTGAACACGGATGACTCCCCCACCGCACTGATTATTGGAGGAACAGGTGGTATCGGATGCGCGCTTGTTGACCACCTCGTTCGAGAGGGTCGCCATACCGTTCACGCCACCCATCGAGAGGGTGCACTTACTTCGAATGAATCAGCGCACTGGCATCCGCTCGATGCAACAAATGAAGCACAAATCCAAACCTTGGCAACACAGTTTCAACGTGTCGATTTACTGATTAACACCATTGGCGCGCTTCAAACCCATGACTACGGACCTGAAAAGTCCCTACGAAACATCAGCGAAGCACAGCTCATGAGTCAAATGGTGACCAATGCGCTGCCCACTCTATTGCTCGCTAAGCATTTCACCCGATCACTCAAACACGCGCCTGAGGCACGGATCGTCGCTCTGTCGGCGCGCGTCGGGTCCATCGCTGATAATCAACTCGGCGGATGGTACAGCTATCGTGCATCCAAAGCCGCGCTAAACATGCTGGTTAAGACGCTCGCCATCGAGTGGCAGCGAACCCTTCCAGCGGCCTGCGTCATCGCCTACCATCCTGGCACGGTCAAAACCAAACTCTCTGAACCTTTCGTGGGTTCTCAAACTACGGGCTCCGATTCGAGTTCTTCAGAAAAACGTCTCCTCACCCCAGCAGAGGCAGCCGAGTGCCTATTGACGCTTACTCGGCAACTTCAGCCTGAGGACTCAGGCACGTTCTGGGATTGGCGGCACCAGATCCTGCCCTGGTAGCCCCAAAATGATCAAAAGCGGCGAACCTTTCTTCTGGTCAAACCGCAACCCAGCGGCTCGCGCTTGACTCAATCGCTTCGCTTTGCGAGCGCCAATCAGTAAAACGATCGTTGCTGAAGCCCTGGTCACCGTCCTCGCGTTGGCCCTATACTCAGGATCAAGTTTCGATTTTGGGTCACATATCAATGAAAGGCGTCGTTATGAATCTCCTAGCTGATATGGTTGAAACCCAGTTAGGTATGGAAGAATGGAACGCCGTGCTAGACGAAGCAGGCGAGGACGGTATCTACACCGCCACGTCAATTTACGAGGACGAGCGCCTTCTCAACATGGTAGGGATTCTCAGCCGCAGGAATGACATTCCAGTGGGAGATTTGGTTTATGCGTTCGGTCAGTTTATGTTCCCCGCATTCTTCAGCCGCTATCCACAACTGATCGAAGGGCACGATAACGTGCTCGATTTTTTGCAGGGCCTAGACAGCGTCATTCATGTCGAGGTTGCAAAACTCTACCCTGGCGCGATCACCCCTGGTTTCTCAGACTCGCGTCGCGATGAGAAAACGCTTCACCTCAAGTACACCTCGGATAGACAGCTCTGCGCGCTCGCCGAAGGTTTGATTGATGGCGCCGCCAAGCACTTCGGCAATGCCTACCAACTCGAGCATAGTCCGTGCTACCAAGAAGGCGCGGATCATTGCGGTCTGCTCATTACCATCGACTAGCATTATGAGTACGGATGCCTTCGAGCGAGCATTTCGAAGAGAAAAAGCCGCGCGGCAGCAGGCTGAGGATGAACTCGAGCAGCTGTCGCGCGAGATCTACCTCAAGAATACAGAGCTCGAAAAGCTCAACCAGGATCTGATACGCAATCAAGCGCAATTGGTCCAAAGCGAAAAACTGGCCACCGTGGGTCAACTCGCCTCTGGCGTTGCGCACGAAATTAATAATCCGCTTGGCTTTTGTCTCAGCAATCTCAGCACGCTCAAAGAGTATGTAGATGAGATCGGTGCGCGTTTGGCTAAATCAACGACTAAACCAGACGACGGGTTAACCGCCGTCATGGCAGATTTGCCGCTCCTCGTACAAGAAACACAAGAGGGTCTTGAGAGCATTAGGAGCATCGTTAAGGACCTTCGAAATTATTATCGAGATGCCGGCGATGATTTCGCCGAGACCAATATCTCAGACTGTATCCATTCCACGTTGAACATGTTGCGCAATCAGATCGGCGGCTACAACGTCAGCCTGGACCTTGGCGAGACCCCATTGATTCAAGCCAACCCTGGCAAATTGAACCAAGTGTTCTCCAACCTAATTATGAATGCTCTGCAAGCCATGGCGCATGACGGTCGCCTCGTGATTGAGACATCGGCGGGTGATCGTTATGCGGAGATCCGGATCACCGATAATGGCCCAGGCATCCCCGACGAAATCAAGCAAACGATTTTTGAACCCTTTCACACCACCAAACCGATGGGCGAAGGTACTGGACTGGGTCTGTCCATTTGCCACGCCATTATCGTTGATAATCACAAAGGGCAAATTAGCGCTCGAGACGCAAATCCTGGGCCCGGAACCACCTTCGAAATTCTCTTACCGTTAGCTCGATAGTCTCGCCGTCCGCGCTCGATATCAAGCCGCCACCCTTTGCACTGGACACCGCAGGATTTACAAGTCAATGACTGACATCCATTCACCTGGCCAGCTTGCCTACCGATCGAGGCACCCTATTTTAGAATGCCAGGAACAATCGGTTGCTTCGATCGAAATAGACTGAATAATTCATTGGCCTCAATTGTTCTCACCTGCGTACAATTCGCCATCGCTGCATGATGGACTGACAGCAGCGCGCTCAAAGGTCGCAACTAGGAGTTTCTATGAGTCAAAGAGAAGGCAGTCTTGAAGCCCCAACACGTCATCCCATTCCCTGGCAGGAGGATCACTTCTGGGATGAGGCCGATCTGAATCACGAACTCGAGCGAGTCTACGATATTTGCCACGGATGCCGACGGTGCGTCAGCTTATGCGATGCCTTCCCGACCCTTTTTGACCTGGTGGACGAGTCTGAAACCATGGAAGTCGATGGCGTAGACGTCGCTGATTACGGCAAAGTGGTCGATCAGTGTTACATGTGCGACCTATGCTACATGACCAAGTGCCCCTATGTACCACCGCACGAGTGGAATATCGACTTCCCTCACCTCATGCTCAGAGCCAAGGCTCAAACCTACAAGAAGACCGGTGGCCGATTCCGAGACAATCTCCTGACCAGCACTGATGCCATGGGCAAGGCTCTGACCTTAATCCCCCTGGTGGACGTAACCACCAACGCGCTCAACCAGACGGGGCTCTTCAGAAGTGCGCTCGAGAAGACGCTTGGCGTGCATCGAGACGCACCCTTACCTGAGTACCACAGAGGGACCTTGCGCAAACGGTTTAACCCCACCGGAAACGCACCTCAAGCGACTCAAACGGTCGAGGGCACCTCAGGAAAAGTCGCTTTCTACGCGACCTGCTATGGCAACTACACTACGCCGGACTTGGGTGACGATTTCCTTAAGGTGTTTGAGCACAACAACATCCGCATCGAATTGGTCCCCAAAGAGGCCTGTTGCGGCATGCCGAAGCTCGAGCTGGGCGACTTGGACGCAGTCGCGAAACTCAAAGAGAAGAACATTCCCGTGCTTGCACGCTTGGTGGATGAGGGCTTTGACCTGATCGCGCCGATTCCGAGTTGCGTCCTGATGTACAAGCAGGAGCTGCCATTGATGTTTCCCAATGACCCCGACGTGTTGAAAGTCAAAGAGGCTTTCTTCGACCCTTTCGAGTACCTCTACATACGGCATAAGGGCGGACAACTAAATCTCGATTTCAAGGCCAGTCTGGGCGACATCAGTTACCAAGTGGCCTGCCACCTTCGGGTTCAAAATATCGGCAATAAAACGCGCGATGTGTTATCCCTCGTGCCTGATACTGCCGTTCATACCATTGAGCGATGCTCCGGTCACGATGGCACCTATGCGGTCAAAGAAGAGACTCGGGCAAAATCAGTGAAGATTGCGCGGCCCGTGGTCAAACAAGTGGACACAAAGCAGCCTCAACACTTCGCGAGTGATTGCCCTATGGCGGCGGTTCATATTGCCAACCTCGCTGAGAGCGTTGATCTTGGGGCACACCCCATGACCCTCCTGCGCATGGCTTACGGATTATAGGCAACGCCTTGGGGACGGGCGATGAGCTCTTCCTCCTCGACGAAAAACAAGGTTGACCTCGAGAAGTCAATAAATTTTGCTTCGTCATGTACCGCAGCGCTTGAGGCGGTTGCCCTATCTTCATCAGAACCGTCCGGTGTCCGGTGCCGATGCACCCAAACTTCAGCGTGCCCCAGGTAGGGTTCGGCATCTGACTTCGCCCACAGAGCCAAGCGCTCGTTCAGTGGCGTGTCCACTCGATGCACCTGCACGTATCGCGCAATATTGGAGACTGGTGCGTTTTTTCTGATGAGTGGACCGTGCTCTTCCAACCAATAGGCACGAACATCCGCCAACTCACGATCTTCAAAGGTTCTAAGAGGAAATTGGAGTTTAGTGACGTCCGCGTCCTTAGAGGCCACTAAGATCTCTGGGGTCGGATTGACCTGTGGGTGTTCTGCCCCTAGCCAAATAACGCTGGCTGCGAGATCAGCCATTGGCGACAAGACGGCCACTAAATCTGAGAACGTTTTAGAAACCGTACCTGCTTCAAGCGCTGATTGCATTTGGGTTCGGGTCGGCCACCACAGTTCAAGAATTCCATCGTAAAAGGCTTCCATTTGCCCACCTCGAGCATCGGTGAGCGCCTTGTTGGCACTGGTTTCCGTCAATGTTAGACGCACCATGCGCTCAGCACTTAGTTCAATACCGAAGTCGGTCAAAGCTGATGACCAATGCCCCTGCCATTCGCGACTAAATGCTTCCCTTGAGACGTTTTTGGCACGCCTGACATACCATTCCAATCGAATCATCTCGCAACCTCGCTTTGCCTACCTGGTTGAATTCGACCGTGAGGACGAATCACCTCACTGCTTTGCCATCTGGGGCTGATCATCGGGAATCTCGACCCAAGACTGCTTGCTATCGCACCAAGCATGAAACTGAGGCGCGAAGTCGCCCGTGTCGTCCAGGGTACCGGTTTTTAAGAAGATCGTATCGGGCGTACCCGGCAACGCTGAATAGATCGGTGATCCGCAATGCCCACAAAAATGTCGTTCAACGGCAGTACCGCTCTCCGTTTCGCTGTCGATATAGCACTTAAGTGAATCGCCCCTCAGCGTAAACGCCGACTTCGCCACACCCCAGAGCGTTGAAAACGCAGACCCCGCCTGGCGCTGACAATTCTTGCAATGGCATATCCCCGCCATTTGAGGTGCTTCAGAGATTTCATAACTGACCTGACCGCACAAACAATGCCCCTGATAACTCGCCATCGCGCACTCCTTGAAATTTTCTTGCCGCTGACCTGGCATTCGCCTCACGCCTTCGCTCAGTCACGCGAATACTCCTGGATCCGTGATCATTTCCTTTACGAGCGTTAAATGCAACGACCACAAGACGCCTTTCTTGCGCCCAGTCTCTAGGAGTCCAATGCTGACTCAAACCATTGACCTCGCGCCCCCTTAACAGCACGCTGTCCACTAGCGCATGAATCACGCGGTGGATCCACTCACATCCTCTTTGGCTTCAGACTCGCGCCACGGCATAATCATTCATTTCGCGAGGAAAAAACCATGTCCGATACGCGACATCCGCTAACACCTCAAGAGGCCTGGGTCATTCTTGATAAGGGTACTGAACCCCCGTTCACGGGCGAGTACGATCGACATTTTGAAGCCGGTCATTACGTCTGCAAGCAATGTGACACCCCGCTCTATCGATCAAGTGACAAATTCCAAGCTCATTGCGGTTGGCCAGCTTTCGATGATGAGATCGCTGGCGCGGTTCGGCGTGAGGTGGATGCTGATGGGTATCGCGTGGAAATACTTTGCGACAACTGCGACGGCCATTTGGGCCACGTATTCGAAGGCGAGTACCTGACCGAAAAGAATACGCGTCACTGCGTGAATTCGATTTCTATCAAGTTCGTTGCAGGTGATAGCTAGCCCAGACCAATCGCTCCGGTTGGGGCTCGCAACCCACAAACCTGACTTTAGCTGAATGTCAAAGGCTTTTGCGGTCATCTAAAGGATCCACCCTTTGCGCAGACCCCAAAGACGGATCAGCCTGGGCCATCGGCGCGCGGTACTCCTCTAAGGATTGTATCCCCATACACGACGGGCACTGAGGTCAACCCACCCTCATCCAAAGACTAAGCGCGCATCGAGACGTGCATTCTGCGACGGATCCACGGGGATATCACTAAAAGCCCTGCGGCCACCGCAATCGCAAAGTATCCAAGCTTTTCAAAGACCAATGTGTAAATCACGAGCGATGCTTGTCCAGAGGACTCCGTATTTTGGTCGTCAATGGCCATTAACCCCGCGATTAACCCTGCGGCATACGCGGCAAAGGCACTGGAAAGAAACCAAACGCCCATCATCATCGCCGCCACCCGTTGCACCGAAAGTTTAGTCACCATCGATAAACCTACGGGAGAGATGCAAAGCTCGCCCATGGTGTGCAAGAAATACATCAGCGCAAGCCAAATCACACCCACTTGACCCTGTTCGTCGGCGAAACGGGCCCCGAGCACCAGAACTAGGAACCCCATGCCCACCAACGCGATGCCGATCGCAAACTTAACAGGCGTCGAAGGTTCCAGGCGCGAGGAAGCCAAGCGCACCCAGAGCATCGCAACCAGTGGTGCAAACAAAATGATGAACAGTGGATTAAACGACTGGAACATCGATGCGGTGAACACCTCGCCCTTATCGACATTTCGATCGGTAAACAGGGTCAGTGAGGAGCCCGCCTGCTCAAACAGTGACCAGAAGACAACCGAGATGGCGATGAGCAACAACATCGACAGCATACGATCTCGTTCAATCGGCTCACATTGGGTGAGTGAGAACCAAACGACATACGCGCAAATCACGCCTGTGAAGACCGAGAGTAAAGTGCCGATCTCACCCGTGAACTGCATACCTTGCCAGACCAGCAGCACGGCCAAGGCGCTCGAAAGATAAATACGAGATTCAAACGTCAGTCCGAACCAACGAATTTGGAGCGGGGATCCCTCAGGAGGCAAGCCAATACCCTTAAGCCATGCGCCGCCCCACAGGAACGTCAACAGGCCGGCCAACATGCCGATCCCAGCGAGCCCAAACCCGTAACGCCAGCCATAGGTCTCGCCGAGATAGCCGCACAGTAAGGTCGCGATAAAAGAACCGAGATTGATTCCCACATAGAAGATCGTAAACCCGCCATCACGGCGAGGATCATCTTGTTCGTAGAGACGACCCACAATGGTCGAGATATTCGCCTTAAGGAACCCCACGCCCACAACGATAAGCGCAAGTGAAAGATAAAAAACTTGCTCGTGACCCGACGATCGGACCACTTGCCCGTCAATGACTTGCGCCGGAGGCCCTTCGAACGCCATACCCAAATGACCGGCCACCAATAACGCGGCACCAAAGACGATCGCCTTTCGAAGCCCTAAAAATCGGTCAGCAATCATGCCACCCAGTACCGGCACCGCGTAAACCAATGCGGCGTAGGTCCCATAAATCATGCCCGCCTCAGCATCCGCATACAGCCAATGCTTTGTTAGGTACAAAATCAGCAGCGCACGCATGCCATAGTATGAAAACCGTTCCCACATCTCGGTGAAAAACAAGATGAGCAGGCCCTTTGGATGACCAAGCCACAAGTCTTGGGTTGGTTGGGTGGTTTCAGTCATCGTCTTGTTCCTCTCCTTCTGTTACCTCTACTTCTGTTACCTCTACTTCTGTTACCTCTACTTCTGTTACCCCTACTTTGATGCCCTGCGCGACCTTCAGCACTGAGATCCTCTATCAGCGAGGCGGGTGCAATCAAACCGTATACACTCTGGCATTTAGCCCAACATCCACGGCATACGGACATAACGAGGCGCAGCACACCACCGAATTTCATAGGGGCAGCGCTTTACGAGCTGCTGGCCACTCACTCAAGCTTCGAGGCGACCATTTCAGAAGGGTCAGCTGCGAACTTGTGCGGCATTAAGCAGCGCGTTGTTACTAGATCTCGGGAACACAAGATCCGGATCTTCAGGTCGCATCGATCGCAGACGTTCCTTAATCACCTGACTTGCGCCCTGAGGAAAGTCGCTTAACCGTTCAGCCAAGGCACGGGTAGTCTCCAGCACGTCATCATCGGGTACGATTTTGGTCACCAGCTGTAATTGCTGTAGTTCCAATGCAGACACACGGTCGCCTAACAAAGCGAGCCTTGCGAGCACGGCCTCATTACTTTTAACCCGCAACCAACCCGCATTCATCGGAATATCCGACCCCTGTTGGATCTCGCCAATTTGCAAAAAAGAGGATTCTCCAGCCACCACCAGGTCACAGGCGAAAACCATCGCGGCACCTGCATTGATCGCGTACCGCTCAAGCGAACCAATAATCGGTTTATTGGATCGATAAAGAGCATAGTGCATCTCACGAACGGCTTCGGCATCCCAGTCCCCATGATAATCAGGATCACCTGCTTTAGCTTGTAGCACCTTCAAATCAATGCCCGAACAAAAGGCACCCTCCGAGCCTCTGAGCACGATCGCCGCGACGTCCCCTTGCTTCGACAATCCATTCACCGCCTCGGCAATTTCTCTCGCCATGCCTGGAATCAGCGCGTTTTTCCTGGATGGGCGATTCATGACCACCTCGGCCCACCCCATGTGCTTTTCTATGATTGTGAATTCGCCCATAAACCCTCTAGCCACCCTAATTGCCAGCAGAATAACACGAAGATTCCGAACCAAAGTACGCGCCTTACTGCTCGACGAACGGCGGCTCTAATCGCCCCTTTTTCGGGATGGGCAGATCTGCCATCATCTCCACCCTTGAAACACGTTCCACCACCAAAGGATTCAATATGACGGTAGCCAGCCGACTCGAATCGCTTAGAGCCCATATGCAAAGCCTGAAACTGGATGCCATTTGGGTGCCTCGCGCGGATGAATTTTTAGGAGAGTACGTTCCCATTCACAATGAGCGCCTAGCCTATCTGACTGGATTCACAGGCTCAGCTGGGGTTTGTGTTGTCACCATGGACGCTGCGATCTTATTCGTCGATGGCCGCTACACCCTGCAGGCAGCCAATCAATGCCCGGAACCACTCTTCGAGCACCAACACATTATCGAAACACCACCCGAAACCTTTTTACGGGACAGACTGTCGGAGAACCAGGTCGTTGGTGTTGATGCGCGCTGCCTTTCATTTCAAAGCTTTACGCGCATTGAGCAAACCCTGGGCGAAAACAGCATTTCCCTTTCGGCGATGGCGGAAAATGCAGTGGATTTGATCTGGACTGATCGCCCTGTTGCATCGGTCAACCCTATCATTCTCCTGGATGAAGCAGTCACCGGCGCTTCTTCCGTCCAGAAGCGAGCGGCCATGGCAGAATCCCTTAAAAAGGCTAACGCGGATGCGGTGTTGCTGACGCAATTGGATTCGATCGCTTGGACGCTCAATATTCGAGGTGACGATGTCCCCCATCTACCCGTCCTCTTAGCCTATGCCATCATGACGCGTGAGGGTGACTTCACCTTGTTCACTGACACACACAAGCTGGTCGACGGCCTTGCCGATCACGTAGGTCCAGGGTTTTCCGTTTTGCCCATTGACCAGTTCGATGTCTACCTCAAAGGTTTATCGAACACCTGCGCTCGACTGCTGTTTGACCCCCAGACCTGTCACGCTCATTCGCCTCTCCTCTGTCGCGATCAAGGGATCGAGTTAATTGAACAGAGCGATCCTGCGGAACAGCCTAAAGCGTGCAAGAATGCGACAGAGGTCGCAGGCATCCGACGAGCTCACGTGAGAGACGGCGTTGCGCTCTGTCGATTTCTGGCCTGGCTTGACGGTGAAGTTGCGAGTGGTCAGGCGCACGATGAAGGCTCGGTATCCGATCGTTTAGAGGCTTTTCGCCGGGAACTACCTGAGCTCAAAGACCTGAGCTTTTCAACTATTTCTGCGGCCGGTCCGAACGCCGCCATGGCGCATTATTCGCACACGAACGGCGTACCTTCGCCTCTGGTTTTGAATTCTGTTTATCTGGTGGATAGTGGCGGTCAGTACCTTGATGGGACCACTGACGTCACCAGAACCATCGCAATTGGCGAACCAAGTGATCATCAAAAGGAGATGTTCACTCGCGTGCTTAAAGGGCATATCGCGCTTTCAAGTGCTCGATTTCCTCGCGGCACAGCGGGCAATCAGCTCGACGTCCTGGCTCGCCAATTCCTTTGGGAGATCGGAAAGGATTACGACCACGGCACCGGCCACGGCGTCGGGTGTTACTTGTCAGTTCATGAGGGGCCACAACGAATTGGCAAAACCCCAGGACCAACAGCCCCACTGAAACCCGGGATGGTGGTTTCCAACGAACCAGGCTACTACGAGGCCGGAGCTTATGGCATCCGATGCGAAAACCTCCTCGTGGTGGTTGAGACCGACACGCCAATGCTCGCCTTTGAGCCCCTGACGCTTGCTCCCTTCGATCGTCGACTAATCTTGGTTTCACTCTTGAGTGAGACAGAGACGCAATGGATCGACGATTATCACGCTCAAGTTCGAGAGCAGATCGGTGACGAGCTTCAGGGTGAGGACAAAGAATGGCTCCAGGCAATGACCGCGCCGCTTGCTGCGTAGATCAAGACTGATCATCGGTTCCAAGAGGACTCAGCCAACTTCAGAGAGATTCCGTATGGCAAACCCAACCAGAGCCCAGTGCCTGGCCCAATTGACCGCGCCCGGCGAGCTCTATGAACTCGCTGAGGGAATGGTCAATGGTCGACCCAGTCGCTTTTTCGTCAACGCACCCATCAACCTCCATGCGTTATTCGAGAGCACACTGAGCGATTTACCTTTTATGATTTATGAGGATTCGCGCGAAACCTTCCGGTCGATGTACCTCAAAAGCGCCGCGCTGTCCCACGCACTCATAGATCGGTGTGGCGTTGTCCCTGGGGACCGGGTGGCGATTGCCATGCGCAACTATCCGGAATGGGTGATGGCGTATACCGCCATTACGTCTATCGGTGCAGTGGCTGTGGCGCTCAATGCCCTTTGGCAAAGTGAGGAAATCGCTTATGGCCTCTCTCACGCCGGTGTTCGGTGGGTCATTGCGGATGACGAGCGCGTGGTTCGAATTCATGAAGCTAAATTACCCGGTGTTCAGTGTATTGCGGTTCGATCTCAGTCGAATCACGCGAACACGGTACCCTTCGAAGATTTACTTGAAGGTTTTAGAGGCCAGTCAATGCCCACCGCGGACGTCGGGCCAGATGATCCTGCAACCATCTTTTTCACCTCTGGATCCACGGGGTTCCCAAAGGGCGCCGTGTCCAGTCATAGAAACATCATTAGCGCACTCTTTTCATGGGAGCTTGATCTCGTCGCGAGGCAACTCGAATTGGGCGTTGCGTCAGAGCCGCCTGCACACCAACCCGGAACATTACTTGCCGTACCCCTGTTTCACACAACTGGCTCGAACGCGGTATATCTTCAATCCTATCGCGCGCAACGTAAGCTCGTTTCCATGTACCGATGGGATCCGGCCGAGGCGGCTCGCCTCATCGAACGGGAGAGCATCACGTCATTTGTTGCTCCCGCGGCGATGACAGGTGATTTGATCCAACACGCTCAGCAAGCTGGCATTGATCTAAGCTCGCTGGTTTCCGTTGGCGGCGGCGGTGCGCCTCGAGCGCCAGCTCAGGTTCGTTCGATCCAAAAAACCTTCAAAGCTGCGTTACCCAGCACTGGCTGGGGTATGACGGAAACCAACGCGATCGGAACTGGCATTGGAGGGGAAGATTACCTCGCGCGCCCCGAGAGCTCAGGTCGAGCCTCCGCGGTCTTGGACCTAAAAATCGTCGGAGACCATGGGCAAGCACTGCCCCCCAAGACACCGGGAGAGCTTTGGGTCCGCGGCGCAAGTGTCATCATCAATTACTGGAACCGCCCCGATGCCAACGCTGAATCTTTTTCAGGCGATTGGTTGAAGACCGGTGACATCGCTTACCTCGACGACGAAGGTTATTTGTACATCGTTGATAGGATGAAAGACCTGGTCATTCGAGGGGGCGAGAATATCGGTTGTGCCGAAGTTGAAGCTGCTCTCCTCATGCATCCCGGCGTGCTTGAAGCCTCGGTTTACTCACTACCTGACGAGAGGCTTGGGGAAGAAGTGGGTGCAACGCTCTACACTCAGCGCGCAATCAGCGAAGGTGACCTTCGCACGTTTCTCATGGACCATTTGGCCAAATTCAAGATTCCGCGTTACTTCATTATGACAACGCAACCGCTTCTCCGGATTGCATCAGGTAAAATTGACAAAAGACTTATCAGAGCAAGCGCAGCGCAAACGCATGGGCTGGATGACTAATGAGCAGCACCGCCGAGAGGCGCCCAACATCAGCGTCGGAACTCAATGCGGCTTAAGGACGATGTTATGACCGTCATCAAAACATTACTGACTGATCACACCGAGCTTCTCGGAACTGAAATTGAGATCGCTGGCTGGGTTCGAACCAAACGCGACTCCAAGGCGGGATTCTCCTTCGTCGAGATCAACGATGGCTCGCACTTCGATTCCATTCAGGTCATCGCTGATCAGAATCTGACGAATTACGCAGATGAGGTTCTTCCGCTCACGACGGGATGCTCGGTTAGGGTTACCGGTCAACTCGTTGCCTCACAAGGAAAAGGCCAATCGGTTGAGATCCAAGCCACATCGATTGAAGTCCTGGGCACCATCGAGGATCCCGAAACCTACCCGATTGCAAAAAAGCGCCACAGTTTCGAGTATCTTCGCTCGGTCGCCCATTTAAGACCACGAACCAATACGTTCGGTGCCATCACTCGTGTGCGCACCGTACTCGCTCAAGCCATTCATCAATATTTTTTCGATCGCGAATTCCAATGGGTCAATACGCCCTTGATCACCGGCAGTGATTGTGAAGGTGCTGGAGAACTGTTCAGAGTCAGCACGCTCGATCTCCTCAATCGGCCAAATGACCAGGATTACGCCAATGATTTCTTCGGCCAGGAAACCTTTCTAACCGTTTCTGGGCAACTCAATGTGGAATCCTACTGTTTGGCCATGTCTAAGGTTTATACCTTTGGTCCCACTTTTCGTGCAGAAAACTCAAATACGTCTAGGCACTTGGCCGAATTTTGGATGGTGGAACCAGAAATTGCCTTTGCCGATCTCAACGACAATGCCGATCTAGCAGAAGGCCTTCTGCGGCATTTGGCCAAGCATGTGCTGGATATGTGTCAGAGGGATCTCGCTTTTTTCAACGAACGCATAGACTCGAGCGTGATCGGTAGACTCGAGCAAGTGGCAAACAGCGCCTTTGAGCGTATGGAATACTCTGACGCGATCAACATTTTAGAGCGTTCGGGTCAGACTTTTGATTTCCCTGTGAGTTGGGGACGCGACCTTCAAAGCGAGCATGAGCGCTATCTTGCAGAGCAACATGTGGGACGACCGGTGATCCTGATGAATTATCCACGGGACATCAAAGCGTTTTACATGCGCCTCAATGACGATGAGCGCACGGTGGCTGCAATGGATGTGCTGGCACCGGGAATTGGTGAAATAATTGGTGGCAGCCAACGTGAGGAACGACTGGATCTGCTTGAATCCAGAATGGATGACGCGATGCGCGAGCATTTATGGTGGTATCTTGACCTGCGGCGCTACGGAACAGTGCCTCATGCCGGGTTTGGGTTAGGCTTCGAGCGTTTGCTCGCTTATGTGACGGGTATGGACAATATTCGAGATGTCATTCCTTTTCCTCGAACGCCCGGGAACGCGCAATTTTGAAGCGCGTCCACTAACCACCCATCATCATCTTCCAACTCTCGAGGTTATTGATTCTCATGTAGGCGTTGGTTCGCTTGGTGTCCCCCATCGTCGCGTGGGCCACTGCGCTGTAATTGTGTCCTGGCAGGAGAATGGTCTCATCGGGTAACTCCGCGAGTTTGCGCAGACTGTTGAACATATCTTCCGAATTCGATCCAGGCAGATCTACCCGGCCACAGCCATCGATAAAGAGGGTATCACCCGAGATCAACGTATGCTTGACCCGAAAACATTGTGATCCTGGTGTGTGACCCGGTGTATGCAAAAACTCGATGTCAACATCACCCACAGCCAATTTGTCGCCAGATGAAACGGACTTAAGGTCTGTTTTAGACACCCCTGTTACCTTCTGCACGCCAGCGACTTCGTGCTCATTGGCGTAAATCGGCAGCGCGTGTCGCTCAAGGAGGGCTGCGACACCCTCCACCACGTTATGGCCAAAGCTTCCCCCACAATGATCTGGGTGATAGTGGGTTACCAGCGCACCTTTCAAGGTGTAGTCCCGCTCATCGACAAAATTCAATAAGCCGTCTATGTCCCAGGCAGGGTCAATCACCACCACTTCCCTTGTTGCCTTATCGCCTATCAAATAAGCGAAATTCTGCATGGGGCCGATTTGGATTTGTTCAACAATTAATTGATCAAGCTGGGACACAACAGTCACTCCTTACTTCGTCTCTCATCGGTGTAACGCGGCGCCAAATCAAAGCGCAGCGGTCACTGCAATCTCAACTTTGAGCGAGTCAAGCGCGAGATTGGACTCAACGCATGCACGAGTTGGGGTTGACCCTTGCAGCACCCAGGCATCCCAGACTTCATTCATGGCTGAGAAATCACTCATAGATTTCAACCAAATTTGGGCTGTCAGTAATTTCGACTTGTCGGTCCCTGCAGCCGCAAGCAATGCGTCAATCGCTTCGAGAACTGCTTTGGTTTGCGCTTTGATATCACCGTCTGCCGCCTGCATCGCCACTTGACCGGCGGTGTGGATCAAACCGCCATAGCAAACCGCCTGACTCATCCTCGGTCCGCAATCGATTCGATGTATGTCTGCCATGTTCTCTCTCCTGAAAAAGGGCTGCTCTTTGCGCCA
>Ga0255760_10002144_pt1 | contig 18459 bp, 21 predicted proteins | sample 071ome_25_FD_179960 | JGI IMG/M metagenome (GOLD analysis project Ga0255760, IMG submission 179960) | Coastal salt marsh microbial communities from the Groves Creek Marsh, Skidaway Island, Georgia - 071410BT metaG (version 2) | ecosystem: Environmental > Aquatic > Marine > Intertidal zone >... | reverse complement strand
AAAATTTAACTTTTCCGGCAGGCGGGTATGCCGGAAAGAAAATTGCCCGTAAAAAACATGGCCGCGGGAGGTGCGGCCATGTTGTCTCAGGTAATCCTTATCTGCGGCCCGGATCAGATGAACTCGAAATCCGTGAAATCAAAGGCATAAGCACCGAAGCCGTCGACCGGCCCGTCGACAATCATCACCACTTCATCGGTCGCATTCCAGATGATATGGGTGTCATGCATATCGCCATCCACGGTGGTTGTGGTTATCTGCTCAAACCTGAGGCCGGTCTTTTCGGTGAAATTCGCCGCCGTGATCGTGGTGGTATCGACCGTATCGGCCACATCAATCACGATCTTGTCCTGGTCGACCACCGTTGCATTGAAAACCATATCCGGTGCGCGCAGCTTTTCATCGGTTTCCACGATGAACCTATCCACCTCCCCGAACCGGCCGAACATATCATCGGAACCGGCCCCGAGATTACCGTAATAGTCATCCGTCGCATCGGTGGGTGTATCTGTGCCTATATTGGGCTTGTCCAGAGCATCCTTGAGGCCCAGCACGACATCCTGAGTTCCCGTGAGCCCCACCTTGTCGGTGGCGGTGACCGTGAATTCATAATACCCCTTGGAGGGCAGGCTGAACGATGCCTGATCAACAGGTTTCAGCCAGATGGAGCTGCCCCTGGCTTCAAAGAGGGTGGCATCGACCCCGGAAACCGACAGCGTGAAGGTCTCAAACGAATTGCTGTCCGTGACAATAGGCTGGTATATCCTTCCGCCGATATGCGTAGGCGTGGTTACTAGCGTATGCGGCGCGTCAGAAGAAATGACCGGCGCGACATTCCCTTCAATCGTGATGGTCATATCTGCGGTGGCGCTGAGCCCGCCGCTATCCGTCACCGTGACACTGTAGGTAGAGGTGAGACTGCTCCCCCCGGTAAGGGCCGTGACCGCGGCGTTGCTGTTATCAAGCGTGTAGGAATAGGACCCATCCGCTGCCATGGTGAGGGTGCCGTAGGAGGTCTCCCCTGCCTTGAGCACCTGGCTGTAGGTGAGCGCACCATCATCACCATCAGGGTCCGTCCCGGGCACCTGCCCCAGGATCGCATCGGTATCCCCGGCAACGATCGTGACCCGGGAGCCCGCATCAAGGGTTATGCGTTCAATAGGCGGGGTCAGGAGAGATCCGTTCTTGGAGGGCCGTTCCCTGAGCGGTGCAAACGCGTCGTCACCGCCGCTAAACCCGTCCGCCACCCGCACATCGGTGATATATTCCGATGCAACGGTATGGCTGTTCAGGTAATCGACCATATCCTGCATGGTTACCGAGCCTAAGCTGCCAGCGAAAGCCCCGGCCAGCATGCCGGTCCCGCCCGTAAGCTCGGTTATCCTCGGGAAATCCGCGGTCCCCTGAGCAGTGATCAGGATTGTTTCCACCGGCTTGATGGTTTTGAATGCCAGCCAGTGAAGAACGGTTTCCCCTTCAAACGTGCCGATCGACGGCGCTTCTTCATCACGTCCGTTGATGGTGATGGCGATATCGGTGGTGGCACGGCTGTTGAGAGTGTCCGCCACCGTCACCGTGTAGGTGGTGCTGAGCGTATCGCCATCATTGAGGTCCTGCACCGCCGCCACGCTGTTATCAAGGGTGAAGATCCATTCCCCGAGGGAGTTGATCACGAAATCGCCATAGGACACACCGGATTTGAGCGCGGCCGAATAGGCAAGAACATCACCATCCGCATCACTGGCATAGACCTTGCCGCGGATGCCCGCCTCCGTGTCTTCCGTGATGGCGGCCCCGGTGCTGGTCCCCTTCAGGGTGTATTGCTCGGAATGGGCAGGGGTATTACCATCCGATAATGCAACCAGCGGCACATTGCTGTAATCGCTGTAAAGTTCAAATACGATGAACCCGGCGTTATTGGTATAATAGCTTGGGTTGCCGTCACTGGATTGATGCATCTCATAGAGATTCTGGAGGGGCGGGGTTGAATTGAGCGTCACCTCACGAATGAATTCCTGTGCCGTCGCATTGCTGTTAATGCCCTCAACCAATCCGTCCCAAGAGCCGTTGTTGCCCCGCAACGGGAAGGTCACCTTCAGATGGTCATCCGCGGCCCCCACTTTTTCTATGTCCAGAGGAAGGTTGAAAACCTGCTCATCCTCCTTGTTGCCAATCTCAAACGTGATATCGCCGGTCTTTACCGGATAGACGAAAAAGACATCCCGGATGGACAGCGGCAACAGCGCGGCATCGATCACCGGGGCTGTATTGCCGATAATCGTGATATCGAGCTCCGCCGAGGCGGCATTGCCCACCGCATCCGTTGCGGTGACGAGATAGCGCGTCTCCAGCTCCTCCCCGGCGGTGAGCGCTGAGACATCGGCGTTCGAGCCATCGACGGTGAACGTCCAGTTGCCATCCGTCCCCATGGCAAGCGTGCCATAACTATCCCCCGAAACAGGGGAGGACGCGGCGGTAAAGGTCACCGCATCGCCGTCTTCATCATGAACGCGGATACGGCCGGTGACACTCGCCCCCGCGTCACTGGCAACCCTTGGCGGGGCCGTCACGGCATAGGCATCCGGGCCCGGTATGTCGGTGGTATCAAGTGAGCCATCAACGAGATGCAGAAATGGCCTGCTTTCATTGACCCGCACATTGGTGATGTATTTCCCGGCCAGAGGATCCGCATTGAGGAAATCCGCCAGTTCCTGCCATTCCGTATACTTCGTGAAAGGGCGATCCCCCGGCAATCAGACCGGCCTCATCCTCACGCGCCTCGATCCGGCCACGCAACTCGGTCAGTGTATTCGGGTCCGGATCATACAGCGCATCACGCACCACCTCAGCCAACGCCGACAATGTGCTGATATCAGCACCACCGGCCGCCGCCGCATCCGCCTTCAGTTCCGTCAGCGCGATCGAGGCCCGCGTGATCTGCTGGCTCACATATGCCGCCTGCTCTGCCTCATACCTGGCCTGCTCCGCCTCATACCTGGCCAGCGCCTCCGCCGTCGCGCCTTCCCCCGGTGCTGTCGGCGCCGTCGGCGCCGCAAGACTTTTCCCCGGGACAACCAGACGGTAATAATCCGGATCCTCCACCTCCTTCACCGTCACCACACCGGCGCCGAAAATCGTATCAAGAATACCCTGCTTGTCCTCTGCCCCCGCCAGAAGATCCGTCAGCGGCGTGGCGATCAGCACGCCCCCGGGATCCGACGGAACCAGCGACCGGAACTGACCCGACAGCACCTCACCTGTCTCAACATCCGTCGCCCCGCTCACATCCGCGATGATCGAATACCCCCGATAAGCCCACGGAATATCCGCAAAACCGCTCCCGTCCGTCACATACGGGCCCGCATCACCTTCATCTATCTCCCCGTTCCCGTTCACATCGACATAGATCCGGGCCCCGCTCACCGCGCCGTCAAAAACACCCCGCGTAACAGGAACCGCACTTGCCCCGCCACCAACACCGTCACCCTCAACAATCCGCGTCCCGCCCGAACACGCCGCCAGCACAACACCGCCGACCGTCCACACAAAAACCGACATCAGACCGGAGCCGGCCTGACGCCGCTCCAGCGCATCAATCACCCCGGCCAGAGACGGACCCCGCTCACCCTTGCGCCGGGCATATGTCCTGGTCTTGCCGGATACAGAGAACTTACGGGAAAGAGAGGGAAGCTCGTTTGGCATCAGTCTTCATCCTGCGTCAGGGCCGCATACGTCACGGATAACCATGACATCTCCGGCTATTGCATTCCTCGCCACCGCACACGACGTACCGCCAGTTCGCAAAACTGAAGACTGATACCACAATACTGCACGCCGCTTCCGCGGCAACTCACGATCATGCTACCTAAAAAGGGTTAATTTATACTTAACGAAATCCCTTTTGTGGGGGATTTATTTTCTATGACGAAATTTATCTGCACCTGTCTTTTCAGGGAAAGCCTGACCATGCCCTTTTTTCAGTATCCGGGTGAAAAAGTAAAAAACCTCGTCAACAACGGGAATTCAAGCCCGGCATATTTTTAATCAGGGCATAAAAAAACCTGCTGCAGGTGATGCAACAGGCTTTAAAAGATGTGTTGTGTGAGCCAGATCAGCGAATAATGCTTACCGCACGACGGTTCTTGGAATAGGCATATGGGTTTGACCCAATAAATGCCGGACGCTCCTTGCCGTAGGAAATAATCTTGATACGTGCGTTGTCGATGCCTTGCGCGACAAGGTAATCTCTGGCCGCGGAAGCGCGACGTTCACCCAGAGCAAGGTTATATTCGCGTGTGCCCCGTTCATCGCAATGGCCTTCAACCGTAATGCGAACGGAAGGGTTAGCCTTGAGGAAAGCGGCCTGGGCTGCGAGTGTTGCCTTACCATCATCGGAAAGGGCGGAACTGTCATAATCGAAATAAACTTTATCACCAATCTTGATGAGCTCTTCCGCTTTGGTCATCGTTGCGGCTGAACTTTCAGATGAGGATGAAGAAGAAACTGTGGAAGAATCAGATGATGAAGATGACGCCCCAGAACCTGCTGCATCAGCTGCGTCCTTTGGTGCGGTTTCACATGCTGCCAGCAATGTCAAAACAGCAAGGACAGGGAATATGCGTTGGATCATTTATACACTCCCGTGAATTAGCCGGAGCTGCCGGCGTATGAAATCCCATTAAACTAAACACTTCTTTACATAATACAACATGACAAAACAACCATATTGTTGAGGAATATGTCAAATTATTGCTGTTATCACTCTAAATCAGCATTATTTCCTTTTGTTAAGATAAAAACTGTTGCCTTTTATAGATATCCGTCGAATCACGGCAATCTTGGTGACCATGCCGGATCCGAGGCAAAAGTAGGCGTTACTATCCTTCGTTCATTGAAGCCGGTTATATCAATACGGTAGAGATATGTTTCCCCGCCTGTTCCGTCATCACCCGTCGGGTTTTGCTTGAAATACATCAGCACCCTGCCATTCGGTGCCCAGGTCGGGGCCTCAACCAGAAATCCCTTGGCGAGAAGTCTCTCACCCGTACCGTCTGTGTTCATCACGCCGATATAGAACTGGCCCTTATACATTTTGGTAAAGGCAATAATATCTCCTCGCGGTGACCAGACAGGGGTTGCATAGCGGCCTTTTCCATAACTGATGCGGCGCACATTCTTGCCATTGCTGTCCATGACATAGATCTGCTGGCTCCCTGACCTGTCTGAATTGAAAACGATCTGCCGGCCATCTGGTGAATACGACGGGGAGGTGTCAATGGATGGGCTTTTTGTCAGTTGGCGCATCTGCTGGGTTGAAAGATGCATCTCAAAAATATCGGTCAGGCCGTTCTTTGCCATGCTCATGATCAGCTTTTTCCCGTCAAAGGAAAACCGCGGGGCAAAAGTCATTCCCGGAAATGTTCCGAGCAGTTCTGATTTACCTGAACTGACATCCATCAGATAGACATTCGGATTGTCATTGAAATAATCAAGATATGCTATTTCCTGAACCTGCGGTGAAAACCGGGGGGTCAGGACAAGAGAGGATCCATTCGTCAGATAGGTGTGGTTATGGCCATCCTGATCCATGATGGCCAGTTTCTTTATCCGGCGGTCTGCCGGACCACTTTCTTCGACATAAACGATGCGGGTGTCAAAATACCCTTCATCTCCGGTCCAGCTTTCAAAAACAAGATCAGCAATCTGATGTGAAATCCGCCGGACACCGCTTGATGGTGTTTCCCCGTCCCCGGCGACGATTTCACGCTCGGTTACCACGTCCCACAGAATAAAAACCACTTCGACCATGCCGTTGGTGTTCTGTGAGGCTGACCCGACCAGAAGAGCCTTGACACCCAGCGGCTCCCATTCTGAAAAATCAGGGCGTATCGACGGATCCGACGGGGGCGGGATCAGCGCCGCCGATTCCTCGTTCCGGAACATCCCTGAACCTGCGAGATCATTGGCGATAATCTCAGCAATTGTGCGCCCCAGATCACTTGGCTTGCCATCAGGTCCGGTGAAATCGGCGATGGCAATAGGTGTGGGTTCAATACTGCCTTCCGTGATTGTAATCTTTTCCGTCTGGGCCGACGCAAGGCACGCAAACAGCATCAACGCAAAGGTCAGGAAAAATCGTTGTGTATATACAGCAATCATCTGTCGGCCATACTCAAGCTACGGGTTTCAGTTACGGGTAATAAAACGCGGATTGAACTCAAATTGCAATTCTTTCCAGGTTTCAAACTTCTCCAATGGGAGCGGCAGGGGGCTGCACTCAAAAACAGCCCGCATGACGGCGTCCGCAGCCGCTTTGAACGTCTGGTTGTTTTTGTACCGGGATGCATCGACAATACCAACATATTCAACCTCCGCCTTTGCATTAAGCCGCACAATTATGTCAACAATAAGGGCATCTGCGCCGGCAGCACCGGGCGGGGGCGACCAGCATACCGCCAGATGGCTCCGCAACTGGTCAATGACCGACATTCCAAGCGGCCCTGATGTTGCCTTTGGTGCATTCAGCGCCTGACCGACAAGCTTGGCGACCTTGTCCTTGGTTTCGGCTTTGGTTTCATCCTCTTTTTTCTTGTCCTGCTGGGTGGCGAGAATATTCTTCAGCTTGTCCTCTGTCTTTTTCTTTTTGTCTTCCTTTTCTTCTTCCTCACGCTTTCGCTGGGATTTGTTGTCGATCAAATTCTGCAAATTGCTTGCAAGCTGAAGCTGCTGTTCCTTTTTCTTCTTATAATCCGGTGATTTGCTGATCGGACGCTGTGGTGGTGCTTCCACGGCAACAGGTTTGACCTTGGGTTTGGGAGGTGCAGATTGCGGCGCCTTTTTGGGTTGCGGTTTTGGTGACGGCAATGGCACCGCATCATCGGCCACAGTCTTTGCTTCAGGGGGAGCCGGGGCAGGTGTCGGTGCGGGGGGAGGCGGAGCGGGTGGTGGCGCAGGTGGCGGCGGCGTTTTCTCCGGCGCGTCCTCAACTTGCTGTTGTTCCGGTTCGGTTTTTCCCTCAACCCCCTCATTCAGATTTGTATTATCAAGTGTCTGAACGATATCAACAGTCAATATCGGCTGTTCAGGTGCAAGGTCACGGCTAAGAAGCGGCATACCCAAAAAGAATACGGCCACGATGATGACGTGAAAAGCAATAGACTGACCTATGGCCGAGCCGCGTACCATCATGCTTTAATTCTCTTCCGGCAGTTTCGTGATCAACGCAACACGGCTGAAACCCGCTTCCTGAATACGGCCCATGACCTCTATCACCTCCCCGTAGGCCACCTTTTTATCGCCACGGACAAAAACCCGTGTTTCAGGTTTGGCCCGGGCCACCGCTTCAAGTCTTGGCAGGAGTTCCTCAAAGGTGATTATCCGGTTTTGAAGGGCGATTTCGCCATCTGGCTTGATCGTCACCACAATCGGCGTCTGGTCATCTGAAATCTGGGATGCTTTCGTTTTTGGCAGTTCTACCGGGACACCAACAGTCAGCAGCGGCGCCGTCACCATAAATACAATCAGCAATACCAGCATGACGTCGACAAGGGGGGTCACATTAATCTCCCCCATGGGTCGAAGTTTCCGTCGGCCTCGTCTCTGGCCGGAAGATCCGAGCTGAACACCCATTTGCGTCTTACCTTTCGTCCAGCTGACGACTCAGCAAGGTGCTGAATTCACCACTGAACATTTCCAGCCGGGATGCCAGATTTTCGATCTGACTTGAAAAGCGGTTATAAGCAACGACTGCCGGAATAGCCGCCGCCAGCCCAAGAGCGGTTGCAAAAAGAGCTTCAGCGATCCCGGGTGCAACAACCGCAAGTGAGGTGTTTTTTGACTGGGCGATGGACTGGAAGGAGTTCATGATCCCCCAGACGGTGCCAAACAACCCAACAAATGGCGCAACAGACCCGACGGAAGCGAGGAAAATCATCCCTTTCTCAAGATGGGCCAATTCCCTTGAAATTGTGACTGACATGGTCCGCTCAATCCGCTGGGAAAGTGAATGGACACCATTCTGGCCATTTGCACTGCGACCGTTGGCCCGCCGCCATTCCCGCATGGCAGAGGAAAACACCCGCGGCATGACGCCTTGCGGTTCTGCACCAAGATTATCATAAAGTGTATCAAGTGCCCCGCCAGACCAGAAATCATCTTCAAAGTCATCGGCGAAACTATATTCACGCCTGATAGACTTGAGCTTCTCGAAGATGATCGCCCAGGACCATATCGAGGCCAGAACCAGCAACAGCATGACTGCCTTGACCACCAGATCTGCGGCCAGAAAAAGACCCCAGATGCTGAGATCCTGGCTGGTTACGGATAATGTCGTTTCGATGCCTTCCTGCATGATACCCTCTTTGCTTTAGCTCACCTGATGTATTGACATAAATTTCGTCATGCGTGCCCGGACATCTTCAGGGATCCGGATCGGTTTTCCCCCTGATGCGGCAACAAATGCCCCCCGGACATCAAGCGCCGCCCGTATCGAGCCGTCCACAGCGCCAATGACCTGCCGCATATTCAGCGTTGACCTCCCCAGACGGAAGCCATTCGTACGAACAAAAAGCCCCTCGCCGATGACCGAAGGGTTTTTATACTCGATTCCGATGCTGCTGATGACAATGATTTCACCGCGATGAATAAGGTCATTCATGTCCACCCCCATACACCGCAGCAGCGCAGTTCTCGCCCGTTCAGCAAAGTTGATGTAATTGGCGTGATAGACAATGCCCGCCGCATCCGTATCCTCGTATTGAACCATCAAGGGATAGATATGTGCATCATCTTCAAGCCAGCCATTCATGACGGTTTCAAGATCAATCTTCTCAGCCTTCATCTGCATCACCTCCTGAAAGAAGGTCAAGCTGTGCCCCTTTGGGTGGTTCAAGGCCGATATACTCCCACCCTGATCGCGACAGGCAACGCCCTCTTGGTGTCCGCATAAGAAGACCTGTCTGCATCAGATAAGGCTCAATCACTTCCTCAAGCACATCTCTCTGTTCCGCCAGAACAGCGGCCAGGGTTTCCACCCCGGCAGGCCCCCCTCCGTAGTTCTGGGCAAGGCATTCAAGATATCGCCGATCCATCGCATCCATACCGGCACGGTCAACGCCAAGCCTGACAAGTGCCGCATCAGCCTCTTCGGCGCCAACCTCTTCGGCACCGGCAACCGCGGTAATATCACGCACCCTGCGCAAAAGACGTCCGGCCACCCTGGGTGTTCCGCGAGACCTGCGGGCAACTTCTGCCGCCCCGTCGTCGGTTAGCGGCATGCCAAGCTTTCCTGCCAGTCGCAGCAGAATGATCTTCAGCTCATCATGGGTGTAGAACTGCATTCGCATCTGGATTCCAAACCGGTCACGAAGCGGCGTTGTCAGCAACCCCGAACGGGTTGTGGCGCCAACCAGTGTAAACGGCGGCAGATCAATCCGCACCGACCGTGCCGAAGGACCTTCTCCGATGATGAGATCAAGCTGAAAATCTTCCATGGCCGGATATAACACTTCTTCTACGGCAGGATTAAGGCGATGTATCTCATCGATGAACAAAACATCTCTTGGCTGAAGATTAGTAAGCAGGGCCGCAAGATCACCGGCACGGGCAATAACCGGGCCAGACGTTGCACGGAAACCTACACCAAGCTCATGGGCAATTATCTGCGCAAGCGTTGTCTTGCCAAGCCCTGGCGGCCCGTGAAGCAAGGCATGATCCATGGCATCCTTACGCCCTTTTGCGGCCGTGATGAACGTCGCAAGGTTGCCAAGGCCTTGCCCCTGACCGATGAAATCATCCAGCCGGGACGGACGCAAACTGTCTTCACTGCTTTGTTGCAGCCCGGGGCTGACCAACCTTTTATCGTCGCTCATTGGCCAAGCTCCTTAAGAGCCGCCGGGAGGAGAACTTCCAGCGACGCCCCTGCCATGCCCGCTGATACGGAAACAACCGCAGCATGAGCCTCCGCCCGCCCATATCCGAGATTGACCAGAGCGGATATAGCATCGCGCATCGCCGCCTGATCCGTGCCGCCGGCGTCAGCAGACGTGGCCTGCGGACCCAGTGTGAGACCTGAAACCTTTTCACCAAGCTCATTGATAATTCGCTGGGCAAGTTTAGGCCCCACCCCGTCAGCCCGGGTGATCATCGCCTTGTCACCGGCGGATATCGCCAGCATCAGCTCATCAGGGCTGAGCGCGGAAAGAATGGAAAGCGCGGCTTTAGAACCAACACCCTGAACCGTCTGCAACAGGGCAAAGGCATCCTTGACCCCGGCGTTGGAAAACCCGGTCAGAACGATCCGGTCATCCCGGATCTGGGTATCAATTAAAATCATCACCTCCGCGCCGACACCGCCCATCTGAGCAAGGCAACGGCTTGTTGCCTGAAAAAGGTAACCAACCCCTCCTGTCATAATAACAGCGTGGGTTTCCCCTGCCTCAACCAGTGTGCCGGAAAGTCGCGCAATCATGATATGTTTTCCTTTGCCAACGCACGGGCAATCGCCTGATCAAGCGAACTGCCTTCATCATTTTCTGATAGGATGCCACTATCATTGCTGGCGGCGATAGCTATAGCCAGCGCATCCGCTGCGTCAGAAGATGTTGGCGCCACTCCGAGCAGGCGGGAAACCATGCTGGTGATCTGATTTTTATCAGCGCGTCCTGACCCGGTCAGATTCTGCTTCACGCGGCGGGCAGAAATATTTTGAACCTTCAGCCCGGATTCAGCCAGCGCCACCAGGGCAGCACCTCTTGCCATGCCAAGTTTGAGAGCAGACATCGCATTCCGGGCAACAAAAATCTCCTCGATCGCGGCCTGTTCAGGTTTATGCAGAGCCAGAACAGAAGAAAGGTCACGATGGATGATCAGAAGACGCTCGGCATCAGGGCAACCGGGATCAGGGCGAATGACACCATCAGCCACCCATTTAAGGCTGCTGCCAACGATATCGATGATGCCCCATCCGGTGTTTCTGAGACCTGGATCTATCCCGCAGATACGCAATTCGCCCCCCTTTGTTGGGTGTCATCAGGAATGGCCTTGGATCAGCCTGCGAGTTTCGCCATTACGTCATCATCAATGTCAAAATTTGACGCGACACTCTGGACATCGTCGAGATCATCAAGAGCTGTCAGGAGTTTCATCAGTGTCTGGGCCTGATCTTCATTAACCGGTGTTGTATTCTGTGGTTTCCAGGCAAGCCCTGATTCTTCCGGTGCTCCGAACTGATTTTCCATCATTTCACGCACGGTATTGAAATCTTCTGGTGCGGTCGTGATCTCATGTCCGGCATCATCGCTTTCAACATTATCTGCCCCGGCTTCCAGCGCCGCCTCAAACATTGTTTCGGCATCAGCTGTTTCGGCGGGGTAAGTTATCTGCCCGACCCGGTCAAACATGAAATTGACGCTGCCAGTTTCACCAAGGTTGCCGCCGAATTTGTTAAATGTCGCCCTGACCTCAGAGGCCGTTCGATTCCGGTTGTCGGTTAACGCTTCAACGATAAGCGCAACCCCGCCCGGGCCATATCCTTCATATCGCATTTCGTCGTAGTTATCGCCGTCACCACCTTCGGCCTTTTTGAGCACACGCTCAATATTATCCTTTGGCATGTTTGCAGCCCGGCAGGCTGAAAGAGCGGTTCTGAGTCGCGGGTTGGATTCAGGATCAATCCCACCCCGCGCCGCCACGGCCAATTCCTTGATCAGCCGGGTAAATACCTTTGCCCGCTTAGCGTCCTGCGCACCTTTCCGGTGCATAATGTTTTTGAATTTGGAATGCCCTGCCATGGTCTATCTCTGTTGTAATAGGTTTAGGGTCTACATCTAGCAGAAATTTAGCAGAAAAGCCGATAGAAACTCAACTGCTGGTATCTTTTTCTGTTGCTGCCAGCGCACCACCCCGACGGAGAGGCGTTATTTTTCTCGCAAGACCTGTTGCATCATCGGTTTCTATCAGGACACCGCTCAGCGTGGCTTCGCCCTTGGCAACCTCAAGCCTTCCCTGTGATTTTCCGGTAAACCTGCCAACCGCCGCCTCAGGATCCATACCAATGATCGATGTGTAGTCACCACACATGCCGGCATCGGTCTGATAGGCGGTTCCGTCGGGGAGTATCCGGTGATCCGCTGTCGGGATATGGGTATGCGTGCCCACAACCAGCGAAACCCGGCCATCAGCGGCAAAGCCGATGGCTGATTTCTCTGAGGTGGCTTCGCCATGAATGTCGAGAACGATCGCGTCGGCATCACGGCCCATTTTCATACGCATCAGAACCTGCTCAAGGGCGGCAAACACATTTTCATTTTCTGCCATGAAAAGATTGCAGATCAGGTTGGCGACACCAAGGCGCTGGCCTTTATCATTGGTAACAGTAACAATTCCTTTTCCCGGCGTCCCTTCAACCATGTTGAAAGGCCGGATAAGACGGCTTTCCTTTTCTATGTACGGAATGATATCGCGCTTGTCCCAGACGTGATTGCCTGTTGTCAGCACATCGGCCCCGGCATCAATAAAACCTTGGGCGATTTCCGGGGTCACCCCGAAACCGCCAGCGGCATTTTCAACATTCACAATGATAAAATCCAGTTCAAGCTCTTGCCGGAGCGGGCCAAGATTTTCCATCACCTTCTTGCGGGCGTTCCGGCCCACCACATCACCCAGGAAAAGTATCCGCATCATATGCCTTTCAAGTAAAAAACTTTAACTACAGTCTCAGGTCAGCCATATCGCATATCAGACTGATCCATGCCACGGCACGGCAATGCCTTCCGGGGTCAGCACGGCATCGAGCCGTGCATCATGCTCTCCCCTCGGCACCAGATCAACATGTTGTGCCCCAAAAGCAATCCCAACGGCACGAACCTCCGGCTTTACCGCACGCAATGCGGCAAGACTCCGATCATAGAAACCGCCGCCATATCCAAGCCGGTAGCCCGCATTATCAAAAGCCAGCATCGGGACAAGCAGGATATCCGGCTCACATCGCGGCGCTTCAGGTGCAGGTTCCGAAGTCCCATAAAGCCCTTCAATGACAGGGTCTCCTTCCTGCCATAAATGAAAGATCAGGGGTTTTCCCGGCTGTGGAGTCGCCGGAAGCGCGGTGGTGAGACCTGCGGCGACAAACTGTTGCATCAGCGGCCGCGGATCAAGCTCTGTTCGGATGGGCCAATATCCGGCAACAATTGCGCCCGCTTCAGGCCGGAACATTTGCATCACTTGTGGTGCGCAACCTGCCAGATGATGTGCCGCCTCCACATCAAGAGACGCGTCCCTTCTGATTACGGACAGAGCTTTTCGCAATGATGCTTTCTGATCTTCGAGAGATGTCATCTTCTCTCCTGTCATGCCGGCTTCGTGCCGTTTGTACTTAATATTGTTGAACTGACCACTTAACCGGACCCAAGGCATCGAAACCGTAATGCCGTGAGACGCATCATCGGAGCAGGATCGCGCATGTTGCCGTCAGCCAGAATGCCGCTGGTATGGACAATCCTCTGTGGCCTGCTTAGCAGGTGGGCGTCGCGATACCCGGGCCACAACCCGGACAGAGGCAACTCCCGAGAGATGTCTTATGGCCCCAGGGATACGTTAACCTGGCGAACATCCCAGCTGCGGTATTCATCATGTAGGCTGTTCAGTCGCCGGATGCAAGGGTTTCAAGGCGGGACGCCAGATTTTCAATGACCGATGCAATCTTATCTTCATCGGCATTGTCTGATGCCGGTTCATTTCCGGTGGCGGTATTGTTTTCAAGTTCAGTCAATCTGTCGGTGAGGATCAGCGCCGCCATGACGAGCAGACGGGCTTCGCTGATGGGGCCACTGACGGAAGCAATCTGCCGGACCACATCATTGATCTTTTCCCCGAGAGCAAGCACTTTTTCTTCTTCACCCGGGGCACAGACCATGGGGTAGTCCTGGCCATTGATATTCACGGAAACGCGATTCTCAGTCATTTAGGCTGCCTCCGGAGGCTTTTCCCTCTTCCGTCAGCAATTCCAATGCTTCGTCCACAAGCTCCCGGATGGCTGCAATTTCACTATTAACGGCATGAGCAGGTTGAGCCGCCCTGATGTCAGTTAAGGCAGGCGCTTTATTTTCCAGAACGCTCACCGCCGCTTCCAGCCGCTGCAATGCCATGTTGAGGCGTGTGCTCATCGTGTTATTCCATCCGTACCATAACGTTCCAGGCAGGAATTCCTGATTGCGATTGGTGAAGCCACCCGTGCAATTGTAATCTTTCGGAGTAATTCTGGACGTTTAGGTTCAGAAGTTACACCTTGATCACAATAGAGAGATTCGCCCCCGGCCGTCAATTCAAGAAAAACAACCTGACTTAAGAGCACACAAACAGGAATATTTCCCCACCCATGACCGTCTTCCCCACTGAGGCATGATACATAGGCTTCATGGCAATATATGGGGGTTAGATATTGACGTCTTGACGTGTAATGGCGTAATGCTTGGGCCTGTTGCAAAAACCTGTCTTGAGGAATTCCAGCGATGAAAATTACACGTAATGTCCGCCGCATTCTTGACAATTACGAATCCGACAGTCCCGGCGTAAAAGCCAACCTTGCCCGGATCCTGATGCAGGGTAAACTTGGAGGTACCGGCAAGCTGGTTATTCTTCCGGTTGATCAGGGATTTGAACACGGGCCAGCCCGGAGTTTTGCACCAAACCCACCGGCATATGATCCGCACTACCATTACCAGCTGGCCATTGATGCCGGTCTTTCCGCCTATGCCGCGCCGCTTGGCATGCTTGAAGCCGGCGCAGACACCTTTGCCGGACAGATACCGACCATACTGAAAGTGAATTCATCCAACTCACTTGCACAAGGGGGATCAGCCCCAAGCCAGGCCATCACCGGATCGGTCAGCGAAGCTCTGAGACTGGGATGCAGCGCCATCGGGTACACAATCTATCCCGGCTCAGATGCCGCATTTGATATGATGAGCGAATTTCAGGAAATGACCGCCGAAGCCAAAGCCCTTGGCCTTGCTGTGGTGCTATGGTCCTATCCCCGCGGTGGCACGCTTTCCAAGGACGGTGAAACCGCCCTTGATATCGCCGCCTATGCCGCGCATATGGCGGCTCTTCTCGGCGCCCATATCATCAAGGTCAAGCCACCAACAGAACACCTTGAAAACAAAGACGCCAAAAAAGTTTATGAAGCTCAGGGCATTCCATCTGCCACTCTGGCTGAACGCGTTCGCCACATTGTCGATTCCGCATTTAACGGGCGGCGGCTTGTGGTGTTTTCCGGTGGTGCAGCCAAAGATACCGAAGGCCTGATCAACGAAATCCGGGCGTTGCGCGATGGCGGAGCGTCAGGATCCATTATTGGCCGCAACACCTTCCAGCGTCCGCGAGAAGAGGCGCTTGCTCTGCTCAATACAGTCATCAATATCTACAAGGGCCGTGATTAACCGGCCAATCGAAAGCAGGTTTCAAGATGAAGATCAACGGAAATGCCATTCGTCCGGGCAATGTTATCGAACATAACAACCGGTTATGGGCGGCGGTCAAGATACAGCACGTGAAACCAGGCAAGGGCGGTGCTTTTGCTCAGGTCGAACTCAGGGATATCCGGGATGGCACCAAACTCAATGAACGGTTCCGGTCATCAGAAACCGTTGAGCGCGTGATCCTTCAGGAAAGCAGTTCAACCTATCTCTATGCCGATGGGGACAATCTTATCTTCATGGACAGCGAGACTTTCGAACAGATAGCCGTGCCACAATCACTTGTTGGTGATCAGGCCATATTCCTTCAGGATGGCATGACCGTGACCGTCAACAGCCATGAGGGGGAACCGATTTCGATTGCACTGCCTGATACTGTTGTCGTTGAAGTTCTTGAAGCGGATGCCGTAGTCAAAGGGCAGACAGCGTCTTCAAGTTACAAACCTGCCGTTGTTGAAGGCGGGATCAAGGTCATGGTGCCGCCGCATATTGAGACCGGCACGCGAATTGTTGTCAAACCCGAAGACAGCAGCTACGTCGAACGCGCCAAGGATTAGTTGAAATGACTCAGTCTGCGTTGATCAATGTCATTTTCCGGGCAGCGGAAAAGGCAGCAAGAGGACTTGTCCGGGACTTCGGCGAAGTTGAAAACCTTCAGATTTCCCGCAAAGGTGTTGCTGATTTTGTTTCCAATGCGGATACCGATGCTGAGAAAATCATCGTACGTGAATTGAGCCGCGCACGTCCGGACTGGGGTTTCATCATGGAAGAAGGCGGTGTTATTCCGCCAACTGAAAAAGATGGTCCGAGCTGGGTTATCGATCCGCTTGACGGAACCACCAATTACCTTCATGGCATCCCTCATTTCAGCATCTCCATCGCTGCCATCGACAAGCCCCTGAAAGACGGGGGCAAGGTTATTGCCGGTGGTATTCTCGATCCGATCAGGAATGAATTTTTCTTTGCCGAACAGGGCAAGGGAGCGTTTCTCAATGACCGCCGGATGCGTGTTTCCGGGCGCCGTAGTATGCCGGACTGCCTGTTTGCGACAGGCATCCCCTTCATGGGTCGTGGAGACGCAGAATTTCACGCATCGTTCCAGCAGGAGTTGGGCGCCGTGATGGCCGAAACTTCCGGTGTCCGCCGCCTTGGGTCTGCAGCACTGGACCTTGCCTGGGTTGCCGCCGGACGCTATGACGGTTTCTGGGAACACGGGCTCAGCCTCTGGGATATTGCAGCCGGGGTGCTGATTGTTCGTGAAGCCGGAGGCTTTGTGTCAGATTTTGCTTCACGTGACCGGGCACTTGCCTCCGGGGATGTGGTGGCGGCTAACGGCGTTATCCATGGCGATTTCCTGAAACTTCTGCGTAAGGGCCGTCAAAACAGATAATGGCGATGGCCGGATAATTTGTTACATAATTCTGCCAAATTGCCCAGATAGTGATACACTCATTATCGGAGGTTTTGGCCATGACGAATCCACGCCGTTATCTGATCCGCATGATCATTTTCCTGCTTGCAATACTTGCTGTCTGCGCAGGACTTTTCAATCCCCTGAAATCCGCTTTCATGGGGAATATCGTGATTAACAGCATCATCCTCTTTGCTCTGCTGATTGGCATCGCCTTTACTATCAGGCAGATATTGCGGCTGATCCCCGAACATTACTGGATGCTCGATTTCTCCCGCAACACGCCCAGATCCGGCATTGCCATGCGCCCTTCCCTGCTTGCGCCGGTGGCCGTCATCATGGCCGAACAGGATGGCCGGAGGAGCACGTTGTCAGCCCAGAACATGCGTTCGGTACTGGATGGCGTTGCTGTGCGTCTTGATGAAAGCCGTGAGATTTCCCGCTATATGATAGGGCTTCTTGTCTTTCTCGGCCTCCTCGGAACATTCTGGGGGTTGCTCAGCACCGTTCAGGCGGTGGGTAACGTTGTCGGAGGCATTGACACAAGCCTTGGTAACATGACCACCATGATGGCCGAACTGAAAGCCGGGCTTGATGCTCCGCTGATCGGAATGGCAACCGCATTTTCATCATCTCTTTTCGGCCTTGCAGGATCGCTGGTGCTGGGCTTCCTTGATCTGCAACTCGGGCAGGCTTCCGGCCGGTTCTATACCGATGTGGAAGACTGGCTCTCGAAATCGGTTCGCCTTGATACGACAAGTGAAATAACTGGCATGGGACCTGAAATGACCCAAGGTCTGTCGGAAGCGGCGGCAGAAAGCATGCTGCACCTTGCCCGTGTAATTGAAAAAAGTGAGACCGAACGCAGCCATATTGCTGAGAGTCTCAGGGATCTCACGGCCAAGCTTGCCCAATACAATGCCCAGGCGAAAAATGATACCCTGCTTTCTGAAAATATTGCCAACCTTGAAGCTGCGCTCATCATGCTGGCACGTGAGATGAAAGCGGACCGCAACGAGATGACCTCCGCACTGACAACCGAGATACGGGCCTTGTCGAAATCCCTCTCCCTGATGATGAAGAAACCCTGACCCATGGCCCTGGCTCGTCATCGTTCAAACCGGGGGGTTGAGGCTTTTATCTGGCCTGGCTTTGTTGACGCCCTCGCGACACTTCTGATGGTCATCATCTTTGTCCTGATGGTATTCTTTCTTATTCAGATCAACCTTGCCCAGCGGGTATCGGGCCAGGACGCAACCCTGCAGCAGCTTCGCGGCGAAATCGCATCACTTGCCGAATTGCTCAATGTGGAAAAGGCAGAAACCAGCCGCCTTGCGGCAACGATTACCCAGCTTGAACTTCAGCTCGATGAATCCCAGAAGGAAAAGGATGAATTATCCAGCCGCATCGCGTCACTCAGCGCCACTCTGGATACAACCCGGCAGGAAAAAGCCAGCCTGGAAGATACGCTCCTTGCCCTGACCGAAAAATCGAAGGGCATCGAAGATGAACGTGATCGGTTGACGCTGGCACTGGAGGCATTGACCGCACGTGCTGAAGAGGCTGAAAAAAACCGCG
>Ga0255760_10002139_pt1 | contig 18492 bp, 16 predicted proteins | sample 071ome_25_FD_179960 | JGI IMG/M metagenome (GOLD analysis project Ga0255760, IMG submission 179960) | Coastal salt marsh microbial communities from the Groves Creek Marsh, Skidaway Island, Georgia - 071410BT metaG (version 2) | ecosystem: Environmental > Aquatic > Marine > Intertidal zone >... | reverse complement strand
TGAACCAATTAATCCAGAGGCATGGATGTGGTACCACGAGAACATTGGCGGTGGGCGCTGCCCGATCGTCGATACGTGGTGGCAGACCGAGACCGGTGGCATCATGATTTCGCCGCTACCGGGTCACACCACGACGAAGCCCGGTTCAGCAACATTTGCGTTGCCTGGGGTGAATATCGCCGTTGTCGATGACGGTGGAAATGAGGTCGACGGGGGAGGGGGGTATCTCACGTTGACTCGTCCGTGGCCCGGAATGTTGCGGGGAATCTGGGGTGATCCGCAGCGATTTGTTGACACGTACTGGAGCCGATTTGACGGTAGCTACTTCGCTGGTGACGGGGCCCGACTCGACGACGATGGCTATCTGTGGTTGCTCGGTCGTGTTGACGATGTCATGAACGTCTCAGGTCACCGCATTTCAACGACTGAGGTTGAGTCGGCGTTGGTGTCACATCCGTCTGTTGCTGAAGCAGCGGTTGTTGGAGCGAATGACCCGACGACTGGCCAGGCGATTTTCGCGTACGTGACCTTGCGAGGCGGCCAGGATGTTGATGTCGCCACTTTGCGCGATCATGTGGCTTCAGAGATTGGCGCCATTGCAAAACCGAAAGCAATCTTCTTTACCCCCGATCTACCGAAGACACGGTCGGGCAAGATCATGCGGCGACTACTCCGCGATGTTGCTGAGGGTCGCAACCTTGGCGACACGACGACTCTTGCCGATGCGAGTGTCGTTGATGAATTGCAGCGACGTGCTTCCGAGGCGCCGTCGGAGGACTGATCTGACCAAGTGTCAGATGATTGTCAGTCGCGAAAGTTATTGAACTGCAAAGGAATGCCGATGTCGGCTCCCTTGAGCAAGGCAATCACATTCTGAAGGTCATCACGCTTCTTTCCGGTGACGCGAACCGACTCGCCTTGGGTCTGACTGTTCACACCTTTCGGGCCATCTGACTTGATGAGCTTGTTGATCTCTTTCGCTTTGTCAGATGAAATTCCAACCTTGATAGTGACGACCTGACGGACGGTGTTCTGAGTTGCCTCTTGAACATCTCCGTAGTCGACACCTTTGAGCGACACGCCTCGCTTGACCAACTTTTCCTCGAGGACAACTCGCAGTGCAGCAAGTCGATCTTCACTCACGGTGTGCAATGTGATGACCATGTCATTTTGCTCAATCGTTGAGTTGGTGTTCTTGAAGTCGAAGCGGTTTGAGACCTCTCGTTGGGCCTGGTCGATAGCGTTTCGAACCTCTTGACCATCAACTTCTGAGACAACATCAAAACTTGGCATAAGAAATACCGTATCGGAATCATCGATGAAGGGGTGGCTGGCAATATCCGGAGATACCATTCCGGGTCGACATATGGGTCGGTGCCCGAGCGGCCAAAGGGAGCAGACTGTAAATCTGCCGGCATTGCCTTCGGAGGTTCAAATCCTCCCCGGCCCACCAAATAAAGAGATGTGACTGCTTCGGCCAATAACCGGATCAGCCCAACCCCGTTTCGAGCCGGTCGGAATATTCCGATCGGCTCGATGCGTGTTAGAGCATGAGTTGCATGACGGCGACGTCAAGCCAGCGATTGAACTTGCGACCAACCTGGCGTTCGATACCGATCATCTCGAACCCAACAGAGCGATGAAGCGCAAGGGAACCTTCGCCACTCGCTTCTATTCGTGCGATGACACTGTGGAATCCGCCGTCACGAGCGGTGTCACAAATCGCAGACAGCAACAGATGACCGATTCCACGTCCGTGGTGTGCTCGGTCAACGTAGACAGAATCTTCGACGGTGGTCGAGTAGGCAGCTCGCTCTTTGTATTTCGATAGCGATGCAAACCCAACGACTGCTCCTGATGCACTATCGCAAGCAACGATCGCACTGAATGCTCCTGAGCGGCTTTGAATCCATTCCCGCTGTTCTTCAATGGTTCTTGGAACCATGTCCATGGTGCTGGTGAAATTCAGCACCTCGGCGTTGTAAATCTCTGCGATACCTTCAGCATCGTCGGCGGTTGCCCGACGAATAATGATCTGCGGTTGCGACGGTGAAGAACTCACATTCGCGGAGCGTATCTACTTCGTGGTGGGAACAGCCATTGTGCCGGTACACTTCCCGGCTGGTCGCGGCTCTGCCGCGCCCAATGCCCTCTTAGCTCAGTCGGCAGAGCACAGCCATGGTAAGGCTGGTGTCGTGGGTTCGATTCCCACAGAGGGCTCGACCATACGGTCGATCCCCGGATCGGCCGGGGGCAAGCCTTGGCGGCGTAGCTCAGTAGGTCAGAGCATCCGGCTCATAATCGGAAGGTCATCGGTTCGATCCCGATCGCCGCTACCAACTAACAGCAAGAAACCCCTTAAAAGAAGGAAGCATCATCATGAGTAAGGCGAAGTTTGAGCGTACGAAGCCGCATGTGAATATTGGGACGATGGGTCATATTGACCATGGTAAGACGACGTTGACGGCTGCGATTTCGAAGACGTTGTCTGATCGTGGGTTGGCTGATTTTACGTCGTTTGACAATATTGATAAGGCGCCTGAGGAGAAGGCGCGTGGTATTACGATTTCGATTGCTCATATTGAGTATGAGACGGAGAATCGTCATTATGCGCATGTTGATATGCCTGGTCATGCTGACTACATCAAGAACATGATTACTGGTGCGGCGCAGGTTGATGGTGCGATTTTGGTGGTTGCGGCGACTGATGGTCCGATGCCTCAGACTCGTGAGCATGTGTTGTTGGCTCGTCAGGTTGGTGTTCCGTACATTGTTGTTGCGTTGAACAAGTCGGACATGGTTGATGATCCTGAGTTGTTGGAGCTTGTGGAGTTGGAGATCCGCGAGTTGTTGAATGAGTATGAGTTCCCTGGTGATGATGCTCCGATTGTTTCTGTGTCAGCGTTGAAGGCTCTTGAGGGTGATGGCGAGTGGCAGGAAAAGGTGATGGAGTTGATGGCGGCGTGTGATGCGTCGATTCCTGAGCCGCAGCGTGATTTGGATAAGCCGTTCTTGATGCCGATTGAGGATGTGTTCACGATTACTGGTCGTGGGACTGTGGTGACCGGCAAGGTTGAGCAGGGCGTGATTCATACTGGTGATGATGTAGAGATTGTTGGTTTGCGTGATACGCAAAAGACGACGTGTACTGGTGTTGAGATGTTCCGTAAGTTGCTTGATGAGGGTCAGGCTGGGGACAATATTGGTGCGTTGTTGCGTGGTACTGATAAAGAAGATGTTGAGCGTGGTCAGGTGTTGTGTGCGCCTGGTTCGATTACGCCGCATACTGATTTTGAGGGTCAGGTGTATGTGTTGACGAAGGAAGAGGGTGGCCGTCATAAGCCGTTCTTCCAGAATTATCGTCCGCAGTTTTTCTTCCGTACGACGGATGTGACGGGCACTGTTGAGTTGCCGTCGGGCACTGAGATGGTGATGCCTGGTGACAATGTGACGATGACTGTTGAGTTGGGTAAGCCAATCGCGATGGATGAGGGTTTGCGTTTCGCGATTCGTGAGGGTGGTCGGACCGTTGGTGCGGGCCGCGTCACCAAAATCATTAAGTGAGGCAATAAGTCATGGCAAAGTCAGACAAACGGGTGAAAATCACCCTTGAGTGCACCGATTGCAAGCGGCGCAACTACATCACGATGAAGTCAAAGATCAATGATCGCGAGCGACTCGAGATGAAGAAATATTGCAGTTTCGACCGGAAGCACACGATTCACAAAGAAACTCGCTGATCTTGCCCTGCACCTGATCAGGGGACGGCTGGTACGCTGACCGTCCCTTTAAGGGCAGTAGCTCAGTTGGTAGAGCATCGGTCTCCAAAACCGACGGTCGGGGGTTCGAGTCCCTCCTGCCCTGCTGCAGCAATGCTGCAAACGAATACGAAACGACGAAACACATGTCACTAGATGATCTGAACCGCGAACAGAAGCGTTTGTTAAAGCGCCAAGGTGCCCTTGATGACAAGGGTGCTCCTACTCGCGCGCCGCGTCAGACGAACCGAAATCGCGTCGGACTACGCCAGTACCTCCGTGAGGTGCGAGATGAAATGCGTAAGGTCGCGTGGCCTGAGCGGCCAGAGGTGGTTCGTTACTCACTGATCGTGTTGGTGACCGTCGTCGTGTACACCGCTTATGTCGCTGGAGTTGACTTCGGTCTTGGCTCTTTGATGCGGTGGTTCTACGCATGAGCGCTGAGGAGAACAACATGATGGACAACCAAGCGCAAGAGGACGTCCTCGTTGACGAAGCACCAGGTCTGGTTTCTGACAACGCTGAGGTCGATGCTCCCGATGAGGCAACCGCAGATGAGTTACCAGTAGCTGCCGAAGATGCTCCGATGGAAAATGATCCTTGGACGCGTCCAGGTAGTTGGTATGTCGTTCATACCCAGTCGGGTTACGAAAAGAAGGTCACTGCGAACCTTCATGCTCGTATCCAATCAATGGACATGGAACACAAGATCTACGAGGTCGTCATCCCAATGGAAGACGTCGTCGAATTCAAAAATGGCAAGAAGCAGACGGTTCAGCGCAAGGTGTTCCCCGGCTACCTACTCGTTCGTTGCGAAATGGATGACGAGTCGTGGTACTGCATCCGTAACACCCCAGGAGTAACCGGTTTCGTCGGTCAAAGTGACCGCGGTCAGCGGCCAGCGCCACTCCGTCGCCGCGAGGTGCGCACGTTCCTTGCTCCCAAAACCGATGGGGCAGAGGCAGCAGCTCGTCCGAAGCCCAAACTCGATTACGAAGTCGGCGAGGCGGTTCGCGTCAAAGAGGGACCATTCGCAGACTTCGCGGGCGAGATCGCAGAGATCAACGCCGACCACCTCAAGCTCAAGGTACTCGTCAACATCTTTGGACGCGAAACCCTTGTTGAAATGGACTTTAGTCAGGTGTCGAAGCTCTGAGCATCGGCGTACTGCACTGACACGACAGGTAATGAAGAGAGAGAACAATGGCTAAGAAGAACGTCGCAGCGATCGTCAAGATCCAAATCGAGGCAGGTAAGGCATCGCCAGCACCTCCCGTTGGTACCGCGCTTGGTCCGCATGGCATTGCGATCATGGACTTCGTCAAGGCGTACAACGCCGCAACCGAGTCGCAAGCAGGAACAGTTGTTCCAACCGAAATCACCATTTTTGAAGATCGCACCTTCACCTTCATTCTGAAGACGCCGCCGACCCCGGTGCTCATTCGTCAGAAGGCAGGAATCGCGAAGGCAGCCAGTAACCCTGGCACAGAGACAGCAGCGACTATCTCTGACGCTGATGTCGAAGAGATCGCCAAAATCAAGATGCCGGACCTCAATGCCAATGATCTTGAGGCCGCAAAGCAGCAGGTTCGCGGAACCGCACGCTCAATGGGAATTGCGACGAGCTGAGGCTCGGGGCAACTTCACCAACAACGTTTTACACAACACCATCCAGCTCGGGAGAACCTCGCCCGAGGGATGACAACCACTGAGGGAGACAACAATGTCAGGAAAGAAATACGCAGATTCGTTGAAGTCATTCGATAGGGAGACGTTCTACGCCCCGACCGAAGCCATCAACATTTTGAAGAGCATTGCGAAAGCAAAGTTCGATGAAACCATCGAGATCGCAATTCGTCTCGGTGTCGACCCCCGAAAAGCCGATCAGATGGTCCGCGGAACGGTCGCTCTTCCATCAGGAACCGGACGCGACATTCGCGTGGCCGTGTTTGCTGCTGGTCCCGCTGCTGATGAGGCTCGCGCTGCAGGCGCCGACATCGTTGGAGCGGATGATCTCGCCGAGCAGATTGAGGCCGGCAAGATGGACTTTGATCTCACGATCGCAACGCCCGACATGATGCCGCTGGTTGGTCGCATTGGTCGTACCCTCGGCCCACGAGGACTCATGCCAAACCCGAAGACCGGCACAGTGACCACCGATGTTGGTCGCGCTGTGAGCGAGTTCAAGGGTGGAAAAGTCGAATACCGAACCGACCGTTTCGGCAACGTGCACGTTCAGCTTGGTAAGGCCTCATTCACCCCTGAGCAGATCGAAGCTAACTTCCGTGCAGTGATCGACGAGATCCAACGGGCGAAGCCTGCCAGTGCCAAGGGCCGCTACATCCGCAAGATCACGGTGTCGACAACCCAGAGCCCTGGCGTTCGTATCGACATCGGTCGTCTCCGTCCGGACAACGACTGAGGTTTAAAAGCGTGGGAGCGCAGATAGCGTTCTCGCGTACATAGCAACCGCTCGCCGAAGACAGTTGGTCCCAAGTGAAGATTCACAAGGGGTAATGGATTTGCCGCCAACCGAGGTGCTGCCTCCGATTCACATCGCATCAGATGTTTGTCGTGTGGTGTCGCCGAAATGCGAGCCACCGACATATTTGAAAGGAGGAAAGCACCATGACCGACACTGCCACCCGAGCACCACGTCAACATAAGGTCGACACCGTTGCTGAGATCAGCAAGCGCCTGCAATCAGCAGATGCTGTATTTATTTCTGAGTACCGCGGTATGACCGTGAAGGCGATTACCGACCTTCGCAACACGTTGCGTGGTTCAGGAGCCGAGCACACCGTGTACAAGAACACGCTCGCTCGCTTTGCCGCAACCGAAGCTGGAGTCGAGGGCCTCAACGACATTCTCGTTGGACCAACAGCCCTCACGTTTGTTTCTGGTGATGTCGCCGCAGCCGCAAAGGCTCTACGCGATGTCGCCAAGACCAACCCGAGCCTCGTTGTCAAAGGCGGAGTGCTGGGAGAAACAATTCTTTCAGCATCAGACGTAGCAGCTCTTGCGGATCTCCCATCTCGCGAAGAACTTCTCGCCCGTTTTGCAGGCGCACTGCAGGCACCACTCGTCAAGACCGCCGGACTGTTGCAGGCACTGCCCCGCAACTTTGCCTACGGACTTGCCGCACTCATCGACAAGCAGGCTGCCTGAGCAGCCACCCCAAGTAATACGTAAATTTTCAACACAATCGAAAGAGGAAACACAATGTCGACCAAGGAAGAAATTCTCGACGCAATTTCAAACATGTCAGTAATCGAGCTCAAAGAGCTTCTTGACGCCTTCGAAGAGCGCTTCGAAGTAACCGCAGCAGCTCCTGTTGCTGTCGCCGCTGCACCTGCAGCAGGTGGAGCAGGTGGCGATGCCGCAGCGGAAGAGAAGGACAGCTTCGATGTCGTTCTCGCCGACGCCGGTGGCCAGAAGATTCAGGTCATCAAGGTTGTTCGTGAGCTCACCAGCCTCGGTCTCAAAGAGGCCAAGGATCTCGTCGATGGCGCACCGAAGCCAATTCTTGAAGGCGCCGCAAAGGATGCCGCAGAGGCAGCAAAAGCCAAGCTCGAAGAGGCTGGCGCAACTGTCGAACTCAAGTGAGTAACTAATTCGGCCTAACGGGCCCCGGGGAGTTCGCTCCCCGGGGCCCGTTGTCGTTGGAGGGTGCTTGACACGGGTGGTGTGCATTCCCTACGTTGTCGGCCACAGCACTCCGGCATTGCCGTTGGTGTCACGAAGAGCCCAAATATGGCACGTTGACGATCCGCGCCCAACGGCGATAGGATCGCACGTTGCTGTGCGTCGTCGTCTGAACACTCCCCTCACCTGTGTTCGTTTGACGCGCTCATTCGACCGACTCGCAAGGAATTTGAGGTGAACCGTGGCCAGTTCGACCACCCGTGAGCGTTATTCATTTGGCAACCTCGAGGAGCCGTTAGAGCTTCCCGACCTGTTGGCAGTTCAGCGTGAGAGCTTTAAGTGGTTCCTCGAAGAGGGATTGGCGAACACGTTCCGTGACATCTCGCCAATCAAGGATTTCTCCGAGAACCTCCAGCTCGAGCTTGATTTCGATCCTTTTGACCCTGACCTTCGCCCAGAGCCGAAGTATTCGGTCGAGCACTGCCGTCAGCACAACATGACCTATCAGTCGCAGATCTTTGTGCGGGCTCGCTTCCTCAACGCGCATACCGGTGAGATCAAAGAGCAGATGCAGTTCATGGGTGAATTCCCGATGATGACGGAGAAGGGAACATTCATCATCAACGGCACAGAGCGCGTCGTGGTTTCGCAGCTCGTCCGTAGCCCAGGAGTCATCTTCGAGCCGGGTGAGCGCTACCGCCTCCGTAACCTAACGAAGCACCAGCTCGTCAAGGGCACCATCCATCCGTACCGTGGTGAGTGGATGGAGTTTGACGTCGAGCACCGTCCAGGCAAGCACGTCACCTGTGGAACCCGAGTTGCCCGCAAGCGCCGCATCGGCATTTTTACCCTCCTCCGTGCGCTTGGTTACGACGAGGAGAACGCACCAGGCTTCTTGGATCAATTCGTTCGCCATTTCGATTTCCTTGAGGATCAGTGGGACAAAGAGCGTGACAATGCGCCGACCCGTGAAGAGTCACTGGTTGAGATCTACAAGCGGGCCCGCCCGGGTGAACCGCCAACTGTTGAATCAGCGAAGGCGTACTTCCGTAATGCATTCTTCGAGAGCCGCCGATACGACCTCAGTCGTGTTGGCCGTTACAAACTGAACCGCAAGCTCGGTGCTGAGGTCCAGCGCCTTGGTCAGATCTTCGATCTCAGCGGGACCAACCTTGACGGCGAGCCACTCCTCGACCTTCCTGAAGAGGGTCAGCACGTTCTCAGCCGCTGCGAAGTTCTTGCTGCCGTGACCTACATGTTGAATCTCGTGAAGCAGGAGCCCGGCTACCGCCTCGACGATCAGGACCACTTTGCAAACCGCCGTATCCGGTCGGTTGGTGAACTTATTCAGAACCAAGTTCGCATCGGCCTCAGCCGCATGGAGCGTGTCGTCCGTGAGCGCATGACGACTCAAGATGTCGAAGCAATCACCCCGAACACTCTTGTAAACATCCGTCCAGTTCAGGCGGCTATCAAGGAGTTCTTCGGAACGTCACAGCTCTCGCAGTTCATGGACCAGGTGAACCCACTGTCGGGCCTGACCCATCGCCGCCGACTTTCGGCTCTTGGACCCGGTGGTCTCAGCCGTGAACGTGCTGGCTTTGAAGTCCGCGACGTTCACTTCTCGCACTACGGACGTATGTGCCCAATCGAAACACCTGAGGGCCCAAACATTGGTCTCATTGGTGGTCTCTCGAGCTTTGCTCGCGTGAACGAATTCGGTTTCATTGAAAGCCCTTACCGTCGGGTTGTCGACGGGCGGGTCACTGGCGAAATCGTCTACATGGCCGCTGATGAGGAAGAGGATTACGTTGTCGCCCAGGCAAACGCTCCGCTGAACCCAGATGGCACCTTCAAAAACCCTCGTGTTCTCGTTCGCCGTTCACCTCAGGCAGCCAGCCTTGACGACCTCCGCAAGATGCTCGAGCAAGAGAGCTTTTTCGGTGCAACTACCGACATTGGGTATGTTGCCCCGACTGAAGTTAACTTCATGGATGTTTCACCGAAGCAGATTGTTTCAGTCGCAACGGCACTCATTCCGTTCCTTGAGCACGATGACGCGAACCGTGCCCTCATGGGGGCGAACATGCAGCGTCAGGCAGTGCCATTGCTACGGGCGGAGGCTCCGTACATCGGTACTGGTATCGAACGGCGCGCGGCAAGTGACGCAGCGGACCTCATCGAAGCAACCGAGGATGGCACGGTGACAGAGGTGACCGGTGAGACGATCACCGTGAACTATGCGAAGTCCGGGAAAACCACGTACCTACTTTCGAAGTTCCGTCGCTCCAACCAGGACACTTGCATCAACCATCGTGTTCGGGTCTCCGAAGGCGACAAGGTGAAGAAGGGCACGCTGCTAGCAGACGGCCCATCAACAGACCGTGGCGAACTCGCCCTCGGAAAGAACCTGCTTGTGGCATTCATGCCTTGGGAGGGTTACAACTTCGAGGACGCGATCATTCTCTCTGAGCGTTTGGTCAAAGACGATGTACTGACCTCGATTCACATTCACGTTCATGAGATTGATGCCCGAGACACCAAGCTGGGTCCGGAAGAAATCTCACGAGACATTCCGAACCTGTCCGACGACATCCTCGCTGACCTTGACGATCGCGGCATCATCCGTATCGGCGCCGAGGTTGGTCCCGGTGATGTGCTCGTTGGCAAGGTAACCCCCAAAGGTGAAACTGAACTCACCCCAGAAGAGCGCCTGCTCCGCGCCATCTTCGGTGAAAAGGCGCGTGAAGTTCGCGACACGAGCCTCAAGGTTCCACACGGTGAGTCTGGCAAGGTCATTGATGTCAAGGTCTCGAACCGAGATGATGGAGACGAACTCGCGCCTGGCGTAAACCAGCTCGTACGTGTTTATGTCGCCCAGACCCGCAAGATCTCGGTTGGCGACAAACTCGCAGGACGCCATGGCAACAAGGGTGTTATCTCCAAGATCCTGCCGGTTGAGGACATGCCGTTCTTGGCCGATGGTTCGCCGGTCGACATCATCCTTAACCCGCTTGGTGTGCCGAGCCGAATGAACGTGGGACAGGTACTTGAGGCCCACCTCGGTTACGGCGCCCGTTGGGGATGGTCTGATCCATCTACTGGAGAGGTTGTGGGTAACGCGCCAGTGCGAGGCATTGAGCGCAAGACCCGTCCGAGCACTGACCCATCGGTGTTCATCTCGACCCCGGTCTTCGACGGTGCGAAATGGGATGAGATCGAAAAAGCTGGTCAGCACCCAACTATTCAGCAGGTTCTCGGAAACCTCACCCCGGAAAGTATCGATGGCGATCGCCTCGTTGGCACCAACGGAAAGACGACGCTCTACAACGGTCGCACAGGTGAGGCCTATGACAACCAGGTGACCGTCGGGTACATGTACATCTTGAAACTCGCCCACTTGGTCGATGACAAGATTCACGCTCGTTCAACTGGCCCTTACTCAATGATCACTCAGCAGCCACTCGGTGGTAAGGCACAGTTTGGTGGCCAGCGCTTCGGTGAGATGGAAGTGTGGGCGCTTGAGGCTTACGGCTCGGCGTACTGCTTGCAGGAGCTTCTCACGATTAAGAGTGACGACGTGCTCGGCCGTATCAAGGTCTATGAGGCCATCGTGAAGGGTGACAACATCCCTGAACCTGGCGTACCTGAGAGCTTCAAGGTTCTCATGAAAGAGATGCAGGCACTGTGCATCAACGTCGAGGTACTCGGTGATGACGGTCGCGAGATCGAGATGCGTGATCTTGACGAGGACATCCATCGCACGATGGAGGATCTCGGTATCGATATTTCCCGACCTGAGCGTGGCTCAGATGACGACGAGAGCCGTCAGCGCGCGAGCCGCTGAACGAACTGACACGAGAACGAACGAAGAGGAACGAAGGAACCGACATGCTTGACGTCAACATGTTCGACCAACTGAAGATCGGGCTGGCGACCGCTGACCAGATCCGTACGTGGTCACACGGTGAAGTAAAGAAGCCAGAAACGATCAACTACCGCACATTGCGTCCAGAGAAGGAAGGTCTCTTCTGCGAGAAGATTTTTGGACCAACCCGTGACTGGGAGTGCTACTGCGGTAAGTACAAGCGGGTTCGTTTTAAAGGCATCATCTGTGAGCGATGCGGCGTTGAAGTAACGCGCTCAAAGGTTCGTCGTGACCGCATGGGACACATCGAACTTTCGGCACCCGTCGTCCACATCTGGTACCTCCGTGGAACGCGCTCATGGCTCGCCTACCTCCTCGCTGGCCTCGAGCCACGTGAAGAACTCAAAGCAAGGCAGCTTGAAAAAGTCATTTACTTTGCGGCAAATCTCGTCACATGGGTCGACGAGGACAAGCGTCATGAAGATCTTTCAAGCCTCGAAGCCGAATACCTTGCTGAGAAGGGTGAACTCGAGAAAGAGCTTGAACTCGAAATCGATCGTCGCTTTAAAGAACTTGAAGCCGAAGCAGAAATCGCAGAAGCGGAGGGTGTTGACGCAAAGAAACTTCGTCGCGACGCTGACAAAGAAATCGAAGCCCTTCGCGAGCGGTACATGGCCGAAATTGATCTCGTCCAGCGTGCATGGGAAGAGTTCAAGGGACTGCACTCACGTCTGATCCTCGAAGACGAGCTGTTGTGGCGCGAGCTGACTGATCGTTATGGCGATTACTTCGAAGGTGGTACCGGTGCCGATGCCATCAAGTCGTTGATCGACCGCATTGATTTCGATGAAGAAGAGCGCAAACTGCGTGAGGCAATCGATCCGAAAAATGGTCAGAAGCCGCTGAGCGCCCAGCGCAAGCAGAAGGCGATTAAGCGCCTCAAGATCGTTGCTTCGTTCAACCGCCGTGTTGTTGCGGGGGATCCTTCAAGTCAACGCTTGAATGATCCAGGTGCAATGATCCTCGACGTTGTCCCGGTCATTCCACCAGAACTTCGCCCGATGGTGCAGCTCGATGGTGGACGCTTTGCAACAAGTGACCTCAATGACCTCTATCGCCGTGTGATCAACCGGAATAATCGTTTGAAGCGCCTGCTTGACCTCGGTGCTCCAGAAATCATCGTGAACAACGAAAAGCGCATGCTTCAAGAGGCCGTCGACGCGTTGTTCGACAATGGCCGACGTGGACGCCCGGTCACCGGACCAGGTAACCGTCCGTTGAAGTCGCTATCCGACATGTTGAAGGGCAAGCAAGGACGCTTCCGTCAGAACCTGCTCGGCAAGCGCGTTGACTACTCGGGACGTTCAGTCATCGTGGCAGGACCGACCTTGAAGCTTCACCAGTGCGGGCTTCCAAAGTTGATGGGTCTCGAACTGTTCAAGCCATTCATCATGAAGCGTCTTGTTGAGCTCGATCTCGCCCAGAATATTAAGACTGCGAAGCGTATGGTTGAGCGTCGCCGTCCACAGGTGTGGGACGTCCTTGAAGACGTCATCAAAGAGCACCCGGTGTTGCTGAACCGTGCACCTACGCTGCACCGTCTTGGCATCCAGGCCTTCGAACCAGTCCTGGTCGAAGGAAAAGCTCTCCAGATTCACCCACTCGTATGTACGGCGTTCAACGCTGACTTCGACGGTGACCAGATGGCAATCCACGTGCCGTTGTCAGCAGAGGCACAGGCTGAGGCTCGAGTTCTCATGCTGAGTGCTAACAACATTTTGTCGCCGCAGTCAGGGCGTCCGATTGTTACGCCCACACAAGACATGGTGATCGGTGCCTTCTACCTCACCGAGTTTGTTGAAGGCTCAACGGGTGAAGGTCGAGTCTTCCGTCACAACTGGGAGGCGATCAAGGCGTTCGAGGCCGGTGAACTTGGCCTGCATGCTGAGGTCGAAATGCGTCCGGTTGGAGCCGAGAAGTACCGCTCAACGTTGGGACGCGTGCTATTCGAAGAAGCTCTTCCTGCTGATTTCACCGAACGGTTCGGCCATGTCGATACCGTGCTCCGCAAGCGCGAGCTTGGCGTCATTGTTGAGCAGCTCTCCGACCATTACTCAAATGCTGAAGTTGCTGCAGCGCTCGATGCGATTAAGAACATCTCGTATCGCTATGCATCGCAGTCTGGTTTGACCGTCTCCATTGACGATGTGCGCACGCCAGATACGAAGAAGGCGATCCTTGAGGATCACGAGGCGCAAGCCGAAAAAGTCGAGCAGCAGTTCAAGCGAGGCATCATTACCGATGGCGAGCGCCGTCAGCAAGAGGTTCGCATCTGGACCGATGCGACCAATGCTGTTACTCGTGACATGGAAAAAGAATTCAAGGCACAGCGCTTCAACCCAATTGACATGATGGTCGGTTCTGGTGCTCGCGGAAACATGACTCAGATGCGTCAGATTGCAGCTATGCGTGGTCTCGTTGCTAACCCTCGTGGTGACATGATTCCTCGTCCGATCAAGTCGAACTTCCGTGAGGGACTTGAGACCCTCGAGTACTTCATCGCAACCCCGGGTGCTCGTAAGGGATTGGTCGACACCGCTCTGCGTACCGCTGACTCGGGTTACCTCACTCGTCGTCTTGTCGACGTTGCTCAGGAACTCATCATTCGTGAAGAAGATTGCGGGACGACGCTTGGTGTCTGGATCGAAAACGTGGCTCCTGACACCGCGAACACTCGCTCGTACCTCGAGACGAAACTGTTCGGTCGTGCACTTCTTAGCGACGTCGAATTGTCCGCAGCGTTGCCTGATGGCCGAAAGACCCTCGATCGCAACACCATTATTGGCGACCTTGAGATGGCTGCCCTTCGTGATGACGCTTCGGTTAGCCGCATCCGGGTGCGTTCAGTCCTCACTTGCGACGCCGAACTCGGCGTGTGCGCGATGTGCTACGGCCGTTCGCTCTCCACCGGTAAGGCAATCGAACTTGGTGAAGCGGTTGGCGTTATCGCAGCTCAGTCGATCGGTGAGCCGGGTACTCAGCTCACGATGCGTACCTTCCACACTGGTGGTGTTGCTGGTAAGGACATTGCAGGTGGTTTGCCTCGCGTTGTCGAGCTCTTCGAGTCTCGTACTCCAAAAGGTTCAGCTCGTTTGTCACCTGCATCTGGTGTTGTTCGTATCGGTGAAGACGAGGGCAAGGGAATTCCAGTCGTCGTCGTTGACGATGCTGGTGAGGAGCACCCGATTGTGCTTCCTCTCGGCGCCCGCCCGTTGCCTGAGGTTGTTGACGGTGCAGAAATTCGCGCCGGAGATCCAATTACCGACGGACCGTTTGATCCGAAGGAACTCATGGAGATCAAGGGGCCGCGTGAGACCCAGATGTACCTCGTCGAAGAAGTACAGCGTGTCTACCGTGACCAAGGCGTGTCGATTCACGACAAGCACATTGAACTGATCGTTCGCCAGATGACTCGTCGTATCGCTGTGTCAGAACCAGGATCAACTGACTTCCTCCCAGGGGAGCGCGTTGATGCGAAGCGATTCCGTGACACGAACCGTGCGATGGTCGAGGCAGGGGAGCGTCCGTCCGAGGGTCGCCCAGAGATCATGGGTATCACGAAGGCCTCGCTCGCAACCGAATCATGGTTGTCTGCGGCGTCGTTCCAGGAAACCACCCGTGTGCTCACCGAGGCGGCAATTGACGGCAAGTCAGACGGTCTCATCGGTCTGAAGGAGAACATCATCATCGGCAAGCTCATCCCTGCCGGTACCGGCATGATGCGCTACCGCGAGTTCTCAGTTCAGGCTCCTGAGTACGAGCCAATGACGTATTACTCAAGCGAGGTTGAGGACGATGATCCGGCCGCAGCTCTCGCCCGAATCTTCGAAACAGCTGCAGTCGGCGATGCCGCCGCATCTGATGGTGACTGACAGGTTGCCGGTTTTCGTATCCACTCATAACATTCCGGGGTCTGTGTAACGAGCCGATTTGGCTCACCACAGATCCGAAATTCGCAACAACGAGAAGGTCAACGTGCCAACAATTCAACAGCTCGTCCGCCAGGGACGTCAGTCGAAGTTCACCAAGAGCAAGACGCCGGCATTGAAGGGTTCCCCTCAGCGCCGTGGTGTCTGCACCCGCGTCTACACGACGACACCAAAGAAGCCGAACTCGGCGCTTCGTAAGGTTGCTCGTGTTCGCCTGTCGAGCGGCATTGAAGTTACGGCCTACATTCCTGGCGAAGGCCACAACCTTCAGGAGCACTCGATTGTCCTCGTCCGTGGTGGTCGTGTTCGCGACCTTCCCGGGGTCCGCTACAAAATCATCCGTGGCGCTCTTGATGCCGCCGGAGTGAAGAACCGCAAGCAAGCCCGTAGCCGTTACGGCGCGAAAGCAGAGAAGTAAGTCATGCCACGTAAAGGTCCAGCTCCACGTCGCGAACTCGTCGCCGATCCGGTGTACCGCTCGCCAGTCGTTACTCAGCTCATCAACAAGGTGATGCTGCATGGAAAGCGCAGCACAGCCGAGCGCATCGTGTACGACGCAATGGATCTCATTGCTAAGCGCAGTGGCGATGACGCCCTTGACACCGTTCGTCGTGCAATCGACAACGTGAAGCCACCCCTCGAGGTGCGTAGCCGTCGTGTTGGTGGCGCCACCTACCAGGTGCCCGTTGAGGTTCGTCCTCGCCGTGCATCAACGTTGGCGATCCGTTGGATCGTCGACTACTCCCGTGCCCGCCGCGAGCGGACCATGTCTGAGTGCCTCGCTGCTGAACTTATGGATGCAGCAAATGGACTCGGAGCTTCGATGAAGAAGCGAGACGATATGCAGAAGATGGCCGAGTCGAACAAGGCCTTCGCCCACTACCGTTGGTGATCACCTAGATTTCCAACATTTTTGCCCTTTGACATCCCCCAGACCTGACGACCGAACGGAAGTGACCTGTAATGGCCAAGCGTGAGTTCCCACTTGAGCGCACCCGAAACATCGGGATCATGGCGCACATTGACGCCGGAAAGACCACGACAACAGAACGAATCCTGTACTACACCGGAAAGAGCTACAAGATCGGTGAAGTGCACGACGGTGCAGCGACCATGGACCACATGGCGCAGGAGCAGGAGCGGGGGATCACCATCACCTCAGCTGCGACGACCTGCGTGTGGAATGACCACCGCATCAACATCATCGACACGCCAGGGCACGTTGACTTCACCATTGAAGTTGAGCGTTCGCTCCGCGTGCTTGACGGTGCAGTCACCGTGTTTGACTCAGTTGCTGGAGTTGAGCCACAGACCGAGACAGTGTGGCGTCAGGCGAACAAGTACAACGTTCCTCGTTTCTGCTACGTGAACAAGATGGACCGTATCGGCGCGAACTTCTACCGCACAGTTGAAATGGTTGAGAGCCGTCTGCAGGCCAATCCGCTCGTGATCCAGCTTCCTGTTGGTGCTGGTGGCCCAGAATCAAATGAGCCATTTGCGGGTCTCGTTGACCTCGTCAAGATGAAAGCACTCATCTGGCAGGACGAAGAGCTCGGAGCGAAGTGGGATGAAGTAGATATTCCCGCCCACATGGTCGACAGCGCAAATGAATACCGCGAGCGCATGATGGAAACGATCGCAACCTCTGACGAAGAAGTTATGGAAAAGTACCTCGGTGGGGAAGAGGTCTCGATAGAAGAGATCAAGCGAGCGATTCGTGCCGGCACTCTTGCTGGTGACTTTGTTCCGATTCTCTGCGGATCAGCGTTCAAGAACAAGGGTGTTCAGCCCATGCTTGACGCGGTCATCGATTTTCTTCCATCACCGGTCGACATTGAGCCTGCACATGGCACAAACATGCGCGGCGATGAAGAGTTGACCCGTGGACCAAACGATGATTCGTTTGCTGCGCTCGCATTCAAGATCGTTGCCGACCCCTTTGGCAAGCTCACTTACTTCCGTGTGTACTCGGGTGAGATTTCAAAGGGTGAAGAGTTGTACAACTCAACGAAAGAAAAGCGTGAGCGGCTCGGTCGCATCCTCCTCATGCACGCAAACCAGCGTGAGGATCTTGACGTAGCGATGGCAGGTGACATCGTCGCCGGTCTCGGCTTTAAAGAAGTCACTACCGGTGACACGCTGTGCGATCGTGATAATCCCGTCATCTTGGAACGGATGGAGTTCCCAGAGCCGGTGATTCACGTGGCGATTGAGCCGAAGACAAAGAGCGACCAAGACAAGCTTGGTAAGGCTCTCAAGTCACTCTCTGACGAGGACCCAACATTCCGTGTGCGCACCGACGAAGAGACCGGCCAGACCGTCATCTCAGGTATGGGCGAGTTGCACCTCGAAGTGCTGGTTGACCGAATGATGCGTGAGTTCAGCGTCGAAGCAACAGTCGGTAAGCCCCAGGTTGCGTACCGCGAGACGATCACCAAGCAGGTTGACTCGGTTGAATATCGTCACATCAAGCAGTCGGGTGGTTCGGGTCAGTTCGCTGTCATCAAACTGACGATCGAGCCAAACCCTGGCAACGGATACGAATTTGTCGATGCCATCACTGGTGGCCGCATTCCTCGTGAATACATCCAGCCGACTAACCAAGGTATTCAGGCCGGTCTTGAATCAGGCGTGCTTGCCGGGTACGGCATGGTTGACGTGAAGGTCACCCTGGTTGACGGTCAGTATCACGACGTTGACTCATCTGAAATGGCGTTCAAGGTTGCTGGCCAGATGGGCATCAAAAAAGCAGCAGAGGCCGCTAAGCCTGTGTTGCTCGAGCCGATCATGGCCGTTGAGGTTGTGACTCCTGAGGATTACATGGGTGATGTCATGGGTGACCTCTCGAGCCGCCGCGGCCGAATCGAAGGCATGGAAGCCAACGGCAACGTGCAGACGGTGAAGGCGCAAGTTCCACTGTCAGAAATGTTCGGGTACTCAACTGACCTGCGTTCGCGCACCCAAGGTCGGGCAACCTACACCATGCAGTTCGACAGCTACCAGCAAGTTCCAGAAGCAATTTCATCCGAAATTGTGAAGCGGGTTCGGGGCGAGTGAGCCCACACCCACGAGTAACCAATTAACGAAACGATCAAAGAAAGAACAAAGGAAGCATCATCATGAGTAAGGCGAAGTTTGAGCGTACGAAGCCGCATGTGAATATTGGGACGATGGGTCATATTGACCATGGTAAGACGACGTTGACGGCTGCGATTTCGAAGACGTTGTCTGA
>Ga0255760_10002136_pt1 | contig 18511 bp, 13 predicted proteins | sample 071ome_25_FD_179960 | JGI IMG/M metagenome (GOLD analysis project Ga0255760, IMG submission 179960) | Coastal salt marsh microbial communities from the Groves Creek Marsh, Skidaway Island, Georgia - 071410BT metaG (version 2) | ecosystem: Environmental > Aquatic > Marine > Intertidal zone >... | reverse complement strand
CATCGCGAAGCTGCCTTGCCTCCGACACAACGTCGTTTGGGGATCGACTGACCAGGCGGCCACGCATCGACGGAATAATGCAGAAAGTGCACTTGTGGTTACAGCCCTCCGAGATCTTCAGGTAGGCATAATGCCGAGGCGTCAGTTTCACACCTCCCGGAGGCAGCAAATGATAAAGCGGGGCCTGCTGCGGGGGCGATACCTCATGGACCGCCTTAATCACACCGGCGGTGTCATGCGGTCCCGTAATCGCAAGCAGTTGCGGGAATTTTTTCTTAAGCATCTCAGCGCGAACGCCGAGACAGCCCGTGACAATCACTTGGCCATTGACACTCATCGCTTCACTGATCGCGACCAATGACTCTTCAACGGCAGATTCAATAAACCCGCAGGTGTTTACAATGACAAGATCGGCGCTCTCATAGTTTTCCGCGAACGCATATCCATAGGCCTTGAGTTCTGAGAGAATGCGCTCCGAGTCAACCGTTGCCTTCGCGCAACCGAGACTCACAAAACCGATTCTGGCCATGCTCATAATAATATTCCGCCTACTGAACTAGCCCAGGTATTCGCGGCGCTTGCCCGTTTTCTGAAGCAAGGTGGTGGCTATCTCTTCTACTGAAATACCTGAGGTGTCGGCAGTGATGAGCCCGTGGTGGCGAAACAAACCCTCTGCCCTTCGGACCTCAAGTTGGCATCGCTCTATCTTTGCGTAAGCGCTCTGCGGGCGACGCTTCTCCCGGATCTCATGCAGCCGGTGTGGATCAATCGTTAAGCCGATCAGCCGCTCCTTAAACGGCTGTAATACCCTCGGCAAACCGTCATCCAGAAAGTCGTCATCGGTCAGCGGATAGTTGGCACAATACAGACCAAAATGCATGGCAAGATAAACGCAGGTGGGTGTTTTGCCGCTTCGCGAAACACCCATCAGGATCAAGTCGGCCTGCTCATATGCATCCGGATTTACGCCATCATCGCAATCCATCGCGTAATGAATCGCATCGATTCGGGAGTTGTATCGACTTTGATCCCCCATCCCATGACTGAACCCGGGCTGCCAGCTGGGCGGGAGATTCATCTCTCGAGATAATGTACCCATGAATGCGCCGAAAACATCGACGACCAGAGCATTCGCCTCTTGGATCCGCTGGCGATAATCCGCGTTTACGAAGGTCATAAACACTACGGGCCTCAGCCCTTCTCCTCCGTGAGCGGCGTTAATTTGGTTTATCGCCTGATCCAATCTATCATCTGTGTCCACAAACGGAAGCACTGTGGTCTGAAAATGCACCTGGGGAAACTGAGTCAGAAGACTTCGGGCGAGCTCCTCCGCTGTCAGCCCGGTGCGATCCGACACAATAAATACCGAGCGCTGCACAAGGCTTCCGACTTCACTATCTGAAACACTACTCATCCACCCATTGTCGCTGAATGCCGCAAGTGAATAAAGAGTCCACCGTCCGCTGGTTCAACGAACTCAGCATGAAAGATGTCCCCATCGTGGGCGGAAAGAACGCCTCGCTGGGAGAAATGATCAGCCAACTGAGCAACGCGGGGATCCGTGTTCCTGATGGCTTTGCCACTACCGCAGACGCATTTCGCGACTTTCTGAGCGAAGGTGATCTTGAGTCGAGAATTCAAGACCGACTGGCAGCGCTCAATATTGAAGATGTTCCCGCTCTTACCGCAGCCGGACGCGATATCCGAGCCTGGATTTTGGATAACCCCCTGCCCGAGCAGTTCGAGAGCGAGATCCGAGCACAATACGCGCAGCTTGGGGACAACGTACCCGTCGCCGTGCGATCTTCAGCGACAGCAGAAGATCTCCCCGAAGCATCTTTCGCCGGGCAACAAGAAAGTTTTCTTAACGTACGCGGTATCGAGCGCGTGCTTATCGCGGTGCATGAAGTCTTCGCTTCGCTATTCAATGATCGTGCGATTGCCTACCGCGTGCATCAAGGCTTTACCCACGCTGAAGTTGCGATCTCTGCAGGTATCCAGCAAATGGTTCGCAGCGATTGTGGTGCCAGCGGCGTCGCTTTTACCCTGGACACGGAGTCCGGCTTCGCCGATGCCGTCTTCATTACGGCAAGTTTTGGTCTGGGCGAGTGCGTTGTCCAGGGCGCCGTCAACCCGGATGAGTTCTATGTCCACAAGCCTACGCTCGCGCAAGGCCGCCCTGCGATTCTGCGTCGGCATCTTGGCAGCAAGTTGATCAAGATGGTGTACGCCGATCCCGAGACCACCCCTCCCGTCACTACCGTGGATACAACCCATCAAGAGCGTAGCCAGTTTTCACTGAGCGATGCTCAGATTGAGTCCCTGGCGGGTATGGCGATGACGATCGAGCAGCATTATGGCCGACCCATGGATATCGAATGGGGGCTCGATGGCGAATCGAACGAGCTTCATATCCTGCAGGCTCGCCCGGAGACCGTGCAGAGTCGTGAGCATCGACAGGTTCTGGAGCGGTATCGTATGAAGGCGTCAGGCCCAGTACTTTGCGAAGGAAGAAGCATTGGAAATCGCATCGGCTCGGGTCATGTTCGAATCGTCCCGTCGGTGAAAGATCTCGATAAGGTCCAGCCCGGGGACATTCTGGTGACGGATATGACCGACCCCGACTGGGAGCCGATCATGAAGCGCTCAGGAGCCATAGTCACCAATCGCGGAGGCCGCACCTGTCATGCGGCGATCATCGCGCGTGAATTGGGTATCCCAGCGGTTGTCGGCTGCGGCAAGGCCACCGCCGCACTGACGGAGGGCTCGCCCGTCACAGTCTCCTGCGCTGAGGGCGACACCGGCCGAGTTTACGAAGGGATTCTGGATTTTGAGGTGGAGCAAATTGACCTCACGAACATGCCGGACCTGCCGTTTAAGATCACCATGAATATCGGCAATCCGGAGCGCGCGTTCGATTTTCAGGCATTGCCCAACGCCGGGGTCGGACTGGCGCGCCTTGAATTCATTATCAACACCACGATTGGGGTTCACCCCAAAGCCTTGTTGACATACGAGCAGCTGCAACCCGAGCTCAAGAAGCGCGTAAGCGAGGCAATCGTCGGGTATGGTGGGCCTGTTGACTTCTATGTAAAGAAGCTCTCTGAAGGCGTTGCGCACATCGGCGCTGCATTTCATCCCAAACCCGTGATTGTTCGACTCTCAGATTTCAAATCGAACGAATACGCCAACATGATCGGGGGCAAGGAATTCGAGCCCCACGAGGACAATCCGATGCTTGGGTTTCGCGGTGCATCTCGCTACCTGAGTCCAAGCTTTCAGGACTGCTTCGAACTTGAATGTCGGGCGATCGAGTTTGTGCGGGGCGAAATGGGACTAACGAACATCTGGCTCATGGTGCCGTTTGTCAGAACCCTCAAAGAAGCCCGCGACGTAACTGCGCTTCTCGCTAAAAATGGTCTATCGCGGGGAGCAAATGACCTCAAGATCATCATGATGTGCGAAATACCTTCCAATGCCATCCTGGCTGAGGAATTTCTCGAGTATTTCGATGGGTTCTCGATCGGCTCCAACGACCTGACCCAGTTGACGCTGGGACTTGATCGGGACTCGGGCGACATCGCGCATCTTTTTGACGAGCGCGACGAGGCCGTTAAGGCAATGCTGCACAACGCTATCGCCGCTTGCAGAAAGGCAGGGAAATACGTCGGTATATGCGGGCAAGGACCGAGTGATCATCCCGATCTTGCCCGTTGGCTGATGGACGAGGGAATCGAGAGCGTCTCGCTCAATCCCGACAGTGTCTTGAAAACCTGGCTCTATCTCGCCGGCCAGGATATCTAGGGAGTCCGCTTTAGGCGGCGCGACTCGCGCGCTTACGCTCGTGCTCCAGTAGCCATTTTTTACGAATACGAATGGTCTTGGGTGTCACCTCGACCAGTTCATCCTCGTTAATGAACTCAAGAGCGTACTCGAGCGTCGTCGCCACCGGCGGCGTCAACAGGATATTTTCATCACTGCCCGCCGCTCGAATGTTGGTCAACTGTTTCGCCTTTAAGGGGTTCACGGTTAGGTCATTGGATCGCGAGTGGATACCGATCACCATTCCCTCGTAAACCTCGGCGCCGTGGCCGATAAAAAGACGCCCCCGCTCCTGAAGATTAAAGAGCGCATAAGCCAGCGCTTTACCGCTAGCCATAGCAATGAGCACGCCATTGTTGCGTTCACCCAGGTGCCCCGCAATACGCGGCCCATAATGATCAAAGGCGTGATACATCAGGCCCGTTCCTGAGCTGATGGTTAAAAACTCGGATCGAAACCCGATCAAGCCCCGACTGGGAACCAAATAATCAAGCCGCACCCGACCCCGTCCGTCGGGGAGGATGTCGCGAAGCTCCGCGCGCCGCTCTCCCAGACGCTCCATCACGCGACCTTGGTATTCATCCTCAACGTCCACAGTTAACGTCTCGAAAGGCTCAAGAATCTCGCCTGCCTCCTCTCGCATGATGACCTCAGGGCGGGAAATCGCGAGCTCATAGCCTTCGCGGCGCATGTTTTCAATCAGGACGGACAAGTGGAGCTCGCCTCGTCCCGACACACGAAACTTATCGGGATCCTCCATCGGCTCAACCCGAAGGGCAACGTTATGTATCAGCTCGCGCTCGAGCCGCTCTTTCAGATTCCGACTCGTGACAAACTTCCCCTCGCGACCGGCAAACGGCGAGTCGTTAACCTGAAAGGTCATGCTCAAGGTTGGCTGATCGACGGTCAGCGGCTCAAGCGGTTCTATCGCCTGCGGATCACACAAGGTATCAGAGATCCCGAGGGACTCAAGCCCCGTCACGGCCACAATATCACCGGCGCACGCACTCTCGACCTCAACGCGTTCGAGACCGTGAAAGCCCAGCACTTGGAGAATACGACCACGACGCACGTCACCCTCCGGCGTCGCGACGCTGACAGATCCATTGCGGTTAATTTTTCCGCGCTGAATCCGACCAATGCCGATAACTCCAACATAAGGCGAGTAATCCAAAGCGCTGATTCTCATTTGGAACGCGCCTTCCGGGTCCACCGAGGGCTCCGGGGCGTGGGTCACAATCGCCTGGAACAGCGCATCCATAGAATTTTCAGTCGAAGCCGGCTCATTTGATGCCCAGCCCTGAAGAGCGGAGGCATAGATCACCGGGAAATCAAGCTGCTCGTCGGAGGCGCCCAGTCGATCAAACAGATCAAACGTCTGATCAACTGCCCACTCCGGTCGCGCGCCGGGTCGATCCACTTTGTTAATCACCACGATGGGGCGCAGCCCGTGACTGAGCGCCTTTTGAGTGACGAAGCGCGTTTGCGGCATCGGTCCCTCAACCGCATCGACCAGGAGAAGAACCGAATCGACCATCGACAGGACGCGCTCCACTTCCCCGCCAAAATCCGCATGCCCCGGCGTATCCACGATGTTGATACGCCATCCCTGCCACCGAATGGCGGTGTTTTTTGCAAGAATTGTGATCCCGCGCTCGCGCTCCAGGGCGTTCGAGTCCATCACTCTTTCAGCAATTTCTGCGTGGGAGTTCAACGTCCCCGATTGCTTAAGAAGCTCATCGACAAGCGTGGTTTTTCCGTGATCCACATGAGCAATGATCGCAATATTGCGAAGTTTGGCGATAGCCGAGTACATACCAAGATCCTGATGGGAGAGTAATGCGCCGAACGGCGCGGGCCGGATTATAGCGGGGCGCTGCGAAAGAGTGGTAGCCGAGGCTCCAAAAACTACCTGAGCGTTGCTTCCGCAGCGTTATCCTGACCCTGCATGCGCTCCCGATAGAAAAGATAAATCCCAGAACCCACAATCAGCACCATGCCTAATCCATCGTGAACTGAAGGCACCTCGCCAAATACCAGAAATCCGAGAACCAAAACAGCGGCCAGTCCACTGTACTCATAGGGCGAGATGATCGCTGGATCGGCAATTCGATACCCGCCGGTCAAAAGAATAAATCCGCTGGTTCCCACGACCGCAATGGCAACCAGATAAAGGTGTGTCGACCACACGTCGAGGCGCCACGGGTGAGAGGCGAACTCAATGCCACTGATACCCCACTCGGCCATGCTACCGTCTCCGTACAGAATGCCGATTAATCCAGAAAGTGCTCCGGTAATCAGATACATAACCACTATTTGCTGGTAGACCGTGTCTTTTTCAGCAGTCTTTTTGGCGATCATCATGGAAATGGCATAGGTAAAGGCGACACCCACGGGCAGCAAATAAAGCCAGTCAAACTCACCCGCTTCCGGCTGTGCAATAACAACCACGCCAGAAAAACCAACCAGCATCGCTAGCCAGCGACGAAGACCCACAGAACTCCCGAAGATATAAATCGACAGCATGGTGATGAAGAACGGACTCACCAAAAAAAGCACGGTCGCGTTAGCAATGGGGATCTTGGATTGCGCGAAATAAAAGGCTGAATAACCTAGAAAAAACAGAATACCGCGAACCAGGGAAAGCGCGGGGTATGCCGTCCAAAGCTTTACCGACCTTCCCGTCGCGCGCTGAAAGGCAATGATCAGCAGGATGCCGAGAGTCGATCGAAAGAAAAGGATTTGAAAAAGCGAGACATCGCCTGACAGGAACTTAATCAGAACGTCCTGCACCGCAAAAATACTCATGGCGAGGACCACAAGAAAGATCCCTTTCGCGTTCTGCCGCTGGTCTGCTATCAATTCTTATTCTCCGACCAACGATTGTTGGGCGCAATTCTAGGGAGTTTGAAACTCCTAGACGTATGGCATGTCGCCCTGATCTCCAGTCATGTCGTTTTTAGGGGTCTCCCGCTAACCCTGGAGACAAAACGCGATCACTGGACTGAATTGGGTGACCGTGTGCTATGGTGCCCGCGCTTCTCGGCCCATATCGGCATCCATCACTTCAGGGGTCAAGCCTGCGGCAACTGAGCTTTTATTGATGAACGCGATTAGAAAATCCATCACGGTCTACCAGGAGATATTCATTATCAACGGTCGACTTGTTGCGTTCAGTTTTTTGATGGCGCTGTACTCAAGCTTTGGTCAGACATATTTTGTGGGCGTGTTCGGGCCGCAAGTTCAAGCGGAGTTTGGCTTGAGTCACACAATGTGGGGCACGATTTATCTACTCGGTACGCTCGCCAGCGCGTTGGTCCTGCCATTCAGCGGCGCATTGATCGATCGCTTGCGTCTCCGACCCTTCGCGCTCGCCGTAAGTGGACTTCTCATCGTTGCCTGCTTTTACATGGCGTGGGTGCCGGGACCTGTCGGACTCGTTCTTGCGATATTTCTGTTGCGCCATTCCGGTCAGGGTCTTGCCTCCCACGTTTCGGTCACATCTATGGCGCGTTACTTTGATCGCGATCGGGGCCGAGCCATCGCGATTGCCGCCATGGGGTATACGGTAGGCGAAGCGATTTTGCCGTTTTTAGCTGTCGTGCTGATCGCCATCTTGGGCTGGCGCTGGACTTATGCGAGCGCGGCGATTTTTATTATTCTGACTCTGATCCCTGCAGGATTTTGGCTGTTACGGGATCACGACAGTTTTCATCGCCGGCATACCCGCGTGCAGGCTAATACGCCCGAAGGCTCGACATCGACGAGACGCTCGTGGACTCGCGCAGAAGTGCTGCGGGATGTCCGTTTTTATTTGATGTGCCCGGGTATTCTGTCGTCCTCGATGATTGTCACGGCTTTCTTTTTTCATCACCTCAATATCGCCGGCACGAAGGGCTGGAGCGGCGAATGGATCACGGGAACCTATATCCTCTATGCCGGCGCGGGCACGGTGACAATGCTTCTCGCTGGACCGCTGATCGATCGACTAACCGCCGTGCGCGTCACACAGATGATGTTGATTCCATTGGTCCTCAGTTGCCTCATTCTGGGGCTCGCTGCCCACCCGCTCGCGGTACTCGTGTACATGGTGGTTCTCGGCGTGCACTCCGGCCTGCATTTGACCTCGGTGTCGGCTCTTTGGGCAGAGCTTTATGGCTTAAAACACCTGGGCGCCATAAAGAGCCTCTACACCGCGCTGATGGTTCTCTCTTCTGCACTCGGTCCCGTCATCATGGGATCCTTAATGGATCTTGGTGTCGGCATTGCATTGACGTGCGCACTGTTTGCCGGTTATGCACTCATCGGCAATCTTTTGCTCCTCATAGCGCTTCGCTTGCGTTCAACCCGCTCATGAGTAACCCGATGGATTATTCAGCCCTCGGCCCAGATCAGGTCTTGGGGGCCATTGAAGAGCTGGGCTATTCAGTCGATGGCCGTCTGCAGGAGATGAATAGTTTTGAAAATCGCGTGTACGAGGTGGGCCTTGAGGATCGAGCGCCGATCATCGCCAAGTTCTATCGGCCCCACCGATGGAGCGACGAAGCGATACAGGAGGAGCACGATTTCTCTCTGTCGCTTGCGGATCAGGAAATACCGCTAATTCCCCCTAACAAAGACACTCTCGGACACACGTTGTTTAAATCCCTTGGCTACCGATATGCGCTTTTCGAGCGTCGCGGCGGTCGACCGCCCGATTTTGAGTCGCCCGACCAGCTGCGTCAGTTAGGTCGCTTAATAGGCCGACTGCATGCGGTCGGGAGCGAGCAGCGATTCCGACATCGGCCCACACTGGACGAAAAGACCTTTGGTTCAGATTGTTCTCAATTCCTGCTGGACCATGGCTTTATCCCGGAAGAGCTTCGCGACGTGTACGAGGGCCTCTCCAAAGATCTCATGCGACGAATTCAATGGTGCTACGAGCGATGCCCAGATGTACGCGTCATCCGAACCCATGGAGACTGTCATCGGGGGAATATCCTGTGCACTGATGACGGTGTGCACGTGGTGGATATGGATGACTCGCGGATGGCCCCTGCAATTCAGGATCTTTGGATGTTTCTTTCCGGCGCGCGCGATGAGCAGGAAGCCTCTTTGCGCTGGATACTCGAAGGCTATACAGAATTTATGCATTTCAATCCTGCCGAACTGCATTTGGTCGAGGCCCTGCGAACCCTGCGACTGATCCACTACTTCGCGTGGATCGCTCGGCGTTGGACCGACCCTGCTTTCCCTCGAGCTTTCCCGTGGTTTAATACCACTCGCGCGTGGGAACAACATATCCTCGATTTGAGAGAGCAAGCAGCGCTCATGGATGAGCCAGCGCTTGTCTGGCTGGGCTAAGTCCAACAACTTTTTATTGCTACGAAAAGCGGGGTCACAGCCCGCTAATCCTTGATGATCCCGTCTTCCTCGTCCAATTCCGTCCGTACGCTAACCACGTTACTGCCCTATCTATGGCCGACCGGTCGATCTGATCTCCGGACACGCGTTATTGTGGCGCTCATCTGCCTGGTGCTCGCCAAGGCTACCAATGTCATCGTCCCGTTGTTGCTGGGGGATGCGGTCGATGATCTCAGCAATCTTCAAACCGAAAAAGACCTTTGGCTAGGGATTCCGCTTGCGGTAATTCTCGCGTACGGGCTCTTTCGACTCTCCACACTGGCCTTCAATCAGCTACGGGATGCGCTCTTTGCCCGGGTCGCCCAACATGCCGTTCGGACGCTTGCACGACAGGTGTTCGATCACTTGCACGCGTTGTCCATCCGTTTCCATCTCTCGCGCAAAACCGGGGCACTTAATCGATTCATTGACCGAGGCACAAACAGCGTCCAGTTTCTGCTGTCCTTTGTCGCGTTCAATATCGCTCCCACAGTGATAGAAGTCTTGCTCGTCGGCGCTATTCTGTGGGTGCTTTTCGGCTTTGCCTACACGCTGGTCACGTTAATTACGATTGTGGCTTACGTGTGGTTGACGTTCGTCATCACCACCTGGCGCACCCGCATCCGTCGACAGATGAATGAAGCCGAGAACGACATCGGCACACGGACCGTCGACTCCCTGCTCAATTTTGAGACCGTCAGATACTTCAATAACGAGCAGCACGAGGTCACGCGCCTGGACGAAGCGCTCGCCCATTACGAGCGGGCGGCCATTCGCACACGAGAAAGCCTATCGCTATTGAATGTCGGTCAGGCCGCTGTCATCACCGTCGGTGTAACCGCCATGCTTATCCTTGCTGCCCTCGACATTCGAGATGGCGCGATGACCGTTGGCGACTTTGTGGTCGTCAACACCTACCTCATGCAGCTGGCCATACCGCTCAACATGTTAGGGACGGTCTATCGTGAAATCCGCCAGGCGCTTGTGGACATGGAGAATCTCTTTGCTCTGATCGATGAACAGCCGGATGTGGCAGATTCACCGCAGGCAGCACCGTTACGCGTTGGGAACGGTGCTATTGCTTTTCATAACGTGTTGTTTGGTTATGAGACAGGCCGGACAATACTCAAAGACGTCAGTTTTTCTGTCGCCCCCGGCACCACGACAGCAATCGTGGGCCCAACCGGATCCGGAAAATCGACGCTGTGTCGACTGTTGCTTCGCTTTTATGACCCCCAGTCCGGGCGCATCGAGATTAGCGGTCAGGACATTCGACAGGTTACCCAACACTCGCTACGAAGCGCGATCGGCGTCGTGCCGCAAGATACGGTGCTCTTTAACGATACGCTTTTTTACAACATTGCCTACGGAGACCCGGGCGCAAGCCCCGAGAAGGTACATTCGGCGGCTGATTCCGCACAGCTACACGACTTCATTGCAAAACTTCCGCAGGGTTATCAGACACGGGTAGGCGAACGGGGACTCAAACTATCAGGCGGGGAGAAACAACGCGTTGCTATCGCCCGAGCCCTTCTCCGGGAGCCAAGTATTTTCTTCTTCGATGAGGCGACATCCTCATTGGACAGCGTTACCGAGCAAGAGATCCAAATGCATCTGGCGCGGCTCTCGAGCGGAAAAACCACCCTAGTTATCGCGCATCGCTTATCGACGATTGTTAACGCCCATCAGATTTTGGTGCTCGCCGATGGGCAAATTGTGGAACGAGGCTCCCATGGCACACTACTAGCCGATGGCGGACTATATGCTCAGCTGTGGGCCCAGCAACAAAGGGAGGAAAACGAGCAGGCGGTTGGTGTCTTAACCTGAGTCTTCAAAGCCCATGAAAGATAATGACTTTGACCTAGACGCGCTCGCGACATATCTCAAAGCCACGGTGCCCGAAATCGGCGCAGTTCGGACCATAGAAAAATTCGCGGGTGGGCAATCTAATCCGACCTACCTGCTATCAACCGATCAAGGGGAGTTTGTGCTTCGCAGCAAGCCGCGCGGGAAGCTGCTCAAGTCTGCTCACGCCGTCGAGCGGGAATATCGGGTGATGCATGCCTTACGCGATAGCTACGTCCCGGTGCCGAAAACAATCTGTCTTTGCGAGGACACCAGCATCATTGGCGCAGTCTTTTTCATTATGAGTTATGAAGCAGGCCGCGTATTTTGGGATCCCTCGCTCCCCGAACTCTCGGCGAGTGGGCGCAGTGACCTATATACCGACCAGATCCGCGTGCTGGCGGCGCTGCACTCGGCGGATCCAACATCTTTAGGTCTAGAGGATTTTGGACGGCCCGGCAATTACTTCGAGCGGCAATACAATCGGTGGACGGAGCAGTATCGGGCCAGCGAAACAACCGCCATAAAACCCATGGAATCGCTGATCCGTTGGCTTGGCGCCAACATGCCCGCTGATGACGGTCAGAGTGCGCTCATCCATGGCGACTTCCGGCTAGATAATCTCATTGTCCGGAACGCGTCTCCCACCATTCAGGCAGTGATCGACTGGGAACTATCCACGCTTGGTCATCCCTTTGCGGATCTCGCCTATCTGTGTATGTGCCTTCGCATGCCCAATACGGGTCAGATTCGAGGCCTGGGCGGAATTGCACGTGCGCCACTTGCCATTCCCGAAGAGGCCGATGTGGTGTCAACCTATTGTTCTCTGCGTGGGATTGAGCGAATCGATCATTGGCCGTTTTATCTGGCCTTCAGCTTTTTTCGCCTCGCGGCGATTTGTCAGGGAGTGCTGAAACGCGCTATTGACGGCAACGCTTCCAGTAAGCGTGCACGCGAGGTTGGCGCATTGGCCCCCGACCTGGCCAACCTGGGTATGGGTGTGGTTGACTCTGCAGCATGATGAAAGCAATTGTTTGTCGCCAGTACGGGGGGTTTGAAAATCTGGCGTTCGAGTCCATGCCCGAGCCCACTCCAGCGGCAGGGTCTATTCGAATTCGTGTTGAATCCATCGGCGTCAACTTTCCTGATGCCTTGCTCGTACGCGGTCTTTATCAGGCGAAACCCGATACACCTTTTATTCCAGGTATTGAGTGCGCTGGGATTGTCGACGCCGTGGGTGAAAACGCTGCGCCGTTTCAAGTTGGGCAACGCGTTGTCGCCATGAGTCCTGAGTTCGGATCCTATGCCGAGTTGGTGGCGGTTCCCGCAAGTCATGCCTATCCAATCCCAGAATCCCTCGACATCAACACGGCTGGGGCCTTGTTGTGCGCCCACGGAACGGCCTATCACGCGCTGAAACAACGTGCCTCTTTGAAAGCAGGAGAAACGCTCTTGGTGACGGGTGCCGCCGGTGGCACGGGTCTTGCGGCGGTTCAGCTGGGGCATGCCTTTGGTGCGCGAGTCATTGCCGTTTGCTCCAGCGCGAAGAAGGGTCAGACCGCAAAGCAGCACGGTGCCGACACGGTCATCGACACAAGCAAAGAAGATTTACGTGACGCGATTCGACATCACACCAATGGCTTGGGGGCCGACGTGATCTTTGACCCGGTCGGCGGCGAGATGGCGACTACCCTGAGTCGATCCGTTGCCTGGAACGGACGATGGCTGGTCATTGGTTTTGCGGCAGGCGGTATTCCAGAAGTGCCTCTCAATCTTCCGCTTGTAAAGGGCTACAGTATTGTCGGCGTGTTCTGGGGCAACTTTTGCGCCCGAGAGCCTGACTTGGCCCGTGCCAACCATCAGTCGCTTTTTGAGATGGCGGCCAGCGGCCGGATATCACCACATATCCACGGCATCATGCCGCTTGCTGACGCAACGCGTGCGCTTGAGATGATCGAGGGCCGTGAAGTTCATGGCAAAGTGCTGCTGAAACCGTCGCCCGACTAATACTGCTTGACCCCCGCACTATGGCGGCCTGACGTGGATCATCACGAACAGACCTGATAGCATCATCTGATCAAACACAAGCAACTGATCGTATGGATTTCTCCTACTCTGTAAAAGTTGAGGGTCTTCGGACCCAGGTCCAGGATTTCATGGATGCGCATGTCATTCCGCGCATCCCCGATTGGAATCGAGAAGTAACTGCCGGAACCTTCCCGCCTACGTTTATGGAGGATCTGAAGAGTCTCGCCCGCCAGCAAGGACTCTGGAATCTTTTCTTACCGGCTCTGCGTTCAGAAGAACCCGGCACACCGCTGACCAATCTTGAGTACGCGCCTTTGGCGGAAATTATGGGCCGCATCAGTTGGGCGTCCGAGGTGTTTAACTGTAACGCCCCGGATACCGGCAATATGGAACTGCTGCATATGTTCGCCTCGTCTCAACAGTACGACCAATGGCTTCTGCCGCTTCTGAATGGAGAGATCCGTTCGGCTTTTGCGATGACCGAGCCCCATACTGCGTCTTCCGATGCGTCAAATATTCAGACCCGCATTGAAAAAGACGGAGATCACTATGTCATCACCGGTCGCAAGTGGTGGATCACCAATGCTGCCCATCCCCACTGCCGTCTGCTGATTGTCATGGGGAAAACCGATCCCAACGCCGAAACATACCGCCAGCAGAGCATGGTGCTCGTACCTATCGATACGCCGGGTGTCACCGTGCTCCGCAACCTCACGGTCATGAACCATCATCACCCGGAGGGACATTGCGAAATCATTTTTGATAGTGTGCGCGTGCCGCAGGAAAATCTGCTCGGGGAGGAGGGGTCGGGTTTTGCGCTGGCGCAGGCACGACTGGGCCCTGGCCGAATACATCACTGCATGCGATCAATAGGCGCTGCCGAACTTGCTCTTGAGATGATGACCCGTCGAAGCCAAGAACGACAGCCCTTTGGGCGCTTTCTCCATGAACACGGGACGGTCGCCGAATGGATTTCCAGATCCCGTATTGAAATCGAACAGGCGCGACTCCTGGTGCTCAAGACCGCGTGGCTCATCGATGAACAGGGCGCAAAAGCGGCTCGAAAAGAGATATCCATGATAAAAGCGCTCGTCCCGCTGTTGCATACTACGGTGATCGACCGAGCGATTCAGGCGTTTGGCGCTATGGGCGTAAGCCCAGATACGCCGCTCGCAGACCACTGGACCTGGGGTCGCGCGCTACGCTTTGCCGACGGGCCGGATGAGGTCCATCATCGAGCCGTGGCCCGGATGGAAGTCCGCGACAGCGAAAACTACGCGTCAGTACTGGATGAGTACCTCACCCCTTACGAAGCCGACTGAGTCCTCGCTCTATCAAACGGTCTTGTCGCTAGCGTGTGACCGGCTCGCGCTCGAACACCACCAGGTGATCAACATCCAGACGTAGCCGCACTTCTTCGTTTATTTCAAAATTCGCATGACTCGGAAATAAAGCCAGCAGTCTCATGCCGTCCTCGGTCAGCAAGGTATACAGAATCTGCGCACCCTTAAACGCGCGACGCGTGACACGCGCCCCAATAGGGCCATCCGCATCATAGACCACGTCATCAGGACGCAAAAGAATCTCAACGGGTGTCTGCGTTGACCACGTGAGCGGCACTTCGCTTGATAAATTTCCGAGCGACGTGTTCACCTGATGAGGGCTTACGACCTCGCCCGGTATAAACACGCCGCTGCCTATAAAGTCAGCGACGAAATGGTTGCGCGGCTGGTGATACAGGTTATAGGGCGTATCCCACTGCACGATGCTGCCTTCCGACATTACGCCAACTTTATCGCCAAGTGCGAATGCGTCGTTTTGATCATGCGTCACCATCACACAGGTTGTGCCGTTCTCCTTCAGCATATCGGACACCTCCTGGCCCATATGTTCACGCAGCTCCTGATCAAGACTGGAAAAAGGCTCATCCATGAGCAGCAGAAGAGGCCTCGGCGCAAGCGCTCGAGCCAACGCCACGCGTTGCTGCTGTCCACCCGACAGCTCGTGCGGAAAACGATCGGCGTGATGTACGAGCCCCATTCGCTCAAGCATCTCCCCCACCGAATGACCGCGCACACTATCCGGCAATCGTGACAGGCCTGCCCCCACGTTTTCGCGAACGGTAAGATGCGGAAACAACGCGTGATCCTGAAATACCATCCCGACACGGCGATGTTCGGGTGGAACCATAGCACCCGCCGACGAGACCGGTTGATCGTTGATGAAAATTCCGCCCGTAAGAACCGGATGAAATCCCGCAATCGCTCGCAACACCGTAGTTTTCCCGCAACCGCTGGGGCCCAGCAGACAAACCTGCTCACCCCTGTGAACGGTAAGGCTTAAATCAAACACGGCGCGCTCCAGCTCGTAGTTACAGCTAATGCCGCGTACCTCGAGAAGCGGCTCTAGATCTGCGTGAATCTCGCCACCCCGGGGTTGATCAGCGCGGTTCATCACTGGTCTCCTACAGAAGACACGACATTGAGCTGGCGCGACCGCGAAATCATGCGACTGAGAAAGAGCACCGGCAAAAGCCCCACCGCGACGATCGTTAAGGATCCAAGCGCCGCTTCGCCTAACATCTCATCTGATGCAAATCGATATACATATGTCGCAAGCGTTTCAAAATTGAATGGCCGCAACAGAAGTGTTGCCGGCAATTCCTTCATGCAATCCACAAATACCACCATAGCGGCCGTGAGAAGCCCTCCCTTGATAAGCGGTAAGTGATAGCGGACCAGCGTCGCACCCGCTCGAAAACCGAGCGTTCGGGCTGCCATGTCCATCGACGGAGAGACTTTCTCTAAGCTCGAATCAACCTGCCCTACAGCGACCGCGAGAAAGCGGACCATATAAGCAAACATGACGGCAGCGACGGTCCCGCTCAGCAGGAGGCCGGTCGAAACGCCTAGGGTTTTTCTCAGGAAGGCGTCAAGCGCATTATCGAATGCGGCAAACGGAATCAAAATGCCTACCGCCAAGACCGCGCCGGGCACAGCATAGCCGAGCGAGGCGATTCGCGTGGCCACCCCAAGCACACGACCGCCCTTCAGGCGTCGGGCATACACGATAAAGAGCGCGGCCATGAGGGTCATTAGGGCAGCGCCCGCTGAGAGCGCCAGACTGTTAAAGGCATACATCTTGAACTCTGAAGTCCACGAGCGATCAAAATAAACGACCGATAGGTGCCCAAGAACCGAGATGGGAACAATGAAGCCTGCGACTACCGGCAAAGCGCAGAGGCCAATGGCAACAGCCGATCGCCATCCGCTGAGTGGATAGACAGGAAGGGGTCTAAATCGGCTGCTGGTCTGCTGATAGACACGCTGGTGACGTCTGCTGACCCGCTCAAGCGCAATCAATAAGATCACAAAAACCAGCATGCTGGTGGCGATTTGGGCACCGCCTGTCAGACTGCCCATGCCCAGCCACACGTCAATAAGACCGGCGGTCATCGTGTAGACCGCGAAGAAGTCGACGGTGCCGTAATCATTGAGTGTCTCCATCAGAGCGAGGGAAACACCCACCACAATCGCAGGACGGGCAGCGGGAAATGAGATGCTTCGAAATGTTTGCCACGGGCCTTTGCCCAGCACTCGACTGACCTCCAACACGTTGACGGACTGCTCAAGAAACGCGGATCGAGCGAGAAGATACACATAGGGGTACAGAACCAAACCCATGAACATGATGGCGCCGCCCAGACTACGCACCGGCGGGAAGAAATAGTCACGCGCACTCTGCCAACCAAAGAGAGCGCGAAGCGCTGTCTGTACGGGACCTGCGTACTCCAGAAGATCCGTATACGCATAGGCCATCACATATGCCGGGATAGCGAGTGGAAGAAGCAAAAGCCACTCAAAGACCCGTCTGCCCGGGAATCGACACATCGTCACCAGCCAAGCGGTTGTGACACCAGTCAGGAAGACGCTCAGGCCTACACCCAGCAGGAGCCAGAGTGTGGTTCCAACATATTCCGGCAACGCTGTCCGCAGAAGGTGAGGCCAGATATCCCCAGAATCGCCGAACGATAGAAACACCACTGCGCCGATGGGCAGAAACACCAAAATCGCCGCGAACACGGCCCCCATCGTCCATCGGTTGAGGCGGGTAATTCGCTGCAGTTTTAGCGACGGGTCAACTGCAGCCGACGCGGAGGGGTAAGCCGTCATGAAACTTTTCTTTCACCCTTTAAATGCTTTGGACCTCTCTGACGCGAGAAGGCCGAGCCCTAGTTATCGTAGCGAACCTCATCGGCCAACCGAATCGCTGCGGCACGCTGTGCCGCGACAGCGGTCAAACTAATGTCGTCCTGCTTAAAAGTTCCCCAGGAAGTTTGCAGGGCGTTCCATGGGATTCCGGGCTTGAGCGGGTACTCGCCGTTATCGTCCACGTACATTTTTTGCCCTCGCTCGCTGGCGAGAAACTCCATAAGTTGCAGGGCGGCCGCTTTGTTTGGGGCGTGGCGCGTCAGCGCCATGCCGCTGACATTCATGTGGGTTCCCCTATCCGACTGATTTGGAAAAACCACATCAACCGAGTTGGCCCAGACGGCTTGCTCAGGATCAGCCAGCATAAGCGCCATGTAGTAGTGATTAATAATCGCGATGTCACACTCGCCTTGACTGATGGCCTTTACCTGAGCGCGGTCATTGCCCTGGGGCTTACGCGCAAGATTCTTCTTAATCCCGATCAGCCATTGCCGAGCCGCGTCTGAACCGTCATGGGCAATTACGCTGGCAATCAACGCCGTCATATACGGGTGCTTTCCAGAGCGGGTGCAGATCGCTCCCCGCCATTTTGGATCTGCTAAGTCTTCGTAGCGCGCAATTGCCCCGGGCGGCACTACCCCCTTTGCTGTGACGATAATTCGTGCGCGCGAGGTTAGGCCGAACCAATGATCCTGCGGGTCGCGAAACTGCTCGGGAACATTTGCGCGAATGGATGCTGAATCAACAGACTGCGTTAAACCCGCTGCCTTGATGTCGGTGAGGCGACCGATATCCGCGGTAAAAATCAGATCAGCCGGCGAATTCTCCGCTTCGCTTTGAAGGCGCTCCAGCATTCCCTTGCTGATGAATACCGAGTTCACCTGAATACCTGTCTCCGAGGTAAACGCATTAAAGAGCGGCTCGAGCAGCTGAGGGTTTCGGTAGCTGTACACGTTAACCTCCGCGCTCTCACTCCACGCTCGGCCGTTGATGAAAGCAAGAAACAGCGCGATCAGAGAACCCGAGACGAATCGTGATCGGCGACATCCCGTACCCATAAAAAGCTCCTCAGCAGTTGCTGAAAAAAGTGTTGATTCGGTTTACTCGCATTTGTCCTGATGCCAGCCGCTTGTCTCTTTTTGATCCCACTCAAGCGAGGACACTGGCATTAATGCTCGACCAAAATAGGGTTTTTCTTCATGTATTAAATGCGAATGATTCGC
>Ga0255760_10002134_pt1 | contig 18521 bp, 21 predicted proteins | sample 071ome_25_FD_179960 | JGI IMG/M metagenome (GOLD analysis project Ga0255760, IMG submission 179960) | Coastal salt marsh microbial communities from the Groves Creek Marsh, Skidaway Island, Georgia - 071410BT metaG (version 2) | ecosystem: Environmental > Aquatic > Marine > Intertidal zone >... | reverse complement strand
TCATCCTCATCAACTTGGCATTCCATCCATCGACATCATGGACCCTGTCTATGGGAATGAAACCAATAACGGATTTGGTACATTTTGGCACACAATGAATGACACAATTGACAATGTTTCACCTGAATCTTTGCTCGCGGTAGGCAGGATTGTGGAATATGGTTTAGTCAATGAAATGTTTATTGATTTCTATACCTCAAACGATAGCTTAGACGATGCTGATGGCAATATGAGTCAGAACAAAGAGAACACGACTTCTACCGACCGTTCATCATCTGATGTGTATCAATTGGCACTCTTCATTACATTGCCGATATTGTGTTTTATCATTGTGGTTTATAATAGAACGACATCTCGTGCGCGGTAAGTAATGCAAGGTCTCTTATCCGCGTATGCTATGGATGAGACAGGTGAGAGAATGGACGTTGACCGAGAGCAGCGAAAACAGGCTCTCCGAGAACGTGTCAAAAAACAACTCAACCAAAATGATAACGAACAGGAAATTGTTGTATCGTCAGATGAACTCATTGTTCATGATTCAGAAACAGCGAATCATTCTCATCAAATCTATTCCTTTGTCAAAGAAGATTCGAACAGAGTTCAATCTGTTGCTTCAATGTGTATTTTGCTTGGCAGTATTCTCGGTGTCATCAGCGGTATTCTTATTTTTCAAGGAAACCCAGGAGACCTCCTCGCCTCGTCCTTCTTTTCTGAAACAGACACAGTCGATGTCACTGGTGTCGTTTTGTTTGACGATGATGGCGGGGGGCTTGTTGATGTGCTCGTGGAACTCCAAAACGAAGATGGGGTGACAGTTCAATCAACAACCTCGAATTCAGACGGTTATTACAGATTCGAAAATGTGACAACAAGCACACACATCCTCTCATTTTCAAAGGAAGGATATCAGTCGATTGAGCGAACATTCGACCCCGACGGGGGTACTTCTTTGCCTGCTACAATGAGCGAAGGTGATGGCATTGTGTCAGAAGATTTCCGTACCAACCAAGATGGCTGGAGTTTGGATTTAGCCGTAGGTCTTTCTAGCATCATTGGTATCGTTACGATTTCTTGCGGGTTTATTGGTATCCAAGGGGCGGTTGAGGTTCGTCGAGCACGACACTATCGACGTTGTCATTACCTCTCAGGCATTGGTTTATTCAGCCGGGGTCTCATTATTTTCGGACCTCTCCTTATCTTACTAGGCATGATTCTCATCACCTTCATTCGGGATGAATTTGAAGACCAAACAGGTGCGTGAATATGTACCTCATCTCGGTTGAGGGCGGAGATGGCTCAGGAAAAGGTGAGGCTGCACGAATTCTAACCGAATTATTGACAGATTATCCTTTTTATGATGTGATATCAACACATGAACCGAGGCGTCAAAGTCAACTTGGCAAACTAGCATTGGATGCAGTCAAACACGGAACGAAGACACCTCTCGAGGAGGCTGGGTTGTTTGCTGCAGATAGACTCGACCATTCTCATACGTTCATCTTACCTCATCTTGAGCAAGGCTCAGTAGTAGTTTCAGATCGAAATGTCCACTCGTCGCTTATCTATCAAGGTGTAGTTGGTGATTTGGGTATTGAGCAGGTGGTCAAAATGAATGCAGCAGCTATGATTCCTGATATTGTTTTTTGGATTGATTGCGATCCTGAAAAAGCGATGAAAAGGATTCAAACCGGGACGCTGCGTATGACCAGTGGAAAACAAGAGTACTTTGAAACCACAGAAATTCAAATTCAAATTCGAAATGGTTTTCACCAGCTCCTTTCAGGTCAGATTCTTGTTCCACCACCGTTTGATAAATGTCAAATTGTTGGTCCAATAGCAAATGAAGGCGGTCTAGATGATTTGAAATCAAAATTAAAAGAAGAATTGAGGCGTTTTTTCAATAAACGAACAGAACCGCTCAACGTTTCATCTGATGACGTTGACAGGGTGTTGTTGTCAAAACTTGTGGAGTCCGTGCAAATGCAACGAAGGTTACCTGGAGCCCCTATGGAAAAAACCGAATTGCATACGGATTGGCTAAACGGAAAATCCCCTTCTTGGTGGTTTGAACATGCAGAAAGTCGATGGAGTCCAGAATCAGCAAAAGAAAATGATGTTCCTGCAACACCGTTTGCACACTCATGTTGGTCGGTGCTTGGTACGTTATCGCTCATGGGAGGTTCTTGTGAAATACCTCGTTTGTATTCCTCATTTGGACCATCAAGGATGGTCACAAAACGACACACACAACGTCTTGTCAAATGGTTGGTTGAAGAAAAATGGATTCACAAACAACAATCACACACTCCATTTGTTGACGCTCAAGTTTTCAAATTACGAGATGATACCGTTGGCTTTTCAAGATTAACACTCGCAATGTGGCCTGCAAGGCATCTCTTTTCTTCTTGGCGGAGGTCAAACCCTTCATTATCATGGGCCGACGCATTTGTTTCAATTTTCGGTTCCGACTCATCAAACATGAGTGCAATGCATCAACGAATCATCAGCCAAATCTCAAAACGTCTCGAAATTCTCACAAGCGGTCATACAGGTTGCCCAGTCCCAATGAATTTGGAGGAAATGGTTGTCTGGTGGTCTATGGAACCACCTTCACTCTGAATCCTCATTTTTTGCTAAGGTGAATTTCACTCCACCCGGTAAGTGGACAGATGCGGCGTTTTCAAAAAATTGTGATCTTGCACAGTACATGCCGATAAATAAAACGGCAATTCCAAATCCAAATGGAATGCCAGTGATTAAGCGAAGTGGATTTGTTGATTCGTAAGAGGTGAGGAGTTGATAAAATCCGTCAAAAATAAGGGGTATGCAAAGGAGTGTGCCTAGGCCAAGCCATGCAAATGTTCGGTTATTTTTCGTATATGTTGATTCCAACCACTTGTCAGGTAAAATTGACAAGCACGTGTCACGGACTGTCCATCTGTTCACACCTCGGAAATAAAATGCTAAACTTCCGACAAAGAGGCCAAAGAATATTCCAACATCCCTTGCGCATACAGGCATTTGATTTTCATTCACTTCCCAACTCCGTTCATGTTTTTGATGACAATTTAAATCACCAAAGCCGTACATGAAGGCTGCAAAAAAATTCAATTCAGACCATGCGAACTGGTTGTGTTCAACGATTTCACCGTCTCCGTGGTCATGAGGTCCAGTGTTTTCATTCCCTGCACTGCCCCACGATGATTCATCATCTGATACATAATCAAACATGTTGGCGTTGCCAGAGAGGTTGTTTACAGTTCCCTTCTCCAATGAGAGTGGTGCGAGAAAAAATGATACAAGAAGAATTCCGATGACGACAGATGACCAAAACGAGAACTTCACCTCTCGCTTTCGATGCTCAAGTCCGTTTCTCTCGCTCATGTTGCATCATGGTTGGTGGAGTTTATTGGATTTAGCATGAAATCTAAAGGTATTGTCGCCTTGGGCTTGGTGTGGATGAGATTCCCCTCAAGCGTGTTGGAATATCAACTGGTGTTCAAGCTGGTGCGGTCCTTGGATTGTATGTTGGATTTTCCGTAGCTGTGGTCTCAGCATTAACTCGCCCAGATGATTTGTTTCGTCATCTCAAACTTTTTTGTTTCTTTCCGATCGTTTTTGCATTCACCCTAGGCCCATTGCTTGGTTTCCGAAAAATCCCCGATATTCCTTATGTTAATCCATTACATGAAGCCAGAGCATTACTGGAAGATTATAACGAAGGACAAGGGAATTGGCGAACAGTCAGTCATGTTCAATCCGATGGACGAATGCTCCGAATCGACCTCAACAATTTGTCGAATATTCGAGGTGTGGTCAAAACCTCGCTAAAACTATCAAACAAATTCCCGATTCGGTTTATTGTAGGGCGCGGTTCAAAATCAAGTCGGAATCCCGAATTACGTAACCACGTGTTAGGCTACATTGAGAAAGATATTCCCTCGACCAGAGTAAAGCGCACGACATCCTCAATCGAGGTCATGCCTCCGACCGTTCATTCTCAAGTCGAGAAATCGAATAAAATTGAAAAATTAGTCCTATACAGTTTACCAATTGTGATTTTCCTCGCATGGTTGGAGTTGCAGTGAGTCTTGTTTCGAACAACACAATAAAAGGGATGAGAACGTACAAAGGCCATGGGAGACTATGTGGTCTGTATATCTGGTGCCTCAGGGGCAATCTATGGACTTCGCCTCGTTGAGGTTCTCACGAAACATGGCCACTTTGTTCGGCTTGTCGTTTCTGATTCGGGAAGGTTAACGCTTCAGCATGAATGCAACATAACCCCTGAAGAAATTTCAAAGAATACTGGAGCATTCCTCGAAGAAGCAGATAATGTAGCAGCCAAATCAGCATCAGGCTCCGCAAAAATAGATGCAGTTATCATTTGTCCGTGCTCGGGCACGACAATTGGAAAGTTAGCAGCGGGCATAAGCGATAATCTCATCACACGTTCTGCTATTGTTGCGATGAAAGAACGTAGAAAACTCCTCATCGTGCCTCGAGAAGCACCATACGCTACGGTACACCTGGAAAATATGGCAAAACTATCTTCATGGGATACCATCATCATCCCTGCTTCCCCCGGTTTCTATCATCATCCAACCACAATAAGTGACCTCATTGATTTCATTGTTGCAAGAATTCTCGACCACCTTGGCCTTGATATCGACTTGTCGGAACGATGGACCGGAGAAGAAATCTAGCCTAATTTCTCCTCTGACCTTGCGTTGATGATGTTCGACGCAAAACCATGCATTTCATGAACGATGATGGAATGGAATATACCGAGGCGCAGTTGACATGTCCGGAGATTACTCACCGTTTACCCTGATTGAATTACGGGAGGAGGCAAAGAAGCGCAACCTTCCCGTATCGGGCACGAAAGCCCAATTGATGGATCGATTAATCGAAGATGATATAGCTTCGGAGACCAATGGAATAATTATTTCACAATCAAAATTTACTGAAATCAAGCAACGTTTAGGCGAACCTGCTCTAGGCCCGATATCTCTTGGTGGAGTCATCGCATTTGGGATTGCACTCATGCTCGTGAGTACCGTTTTGATTGTTCGTCCAGCATGGTTGGGCTTTGGGGAGGATTATAATTACGAACTCATTGATTACGACCAAAATTCCGCACGACAGTTTGCAGAAAACCTTGTGTCCTACGGTCATGGCGATTGGGAAGGCAGAATGAGTGGCACTTCTGAGGAACGGAATGTCTCAGAATATATTCTCTCTGAATTCGAGTCCATGGGCATGAAAGGAACATTGCATTCGTTTGAAGTGCCTATGCACCACGTCAACTCAGAACCCAGCTTCCGTGTTTGTTTGCGAGGGTTCAATTTTAATCCATGTGACGGAATACTTGCTGTTGGTTCGGATGTCACTTCATTCCAACACCGAATTGATTATGTCATCCAAGGGTTTTCAGGCCAATCAGAATACACATTCAATCAAGATGTTCAAGTCACAGACTTAGGCAACGGAAGTGATGATGGCCAATGGAGTCAAGCCACCGGTACAATTGGATATCTACGTAGTGGCGGGACGATTACCGGAAACACAGATATGTATGTAAAAGCGGTTGAAAATGACCTTGCCGGTCTCATCCGAGTGAACAAAGATTACAATTGTGGAAAAATCGAAGGAAATGATTGTGTACCCATATTCAAAGGTTCTTCTATAGATGCAATAACTGAGGCGAATGGTGGTTCTGTTCCAACAGATATTCCATTTATAGCAATGTCAAAAGATGCAGGGGATTTATTTGAGTCCCTTGTATTCAATGGGAGTGGAAATGCGGTCGTCGAATTTCTCTTTGATGTAACAAATGATCAACAACGAACAATCTACGTCCCATGCGGTGAAATCGAAGGTAAAACCAGCGAAGTCGTCATTGCAGGTGGACACCATGACACCGTCTATCACGGTCAAGGTGCGATTGATGACACCTCTGGAACTGCAAGTGTGCTAGAAATGGCTCGTCAAATCAGTTCAATTGTCAATCAAACAGGAATGCCAGATCGGACCATTCGATTTTGTACTTGGGGTGGAGAAGAAGAAGGTCTCTATGGTAGCAGGGCGTATGTGGATAAATTCAAGGCCGAACTGAAAGATGATTTGCGTTTGTATATCAATTTGGACATGAATCACGTTGATGCAGATTTTGAAAATCGAGGGAATTCTCTTCGATTATTTACAAACAATGCCGACGATTATGATCATATTGTTCGAATAACAAAGCTGTACAAAGAAGAACGTTCTGATGTTGCAACAAAATATGAGATCGATACATTGCTTTTGAAAGGTGAGAAAGGAGAACAAAATGGAATGCCTTACAACTCTGACCATGGTCCATTTGTCTATGACATATCTGAGTCGTACCGTGGAAGAGCAGTTGTTTGTTATGGAAGTGGAAGTTGGGAATACCATACCTATCTTGACACTCTCGACAGATTTAATGAAGAATCCCTTGGTGTTTCTGTCACTATTTACGGCACATACATGCGGTATCTAGCATATAACTCAGAAATGTAATGCGAAAGAGGAGAGATGAAAATGGTAAAACCAAGTGCCTGGGCCTCACACATTCTTGTTGAATCAAAATCAGAAGCGATTCAGTTGAGGCAAAAAATAAGCAAACTGAAAGACTTTCAGAAATTAGCCCGCAAGAAAAGTGCTTGTCCATCTCGCCAAAAAGGCGGTGATTTAGGCTGGTTTCGACAAGGACAAATGGTGCCAGAATTCGATATTGCCGTGTGGGAAACCCCTCTCCAACAGACCTCAAATCCCGTGAAAACGAAATTCGGATATCACCTTATTTGGGTTCATGAACGTGAAGAATAGGAGGTGCTTTGATGAAGTTCACAGTTGGACTTGATGCCTATGAAGTATTTGCAATCCATGGGTATTATGATATAGAACATGATGCACCTCAACCGTTTATCGTTTCCCTAAAAGTAGAATTCTGCTCTGTTAATGGTGTTCAAGGCCTTGAACAGACAACCGATTATGGAGAATTACAACGAGTGGTCGACCAAATATTTCTCGAAAGTCAACAACCTATTCGCCTTCTTGAAATCCTAGGTCAGTCCATCATTGAAGAATTGAAGAAATTAGGCGATATACATCTCATCTGGGTCCGAATTGAGAAGCCAAATGCTCCTTTGCCACACCCTGGTGGCCTACCATACATTGAGATGCAGTGGGTAAAAGAAAACCAAACTTAAGAGGAGAAAGCAGATGCTCCGTCATGAACGGAGAATACACCGAGGTGTTTGTTCCAAGTCTTATTTCAAATCAAGATGAATCAAATGCATTAGGATGTTTTTCTTCAGAAGAATTGGCCTGGGATGTTCTGAAAACTCATTTGAGAAGTGACCTTCAGGAGCAATACAACTCAGCGAGTATAGTAAAATGGATCCTTGATGTTCCAGGTGAAGAAGGATTTGAAATCCGAACAAGTCTCAAATGTAGAGAATGCCCTGCATGTAGAAGGAAGACATTTTGGATTGATTTTGATTCTTCAAAAGGCCAATGTCATCAAGTTGCATGTCTTGCATGGATTGAAGAAAAATCAAACGAGGAAATTCATTGTGGCTGGCCTCCTGTACAATTTTCAAGTCAAACAGATACGTTATCAGAAGCAATGAAAATACTTCATCTAAAAGCAAGTGAAGCAGACGCTGCAGGTATGTGATTTTGTTTTAGTTAACCTATAACTTGCATACCAAGGGCAAAGAGGTAGGGTAATGCAAATAATCCGAAAAAGACAAACATTGCGATTCGTACAACCTTTTGGTTTTTCTCATCTTTTTCATGTTTTTCCATGCACTCTTGATTTTTACAAACTCTTAATTCAACATTCACTGGTATTGGTTCATGGCAAATCCTACAGTGCTTGTGTGCAGGTATTTTCTGGGTTGAATTCACAATGTTCTTTCCAGTTTTCTTGACAATATTTTTTATTTTTTCAGCATCAACCATATGCTCAACTCAAGGTAGGATTACTGTTCCGTCAAAATGTTCGTTTTTAGTTGCTGCTCCAATGAGGTCAGGTTGACGCCCATCAAGAACAAGAATCTTCATTCGTCCTTCGATTGCCTTTTTGATGGCAACTGGGTCAACGACTGCCGAAGCACCGGGTTGAAGTTGTTCTCCTGTTAATTCCAAGAGTTCGTGGAGGGATAGAGCAGTGATTGGAATGGCATCTTTGAATTCACGTGGGTCTTTGGAATACACATGAGATACATTCGTTGCGATAATACAATGTTCTGCTCCAGTTTGACAAGCGACGTTAACGGCTACTGTGTCCGTTGTTTGTCCGGGCACTGTACCTCCCATCAAAACCAATGAATGATTCGCAATCATGTCGTTCACTTGATTGGATGCCGTGGGTATTTCTGAGCAAACATCAAATGAATTTGCTGCAAATATTTGTTGCAACATTGTTGCATTCAATCGTGTAGCTGCAATCCCAATTGTGTCGAGTCGTTCTGATGATGCAATGAACTGTTTTGCGATTGTGATGTGCTCTCTTGCGGGTGCACCTCCACCGACGACCAAAATAAATTTCATCCCTAAAGAAATTCCTTGATTCAAGAGCGTCATTATTTTTTCAATCCAATCATTGCGGTCATGCTCGGAGTCAGGGCGTAAGAGACTCCCTCCTAACGCAATCACCTGAACTTCACCCATGCTGCCTCATAGTCCGTTCACTTCTTCATCATTTCCATCTTGACATAACCTCGAAAGCCACTTGTCGCAGGGGAGGTTTCAAGAGATTGGGCTTTGCCCAACGAAATGGGGGCTCACATGTCGGGGGAAGCATCACTATCCGCTCGACGGCTAAAATTGAAACTGGCCTTAGAAGACCTTCGAGAAATGAAAGGTTTTGGAACCGAACTGGTCACACTCATCATTCCTCCAGACCGACAAATTCATGATGCTCGAACAATGCTTCAGAACGAACATGGTCAAGCAGCCAACATCAAGTCAAAGGGCACGAGAAAAAATGTTCAAGGTGCTATTGAATCAGCCATTTCCACACTTTCACGATACAAAACACCTGGTGAAAACGGTATAGCAATTTTTGTTGGTTCAATCATCGTTGGAAATAACAAGACTCGGATGGTAAATGTTGTTGTTGAAGACCCTCCGCAAGAATTAATCTCATTTCGATATCGTTGTGATTCAACATTTGAATTAACTCAACTTGAAGAGATGCTCGTCGATAAGAAATCGTATGCACTTTTTGTCATTGACCGCTCAGAAGCAGCCTATGGGATTGCCACAGGAAAACGAATTCATGTTCAAGAACATCTTACATCAAATATCATGGGGAAACACCGCCAAGGTGGACAATCAGCACAACGATTTGAACGATTGATTGAAGAAGCAGCTCATAATTTCTTCAAGCGAGCAACAGAACATGCATCTGATTATTGGCTACCTCATTTAGAAAACATCCAGGCGGTTATTATTGGGGGGCCGGGTGCAACAAAGGACTTCGTTGTCAAAAACGATTATTTCCACCATGAAATTGCAAAGAAGATTGCAAAAACGACTTTCGATGTTGGCTATTCCAACGAATCTGGAATCCGTGAATTGGTCGATAATGCAGGCTCACTAATGGGAGAGATTGAACTAGACGCAGAGCGACAACTCATGAATCAATTTCTTGCTGAATTATCGAGGGCACATCCAAAGGCAACCTATGGAGAAATGATGGTTCGTGATGCTTTGACGCAGGGTGCCGTTGACCGTCTTTTGGTGTCAGAGGGCCTTAGAAAAAGCCGAATTCAACTTAAATGCGGTCAATGTTCGAACGAATGGAATGTTACACTCGGACGAACTGAAGAATTACCCAATTGTGAAACATGTAAAAGTTCAGACATAGAGGAAGTACATTCTGAATCATTGATCGATGAATTCTCTGCACTTTCGGAAAAAAGTAACAGTTCGATTTCATTCATTTCAAGTGACACCGAGGAGGGTTCACAACTGTTGCAAGGATTTGGCGGCATGGCAGCATTACTCCGATATTCCTTGATGTGAGGGGAGAAGATGGAACGACTGAAGCGCGTCATTGCTGAACATCTTCGCTCATTGTTTGCGAGTATGAATCTTGAAGAGGAACATTGGACACAACATCTTCAACAATCGAGAGATATGAGTCAAGGGGATGTGTCACTGCCTTGTTTTCCATTTGCTAAACTGTTGAAGAAAAGCCCAATTGAAATTGCAGAATCACTTGCAAACACTTTTCCAAGCCTTCCAGCGATTCGTGAGTGCAATGCTGTTAATGGATACCTCAATTTCCGTGCATCAAATGAATGGATGTATCAACAACTCGATGATTGTACACAGCCCCCTCTGCATCCAAAACATATTCTCATCGAACATACATCTGCCAATCCAAATGGACCATTTCATGTTGGCCGTGCCCGAAATGCAATTTTAGGAGACACGCTTGTCCGACTTCATCGATTAGCAGGCCATGAGGTGACAGCGGAATATTATGTGGATGACATGGGTAAACAGGTTGCTGTGTTGGCATGGGCATTGGAAAATTTGAGCAAAGAACGTGTCGATTCACTCTTGAAAGATAGAACTGAAGACAATGATATGTGGGAAGGAAAATCCGATCATCAATCTGTTCGCTGGTATCAAGCCGCACAACTTCTTCGACAATCATCAGAGAACAAGGAAGAAATTGAGCACGCTATTGCAAAAATGGTTCATGCAAGCGAACACGGGGACGAAGGCGTTTTGGCCCAATTTGCTGATGCATATCAGCCAGTGCTTGATGGCATGTTGGAAACACTGCTGCGATTGGGTATTTCATTTGACCGTTTTACCAAAGAATCAACCTTCGTCATCAATGGCGATGTTGCAAATCTTATCCATCGTTTGAAGCAATCTGAATTACACTCCGAAGCAGAGAATGGTGCGTTCTTCCTTGATTTAGAGCCACGTGGTTTGAAGGGAAAAACAGAATTTTTCTATTGTAGAGGCGATGGTTCCTCGCTTTATGCAACGAGAGATATCGCGTATCACCTGTGGAAATGGACACAGAGCAATTTTTTGGTGAACGTACTTGGGGAGGACCATAAATTACAAGCAAAGCAAGTTGGTTTGACATTGGAAGAGCTCAACTCGAAATCACCTGAGATTGTGTTTTATTCATTTATCAAATTACCAGAAGGAAAAATGTCAACAAGAAAGGGTAATGTCGTTTTCATGGATGACCTACTTGAGGAGGCACATGCCCACGCAGCCAGTGTTGTCAAAGAATTACGACCTGATTACACTGAAGATGAAGTGGCGACGATTGCAGAGGCTGTAGGTACTTCCGCTGTACGATTTAACATTATCAAAGTGAGTCCAGAAAAAGGATTCACATTCAAGTGGGAAGATGCTCTCGCTTTTGAGGCAGGTTCTGCTCCATTTGTGATGTATGCTCATACTCGTGCGTGTTCGATTGAAGAGAAAGTAAAATCTACATCAAATCTTCATCAACTTGAAATTTCAAATTGGAATGATGTACCAGAGGGTTGTGAAACGTTGCTTCGGCACCTTCTCTTGTTCCAAGACCAATTGAAATCAGCAGTCCTCGAAAATCGCCCGCATATATTTGCAACATATATGTTACAACTCGCAACTGCGTACCATGCATTCTATCGCGATTGCCATATTCTCGAAGACAAAAGTGTGCAACTTTCATACCTCAAGATTTCCGAGATTGCAAAACTAGCATTGAACAAAGGCCTTACAGGCCTTGGTATCGTTCCACTTGAATCAATGTGAATTATTCTCTATGCCAACCATCGGGAAGTTGCAACGGATCTGTAGCCCATTGTTGTTGGACAAGTCGGATGAGTTCAAGACGCATTGCATCAAGTCCTACATTTTCGATTGCAGACATCGTTGCAGTTTTTTCATCATCAAAAAGAAGAGGAAGTTCAGGGGTGCCTTTTGACCCAGTGTTCCTCCAATCTTCTTCCGCATCTTTGACATGTTGCCATTCGGCTGGGCGGGGGTCCAACAAATCTGCTTTTGACGTCACGATGATTGTTGGTGTATCGCCAAGGAGGTCTTTGACATCTTCAAGTAGATGCATTTGTTCTCCTAAACCGGTGCCACAGTGCTCACTTTTATCAATGATGAACAACACTAAGGAACCAATGTTTTCCAATGCTGCAATAGCCTGCATTTCGATATCATTACGTTGAATCATTGGGCGGTCAAGGAGGCCCGGTGTATCGACCATTTGGTATGGTAACCTTCGATGAGTGAAATGGCCTACGTGTATTTGTTTGGTTGTAAATGGATAATGATTTACTTCCATCGTTCCTGTGGAGAGAGCGGAAATAAATGCTGATTTACCTACATTCGGGGCTCCACAAACAACGATAACTGGCAAACTCTGGTCCACAGTAGGTAATTTTTTGAGCGTCTCTCTTGCTTCATTCAACCAAAGTAAAGATTTACTCACTTGCCCTACAAGAGAAGAAATGCGACCATATGCTTCCTTCCTCGCCTCATGCATGAGTTCGGTTCTTGCTGTTCGAGTGATTTTCTTGGCATTTTGTGAACTCACCTTCATAATTTGATGTGCAGCCCATTGAAGATTTGATAGATGGTGGCGATATTCGTCACATCCTACACAGGCATCAATAAGTGCAAAGTCGAACTGAGGTGTCTGGTCTAGCGATGGCCAAGAATTCACTGTATCCAATAATTGAGTCGAAATAACATCCGCTGAGGTTTGTACCATACGCGTCAATTGCTTTCGTACACGGAATATTCTGTCTTGGTCTTCGACCCTATCCGCCGCTTTTTTGGCTCGAGAGAATCCTTTGTCGAGAATTTCATCTGCAAGCAAAACAGTTGGCAGCGATTTCCATGATACTTTCATCTGCCTGCCTCTATCACTTCGAAATCCTCCGTGTTCATGAACTGATGGGGTCATTTTTCGTTAAAATAGGTCCAATAGAGAGGTTGAAAAACGGTCGCAAAGTGTGAGGAGCATGGCCAAGAAGAAATCAGACTTTCAACTACCAACTTGGGCGGTTCCTATGTGGGAAACCATGGGCTCACCGGTACTCTCCGATGTTCAGGCGACGTTGCATGGAGACCTTTTGGAACGAAGAAACGGATTGAGAAAAGACGACATCGTTGAAATCCTTCTCGATGCAAGGGCATTTACTGACGGTGCTGACCTCCTTCTTCGAGGCGTATTACTCTCGACAGGAAAGGGTAGTCTCGAAGTGTTGTGCGAGGACGGGACGCGTCAGTTTATCTCTCGCGATGTGATCGTAAAAATCACCCTCATTGCTCACACCCGGCCAGCATACATTGATGACAAAGAACTTCTTTCATTCGAACGTGAAGATATGAAGCGCCGGTCCAAACTTCACGAGAAAGTCGAAAAAGAGAGCACCGGTGATACGGACTCGCATCTTTGGGGATGAGCTATTGGACATTCCCTCGCCTTGGCGGGTTGTAAATGAAAAATTAATTTGCGATTTTGAGTTTCCAGATTTTGACACAGCAAAAAAATTTGTTGACGAAGTGTCTATCCTCGCCGAGATTCAAAATCATCATCCAGACATCAAATTTGGCTGGGGATATGTATCACTTGAATTGTTTTCACATGATGAAAAGAAGATAACATCGCGTGATATTTCTTTGGCTCAACTGATTTCAGAAATCTAATGGAGAGTTTGTCATGAATGAACCAAATCTAAAGGTGCCTGGCTATACTCGCCATCTTTTCATTTGTGGTCATGAACGGCAAGAAGGGTCGTCGCGTCCACATTGCCAAGGCCGAGGAAGTTTAGACGTACTTTCCAAACTGAAGTCGCTTACAAGAGAAGCAGGTTTGAAGAATGTTCGAGTTCAAAAATCAGGTTGTTTAGATTATTGTGAACAGGGCATAAGTTGTGTCGTATACCCCGAAGGTGTTTGGTATTCGTTAACCGATGATGCAAATTTACTTGACCTTGTCGAGCATCTACGAGTTGGTACGATTGCTGAAAAATTAAGAATGCAACTCGAGAATTAGAACGCACATCATAGCTTAACAGGTCGTGTTGCACCACAGGCTTGACATTTCAGTAGTGTTGTACGGTCTTCTTTGATAAAATGCGTATCAGGTGCAGAACATTGATTGCACTTGATGTATGTATTCACATAACTTACAATTGCTGATTTGATTCTTTTTGGAGGAATTCGCCCCTTAAACCTGGCTCTTGGCCCATCACGAGATCCAGACGTTCCTAAGTCATTGAGAAGATATTGGTACACGTGATTATCGTCCCTTTCCATCATTGATACAACTTCATTGAAATTTCGAAAGATCGTGTTCGCACCTTCGATGAGAATTTGAGGTGCAGGTAATTGCCAACGAGAACGATTTGAGATTTCTTCTGGAATATTCTTTCTTGCCTTGTCGAGCAACACCTCATAATCGAAATCGCCCATGGACTGTCGTCAAAGTTCCACTTCTTCAAATGTTGCAATATAGGATTGTGGGAAGAGTTGAAGTATCAACTTCTCACCCCGAGCAATGAGTAAGATGGTGTTAAGTATTGAAGAACTCAAAGCCATGGCGTTAAATTTGAGAAAAGAGGGGTTAAATCCCCAGCAAATTGCAGATGAAATGTCACTTTCCCAAGACACGATAGCGTGGCTTCTCACCGATGCAAACGAGGTCGACCGTCCCTCCGATGTGCGTATTGGTTGGAGAACCATCGGTGTACGGCCAGAGCGAATCTCTGCGGTTGGTGATATTATGGCTGATGTTGTTCTTGAAGAGCTCGGAGAAGCCGCTGATACGATCGTTGGTGTTTCGATTAATGGAATTACGTTTGCATATGAGGTTGCCAGAAATTTAGGTGTCGAAATGACGGTCTATAGAACAACGGATGAAGGAACTGGCCATGGTTCGTTATCAAATAAATACGGTCAAGTTTCAGGTAAATCGGTTGTTATCATCGATGATGTGCTCTCTTCAGGTGTAACAATGTCAAAAACAATTGAATCAATTCGTGAAAAAGGCGGAGAGGTTTTACTTGCTGTTGTGCTTGTCAACAAAACCACAAGAAATGAAATTGATGACGTTCCATTGCGTGGTATTATTCGTGCCGTTTCAGTTTAGGTGATACTTATGCATTGGGCTGATGTTGCTGCCACAAGATTAGCCGAGCGAGGTGATAAGCACATCATCGCTGCAGGAATTACGCCGAGTGGAGAATTTCACATCGGTCATATTCGTGAGATTCTCACAGGAGAAATTATTTCAAGAGCATGCCATCATTTAGGCCTCGAAGTTGATTTTATTTTCATTGTGGATTCAGCAGATCCTCTTCGAAAAGTCTATCCATTTTTGCATGAAGAATATTCAAATTTTATTGGTCATCAAATTGGAAACATCCCTCCACCAGATTCTGATGGCCGTCCTGACCACGCAGCGTTTTCAAATGGATTGACCTATGCAAATTACTTCCTCGAGCCATTCCTGGATGCTCTTGCCGAAATTGGTGTACGGCCAAAGATTGTTGATAATCTTGAAATGTATCGTATGGGAAAATTTGAACCATTTGCAAAAATGGCATGCGAGAATATTGATGTTGTACGAGAGATTATCGAAAGGGTGTCTGGACGAGAACTCCCTCAAGATTGGTTCCCTTGGACTCCACTCGATAAGAACGGTAAACTTGGTGATGTGACCATTACCGATTATCAGCACCCAATTGTTTCTTTTGTACAAAAAGATGGTGAAGTTGGAACATCCGACATTTCCAAAGGTGAAGGAAAATTACCATGGAGAATTGATTGGCCTGCACGATGGTCATTTAATGAGATCACCATGGAACCATTCGGTAAAGACCACGGAACAACGGGTGGTTCGTACGATACAGGAAAAGAATTGTCTGCATTTTTTGGGCATCAAGCACCTGAACCCTTGACATATGAATGGATTAGCCTCAAGGGACAAGGTGCAATGTCATCATCAGTTGGGAATACAATTGGCCCAATGGAAGCACTTCGCCTCGTTCCTCCAGAAATATTGCGTCTTCTCGTGACAAAAACCAAACCAAATAAGGCCATCGAATTTGATACAGGTATGGGGCTTGTCACTATCGCTGATGAATATGAACGACTTGCATCTCGTGATTTTGAGCAGGAACTTGCTCAAGATGATTTGAGCCGTAGACAAAAAGTTCAGTTAGAAGATGCTCAAGCAGCACTACGTTATTCAGTTGTTGCTCACGGCGAGGAAGCAATCTCAGAATCCGTTTCATTTCGTCATCTCGCTATGTTAGCTCAAATTCGAACAGTCGATGATGATGTGTTTACATCACTTCGTGAATCTGGAATGATTGATGGAATCTCAGAATCACTAAAAGAGAGACTTCACAGGATGAGGTATTGGATCTCCTCGCAACATTTTCCTGATGAAATGAAAATACAATTACAGACAAACCTCTCTGACGAGTTTTTGGCATCAAGAACAATCGAGGACCGACAAATTTACTTAGAAATGAAAGTATTATTCGAGAGCATTCCTTGGAAGGCCGATGACCTTCAATCGATTTTTGGTCAAGTTTCAAGTGCCTCGGGATTTGCGATTCGAGATGTATACAGAGCGTCATACATGCTGTTTCTAGGCTCAGAAAAGGGTCCGAGACTTGCACCAATTTTAGAAGCGTGGCATAGAAGAGGAGTTCTCGACCTCCTTGACCTGGCACTTCAGTAATGTTGAGGTTTAATTTCTTCCGAAGGTTAAGCCTTGAATGAATTTTTTTTCGGAAATGATTGAAAAACCGTTGAGGTTATTGGGACTCATGGCGGGGGTCTACTGTCCAACCTGTGAGTCAAAAGTAGAGGTGACTGCAACCTATTGCCTCACATGCGGTCATGATTTGAATCGACAGGGCCCCATCACCTCAACAGGTCATGACCTCAATCAACTCAAAGAAGCAATTCGAATGAGGGACGACCTCTCAATGGCTGAAAAATTTGATATGATTGGCCAGATTGAAAACGGAGCGAACCCGATCGAATTAGGAATTGCAGCAGCAGCTGAAGATGAGGGTGGCGCTGCACTCGATGAGGCCTTCTCAGTTGCAGAACAGATGGAAGTACCAACGGCATTATCATCAATATCTTGGGGCTCATCAGATACACCAAGAGAAATCATTCTTTCAGCTTTTGAAAATGAATCATTTAGCAACACCGTGACATCGGGAAAATTTGATTCCCATCAAGATTTATTCAACAAATCGATGGACATAGGATTGAAGGCGTTGCACAAATTACTCGAAGTTTCGCAATTAAAAGCTATCGACCAAATGAAAGATTCAATGAAAGACATTCCAATCATGAAACCACCAAAGAAGAGTTTCTGCCCAAAATGTGGTTCAGACATCCTCGAAAATACGATGTTTCAATGGAAAAAGTGGCAAGGCCTTAATGATGATTTACTTGCAATACAAATCGAATCCAGTATGTCCGCAGCACTCATGCATGCTGCATCATCGTACATTGATGAAATTCGAACACTAAAAGACAGGATAGAAGAATTGGAATCGAATGGGGCCTCTGCAAAGCCAAGCACATTAGAAAAAAGTACTTCTGAACCTAAGCAACAACAAGAAGAAGGCAAAAATGAAGATGATAAGGCGAAGGAATCGGAGACGACTCAAAAGAAAGAGGAGCCGAAACCCGAAAAGAAGCCAGAGCCGAAGAAAAAATCAGGCGGCATGTTTGGTGCAAAGAAACCCAAAAGAACCTACGAAGGTGAACCTGGAGGAAAGGCCGAATGGTTCCTCAAAGAAGCATTGGATACAGTATATGACCCTCATGGTACTGGCAAAGTTTTGAAACCAAACACAATTCTTGCACGGTCATCAGATGGAAATGTACGGGTCAAGGATGTTGTTTTCACGTATGCTGAAAAAGGTGAAGGCGGAATTCCAGAACTCGCTCATACAAGTCCGGTGACGAAGTACATCATTGAAGCATTTGACAATTGCTGATCAGTAATGGACTGTGAGTTGCCTCGGCTCTAATGTATCATGTTGATGTGCTCGCATCGCAGCAACTTCCATACCAGCACCTCGTAGTGTGGTGACAAACGGAATATTCAATTCAACCGCCAACCGTCTCATCATATTTCCATCACGAACAGCACCACCGGAGATCGTTGGAACGTTGATGATGAACGAAACCTTTCCTTGTCTCATGAGGTCCAATGCGTCTGGATGTTTTCCTTCTGCAATTCGATATACAGTTGTGACTTGTATCCCTCCATTTCGTAAGGTGTCGCCCGTTCCAGGAGTTGCATACAGGGTAAAGCCCAAACGCTCTAACTCCTGTGCAATTGGAATCAGTCCCTCTTTGTCCTCATCGCGAACTGTGAGGTAAACCCCTCCGTTTGTTGCAACAGGTACCTCAGTTGCTAATCGAGCCTTGAGATAAGCAAAATCAGATCTCTTATCCGAACC
>Ga0255760_10002126_pt1 | contig 18556 bp, 26 predicted proteins | sample 071ome_25_FD_179960 | JGI IMG/M metagenome (GOLD analysis project Ga0255760, IMG submission 179960) | Coastal salt marsh microbial communities from the Groves Creek Marsh, Skidaway Island, Georgia - 071410BT metaG (version 2) | ecosystem: Environmental > Aquatic > Marine > Intertidal zone >... | reverse complement strand
TCATCAGCAGTTCTAATCTGTAATGGCATTTTATGTGCTCCTCTTTAGTGTGCCACCAAATATTGAAGTCCCCTTCATATCTAGTGCATTGTCAGTTGGTTTTTGTTTTTTTGCTTTTGGTGGATTAGGTACTGCACCTACCAAAGACCCGTATTTTTTACGTGTCTTTTTATCACCAATAGCCATGTGTGGACTTGTTACAGTCGCTATACTTCCTGCACTAGTAGCACCTGCTGTTGCTACTTCGTCTAATTGATTAAGTGCGTTAAAGATTGTGTTTTCTGTTTTTTCTTCTTTGTGAAAAGGACTATATTTTTTATAAATTTTCATATCAGGATCTAGTATTTTCATCATACTGCTGATTGCTTCTGACTCTTTTTGTCCTCTTTGCCATACGCTGTGATCATCACTGTATTGATAAGTCCAATCATGACTTTTAAGCATGTCAATGTATTTGTCCATTGCTTCAGGACCTAAATCTTTTACCTGCTGTTGTCTAATTTTTTCAGAACGATCAATTTCTGCTTGTTTTTCGGCTTCATCATCTTGATATACTTTACCAAGCACATCTTTCATTTTGTCATTCATAGGACCAAGTTCTGCTGGGTCTGCTTCATCCATCTTTTTATACTTTTCTTTGCGTGGAATAACTTTAGTCTTGTCCTTGTGAGCACCAGCGGCACCACTACGGCGTATATCCTGCATTGTTTGTGCGTTAGGATCACGTGCTTTAATAGGCTTATCTTTGCCCTCTACTGTAACAGTGTTATCTATGTCTAGCATTCTCATATTACTATTTATTCCTACCTGCTTTCATGTTAGCACACCAGTGATACATTTTAGCCTTCTCTCCACTAGCGTTTTTTGCCTTTTTACGTAAACTAGTTACCGATCCTTTGCAACTAGCACCGGCACGTTTGACTCTACCCGGGCGTGATTTACCCTTTTTTTTACCGTCTGCAAAGTTTTCTACAACCTTTAGTAGATCGTCTATAGGTAACTCTTTACCTGTTTTTCTTTTAAAGTTAACTCGCAGGTAACGCATTATATTAGTAAATTCTTCTCTAGATAGTTTTCCTGCTTTTAAATCTTTAGAAGCATGTCGAATCATAGCCTTTGCATTATCTAATGCTCTAGGAAAATTCATTTGTTGGGCTCGTGCTATTTCGTCTGGAGTTCTTTTTTTATTAACTGCTTTAAGCAAGTCATCTACATAACCGCCGTGATCATTAGCAGGTTTTTGCAGATTAGGTTTTTGCGTTTTTGCTTTGTCTAATGCTTTTTTAACTGCGTTAAATCCGTATCTTTTTACAAGTTCTCTAATCGTTACACCAGCCGCCGCTAGTGCCGCAATTACAGCAGGATGTTCTACAATAATTGATTCTTCTATGTTTTCATTCTTTTTTTTACGGCCAGCATCTCTGGCGCTCTGTTTGATTTGATCAATTTTTGCTTTGGCATCAGGATCATCTTTATTTTTTGTCCACCAGTCATCCATATACTTCTGCCACTGATCGTCGGTCATTGATCGGGTGCTCAATGGCACCAGTTTTTCTCCTGGACCTAATTTTTGTTTTAGATTCACTGCTGTGATGATGTTGGGTTGATTAACATCGGGTGGAACTCGTTTTCCGGTTTTTGGATCAATACCACCTGGATAATACAGCATGGGTTGTACTGCTTTAGCAGTTCTTAATTTTACCCAATCAAAGTTTTCTTCTTTTACACTGTCCGGAACATCATCACGCCAAGTTAAATTTTTTGGATCGGCAATAACTGCACGTATTTTATCTACACCTGCTTTTAGGTGTGCAAAGTATCTATGATGTCCGTCAACGATTAGTAACTTACCTTCGTGCGGTACAACTACAATAGGCTTTATTTTTTTGCCTGCTTGTATCGCTATTACTAGTTTACCCATATTAGTTGCACTTATAGGATCATCCATTTTGTCAGCAGGTTCAAACGGTGTAAGTTTAGATACGTCTAATATTTTTGCTGGTTGCTTTTTATAATAATCGTCATCAATGTCTGCGCCTTGATATGCAGGATTAGTCCACATAGTTATTTCTGCACCTTCATTTTTCTTACGTCCAGCACAATGCGCCTTTTGACTAAATCCTTTGGGATTACTACAATCAATGCTTTTCTTGTATTTTGCACTCCACTTTTCCATGACTGTTTTTACTTCCTCAAGTGTAAGTGGAATACGAGCAACTTCAGCATAACCGCTGTTCAGTTGTTTTAGCACTTCGTATCTGTGATGTCCGTTAATAATTCTATAGTTTTTATCTACTACAATAGGAGCGAAACGATTCTCTGTAAGACGTTTATACTGCTTTTGTAGATTTTCTGTAACAAGTTCTTTTTGCACTGGACAAACTACCTCCAAGTCTACTGTTTCTACAGTATGTGGAATATAGTTTAAGTGTTCTTTAGTTACCTGTGGCAATTCTGAACGTTTATATGTTTCTTTTGGTTCTTGTGTGACTCTAGTGCTTACCATTAAGTCACTGTCTTGCGGTTCTTGTACATCTCCCCTAAAGAACCTGTCCAACCCCATTTTAACAGTTTCAAGTGAATCTTCGTCGGCTTGATACTTAATACCATAACCACCAGCCGCGATCCAGTCACGTATGTTTTTACCCCTATCGTCTATGAGAATATTTGGGGTACCGTCCGGTTGGGTTGCCCACTTAGGCTTTCTACCAGTAATGATAATATCCTTTGGTAGTGGGTTAAGATGCTTTGATATCCAAACTCTTTTGTGTTTTTCAGAGTTTTTATTATCCCCGCGTAATGGACTTGAACAAATATTATAATGATCAGTGTAACTTAGTACTAGTTTTAACAGTTGTGGTACTGTTTTAAACATAGGCAATCTTGCAAAAAAGTCAGTGCCTATCATTTTGTCTAGTGTAGGATCTACCTTTGCAGGAGGTATATCTCTGTATGAGCCTGTAGTTACTCCTGCTAACTTTGCATACTCCGCAAAGAAGTCAGCCAAGACACCGTCCATGTCTAGATAAATTTCTGTAGGAGTATTATCTGTTTGGCTCATTATTTTTTGCGTCCTCTAAATCCTGTTGGCATGCCTGTCATGTATGGTCTACTAAACCATAACTTAAACCAATCACTGTCGCCCGGCTTTACACCTAGTTTCTTTTCTTTGTCTTTTAGTGCCTGTGCTGTGTGCGATATATTTTCAAAGTTAACAGGTTGTTGACCTTTAAATTCGTTAGTAATACCAGCAAGTTTTTGTAATTCTTCTTTAGTCACTTATATTCCTTCTAGCATCCTCGCAATAACTTGATCTAGTGCTCCTTCAAAATCGCCCTTTTCCATTAACTTCGCCGCTTTAGGAAATTTATCTGCTAGGTCTTCATATGTATCTATAATAGCATCAACATCTTGTTCTGAAATATCTAACTTAAGAGCAATGTTTTTCCTCATATCCGGATCAGTTGCATACACCATGTCAGGTAACATTTTGCCTATTTCTTGTGCTATTCCATCTTTATTCCATTTTGCGTATGTTTTTAGCATACCAAAATTATAACCCATTCTTGTTAACTCTTGGCTACCCATTCTAGCACCTGCTCTAGCAAAAGGAATACCCTTCTTAATAAGGTTATCGTAGATATCCTGTGAAGTAATTTGCTCTAAAGGTTTTTCAATAACTTGTTCTAGGTATTGTCTAACTTCTTGCACTCTACCTGCAACTTCTTTGATTGCATTGATAATGTGCATGATTTCTTGTTTGCCTTCGATTATAAAGTCTCTTGCTCTCATATTAGTTTATACCCCTTCATCATTTTTTTAAGGGTGCCTTTCTTAACATCCTTAGTTGTGTTTTGTTTAGTAATTATACCTACGCCAGCCGCTTCTTCAGTAATTCCCATTGCTTGACGTACTCTGTTATACATCTGTTGAGCAAGTGTTTCGTTACCTGGAATGCCTTGCTTGAACCCTTCAAAGTTTCCTTCACTTGCAAGTTGTCTTAGTTTACTTGCACTCATGCCAGCAACACCTTCGTCATCCGGATCTCTTTCGCCACTGCTAACAACTTTAACAGCATTGAAGCGGAAAGGAATTTCGCCTGACTTATCAGGTTTGTTGTTATACTTGTCAACTAGATCTTGATACTGCTGTACTCGATCACTACCTGCTACAATAACAACATTATGATAGCCTTCACCTTGCAATAGTTGTAGTGCTTGAATAATAGTTTTTACACTGGTATTTCTGTTGATAGGAATATTAAACATTTCACTTGCAAAATGAAACTTCTCTGCAAATGAAAGTGGGTTCTTTTTAGCATCTTGTGTTTTCGTTAAAAACAGTATCGGATCGCCTAATACTTTTTGTGATGTACTTTTTACGGTATCAACAACTTTTTGATGGCCGATTGTTGGAGGATTCATTCGACCCCATGCTATAACTGCTGTTTTTTTAGGTTGTGCTTCTAGCAACTCCTTTAGTAGCATTATAACTCCTTAGGATCGTATTGGCCGTCTTTAATTTCTTCTAAGTGACTTTCAGCAAACTGTCTTGCTACTTTTTCTTTAAGATCTTTTGTATAAATTTCTTCAACATTACCTGGAAGTTTATATTCTTCTTGATACTTTTTACATCCTTGTTCAACCATGGCCATAAAACATTCATAACAAGAATCATCGTCTAAAAGATTTTTTCTTTTTAATTCATCAACCGCAGGTAAAAAGTATTCTTTATGTAGGTCGTCTTGTTGTTCGATATAAAATTTAATATCGTCTACAAGTACATCAGGAGTATCGGTTGATATGTTATTATCAAAAAGTTCTTTTAAGAGCATTGTGCATCACCATTTTCTGCATGACCAGTAACGTGCTTTGTGCTTAGGACCCGGTGAATCACAGTTGTGTCTTGCACGGAAACTCTTACGTCTCTCCGGATTAGATCTTTTAATTTTCATATCTGGATCACCGAAGTTAACTTTAACTACGTTACCTTTTGGATTTTTTACGTATACTTTAAATTTTTTAACGTCACCACGCATTGGCTTGTTAAGTTTTACAGTACGTCCTTGATATTCTGCTTCTTCTATGTGTTCTTCGTTTTCGCCGATCCACCCAAATGATTCATAAAATTCGTCACCGTGTAGTGTTACGTCATTTAAGCCGTTAAACCATTCTGTAATTTCTTCACTTTCGTTTTGAATACTCTCTAGTTCAAGATCTTTAAACAATTCTTTTGCTTCATCGCTCTTAGGGTCGAGCATTTTATCTTTGAAGTTCTTTTCTGCTCGTGCTACCATATCTGGATCACCCTTACGTGTTTCTTTGCCTTGTGCATCTCTTGCATATACACCTGACTTAGGTGGCATAGTTGGATTACCATCTGGACCAGTTTGTTGATTTTTAGGATCAAATGGATCAGTTGCCTGTGCATCATTTTGATAGTTAGGATTTCCGTCACCTACATTGTTATCAGTTTGTACCCAACCGTTGCTGTGGTGACTGTTTTTAAACTTTTCAATTTCTTCTGGTGTAGCATAGATTCTATATTTCTTACCTTGCCACTCCCAATGTGTTTTAGGTTTGCTAGTGTCAATATTAAAATTAACTGTGCTACCGTTAGATTGAATACGTCTGTTGTGATAAGTTATTGACTCATACATGCCGTCAAATTGTAAATCAGGCATTGTGTCAGTAGTACTACCTGCCTGAGAAGTTTGTGCATTCTTAGCCATATCAGTATTGCCTTTGTATCTTGTGTTACCAGTTGTACTATCGGTTCCATAAGTACCTGCTTTACCTGTAAGTTCTGCGGCCATGTCTTGTGCATCGTTTTTAATAACGTTTGCCATTTTTTCAGCATGTGATTTACTTTGTAATGCCATGTCTAGTTCGTTTTTATTAACAAGATCTGCTAACTCTTTCTTGCCTCTTAACGCACTACCTGCAATCATAACTTGAATGTCAGTACCTTGTTCAACCATTTGAGTCATATCTGCAAAGGCTTGTTCATCTCCACGGTATGCTCTATTAACAGTTAGAATTGCTTCTCTCCATTCTAGTTTATCAGTAGCATCAACTGCTTGTAATTTTAATGCTAACATTTTTAATTCGTGATTGATATTTCTTATTTCGCCTGCCTGTTTCCATTCAGCAAAACTTAAATCAGCAAGTGCTTCGTTACGGTCAGTGTAGAAGTTACCGTCATCGCTCTTGCTCCAATGTTTGTATTGATCTAGTGCTACCCAACGGCTACCAACTTTTCTATGTGTACCTGTGTAATCACCATCACCTTGCCAACCCGGAGGATTGCCTTGGAAATCTGCATCAAAATCTTGACCATATTTGTATGCAGGTAAACCAAAACCTAGATCTAATAAACTTTGTACTTGAAACTCACGTGTTACTTTACCAGTCCAAATTGGGCGACCGTCAACTGCCATTGGAACATAACTTTTTCGTCCGTCAGCAAATCTAATTGCTTGATACATTCCACCGCCACGTTTAATAGGTTCTTCGTCCCAAAGGATTTCAAGTTGGCCACGCTCATTAAGTTGACCTTCTTCTTCTATGGACTTTGCGATATCGCTTTTAAATGTAGAAGTCGATTCAAATTCATCTTCGTTATCGTCTTTGTAGGGTATTTCTGAATCTGGATCTTTTTCTAATGGTAATTCTTTATGTTTGTCCATTGCGGCTTGAACAACTTTAACAAGTTCAGGTCCAAGTTTTTTACTGCTGTCATGGACCATATTGCCCACTTTGCTTATAAACAAGGAAAGTTCATCATTGTTTTTGATTAGTTGTGCTAGTTCAGATAGTTTAAAAGCAATCTCTGCTCTTTCATCTGTAAATTGTTTAATGTTAGCACTGCTGTATTTGATTTGTGATTTGCTTGGTTCAGCAAAAACAGCGTCATTGATATCAGCAATTACATCAGCGGCAGTCTTGTACTCTTTACGTTGTACTTCCTTCTTTGCCTCAGAAGTAATACTGTCTATTTTATCTATTAAATTTCTAAAGTCCATAATTTATACTCCTACTGAAGTATTTATACAAAAGGACTTATCTTCGAAAGGGTTTGATTTCTGTGATTTCTGGTGCGTTTGCTGTGAATTCGTATCCAGCCATACTACCCACATATAGGTCTGCTCTTCTATGCATCAATCGTAGTTTAACCGTGTTTAAAACTATGTCTATGTACTCATTTTCAACAAATCTTGTAAGATATGCTTCTTTTACTTGCCCGTTGTCAGTACATTTAACGTTTATTGTTTCTGGTAGGTGTTGTGTATACATTTATGATCCCTCACATAGTGAAAGAGGCCCCGGAGGGCCTCTATCGATAGTTTTAATTAAGCAACTAAGCCTTTAGCCATTGCTTTGTAACCAGCCGCGATAACTGCTCTTGACGCAGTACCTAGTCTGTACTTTTTGTATACTCTACCTTTGCTGTCTTTAACAGTGTTTAGGTATACTGGAAAACCGTTGAAGCGTAATGCTTGGATTACTGCACCTGGGTTTCCTGCACCAAATCTTGATTTGATTTGAGCCGCAGTTAGTTCATTACCATCTTGTAATGAAGCAAGTACTTTAGCCTGGATAGTTTTAGTATTATTAGTCATATTTTCTCCTATTGACATTTTAAATAAAACACTTTGCAAAGTGTTACTCTATTATAATACGCTCTTTAGGTTGTAAAGTCAATAGCAATATGAAATTAATTTAGCCAAAATGACTATTATTGGACTGTGTAGCCGTTTCCGCTTACTTCAATTTCGTAATCACCCTTGATCACTGAAGCAATAGTGTTTGCCATTTCGTCTGCTCTTTCGTTGCTTAGTTCTTGTGTAAGAGAAACTTCGTAGACATGATGTCCTTCAGATGTAGTATACGACTCAAATGTAATTTGGTTTTCTGCAGATTCAAGTAAACATTCGTCCAAAGTGTGTGACATAGCACCTGCAAAGGTACGCATAAACTTTTCGTCTTGTTGTTCGTTGAAAATAATTCTTACAAAATGTTCACTCATTAGTAGTTTACCCTTATATAATTTACAGTGCCATCTGTAAAGTTTGTAATCTTTGCTCGTAACCAAACAAAGTTACCATCAAAGTTATACATGTATGATCCGTCTCTATTTACAGTACTATCGGCAACTGTTGCAGTATGTTCTGTAGAATCAACATCAAACCAATCATCTGCTGTTGGTTCTGCAACTAATGTTGCTTGGATAATAATTGTGCCGTAAAATCCGGCAACTTTTAGTGCATAGGTGTGCGAACCATCGCCGCCTTTGTAGTAACCATCGCCTTTGACTTTATCACTGATGTATTCTTCAGCGGTACTGTCACCAGGATGATTCACTTGAACAGTGTCTGATCCGTTGATTGTAAATTCAAAATTCGTACTTAGTTCTGGCATAGTACTTTTATTTATTTAATTTTGATTTTATATGCTTGTGCCATGCGGTTAACATCCATGCCTTCTACTGCTGTAATAGCGTCATATTTCACTTTAAAAATATGATCTTTACCAGCATCACAACGATCCCAGCCTTTTGCTGAATCTTCGCCTAGGCTTCCAATAACAACATTTTTGTTTACTTCAATAGGTTGTCCGCCTAACCCATTTGCTGTTACAATAGCATCAATGTTTGTGCCATCAACTATAACTTGGCGTTTGATTAGTTCCTTAATTATTTCCTTCTTAACCATTTTTTTATGCATTATATTTCCTTTTCTAGTTTGAATTCAGTAATACTTTTAATTGCATCACCAAGATACATTTGTAATAATAACATCATTTCTTTATTTGTCGAGTATAAAAATTTACCATTTAGATTAAAACCGCCCGATTCGATACTTTTAATTGCAGTTTCGCTAATTTTTAAATCGCTATAATTCTCAACCCAATCTTTAAAACCTTCACGCATAGCCTTAGGTACTATTACATTTCTTAAATTAATTCTATACTGATATTTGTTATGCGGATAATTATTAACAATCTCGTTCGTAGGATTGCTTAAAAGATAGTTTAAGTGTGTTAAATCCTTTGGCCAGGATATATCGTATAAACTATCTTTAAATACTCTACACATATCATTAAACACTTCTTCGTTATTAAAATAAAATCCACAAGTATCACTTTCTAATCTCATAGTAAATTTCACACCAGAGTTAGCAATTTTTTCTTTGTAAGTTAACACTTTGTAAATTAAAAATCTACTTTCCCATGTTCTTTTCATTCTACGATTTTCGATATCAGCAACAATAGCACTAGGTCTATACTTCATAGATTGCACATATTCTTTGTAGGATTCTACTTTGAAAAGATTAGCAATATGCTCTGAGTCTGGATATCTGATACCAGAAATATGCGGGCAACGTATTGTCACCCTGTATGCATATTTTCCGAAAAATAGTTTATGAGTGTGATTCGCGTTCAAGTTCTTGCCCTGGAGTTTCTTGCATAAAGTTTTCGATTGATAGTTTAATTTCACCATCAACTACATCTACAGTGACTTTACCTCCACTGACAAGATCACCAAACAATACTTCTTTACTCATTGGTTTTTTGATGTCTTGATCAATTACACGTTGTAATGGTCTCGCACCCATTTTCTTATTGAAACCTTTCTTAATCAAATGCTCTTTTGCATTATCTGTTAGAACAATAAAGATACCTTTATCTTTAACAAGATCGTTTGCTTCTTTGATAAACTTATCAACAATTAATGAACATGTTGTTTTTTCAAGTTTATCAAACTTAACAACACCATCTAGTCTGTTACGGAACTCTGGTGCAAAGAAATCATTTACTGCGTTATCATCTTCGCCTTCACGTTCTAAGTTACCAAATCCTACACCGTTCTTTTCCATTTCTCTAGCACCTAAGTTACTAGTCATAATAACAATGGCGTTACGTGCATCTGCTTTTTTACCATTTGAACCTGTAACAAATCCATTATCCATAAGTCCTAGCAAAATATTAGAAACATCTTTGTGTGCTTTTTCAATTTCATCTAACAACAGTACACAGTTAGGAGATTCTTGTAGTTTAGTAATTAACTGTCCTGCATCTTCTTCAAAACCTACATAGCCTGGAGGAGCACCGATAAACTTAGCAACTGAGTGCTTCTCTTGGAATTCACTCATATCAAAACGCACCAGTGTTGTACCCATTTCTTGTGCAAGTACTTTTGCTGTTTCTGTTTTACCACAACCAGTAGGGCCAACAAACAAGAAAGAACCAATTGGTTTATTAAGTGATTTTAATCCTGCTTGGGCAATAAAAATTTTATCAAGCAAACTGTCGATGGCTTCGTCTTGTCCGTATACACGTTTCTTCATGTTACTGTCAAGATCACGCATACTTTCGCTATCTTTACTTGCAACTTGTTCTAGTGGCAAGTTTGTCATTTTGCTTATTTCAAAAACAATCTGATCATGATCAATAACGCCGCCTTCTATATCTTGAATTTTATATCTAGCACCAGCACGGTCAATTACATCAATTGCTTTATCAGGTAGTTTCTTATCAGCCATATATTTTACTGAGTACTTGACAGCATTTTCAATTGCTTTTTCTGTAATAGTAACGCCGTGATGTTTTTCGTAGTATTTCTTAATACCTTTAAGGATATCAATTGTTGTTTCCTCATCTGGTTCATTAACCGTGACACGTTGAAATCTACGCATCAACGCACGATCCTTTTCAAAGTGTTTGCGATATTCTTCCCAAGTAGTAGAAGCAACAACTTTAATTGTTCCTTTACTTAGAGCAGGCTTTAGCATGTTAGCCATATCGTTTGCTTGACCTTGCCCACCGCTACCTGCACCATTAATCATGTGTGCTTCGTCGATGAATAAAACTGAATTCTTTTTCTTCTCTAGTGCATGTACAACCATTTTAAGTCGTTCTTCAAAGTCGCCTCTGTATTTGCTACCAGCGACCATAGCACCAATATCTAATGAATAAACTGTACTACCTTTGATAAATTCAGGCACGTTATCGTTTACAATTTCTACAGCAAGTCCTTCAGCGATAGCAGTTTTACCAACACCAGGATCACCAACTAACATTACATTGGCTTTTTGTCTACGTGCTAGAATAAGCACAGTTTCCTCAATTTCTTTTCCACGTCCAATAACAGGATCAATTTTTCCTGCTTTTGCTTTTGCTGTAAGATTTGTACAAAACTGACCAATGATTCTTTCTAGTTGACTTCTGTTGTAGTCTGCACTAGCCGCTTCTCCAATAACTGCTTCTGTTTCGATAAAGTTACTAAACTTCTCTTTATCAATATTGTATTTTTTCATTAAGAAACTACTGTATGATTTCTTTTCATTTAGTATTGAAAGAAAAACATCGCTTGGACTAATAGTAGTTCTACCACTAAACAGTGTTTGTGTAAATGCACGATTAAGCACACGTTCTAGTGCTTGTGTTTTAGTAGGACGACCTTTTCGTTTGGTATTAACGATATCGTCTAGTTTAGTTCCAATAAACGTTGAAAGGTCTTTGCTCATCTCTTCGATGTTAGCACCAAACTCTTCCAACACTGATTTAAATTCTTCATTTAATACTAGAGCATAGGTAAAGTGTTCTACTGTTACGTATTCGTGTTTAGCCTCTTGTGCTAATTTGATTGCTTTTTCAAAAATTGTTTCTAGTTGTGAATCAGGTTCAAGCATTTACAAGTCCTCGTTTCTTAAATTTATCTGCACGTTTTGTGGCCATATCCCATTTTAGTTTACTTGCTCTGTCCTTGTATGTAATACCTAGCAAATGATCAAGTTCATGTAGATAACATCTTGCATCATATTCTTCGATCTTACCAACCTGTTTTTCACCTTTTTCATTATAGAACTCTGCAACAATCCATTTAGGTCTGTTTAATTGTACATAAATGCCTGGAAAACTTAAACAACCTTCCCAGTCTAGTGTTGTTTCTTTACTTGCTTCGAGTACTTTAGGATTGATAAAGATTGCACTTTTTTCAGGTACATGTTTGCTACCCATTACAAACACTTGTGCATCAATGCCTACTTGATTAGCACTTAATCCTACGCCATCGCTGGCATACATAATATCAAGCATATCTTTTTTAACTTCTAAAATATCCATATTAGGATTTTCAAAGTCAAATGGTTTAACTTGTTTGTTTAAAAATTCGTCTGGGTAATAAATTAAATTCATTGTTTTCCTTTAATCTTAGTTATCATATCTAGTTGTTCAGGGGTCAGGTCTTTTGGAATACTTGCTTGTATCTTAACATACAAATTGCCATAACCATTTCCATTTAGTATAGGCATACCTAATCCGCCCATGCTGTACGTTGTATTTGGCTGTGTGCCAGATGGTACATTTAGGCTGTAACTTTGACCGTTTAAATGTTCTAATTTCACTTTAGTACCTAGTATAAGATCAAACACGTCAACTGTCAAGTCTTTTTGTAAATCGTTTCCGACTCTTTTATAACCTTTTTGATCATGAATAGTTACAGTAACATGCAAGTCACCTGGAGGAGCACCTTTAATACTTTGGTCTCCTAATCCTCTTAATCTAATAGTTTGTCCATGATCAATACCTTTTGGTATCTTAACATCAAGTGTTCTTGTTCCACCTGTTGGCATAGGAATTTGAATAGTAACCTCATGTCCATGATATGCTTGATCTAAACTTATTTGCAGATTAGTTCTTACATTATGGTTTCTATTTCTACTTCTTCTTTGAAACCCACCTGGACCAAAAATAATTTCTTCACCGTCAAACCCTCCCATTCCCTGTCCAAACATTTGGCTAAACATATCCTCAAAGTTTCCAGCATTAAATCCCTGCTGTCTAAAACCTTGTTGTTGAGGATCAGTAGTACCAAATTGATCGTACATTGCTTTCTTTTCGGGATTAGTTAGTGTTTGGTAAGCCTCGTTTAATTCTGTAAACACTTTATGGTCACCGCCCTTGTCAGGGTGATGCTTTGCCGCAAGTTTACGGAATGCAGTCTTTATTTCTTTTTCAGAGGCATTACGGGAAACACCTAAACGTTCATAATAATCCATAGTAGTATTATATACTTAGTTTAGGTATTTGTCAATGATTATTTGTCGGATTTTTTACTAGATCCAGTATATAGACCAAACCATGCCGCGCCTGCACCAACTACAATACTAACCAAACCTGATTGTTCCATAGTAGGGTTTGGAAGTGCCATATACCAAACTACAACTTTGTATAGTAAAACAATGTAAGTTGTAATAAAGACACGAGGAAAAATTCTCCAACTGTCGACTGCTCGTGCTAAATGAATTAGTTTAGCATATGGATTAACACCTAAGTCTTTTGCAGAAGCATCAACATCTAATTCTAGATTAATTTTTCTTTTTGTTGTCTCAGAGCCAACATTAACTTCAATTGCTTTACCTGCTTTGATCTTTTCTTGTTCAGTTTTTAAATCACTCATTTTGTACCCTCTCGTTTAATATATGTATTTATTAAAAATCGCAGGTTATTTGGCCCCTGGGTACTATTTTTTCTGTAATAGTCTGACCTTTAGTGTTAAGTTCAGCACCGGGTTTTACAGTACAAGTGTTTTTAGTGGAACAACTACTTAGAATCAGTAGCGTCAGTATTATCGCCGCCCTCATAATACTTTCTATATTGATCTAGTGTAGCACCTTGCTTGATCATGTATGCACGGATTTGTGCAAAGTTTTTAGCAAGTGTTTCATAGTCATCATCGCTTAAACCAAACAGCACAGGATCTTTACCTTGCTCTTTCATTTTAGCAAATACTTCTTCAGCATTTTCAGAAGTAATAATGATGAATTTTAGTTCCTCCATTTTAGGAGTTTCTGGATCTGGGAGATTCAGAGGTGCTCTTTCCACTTCTGTCTTGAAAATGTCTAACTTAGATACCGTACTACAACTAGTAAGGAACGTAGTTAGGATTAGCAATACTAGGACACTCTGAATTGATTTCAGATTTCTTTGTAGCATTTCTCTCTTTCTCCGTTAGTTCTGCACCCATAGCAATTTCTACACATCTCATTGCTTTTTTAGATGCATTGTTTATAATACGTTCTACTGCACGATCTTTTTCAATAGCAAGTTTGCCGATATCTCTAACTTCACCTTTGCCGTTGATTTTATTGAAACGTTGGTCTAGTGCTTTGAACTCTGCGGTAAGCACTCTGTTTCTTTCTTCGAGTGCTTTGTTAGCCTCAAGTATAGCAGTAAAATCTTTTTGCTGTTGCTCAATAACAGCCTGTTGTTCAGATACACTATCTAACAGTTTGGCGTTATTTGCTTCACTAGTAGCAAGATCACTTTTAAGTGTTTTTACATACATGAAACCACCGCCGGCACCTGCCAACATAATTAACACCATTGCAATTTTAATTGAACCGAACATTTTATCTTCCCTGTTTACAAACTTCTATAACAATCGTTTTACCATCACCGTCTACAAATTCTTTATATAGTGGGCCTTCGTGTTTTTCGTGTCCGCAGTTTTTACAGGAGTTGCTCATACCATCTTAAGTGCGGCTTCTGTAGTTTCTTCTACTCTGCGTGTCCAACCTCTACCAAATGTAGAAAAAGTTGATAAAGACTCGTAGTATTTCTGACGGTCTGCTTGATATGTTTTAATTGTTTCTTCTACACCGTGTTCATCAACATAATTGTTTAATGCTTTAAGTGTGTTAGGACCAATTCCGCCATCTGCTACTGTACCAATCTGTCTTTGTAGATATTTTGCGGCTCTTCCTGGACCAGCATTTACAGCAAAATCAAATACACAAAGATCTAATCCTGATGGAAGATCATCGCCTTTAACTTTGCCCCAATAATTTTTTTCGTAAATAGGAGCAACATCTTCAACTAAAAGATCTTTCATATCTTTAGTTCCGCCCCATTCTTCGTAAACTCTTTTTGTTACACCCAAGTTAGTTTCGCCACCTGGATCTTTTGGATGGTTTACATATCCACCTTCATGATGTAAAATCATCTCTAATGATGCTTGATAGTTCTCTTTAGCCATATTATTTCCTTTTCAATACTTTAGTTCTTACGCCGTTCGTAAAGAACAAGTTTTCATCTATTTTGTATATGTTATAGTTACCAAAGTACTTTGTAAGCCACAGAACTTCTGACATTGATTGTTCGTCCAATTTAGTTGCACCTACAAATCTTCCAGTAATTTCTTCAGTTGTGCCTTCGTCGACAATTTCCATTCTGACACTACCACTTGCGTGTCTTTTAAATTCTACAATATTGTCAGCCACATGTCTTTGTTCAGTTGCACCTTTATTGAAGAATCTATCTAATTCTCTTTGTTTGTATCCTTCAATAAAACTGTTATATGTTTCCTTATCTACTGGAACTTCTAATTCTTCTGTGAATGGTTTACTTTCAACTTCTTTATAGTATCTGTATTTCCATTCGTCGATTCCTGTCAACTTTTGTACGTCATCAAGAATTGTTTTAATATTTTTACCTAAGTATCTGTTACGTTCGAGTTCGACAAATACATCGTATTTTCCTCTACGGTTTTCGCCTGAACTTACATCTGCATCTAAAATAAAAGGATATCCTTTTTCAATAAAACTCATTAGGTCTTTAGCAGGTTCTTGATCAGTAACTTCAAATGCAAGTACTGATACATCTTCGTCTTTACCCATTTTTGATTTGTATGAATCAATAGTAAAGATTTCGTTTACAAAGTTTTTTAAATCGTTAGATTTGAGAGAGGTCATTCTGTTGCTCCAAGTCACTATCTGCTGTTGCTTGTACTTCAGGCTGTGTTGCTACCTGATCCATGTCGCCATATAATTGTTCGTCAACGCTTCTTAAATATCCTTTGTACATATCAAACAATAAACTCTTAGGCATTTCAACATTTACAATCCAAATAGGATGTCTGTCAATTTTACCTTTTTTAGTACCTGGACGATAATCGTCTGGTGTTTTGATTTTTCTTGGTTGCATTAAGAAGTCTTTTTTGTATGAAACTTTACAGTTGTAATCTAGCAATCTTTCTCCTGCTTTAGGGTTTGGCATTTTATCTCTAGGCCACATAAAACTGCAACTCACAGTATGCCTATTAACAATAGGACCTTCACATAACTCGCCATCTTGCCAGTTTTCAAACACATACATATCTAATTCATCCATTACACGCTCAAAGTCTTTAAGAATCCTTAGTGTGTTATTAGACTCGTATATGCCCTTGATATTTTCGATTACTTGTACAACGTCATACATAATTTGTTCTCCACATTTATTTATCGTATTCGTGACCAATAAAAAAATTATGTTATACGTTTAAAACCGCATTTATTTGTTAAATACTTTTGCAGTTGGGCACTAAAACCTTAAAGGAGGTCAATATTGTCTAGAGCAAAACGTAAAGAGCGTAGAAGTAATAACGTAATAGATTATAACAACTATGCACACAAAAAACAGGAAGTTTCCATACTTCCACGCAACATTAACCAAGAAACTTACTTAGAAACACTAAAAGATAGGAAAAAAGACATTGTATTTGCAGTAGGTCCTGCAGGTACAGGTAAAACCCTATTAGGTGTCATGATGGCTATCAAGGAGTTCAAAGACAAACAGGTAGATAAGATCGTGATTACACGTCCGGCTGTAAGCGTAGACGAACAGCACGGTTTTTTACCAGGAACACTTGAGCAAAAAATGGAACCATGGACTCGTCCAATTTTTGATGTTTTTGGTGAGTATTTTTGGAAACATGAAGTTAAAGGTATGCTTGAAGAAGATATTATAGAAATATCACCACTTGCTTATATGAGAGGTAGAACATTCAAAAATGCTTTTATTATTGCGGACGAGATGCAAAATGCAACACCAAGCCAAATGAAGATGCTTTTAACCAGAATAGGTAAAGGCTCTCGTATGGTAGTTACAGGAGATCTACAACAAGCGGATCGAATGAATCATAACGGCTTACTTGATTTTTGCAATAAAGTTTCACCAAGACAATTACAACGTTTAGCGGTTTGTAATTTTGATAAAGGAGATGTAGAACGACACGAAGTAGTTAAAGAAGTTTTATCCATCTACGGAGAAGATTAATCTTTTCCGCCAGGATTTTTAGAAAATAGTTTGGTTTTGTCCAACTGCATACTAAACTTTTCGTAATCCGGCATAGGATCTTTTGCTTCAGTAATATTAGGCCAATTACCTGTCGTTGAAAAATACTCGTTGTGTTTATACCACGGGTCGTTTACATCGTCTGTCTGATAAATTGCTTCTTCAGGACATTCTGGAATGCACACTCCGCAGTCAATACATTCTTCAGGATTGATTACTAACATATTTTCACCTTCGTAAAAACAGTCCACCGGACACACATCTACACAGGTTGTGTGTTTACACATTATACATTTGTCATTTACTAAGTGTGCCATATTATACTCCTACCCAATTCCATACACCTCTTACTGCTAATAATAGATACATTAATTCCATTAATGCTCTAGGTATATCTTTATCTTTAACTCCCATCCAAATCCAAATACTACAAGAAACTAGTGCAACTGACCAACCTAACCATTGTACATCAGGGTTACCGCCGCTTAGTGTAAATGCACTGACCATTGCTAGTATAAATCCTAACCAACGCCAGCCATCTATCTTATGGTAGTATCTTATCTTCAGATCATTCCTTTCCTAGCCTTGCTAATTTAATAAGTGTAGCACTCATGTTTATTTCTGGATCAGCAACAAATGAGTGATCTACTAGTCCTTGTTTTAAAATTAATACTGCTTGATCCTGTTTATCTTCTTCTTTAGCAAATACATCAAGATTATCATAACACCAACGGAAAATATCTTCCATTTCTTCTGGTCTTGCTTGACTACAGACAAGTTTACGTGCTTCTTGAATTTTACCTGCTTTAAACAATTCTACCATTTCAACTTTGTAATCACTTTCACCAGTGTCACCTTTTTGTGGCGGAAGTAATTTACCTGTTGTACTATTCATCTGACACATATTAATACACTTACGCATATCAGGATATGTTGCTTTTACAAACGTATCAAGTACATCTAGATCTGGTTCAACACCTTCTTCTAGCAGGATAGTGGCTATACGTGCTGTGAACTCTGTTTGATCAACATTTGTAATATGAAACCCTTGACAACGTGAATGTAGTGCAGGAATAATTCTGTTAGGATAGTTACAGGTTAAAATAAATCTTGCTGTGTTATGGTATTCTTCCATAACCCCACGCAATGCGGCTTGTGCGTTTGGCGACAAGTAATCCGCCTCATCTAGTAGTACAACCTTGAAGTCACCAAATGGAATCATCTGTACAAAGTTAACAATCTTGTCACGTACATCTTCTACAGAGTTTGTACGTGATGCGTTAATCTCTAATACATCATATTCGTTAACTTCTAGTTCATTTAGCAATACTTTTGCTAGTGTTGTCTTACCTATACCTGCGTGTCCACTAAACAGCAAGTGTGGAATGCTTTTGTCTTTTACCCAACCATTTACTTGGTCTTTTTGTGCCTTGTCTCTA
>Ga0255760_10002118_pt1 | contig 18586 bp, 12 predicted proteins | sample 071ome_25_FD_179960 | JGI IMG/M metagenome (GOLD analysis project Ga0255760, IMG submission 179960) | Coastal salt marsh microbial communities from the Groves Creek Marsh, Skidaway Island, Georgia - 071410BT metaG (version 2) | ecosystem: Environmental > Aquatic > Marine > Intertidal zone >... | reverse complement strand
GCAACCGGCGCTGACACAGGCCAGGGCAGCTTCAACGGGATCGGGTTCGCCTCGGGATTGCCCACGATAACGGGCTTCCCGCAACGTGGCCGTATGATCGATATTAACACCTAGTTTCCACATCAGAAGGGGAAGTTTTACGGGCCGGGAACCATGGATTCAGGAAACTCCCACGTGGTGAGCTCTTCCACATCCACCCAAGGGAATGCCTCGGAGTGGATCCATTTTGCAAGCAATGCAATTTCAAAGCCGGTCAGACCAAAATGGGATTTTCGCTGAAGTTCCAATGTATGGGCGGACTTGCTCAGAATCTGGGTAACAGAGTTACCTAGTTTGCTCTCCATACCCTTGGTCCAACCAAACAAGGGAGAGTCTTGAAGCAATTGTCCCTTGTCGAACATGAAACCCAACATGTTGAGAAACCCCCGATATTGATACACTTTTTCGCCGGTGATTTCCCAATGATAATACCTGAGTCGTGGATGGTTCTCGATTTGCGCAAACAAAGAAGGAGGAGGAGGATTCTTGCGATTCACCAACCTGTGTGTCAGACCGGCCAAGTGATAGGGTTTCCCTTCATATTCAACCCCCTGAATAAACGGAAGAATGAAAGCGGGCACCATGGTCAAATGAAACGAATTAGGTTCCGCACCATCATGCAACGAAGCTCGATTGCTTTTCAACAGGCTCTCTTCAAGCCAACGGGCAACATTCCTGCGCATGCCATCCACTGCCAAATTTTCTTCGGTAACCGGCCAGGAAGCAAAGTTCAGGAACACTGGGGCGGCTTCAATCCCTGGTTTCGTACCCTGCTGCCTCGCGCCACGTGACCAGGCGACAGCCTGACTTGGAGTCTCTTTAGGAAAAAGCTCGTTCATTCCTGGGATTTGAGAAACCAATGGAGCCAAATTGCGCTGGGCTGAAAAGCTTACAATCGGTTCAACGATCAAATTGACGGGAATGGACCACTCTTCCACCCCATCATCGAGAGGGGCTGCCAAATGCAACTCACCATGCGTCCGGAGATAATCACCGTCACCGGATACACCAAGAGTCAGCGATTCCAATGCCTGACCGGCATATGCCCCTCCAGTCAGTCCGCTCAAAGTTTGAAAGCCCAGATTCACCGTCCACCAATCTTCTGCGCTGGAAACAGGAGGAAACTCCCCGTCCTCAACCGATTCGTCCCACTCAAGCAATTGGGTCAGAGCATCGGCCCCAACACTCAACAAGGTCCAATCTTCCACCTGAGCATATCGAATCAAAAATCCCGAATCGGACGAACCGGATTGCCACTCGGAGGTCATCCCTTCACTGAGTGGGGGATCGATCTTCCAACCGTAAGAACCGGCAAATTGACGTAGTTTGGTATTCCAGTCGATGCGTCGTTCTTCAGGTAGTTTGATTCCCACATTAAAACTGATCACACCCGAAGAAAGCCCATGGACTTCACCGTAAGATTGGAACTCCAACAAATCCTCCATCAAGGGGGTCAACAACTCCCGTCGCTGATCAGGGGCCTCGGCTTGAAGACCGAAGATCAGTTTATCGGGTGCGCTGGCCAGCTTTGTCAGAATCAAATCTTTAACGGGAGCAGTGGAATCGGACTCCAGAATGGATTTAAAAACCTGTCCTCCATCAAGACTGCGAATCTGGCGGGCACCCTGATAATGCCAATAGCCCAAACGCGTCTCCTGTGACTCGGCAGCCACACAGGAATATATACCGGTCAATGCAAGGGAAGCCAAAAGACACCCACGAACGATTTGTCGGCGAAACAGCATAAACAGATAAATGCCAAACTTGCAGGGATTAAGCAATGCGATTCTGAAATCACTTCAAACTGCCCAAAAAGGCAACCAAATCTCGCAATTCACGCTTGGTCAGCATCAGATAAAGTCCCTCCGGCATCCCTGAGAGCCCTTTTTCACGCGCAGCGATGTTGTCTTTTTTCAAGGTAAGGATGCCATCTTCGGGCGAATTCAGAACAATCTTGTCAGCATCTTCCTCTTTGATCACACCTGCATAAAAGTTATCATCCTTGGTCTCCACCAACACGCTTTCATATCCCTCCGCAATGGCATTGTTGGGGTAAAGTATCGATTCGAGAATGTAATCGATCGACTCCTTGGTGACCAACCCGTTCAAAGCCGGGCCAACGTCCCCTCCATTTCCATCGACTTTGTGGCAACGCAAGCAGGCCACTTCCTCGCGTTCCAAGAAGATTTGACGCCCTGCTTCTGCATCGCCACCTTCAAGCACCACAGCAAACTCTTTGAATGGAGACTGTTTCACCAGATTCTCTTTGTAGGCTTTCGCCTTGGATTGCAACTCGGGTGTGCCCTTGGATTCAATCAGTTCCAATAGATCGAGCTGAAGTCCTTGATCGAGGGCACCCTCAACCAATTGATCTGTCAGGGATCCCATCAAATCCATGGCTTCCTTGGACGTGTCACGTCCCAAGGACGCGATGGCTGCCTGTTTTTCGTTCAAATCGCCACTTTCCAAAGCGTCTTTGAGCGTTTGAAGGCTGTCAGCGGATTGTTCCTGCCACCGCAAAGCTTCACGGCGCAATCGACGGTCGCCGGTTTCCAGTGCAATCTCCACTGCTTGCCGGACCAAGTCTTGTTCTCCCAAATTCCCAAGAGCCGACAAAGCCGAGGTACGGGTGAAATCACTCAGGGTGTCATTGCGGACAGTTCCCAACAACCATGGCGCGGCCGTGTCCAGCCCAACAGCTTCCACGGCTGAAATCAATGCCACAATCATTTCCTGTGAAGGATGTTCCACCAGACGAGGCATGGCGGATTGAACGGCACGTTTCGCATCTTCGATGGACCGGTAACCGGAAACAGGACTCCAGATGCCGGTAATACGGTCTCTCCCGGAAGGACTTCCCCAACTGGACAATGCTTCGAGCGCTTCGGCCCGGACGGATACCTCAAGGGATTCATTGACCGCGATCTGTCCCAATTGGGCCGCATACTCCTCACGTCCCAGTCGGAAATTGGCATTGACCACACGTCTCCAGGTAGGTTCGTTCAGGTTTTGACCTGAAGCCAAATCGGCGAGGTCCCGCATGGCTGCTTCGATCGGCACATCGTTGATCGCGCGAGCGGCTTCGGTCACCAGCAGCTGATCGGCATCTTTGAGGAATTGAGCCACCTCCGGACGCTCCAAGCGTCGCATCGCCAGCAAAGCCCCCATGCGCACCGAACTGGAAGGATGATCGGCGATATCCTGGAGCCAACGGAAATCCTGCAGACCTGCCAGCCCCATCACACCGGCATGCCGTAGATACGGATCACGATCACCATTGGCTTCAAGCATGGTCACCAAAGGAGCCATGGCCTCCTTGCGACCAAATTTACCCAGGGCAATGGCGGCAAAAAAACGAACACGTGGAGCCGGGTCATTGGCACAAAGTGACGCCAATCGACCAAAAGCATTCTGGATGCGGTGGGCACCCGCAACTTTGGCTGCTTGACCACGCACCTCATCTTCCTCGGCATAAAGAGCATCCAAAACCGGACCCGCGGCGGCACTTTCATTTGAAAGAATTTGTCCGAGTCCCCAAAGGGCATGAAGTTTGGCAAAGTGAAACCCTTCCTGCTTCAAGGTGTTTGAGAAATACTCGATGGCGTCACCACCACGTTCAGCCATCTCAAATTGCGCCTCCTGTCGAATGCGCATATCAGGGTGAGCCAGGAGTTCGGACAATTCATTCAAGTCCCGATGGGCCATCCCGTCCGCCATCAAAGCCTTGGTCTGAGTAACAATGTCGGCTTCGGCGGATGATGGTTCAAACAGACGATAAATCCTACCCTTGCCGGTCTTGTTCCATCCTTCCACCCAGTCGGTAATGTAAAGCCCGCCATTCACACCGAAATCCGCGTCGGTCGCCAGGATGTTCCACGCGAATTGTTCATGGTTATCCAATGAAAAGGTGGCTCCATTGGGTTTCATACGAAAAGAATGAATACCACTGTTGGCCGGGGATCCTTTGAAATCCACCATGAAGAAGTGATCCTGGAAAGCATCGGGAAAGCCAGTCCCCGGGTGATAGGTCAACCCCGATGGACCATTCCCAATGTTGGCAATCGGCGGCACCAGGTAAGCAGCCTGCCCCTCCCACTGCGGATGCCACATTTTTTCGGCATTCCATGGGCCTCTCGGAACGGGATTATTCAGAAACTGATACCCAATCCGCCAACCACTGTCTCCACCTTCTACCAGATAAACCCAACGGGCCTGGTCGCCACCGTCTGAATTGTTGTCGCCAGTAAAAAGATTGCCATAGGCGTCAAAGGTCAATTCCTGAGGATTACGCAAACCGAATGCAAAGACTTCCAGCTCACTGCCATCCGCATTACACCTGAACACGCACCCCGTATCGGCAAAACCAACCACCCGGCCGTCCTTGGTTTTGATGTGAGAACCACGATCACCAATGGAAAAATACAACTTGCCATCCGGACCAAACCTCAATCCATGCAAATCATGCCCCAGAAATCCGACGCGCACACCAAAACCGTAGTGCAGGGATTCACGTTTCTCGGCGATCCCGTCACCGTCCTGATCTTCCAGCAACCAGAGATCGGGAATGTTGGTGAAATACACTTTTCCGTTGCGAGCCAATACCCCGGAAGCAAGGCCATCAGCAATCTGATCAAAACCATCCGCAAAGATGGTAGAATGATCGGCCACACCATCGCCGTCACGATCTTCGATCAAACGAATCTGATCCGTTTCGACCGCAAGGGTTTGCTCCGCCTTGTCTCCCATGTAGTAACGCAACATGGCGATACGATCATCCACGGTGCGGGAGGCGAGGTCGGCGTCCAGGAGTTCGTCGGACAGGTTGGCGGATCGCTCTTCGGACAAGCTATCCAGAAAAGCCTGATTGGGCCACCCCCGGCGTCCCCGGATGTCCAACACACCGGCTCCATGGCGGAACGTTTCCACGACATAGAACCGCCCACGTTCATCGATGTGAAAGGCAACCGGATTGGCGAGATGTGGTTCAGCAGCAGTCAGTTCGATCTCGAATCCATCCGGAATTGAGAATCCACGCATGGCCATGCGGCCTTCATCGGATGCGCTTTTAACCCGTTCCGGATCGGACACAGGCGAACCCAATTCCGCTCCAAATACCGAACCCACCAGAGCGGCCGATAGGCCGATCCCGCTTAACTTATGAAATAGATGACCGTGCGCCATAGGGTGCGCACTATAAGGGCTGCCATTGAACGAATCAAAGGTAATTACTCAAGTATTGGCCGAACTCAAGTGCTCTTTTTTAACCAAAGACTCAAATGGCCATGACAAGCATTTGAGGTTGGACATGGCAACGCCCAAATGAGTGGAGGAAAGAGCATTCAAAGACTGTTTTTGGGCTTCCGTGATACTTTGAAGCGCTATTAAAAACAAGTTCTGCTGCAATTGCTGGTAAGGATGTTGATGCACCACAACTTCCTTACCCTCAGCGCTCTTGTAAGTAACCGAGGGGGATGGCTTGTAAGGGGTGGCACGATAATGTTCCGACAGGGTTTTTTAAACTTCCGCCGCGTCCACCTCAACACCAAGCATTTTCGAAGCCGCATCAAAAAGCTGTTTGCGCCCACAAATCAAAAGCCTCTCTCGAAGCTTTGGCAATTTTCCCGCCGGATTTTTCCAATAAATCAGGAGAACGCCTGTTTTGCTCGGCAACCTGTAAATGCAGACCTCTAGGTAAAACATTACTCAGATCCGCATCCTCTAGATTGGTCAGTTTCAAATTGGCTCCCAGTAAATTGGAGTCTCGTAAATTGGCACCATGAAGATCTGCTCCCTGCAGATTCGCCAATCTCAGATTGCAACCATGCATGTCAGCCCATTGCGCATCGGCCTGAGCCAGGTTGGCCCACTGGAGATTCGCGTTTGCCAATGAAATATTACGCATTTCAGCGCGCATCATATTGACACCCTGCAAGGATGCATTGGAAAAATTGGCACCCTGTAAATTGGCTCCTTTCAGATTGGCCCCCTGCAGGTTGGACAAACGGAAATTGCCATTCTGAAGATTAGCGCCGCGAAGGTCCAATCCCTGCAAATCAACACCCCCCAAATCAATATCCACCAAGGCATTCTGGGGCCGCCATGTGTTCCACTCCGTCGCACCGAAGCGCACCACTTCTAATTGTTTTTCACTTGCCATATCAACTCAACCAACAGCGGCAAATGGTTCGATGTCCCCCATCCAACCATGCTTGGTTTCGCCTGTTATTGGTATCGGATCTCCTGAGAGTATGGTGAAATGAGAAAAGAAAAAGAAACAATAAAGTGCACAAATTCGCGCAAATGTTGAACAATTATTGCAAAATAATAACAAAAACCCGACGTGTGCTTCATCAAACATTTGTTACGAACGCTTCAGAACAAATTCCATCGGAGGACGCTCATTGCGCCCTTTACCTTCTGGACTGATCCCGGCCAAACGCAAAGCCGTGGCGTATACATCCCCATGATTTGGAATAAATGACTCAGGGTGTCGTTTTTGCCCTTCTCGGAGTTGACCGGTCACCGGATCATAGTGGGGGTCCAGACTTCCATCAGGCATCATCGGCACCGCATGCAGAGTCTTTTCTCCCACGGTTCCGAATTGACTGTTCCCTTTGACATCAGCCCCCAGGAAAGCACACGAAGTCACCTTCCAATGCGCCGAAATATCCTGTCCGTCAATTTTCTGATTCTTTTCCTCTGCAGGAATGTCCATCTCAAGTATCCCATCAACATCCCCGTGAATGGATCGACCGAACTCCGAATTGATCACCATGTTGGTGCAGTCAAACAAGGAACGACCTGTCTGTTTGTATTCGGTGGTTTTCAACCGATGGACCAACACATGCAACGGATCCCACAAATCCTGCGACATCATATCCGTTTGATCTTTGTTTCCAACAGGAGTGTCTCCATTTTTCTTCCAAAGATTCTTACGGGAATTGTGCGAATCAAATCGCCTGACATCCCTGGATTCAATGAAGAACCCACAAGAAAGCCCGGCCCTCATCATTTCGTAACTCATCATCGCCTGAACATTGGCGGCGGGTGAAAATTTGCTGCGCGCCTTGTTGCCGTTCACACTGCGATAGGTGATCAGTTCATCTTCGTGACGAACACCAAACTCCTCTTTCAATGTGCGATCGGCAAACAGTCTGGACAGCACACTTTCATCCAGACTTTGCCCGCGTTCAGACATCTTCAGATAGATCTCCCGGGCGGAGTGGTAGCTCTTGACCGCAGCGATGTTGTCGTCTTTGAGAAAACCGCTGTGAGCATCTTCCAGAAACGATTGAATCTCGTGCGAAACGGCATCTCCCGCATCCTGTCGCATGCGAAGCAACAACTGCTTGAGCTTGGCGGGTGTCCCGGCATAAATGGTGTGAGCGTGGGCCGGCCCCAGCGCATGGTAATATCCCCGACGTCCGGTGTACTGCACCTCGTTCAGTTCCCCATCCGACAACCACCAGTGCCAGGACAGACTGGGAAGAACGTATGACTGACCATAAACCTCGGCAAATGCCTGCATCACCGACCGCTCGTCCTCCTCACGTTCATCGGTCTGCCGAAACCGGTAGTCCCCCATGTGCACCTTCAAGCGATCGCGCGAGTGTCCTGTCCCGGTGTGCATGGAACTGACCACTGCCATGTCCTTGAACAAATCGGTCCCTTTCTCGGCAAGATAACCATAGCGGATATTGCCGTGCTTCTTGATGCCGTAGTTTTCCTCCCCCCAGCGCAACACTCGATACCGTTCATCACTCACCCGATCCAAGCGATGCACCACATTGTTATCGGTCATCACCGGATTGAACATGTCATAGCCGCACCAACCGCCTTCCAGAAACCAGTAGACCAGAAAACGAGGATCATCATGAGCCCGCGAGGCATCCGCCGCCAAAGCATCCGCCTTGCTTTCACTGGGCAATCCGTAGGCTTTGAAATAGGACAGGAAGTCCGCACAAGTCAAACCAGCCGCTGTGGCTCCAAGCCGTTTGAGAAATCGGCGTCTCGTTGTTGAAAAAGGATTCGGAGCTCCAGAAGAACTTACCTCGATGTTTGGATCAACTTGACAGGGTTTTCTCATAACAGGTCTTTTTTTCTGGGAATAGATCGCTTGTGCTTGATGGAAATGAGTTAGGGCGTCCCAGCGAAAGTGTCCTCAGTTTTTGCCGCCTCCGCCGCCAGTTCACCGGAATTGGTTTGCATGTATTCCGGTGAGGTCAGGATCGACCGAATCAGGGACCGGATCTGAAATCCGTTTTCATGCACATTATCCCACAATCGTTTGTAAAGAACACGCTCATCCGTCAGGTGACGCATGGAACGCCCGAAGTAAAAATGGAAGTGCGTATTGATCATGGTGCGAATGAATCGCTCCTTCTTCACCGCCTGCGTGGCAAACGCCTCCATGCCCTCGCCCTTGAATGGATAGTCCTCAACCCACCCCCGATCATCCGCCCGGATCGCCACCCCTTTCTCATCACGGGTCCGAAAGTCACCGTCATCCGTCCAATGACTTCGCTGAAAAGCAAGCGGCGTCAGGATCTTGTGACAACTATAACACATCGAACCCGGATCGGTGGTTCCATGCGCAGTAATACCTTCACGCGCGGCATTGATCTCAGGCGGCAATTCGTAAACATAACCCAGAAACAACATGCTCACCTGGGCGGCATAATTATAGTGAGGCAAACCAGGTTTTCCATCGATGAACCCCTTCGTCGTCAACACACCGGTACTACCATGATAGGCTGGCCGGTCCTGTTTGATGAAACCCGGCCCCACCGTGTAGTCGGCGGTCAGGATTTCACTGAAGGGCAGGTCATTGAAAGCCACATAACACCAGAGCCTGGCAGGTTCGTCCTGCAAAACGGTTCCCTGACTTTCGAGGTAAAGGCGGATGCGGCGATAATAATCATCGCGAAACGCCTGACTCGACAAATAACGATCCACCATGGCCTCAATCGAGCCGCCTTCGCCCACCTGTTCAAACTCCTCTTGAGTCGGAGGTCGTCCCAATAAATCCAGCGCTACCTTGACAAGTTGCAATGCTTTCCTTTCATCCTGCTCCTTGACATGAGCCAGAGAAGGCGGCCGTGTGAACAAAAAATCCGGATGACGAATCAAGCCTCGAGTCAGAGCGGTCCAGGCGGCCTCTTCCAACGATAGCGCGTTGACCTGTACTTTCAGCATCGGCCCCACCGAAAGAAAGGTCACCGGAACTCCCTTGGTCTGTTCCCAATGAAACTGAAGGGCGCTGTGCTGAACGGTATAACTGGACGAGGCATCCACCACAAACTCCGAACCCGATTTGGCGCGGGTGGGGTGATACACGCGAACCATAGGCGATGATTGCGCGGCATGCACCACCACCGGCACATGCGTTTCATGATCACGTTTGCCGGGATAGTGAATGCGGATTTGATAAAAAGCACCCTCATGCCAAAGTTCCGTTTTGGCATTGGGACGGAACCGCAGAAAACGTTCACCCTTGTTCTTGTTCTCATCCTCGATCTGGGTTCCCTTCTGATTGTAAGCCCTGAAACTCCTCGATTTGAAATCCACCCAATCCTCGTTCCCCTCCGCTTCACGGGAATCGATCTCGAGCACATCCCCTCCCTGCGCCGGCACAAGCCCCAGAGCGCCGATGGTGACACGCTGATCGGTGCCGTGATTGTTCACCTCGATAAAATCCTGTTCCCCGAACTGAAACGTCACAGGCAGTTCGGCAAACGGACGAGCATCCTCACTGCTGTCATAAGTAAACAAAGCCTTCCCCCTTTCCGGAATCGCCGCGACGTCCGGCATGGCAAGTCGCGTTTCATTGGGGGCATACACCTCGATGCTGACCGCCTGGGATAAATGATTTCCACCACGCCAAATCAGGGATACCTCATATTCCCCGTCATGAGGGACATGCAGGGGCAACTCGATGTACCCGGATCCCTGGGCAACCGGTTCGTGCTCGAAACTTTCGAATCCATTTCGGGTATTCAATTTCCAGGCACCGTCTCGCACCACGGAAGCATGGGTCACACCCATCACACTTTCGTAATCCTCCGCCAATGATTTCAGCCGAATCGCTGCGAGCGAAACCGCCTCACCATTCTGCAAGCGATGCACCATCAAACGCTGCCCTGGAAGATCAGAAGATAAACGAATGCGTTGATCGAGTTTCTGCTCCCGCAAGTATTTTTCACCTTCCGCCAAAGCCTGCCCCTTCGACTGATCGATCCACTGCTGATAAAGTCCCAGAGATTCGGAAAAAACAGGAACGGAAACCCACTGTTCCTTGGACAATCCGGTAGAAGGGTCATGCACGGTCAGCTTGAACCCCAACTCCCCCTCCTGTTCCAACAACGAAGCGCCTGATCGATACACATTCTGCAACAATTCAAAAGCACGATCGATCTCCTGCTCCGAAGGCGCGCGAAACAAAATTCCTTCATATAGATTCACCAGCGCCTCACGATATGCCGGAGATGCTTCCGATAACTCCCTTGGATCCGGAAGCGAAATGGGGTGCCACCGGAAAGGACCCGTCCGGGTCCGGTAGGCCTTCGCCGCCACATCACGCCCCAACATATCCAGACCGACCAAAAACGAAGAAGAAGCCTCACTGGATTCATTGAAGCGCGTGACGAAATCAGCTCCGTTGAAAAAAGCAACATGCTCTTGAAACATGTCCTTCCCTTCCCTCACCCAGTCAGCTTCAAAAATGGCCTTTACCTTTCCCTGCAACTGAGAGTAGGTCAGAAACTGATTATCATATCCCCCCGGTTTCGTTCCCTGATACGGATTCAAGAGGGCTGCAGGAAACGAAGTATCATCGACCTGATCCGTCACCATCAAATCGGCGGTCGTTTTCAGGAAGGACCGCAACCGTTCCACCTCCTCAGCGGACCAGGGTTCCAGGGACGCACCCTTGGGCATCCGGCGTTTGGGATTGGAATGAACAATGCGTGCCAGGAAAGTATCAGGTCCTTCCAAAGCAAGATACCCCTGATCCAAAAGAATCTGAAAATCGTCCTGCGCATTGCCAACAAACACCAGACTGGAAGTATCCTCATCCTCATGACACCCCACACAACTATCCTCCCCAAACCGGGTCATCAAAGGATAAATATCCGATTCAAACCGCTCCAGAACACGCTGACGTTGCAAGTCCTCAGCCACAGTCCCCAACACAAAAAGACCGCAACCGAAAAGAAACAGAAAAATCCATCGGCCAAATAATCTAGAACATGCCTTTCGCAACCACATCACAGGAATAGATCACGAACTATCAAAAACAGCCCAAAAGCTCAAGCCAGGAATGCATATTTGGCTGGCGCCGGGCACGGCTCAGTTCCTTCTAAGAATATAAGTGTGAGCCGAGAGCCATATGGAGTGCGTGTTCCGATGCGTCGGAACCGCTCTGGATACTTGTCAATCCACCCGTTGATGAAAAAAGATTCTACGCTTGAGCATGCGTCATATTGAGATCGATTCTTTGACTTGATAAAAGAGGGAATGCGAACAATATGGGTGCCCACATGAAGACAACCATCGATATTGCTGATGGATTGCTTGCTCAAATTAAAGAACAGGCTTCCCGAGAATCTGCAACGCTCAAACAATTGACTGAGGAGGGGTTGCAATTATTGCTCAGAGAGCGCCTGCAGCGCAAAGAAAGAAAAATTCAACCTGTCATAGTAGGGGGTGATGGGTTGCAGCCGGAATATAAAGGGGCAAGTTGGAATCAAATACGTGCTGCGGCCTATGAAGGGGCCGGCGCATGATTGCGATTTTGGCCTTTTCCCATCCCTGACAACCAGAAATCCATTATTGGATTAATCATTACGATCCTGTTTTTTCATTCGTAAGGTAGTTCACATTTACTCAGACGAATGTTTTGCCCTCTGTTTCATTTAATATTCACAGGGACCCTCAACATGAATGCCTTTGGACTCAATATCGATTTTTGTCTTTTGCGCAAGATCGAAGGAATCAAATTCCACAGTCCAACATGTGTGTCCCGACCTGGGTGGAGCAACTCCACCTTCTTCGTAAGTAACGCTTCCAACACGTAATGTGATACAATCTTCCACGAATTTCACAAGGGACATCTGATGCCCACCCATAAAAACTTCAATCATTTTGGACATCACGGTTTGGGGAGGTTTCTGATCTTGGGATGAACTGAGGTGCGCCCAATTGGTAGTCAATGGGGGCTGATAAGAGGAATGAGGCGTCGGTCTATTTTTCGGTAAATTCGAAAGTCACTGTCGAGAGTCCAAACCTTGGCGTTTTCATATTGTTCCGCCATGGCTACGAGGCATGAATCGGCGAAGGAAGTTGGCAGTTTGGCGTATTTTTTCATGATGGATAGTAGGCGCCCTTCATTTTCAGAGAAGCTAAACGAAGAGCGAATCAAACCTCTCCGGATCATTTCCATCAGTTCTTCCGAGCCCCTGTCTGCATGACGCTTCAACAAAAAGAAAGCTTCTGACAGGACCGCGTCGCAGGTTAATAACGGATTTTCGAAAGTTTCCATTCGGCTCAAGCACCATGCGTGTGCATGATCCCGTGGGCTTAACAATGCAACCAGCGGACCTGAATCGACGATGATGCTATTTGCCATAGTCTTTCAAGTAAGCGGGATTCGTTGAGAGATCTTCGGGGGCATTCACCTTGCCAATTAAATCGCGCATTCGATCAGCAAGCGAACTTTTGGCTTTTTCTTCAGTGACCGATTTTAATCCTTGTCGAAGGACTTCGGATTGAGAAACGCCCAAACGACTTGCCTCCGCTTTTAACCGTTGGAACTCTCCAGCATCTAACTTGACCGATACGACTGGCATGCATCGAAGGTATTACTGATCTGCCAGAATATCAATACCTCTTTTTGAGGCTTCTTCCAGTTGGGACCACTCACTTACTCGATCTCCAATCGTTTGTTCATCTCTTTTCGTTCTTTTGTGTTGAACACATCGATGACATTAATTGATTCGAGATATTCGGGCCATTCGAGAAATGGTTTTGGTGGGAGATCCTCGGCTTTTTTAATCTCCATTTGCCAGCAGGTCGCTTATCGAACCTCTTTGGGGTGTAAGACGGAACTTACCCCTCCGATGATGGGGTTCAATTCTTTGATCTGCGCCCATCACGGTTTGGGGAGGTTTTGGCGGAGTTCGAATTCGACTTCGCGGACGGGTTTGCCGGTGTTGGCTGAGATGGAGGCAGCCAGCCCCGAGACGTAGGCGGCGGAACTGGATGTGCCATTCACCATGTAGGTGGTTCCGTTGTATTCGACAAAAGAACGCCCGGGTACCATGACGTCCACAAAATCCCCAGTGTTCGCATAGGCAGCCGGTTCTCCGTTTCGGCCTGCTGCGGTCACGGCCAATACATCGGGATAAGCGGCTGGAAATGTGTAGTCCTTTCCGGGACTGTTGCCGGCCGCTCCAACAAACAGTACGCCTTGTTGGGAGGCTTCAGTGATCATTTGCTCCATGAATGGCGCTGCATCGGCACCTCCCAAACTCAGGTTCACGATGCTGGCACCCGCCTTCACGGCTTCATAAATACCCGCAGCGACCTGAAACGTGGATGTGGTGTCACTGCCCCCATACACATCAATCGGTAGAATGCGAACGGAGCTTTCGGATTGACCCTCATTGCCGAGTTCCACCCCTTTCAGGACGGTCTGCGCCATGCTGGTCCCATGCGATGGCACATCGCTTGGAGCGGCGGTTCCATCCCCGATGGTGATGCCCGGCAGTAAAAATTCTGACAGTGAATCATCGCTGGATTGCACCGGCATATCAATCAAACCGACAATGATTTCATTCCCATCGGTTTTGCCCGGTTTGAGTGAGAATCCTGCTCCGCCTCCCTGGATGAACGGTTGATTTTCACCCGGACGGCCCCATTCATAATTGTCGCTGATCTGTAGCGCATCCGAATCCTTGAGTCGCTCCCGTGCAGCATCGGCGCTTGCCTCGTCTTTGAAACGAAGTCGATACGCATTCAAGCCCTCAACCTCCCCGGCAATCTCGGCGTCCAATGCCTCGGCAATTTCCTCGATGGTCATTGGACTCCCCGGCTTGATCTGAACGATGATTTCGTTGTCGATGCGTTTGGAGTAAAATATGACAACCTGCTCGGACAATTCAATTTCCTGTGTCGCGCTGGACGCGCTGGTGGCGTAGACCAGTAGTTTGGATGCTTTTTCGCCACTTCCCCGAATCAGGGCATAGTTCAATTCACCCATAACGCGGCGCAGGGATTCCCCTACCGCCAGATCGGTAAAGCGCGTGGACACCCGGCGGGATTCCAATCCTGGCTCAACAAAAACGTTCCAGCCCATCCGTTCCCCCATCAACTTGAGCGCATCCCCCAAGGGAACGCCTCTGAGATCGGCTGTCAGGGTTTCTTTTTCGCGACCAAACGAAACTTCCGCACCATGCAGGGCCAGACCTTGTAAAACCAACAGCCCCCCCATGACGCCAGTTAAAGCTAATTGGCGCATCCAGGTGCGTTTCGGTTTTCTTATCATGTCCCTCATGACAACACCGGTAATCTGACGGAGTTGCAAGTGAATTGCAACTTACAGAATGCGGTGAAATTCCGAGGGTGATATTTTGCCTTTGACGAGGAGTTCGGTGGCGTGGTCATGCATGGTCAGCATGCCCGATTTCACAGCAGCCTTGGTGATCTCCTCATGCGTAGGACTATGCGCTAGGGCATTTTTGAAACTGTCATCCGGTATCAGGATCTCGAACACGCCCGTCCTTCCATGAAAGCCGGTCTGCAAACAAGTCGGGCATCCGGTTCCTTGTTTGATTTTCAGGGCTTTATTGGCCGGCCATTTGACGGCTTTTTTCAATGCAGCATCCGCATCGAATTCTCGCGTGCAATGAGGACAGTTCAAGCGCACGATTTTTTGAAAGACGATCCCGGCCAACGCATGCCCCATGAGCGTTGGACGAATCCCTAGAAACTGAAGCGAGGTGCATGCATTCGGTGCGGAGTTGGCGTGGATTGTTGAGAACACTTTTTGCCCGGTCAAAGCCGCCGAAACGGCCACATTGGCGGTTTCTTCATCACGTATTTCCCCCACCATGATGATGTCCGGATCCTGCCTTAGAACGGCCTTCAACCCGACTGCGAACGTCATGTCCACCTTGTGATTCACCTGAGCCTGCGTGGTCCCGACCAGTTTGTATTCCACCGGATCTTCGATGGTCATGATGTTTTGGGTAAAGGGATTCAAACAGTTCATGCAGGAATACACGGTGGTGGTCTTGCCGGACCCCACAGGCCCCGCCACCAAAATTAATCCGGAAGGCATCTGCATGAGCGCGTCCATGTATTTACGGTGGGATAGCTCCATGCCCAACTGCTCGAAACGGCTGAAGGCAAAATGCATTTTGACCACCCGCAAAACCATCTTCTCGCCGTCCGGTGTCGGCAACACCGAAACACGAAAATTCATGTCCTTGTCGTCCATCACAATGACCAAATGCCCATCATGCGGGATCATAGGATTGACCGTGTCGAGTTCGGCCAGATTTTTGACCTGATTCACCACTTTGCGCGCAATTTCTCGAGGCAAAGTCAGGACATCATGCAGGATACCGTCCACACGATATCGAATCCGGTAAAAACCCTTTTGAGGTTCGAAATGAATATCTGATCCGTCACGTCGCAAGACGCCCTTGAGAATGATGTCCAGCAGTTGAGGGGCGGGTTTATCGACGATTTCGTTCTGCAATTCGTACTGCCTCCCTTCTTCCTCTGCGGTGTCTGCATCCATTTGAGGTACGTAGGTTTTCAGCAAACGGTCCAAGGTGGATTTCGGGGCGATGACCGGCTGGATTTCAAAATCAAACAGCAATCCCATCCCTTCCATTTCCACAATGTTGTCGCCGTCTGCAAATGCCACATACAACACGTTGTCCTCAAAACGGTATGGAATTGCGTGATAACGAAACGGGAAGTGGTAGGGCACTTGGTCCAGAGCCACCTCGGGAATCACCGAAGTATTCTCAAGACTTTCATAAGGCAGGTTGAGCTGGTCCGCCAATGCTTGCGCGATGGCCTCATCGGACGCGATGTCTTCCTGACGCAGATAGTCCAGAAAGTGCATTTTTTTCTCCTGCGCCATCTTCCAGGCGGCCTTCAGATCACGCTTTTTAACAATACGCTTGCGAACCAGGTGCTGGGTAAAATCATTTTCAGGCAGGGTTCCGATCGGAAAATCCAGACGCAGCAGTTTGGCCAACTGCTGTGGGGTGATCATGCGCAAATGCAGGAGGGTACGCCAAAGGGGTTGGTCCGTTTTTTGCCGAAATGCCTGCGCCTCCTGAAGTTGTTCCGGCGAAATGATGCCTCGATCCACCAGATAATCCCCAAAAGTATCCCCAACATGGGCTTTCCGAGCCCGGTATTCCTGGATTTCCTTCTCGGTCATGTGATTCTGACGCAGATCCACATCGTCCAATCCCGTGTGCTGGGATGCAAAAGGAGAAGGAATTTCGTAGGTGAGAAACTTTTTGATGGTGTCCCAGGAGAAATCCTGATTCAGAATATCCAGCATACTTTCACCCGCAGGAACTTCTTGAGTGGAAGCTGCTTTCGATTTGGAAACTTTCTTTTTTGCCATGACTTAAAATGGTTTTGGAGTTTTGTGTTCTAGGAACGGGCAGCCCCCAGTTACGGATACCCTACACCATGCTTCTGAGATCAAACTAACACGCCCCAAGGCCCGATGCATCCGCCATTTACCCGCATCCATTGTCAATCACTCAACGTTTTTGGCGGGAACAGGCTGATGATGCGGTGATTTATCGACTTGCTCAATGTCTTTTTCTGCTCAAGACTGCCCAAACATGATGAGGAGATGCTTCCATTTATTGACCATCATCGCCTTCGCGTGGAGCGCGGTGACCCAGGCACAACAAACCAGCGGGAACGCCGACCAGGCAGATCAGGGCTTTACCCCCTTGTTTGATGGCAAATCTCTGGATGGCTGGATCAATGTCAATTGCGCCCCCAACACCTGGACGGTAAAAGACGGCATGATCCACTGCACCGGTGTGCCGACAGGTGCTCTCCGCACGGAAAAACAATACGAAAACTTTGTGCTGGAACTGGAATGGCGCCACCTCGTTCCCGGAGGCAACGCAGGCCTTTTTGTCTGGGCGGAACCCATTTCAGCGCCGGGAGTTCCATTTCTCAGAGCCATTGAAGTCCAGATCCTGGATACCGCCTATGGAAAATCCGACTGGTTCACGACGCACGGGGACATTTTCCCCATCCACGGTTCCACCATGAAACCGGATGCACCCAGCCGGGGATCACGCAGTTTTCCCAATGAAATGCGTTCCAACAGTTCTCCGGAATGGAATCACTACCGAGTCACCTGCAACAACGGCGTGATCAAGCTGGCGGTCAACGGCAAGGAAGTGTCCGGCGGTCAGGACTGCGTGTATCGCAAAGGCTACATCGCGCTGGAATCGGAAGGGGGCAAAGTGGATTACCGGAACATCCGCATCAAAGAACTTCCATCCACCCAAGCCACCCCTGAAGAAACAGCCCCTCTGGATGATGGATTCAAGTCAATCTACACGGGCGTGGATTTATCAGGATGGGTACTCCCTGAAGGGAGCAAGGATCATTGGCGTGCATCCGATTGGAAATTGACCTATGACGGCAATAGCAAGGCCGAAACCAAACATCTTTGGACCCAGGAAAGCTATAAAGACTTCGTCCTGATCTGCGACTGGCGTTGGCCGGGCGAACCAGCGAAGCGTGAATTCCCCATCGTGCTGCCCAACGGTGACTACGCCATAGATGCACAGGGTAACCGTAAAACAGAAGTCGTCCAATCAGCGGGTGACAGCGGGATCTTCCTTCGGGGCAACACCAAGAGCCAGGTCAACATTTGGAACTGGAGCATCGGATCGGGCGAGGTCTATGGATACCGCAATAATCCCAAGACCGACCCGGCTGTTCGCGCCGCACTCACTCCGAGAGTCAAGGCGGACAACGCGATTGGCAAATGGAACCGTTTTATCATCACCCTGAAAGGTGACAGACTGACGGTGGAACTGAACGGCATCACCGTGATCGAAAACGCTCATCTCCCGGATGTGCCCAAAAGCGGCCCCATTGGGCTGCAACATCACGGGGATCCCATTGAGTTTGCCAGTCTTTACATCAAGGAACTCTGAACATTGGTTCCCATCACTTTACCTATGCAGTTTATCCGCACCACCACAATCGTGGGATCTTCGAGATGACGCAGATTAACGCAGATATGCGAGCCACTCTGTTAAACAAAGCCCAGCGCCTGGTGATCAAACTAGGAACCGGCATCCTGACCGATGACCGGAACCAGCCCGACGTGTCCCAGATGCAACAGCTGGCCAATCAAATCGCCGAATTGAAAAAGCTGGGCCGGGATGTTGTGCTGGTTTCATCCGGAGCGGTTGGAGCGGGCATGGGGAGCCTTCGCCTGGAGAAGCGTCCACGCGATCTGGCCGATCTGCAGGCATGT
>Ga0255760_10002113_pt1 | contig 18603 bp, 42 predicted proteins | sample 071ome_25_FD_179960 | JGI IMG/M metagenome (GOLD analysis project Ga0255760, IMG submission 179960) | Coastal salt marsh microbial communities from the Groves Creek Marsh, Skidaway Island, Georgia - 071410BT metaG (version 2) | ecosystem: Environmental > Aquatic > Marine > Intertidal zone >... | reverse complement strand
CAATACTAGGCTTTTTCATAGCTTGGTTTACATTAACAGGTACAGCACAAGACATAGTAGGTATTGCAATAGTAATATCTCTAGTTATTTGGCTTGTAACAATAAGGTTGAGAGATTAGGGGGTAAAATGAAAGATTTATTAATGAAAGACAAAGTAATACTTACTTGCACTATTGGATTATTTGTTTTACTAGGTGTCATAGTTCTAGGAGATTTCTACATATCACTTAAAGAAAATAAAGGACCAGATGCAAGTGTTATTGAATTACTACAAATGTCTATTACAGGAATAGTAGGTATTGTCGCAGGTTATATATCTGGAGATAAAAACAAAAAAAATTGCAACTGTAATGGCTAAAAAACCTTTAAGCGCTTGGGCTAAAATAAAACAAATATTTTGGCGTATGATTGCTACATTTACTGCAAATGGTTTGGCAACTATAGGTGCTGGAACTCTTGTAGGTATCGAAATACTAGATGCTGTAATATTAGCTGGTACACTCGGGGTTGTTAAGGTTTCTGAAGATTTAGCAAGAGCATATTTAGATGACGGTAAACTCACAATAGATGAAATCAATGAAGCCTTTAGTAAATTAGACAGGAGAAAACAATGAACAAAGATAAATGTTGCGAGAGCTGTTCTTGCGGAGCGGGTGAAGAATGATTTGTGGATTTTGTAGTGGTGTATGTGAAAGCTGTCCTTTCGTTGGTAAAAACTAATGTGTATGTCAACAGTCAATAATAAAGGCACACACATAACACTGTGTAATTGTAAATATGGAAATGAATTCTGTGAGGTGCTAAATGGCTGATAATAATAATGGCAATGGATTTACACAGAAGGAAATGTTAGTAATGATTTTAGATGGACAGGAAAAAATAAATGAAAGAATTGATGAACTACACGAAAAGGTTAATAGCAAAATGTCTAGAGGTGAAGTATCTGGATGGATTGTTGCCGTTAGTGCTTTGGTGGTACTTGTTAATACAGTAGCAATGTAATGGAAGTAGATAAAATTTCAAACAAACAAGATGAATCAATGACTAAATGCGCAAAGGAAGAATGCTCTTACTACTTTTATTATATGGGTAGTAGTGAATATTGCGAAGTATGTCGTGGTTTGAATTAACTTTAGCGATACTCCTAGGAATAATACTAGGTTACATGGCTAAACTTATTTCAGAATGAACCCAGACTGTCCAGTTTGCAATTCCATATTAATGGAAATCAAAGCAGGACTTTATTGTTATAATGAGAAATGTCCACAGTATAAACAAAAAGTTGTGGCTTGTTGTGAAGGAGGTTTTTGTTGAACGAAGGTGCAGCAGACAAAAAAATTAAGAAACATTTGCAGTATGCAGCAGTCATGATTATGGCTTGGATACCAGCAGATAAAAGAAACCAATATTTAAATTATTTTTATTCATTATTCACAGATGAAAGTTAACAAATATTTAACTTTAAATAAATCTATTATGTAAGAGCTTGTGATAATATTCACAAGTTATGTTAGATATACAAGATTACTTAACCCACATGGCTGTTGGGTTAACAGATAATAAAACAATTGAAGAAGCTAAATGGGGAAAAATAAAAAAGAAAGCTAAAGTTGTTCGTAATAATTATTTTGTTGATTACAAAATAACTGAGGAAGACTTACCTTAATACCACTTCCCAAAATCTTTTGTACATAGACTTATCAATACTCTTTCCATACCTTTGTTGTAAATAGGCATATATACCATACAACTCTGACTTTGTTTCTCCTGTAATACTTTCTTCTTCTACAATACAATCATTACAAATAACTAATCTGTTATCAAAGCCTATATCACCATGCGCGTGTAAATACATTTTTTTAAATTGTTTTTCTGATTTATTATTATCACACCTCATACATGTTCTAGTAACTGGTGTGTAACCATTGTTTGTCTTCAACCAACGAAATCCATCTTTTGTTTTAGTCCAACTGTAACCTGCTCTTTTCAACAACCCTCTAACTTGACTATTGTTTGGGTATGCAAAGTCAAAATGTTTTTGTGCATGCTTAACTATCTCTGACGTTTTTATATTAGGATTTCTTTTAACTATATTGTCCACAATTTGATGAGCTTTATTTATTACAGTTTGTGTCGCCATATTGTTTAAATATACTACGTTAGAAATATTATGCCTCATGATTTTGTACTACTACCTCTCTCTGGAAAAAACTCATCTTGGTCTGTACCAACACAGTTAGCATCTTTGTACCAATCTGGAATCTGTAGGATATCAGCAAGCGTCGCTATAAAACTCTCCCTTATTGCTGTATATATACTAAAGACATTAACCATCCTTTAATACATTTATAAAGATACACACCATAACCATCCCTAAAGGCTTTATTCTTTTGATATATTTCCATCTTTAGGATAGTAGGAGGTAAAAAAATTTTTTTTCTCGAACATATGTTCTATACGGGGTTTTGTATAGGTGAAATGAGGGTCAAAAACCTGATATGTGTGTGGGCAAGTAAGCTCCTACCCCTTATTCCCCATACTCTATCTGGAACTGTATCTCCTCTTCTTCCCCAGCTACGATATCGAGAGCAGAACGTTTACCCCATTTTTTAGGCATCGACCTCTCGAGCCACCAGGCACTAGCCTGCCATGACCCATTGTCAGCAGCCTTCCTTATATTCCTTATATGAGCACCCTCTGCTTCGGCTCTTGCTCTTTTTATAGCGTCCGAAAACTCCGAATACATATTAACAACCTCAACTTCACCATCCTCTTGTATTGCTGGTAAGGAATCAGATTGACCTGACTCTAGGGCTTTTTGATGCTCTTCACCCTTTTTCATCCAGTCATAGTAGGTAGAAGTAGAGATACCTGCCATAGTGGCAGCGTCTTCTTGGTAGTAGCCGAGCTTAAGCCAGTTACAGATATCCTCAATCAACTGAGGTGTTAATTTAGTAGGTCTTGCCATAAGGGAATTCTACCATGATATAGGTAGAGAGTAGGGGATAGGGGAGTGTAGGTATGACCTATACATCAAAAACTAGAAAAAAATTTACGGGGAGCCAAGTGTATAAAAGGATATATTTTTTTTGATTTTAGACCCCCCTACCCAAGGGTGGCAATGATGATGAAGTATATATATAGAAAGGATACTAATGAGTACAAATGTATTCACTATTGACTTTGAAACAGTAGCTCCAGAGAACTACTTTGAAATCAGAGACTTTAGTGACATATGGCAAATTGGTATTACTAGAGTTAGTGATGGTGAGACAAGAGTATGGGATGTCAAACCTCATGAAAAACATTATTCATTACCATATACAGAATGGTTTGAATATAGAAAGTACTCTAGAAATACTAAGTCTAAGTTAGCTAATGCTAAATCACTAGTAGATATCTATTCTGAAATTATAGAGTTTATTGGTACAGATGGTGTACTAATAGCACATAATGCATTCAGATTTGATAAACCTGCTTGGGAGCAAACTCTCGAATTACATAACTTAGAGACAACTAATCATATCTGGTTAGATACAAAGCATGAGTATGCCAAAGTATATCCAGATAAGAAACACAGACTCAAAAATATGGTAGAAGAATATACAAATCTAACATATGATGAATCTAAAGAAGGTGATGCACATAATGCAGGATGGGATAGTTATGCTCTATATGAAGTATATAGAACTATATCTGGTCTAGATGCATTTGATTATCACTGGACACAACAATAGGGAAAGGAGAGAATATGACACAGTCAGACCCAATTTATGGGGTAATTGCTATGTCATTTCTGTTTGGCTTAGGGGTAACACTCTTAGCTGGATGGGTATGGCTATATGCAACTGAGTGGCTAATGGCAAAGTTCAATGTATCTGACCCATTAGACAGACACTACAAGAACTTGTTCTAGTAGATAAATCAAGCTCATCTTAACAGGTGGGCTTGGACTTATCTATAAAGATAAGAGAATAGAAAGGAGAGACCAATGTCTAGTCTTAACGTTGGGATTGATTGGCTAAATCCTTGTGAAAAATGTTCAACAGAAAATGAACAAACATTTCACAATGATGGTAATGAGTGTGCATAATGGCAGACTCTAAACAATGCACATGTGACCCAGTTCATGTGTGCAAACTACTTAATAAATAGAAAGGAGACTACATGATAAGGCGTATATTGTCTTATTGGAGAATACGTAATCTCATACTTGCACTTCTATATCAACGCAGAAATAGATTTGTTAGCAGAATTGCTTTCAAGTTATGGCTGTATGTAGATGAAGTAGGCGTGTAGATAGATAATGCCCATGGGAAACTGTGGGCATTGACCTATCTATGTGGATAGGAGAAACGGAGAAGCTAATGGCTAGAAACCATGAGCGTAATAGTTCTGTAGCTGAGTCTATAGATACTGCTAATGAATCAGGAGACTGGATGAGCAGTTATCTTAGAGGAGATATAGAGCTAGTCGGTGGCAATGGTAAGTTCAGAAGAACTGAAGATGCTACTACTAAACAAACTAAAGATAAAAACAACATTACTGAGGAAGACTTAGTCAATGAATTAGAGAATGATGGTGATTTCTTTAATGAAATGATGAACGCTTTTAAGAGTAATGAATAGACAATACTATGACTGGACGGCTGAGATTGACGAACTCGGCTGTCCTGTTGGATAGAAAGGAGAATATATGAGCGAGAGCTTGCTCAATTTAGATGAAGATACCATCTTAAGTATCAGAAATCGATATAGAGGAATAGTTCAAGTATTAGAACGAACTCCTGAACAGCAAGAATTCTTTGCTGAGAAAAAGAAATACTATGAAGAACAGGAAGCATTGGGTAATGATAACCCATTGCCTTATCTGCACTATCTAAAGAGAAAGAAATACAGAGAAATGCTAGGCACATGTTCATGTGACCCAGTACACGTCTGTTAGAAAGGAGAGATATGACTGAACTATTTGAAATCAAGTATCACAACTCAATATTTAATGTTGAGTTATGTGAACACCCAGATAGTTATTCATACCAAACATATGTTACTCACGGAAGTAGTGGTGACTTGTTAATGGGAGGATTTGGAACAATCAATGAGTGTATTGATTACATTAAATCTGAATGTAAAGCAAGTTCTGAACATTACGTAAGTGAATGGCATTCAATGTTAGAACCATATGGAACAACCTGTTTCTGTTTAGAAGATAACTGGAAAGATATTCCAGAAGGAACAATGTTAAACAACATTAACAGAGAAAGGTTAGGAAACACTTATACAGTGTTTGAATAGAAAGGAGAGTATGAAGTACTTACTATATAGGCTATTGCCTTTATTTGTACTAGAACGATTGGCTGAAAGGAAGTATCAAAGGGAAACCTTAATAGATACAACCTATGATTCAATCATAGATAAGTCCTACTTTACAGTAGGAAGAAAGGGGTAGGATGCAAGAACTACTCAAGACCGAAGATACTTTAAGTATTAACGGTTCAATATATAGGGAGATGGTAGATTCGTTTACCATCCCCTTCTTAGTAACAGAAGACATTGAAATCATAAAGGAGGATAAATAATGTCACAGGTACGTTGGGCAAAAGCCCTTTCTCAACTCGAGAAGAAAATGGAAGATAACAAAGTAGAATATCAAATCGCTGATGAGGTAAAGCTCAGCATTGAAGCGAACGATGCAAGAGACGATGATTCTGTAAAGGCAATCATTGAGGAAGTATGTTTCGCTTTTGGCGGTGGAGATGTTGTTACTATCTTCGACATAGTGAAAGAAGACCAAGAGTCTTAATAGCTCGGAGCCCATTACGGTGGGCTCTAGGGTATTGGGATGGTCCTAATATCAGAAAGGTAATCATGGATATTAAAACTGATTATGACTTACTTGTTAAAGATGGTGAGTCAGATGATGTTATAAAAGAAATCTTACACTTAATCTGGATTCCAGAGGTAGTGGAGGAGTTCTTTAAAAATAAAAAATAAATACCGTGTAACCAAATCTCCTATTGGAAGGTCTAATAGGGGAACGGTACAGACATTGCTACATCAGAAATGAGTAGCAGAAGGAGGAAGGATAAATGAAAGTATTGCAATTGGCTGAGGCCAACGCAATTGCTGATGCACAACCCGACATCAATCATGCACCTAATTTTAGGTATGGTGATTATGACGGACTTGTGTTCCTATGTGACGTTAACGAAATCGTCACTCAAACACATATAAGTAACTGTGGTCAAACAGAATACTTGTATTCAATACTGGAACCTTATCTTCAATTATTTGATGATAAAGGTTATGACATACTTGATTGGATAGAAGAACTAGACAATCAAATGAATCAAGTAGCTAATTCCTTACACCTAAAGGACTGGGTCTTAACAAAAGAAACAGATTCTATTAACCAAGGTGTGATGATTGGTATTTACCAAATGGATACTACTGTATTCGGTGGTTATGCGAACCATGAGTGGCAAACCTACTTTACCAACAATGATGGTAAGGTTACTAACTATGGTCGTCGTATGGCCATGGAGAAAAGTAGCAGTAGGTTCATGCCACTTCGTGACTTAGAACAGAACATTGGTGCTCGATACACTAAGTGTGTCATGTGTCAATGCTTCAACAAAGTCAGAACACACATGGTACCAATACGACATGCTAAGCCTGGTGCAAGGCAAGCTTGGAGCAACAGAAAGAATGTATGTATATCATGCATCAAGTATGTTGCCAAAGACCAACTTGTATCACAGAACAGACCAAATCTAAGATTGTGGCAAGGTTCAGTAGGATTCGATGGCATAGACCAACTATTCTACAACCCTTCACGAGATGATTGGTCATGGAATGATACTTGGGGAACTGATGTATTCGAGAATGCAAATGCTGAATACAAAAGATTCTTCCGCAAGTTAGATGAAGATACCATCTTCAGAATCAGAATGATTGAACGAATTGATATTCCTAGATGGACATTTAGATTCGATACAACATTCCACAATTGGAACTACAGGTTCCCTGTGAGATTAGTAGGAGTTAGAGAAGATGGATTGATAGAATCAGACAGTCCTGGTGGAAATTACCAAGATACTGATTGGTTCTACAACACAGGTCCTTACTATGGTATGGAGTTTGAATGCTTTGTCAGAAATGACAGAAGTGATTACAGAGATTCCAACATAGTAATGGAAGATACAATCCGTATGTTCCACGATACTGATTATCCAAAGGCACATATGGAGTTCTATGATGGTGAGCATCAACTGTTGTACAGAAAACATGATGGTAGCTTAAGAGATGGTATAGGAGTTGAGTTTGTATCTCAACCACTTAGCTATGACTACTGGATGAAAGAAATACCACAGAGATTCTGGGATTATTTCCAGAACAATTTCAGAGCTAGGAACTCTGAGGAATGTGGAATACACATTCATATTGGATGGGATAGTATGCAAGTTGCAGAACGTTATGTATTCCTTAAGATACTAAACGAGCTCAACAAGAAACGAAGCCCATTACTTGCAGCTATTGCAGGTAGAGATAGTACATACTATGCAACATGGAACACTCTGTTCTATCAAGGTAGTGCAGATACAGCATTCATGGTTGCAATGGAAAAGAAGCAGACAAGTCAGTCTTCTACTCCTAAGTACAATGCTATCAATACATTGCATGACAGCACTATAGAGTTGAGATACTTTCAGGGTAATACAGGTAGAAAATCTATCTTAGGTATTGTCCAGTTTGTTGACTTAATCTACAGACATGCTGTTGATGTAATACATTCTGACACACATAGTGAAGGTACTAGATGGGACTACTCGCAAGAAGGTCCACGTACATTCCTACAAAGTCAGTTAGACAAAATAAACAACAATGTGGATGAGTACTTACTAGATGTACTCAGTAACTATCCGAACGACAGGATTAATTACTTAGTCCACAGATTAGAAATGGCAGACTACGAGTTGCCAGAAAACATAAACATATAAAGAAAGGAAATATATGTGCGTAATAGCAAGCGTCCCTGCGACGAAAAACATAGATAACAATACCCTTGACCAAATGTGGAAGAGAAACCCAGATGGTGGAGGTATTGCTTGGATAGATGAGAATGGAAAGGTTCAAGTCTACAAGACAATGAAACTCAAGAGCTTCAAGCAGAAGTTCAAAGAGGTGGTAGCTAAGTATGGTAAGTCAGACATACTTGTACACATGAGAATAGCAACTCATGGTTCTGTATGTATTGATAACAACCATCCATTCCACATCGACCCTAATACGGTCTTTGCACACAATGGAATCATGCCTAGTGAGTTCCATCCACCTGCTAAGTCAGATATGTCTGATACAAGATACTTCAATCAAGTATTCTTGCAGAATGTCAAGCCGACTGCATTTGATGATGAGCAGTTCAGAACAGCACTTGGAGATATCGTAGGCTTCAACAAGCTAGTGATACTCTCAGCCAACAAGAGACTGAAGAAAGAATCGTACATTATCAATGAGCATATGGGTTCATGGGAGAAAGGTGTTTGGTATTCCAATACACATCACAAACCATACAAGAAACCTACAAGCATAATCGGCAGCACAACTATACAGCCAAGGTTGTTAGACACAACTGAGGATGCATGCTTCATCAATGAAGATACTGGTGACATCTGGTATGAAGATGCTCATGACATTATTTACTCAGAGTTTATACCTGAGGATATGTTAGATGATGTTGAGTTGCAGGACAAGATAACAGTAATGCTAGAAAATTCAGTGATGGATTACTACACAGTAGATGACCTAATCATTGACTATGCATTACAGTTTGTTCCTGAGACCAAGTCATTCCAATGTGAAGAATGTGGAGCAGAGGTTGACGACAAGCTTAAGAGAGCATGTAACAAAGAATGTGAGTGTCAATACTTACAAGAAATGACAAGGAGGTAACGTGGTAGTTCCTGACTGGAATAGAGTAGGTTCGCAAGAGCCTACTCAATCTATTGGTAACAACGAGTCATATCCTTTATATCAGAGAGAAGAAGATGATATAGAAAATAGACGAGTAAGAATAACAACTGAACATGTAGGTAGAGTAACTTACACAGAGAATGGTTATACAACTTATAACATGAGTGAAGTACTTGACTATGCAGTTGAAGTGGGATACTTAGGTTCCACTGACAGACTAGCTGGTAACCTACCTTTAGATAACGTATTGAGAGAGTGGGCTCAAGAATTATTTGAAGAGAATTGGGATATTGACGATTATGAAAACTACGAAACTGGTGATGATTATGAACAACAAGATTCATACATCGAAGACGTAGAAATTATATAAGAAAGGAGATTACATTGGACGACCAACGTAAATCAGAAATCAAAAGAAAAATAACATACAACATGGACATGGATGTTCATGGATATGGTTACAAACCAAGCGTCTACTTTATTGGTAGAAACTTAGTGCAGTCTGCACTTGCAAGTAAGGAAGCTCAAGCAGAGCATGCATTCTTTACACTAGAAGGTCTGCCTATGGGTATGGAGTTGGAAGTTGAATATAGAAGAGATGTCTACTGTGACATTGAAGATGTAATTCATACTATCAACAAGGAAGCTATGAGTAGAGCCTATGTAGATAGGTTCAATGAGTACGACAATGATGTTCTTACTCACCATACTGTATCACCAGTACAGTTCTTCATAGCTAAGACTGACGGTTCACTAAGTGATGGTATTGAGTTTGTATCTCAACCAATGTCACTTGGTGTATGGAGAGACATACCATTGGTGTTCGAGGACTACAATGATGTCTTTGCTGCATTCCACAGACGAACTACTGGATTGCACATTCATGTACCGAAAGCTGCATTTACAGATTCACATCTATTCACATGGATGTTGTTGATGCAGACACTTGGTAAAACAAGTATCAATCACAATACAACAGGCTCACTATTGTCCCTTATTGGTCAGAGAAGATTCAATAACTGGGCAAGGTTTGAACAACCAACAGTGAGTGCAGAAGTTAAATCTAAGTTAGCACAAGTTGCAATCGATAGAACGAATACTGATGGACAAAGATATAAGTATCTCAATCTACATCCGCAACACACAATAGAACTTAGGTTCTTCAAAGCTAACCTTAAGACAAATCGACTACTCAAGAACTTAGAGTTTGTCGATTCAACTTATGAATACACAAAGATGCTTGACACAACTAAGGATAGTATGACAATACTAGACAGTGTGTTGAGTGCTAGTGATTGGTATGAGTACATTCAACAAGAGAAGTACTCAAACTTAACAGAGTATCTAAGACCATACGAACACAGATTCGGTAGTCAATTAGATGCATTAGATACTAGATACGACTTGGACAATGAGTTTGACCAAGAAGTTCTAGCACATATGAAAGGAGAATAGTGGACAAAAAATATAGAGTCCTGTATTGGGACGTTAGAGAACGTGATAAAGATATTATCACTACAACTATCGACCATTACGCAGATGCATACAACTTCGCTTTTAACAGAGGCGGAGTTGTATTAGAGGAAGTAGTAAGCTTCGTTAGTTTATATGACGAAGGATTGGAGGAAGAATAAATGGCAACTGTACCAGCTTGGAACAGAATCAAAACAAGACTTGAGGAGTTAGGCTATAGCCTAACCCTCGAGCAGTTTAAAAACCTAGAGATAGATATCAGAATCATAGAGACTGGAACATGTGTTTACACACAGGAATCTAGAATCAGAGGTGACTTAGACACCTTAGTAGATATAGATGATGTGTTAGATTACGACGCTGATGAATATGCTTTAGGTGACAGAATATCTGATTCACTTAGAGATACAGGTGAAATCTATGAAGGAAGCGTTACCAATGTTGAGTATGAAGACCATGATGTAGATGAATGCTACATTGAGAATATCTATTACTCAGTAACCATGGAAGATGGTGAGGTTGTTAACTTAAACAAATCTGACATAACAGAACTATTACAAACACTAGGGAGGGAATAATGGATAATTATCAATACAATTATTTACATGAAGAATACGTCAATCCATTTGACGCAGAAAATATGTACGAAGATAGTTTAGAAGAGGAGTAGTAATGAAAAATTTATGCCCACACAGGTACGAAGTTGCTCTCAGCTTTGCTCTTATCGGTATTGGTAAGAACAAAGAGGAGGCTATAGAAGAAGCATTGACTTGGGGTTTCCCCGATAGTAGTGCTGATATTAGAGATATGATTACAGTAAACAATGTAGAACAATCATGGGATATGGACACATGTGATATATGTGAGGAGGAGGAATAAATGACGATACCAAAATGGAATCAAACAGAAACAACACTATCTAACGATAGATTAAGTATGAGTAGTGCTGGAGATACAGAATACTACATAGATGTACAACGAGATATTGTTAGAAGTGTACGATACCATCAGTCTGCTGCTTTGTATGTCACATTGCAACAACTGATTGAACTAGATTACCTACCAAGTTCAGCGTATCATTATGAAGAAGATGGTATGGGTGGATTTGATGTAGAGATTACAGACCAACATGCAATGAATGTTGCATTAGAAGAATATGCATCAGACCAAGATGCTGATGATACATTCTTTGAAGCATATGAAGAAGAAGCATATGACTCTGGTGATGTTATTAGTACAACTGATACAGAGGTATATGAGTGGGGTGTTAACTAAAGAAAGGAGATTGTCATACAAATACTTAATCTTGAGTTTGTAAAATGGTTGATTGTAATGCTTATATCAATACCAATTACATTCTTATTAATAATAGCACTTGTAGTTACTGTAGATAACTACACTCTAGACGACTAGAGGTTATATTGAGAGCATCGTAACTGGTGCTCTCTCTTATGACCTAAAGTTAACCTAAACTAGCTACAGTCTTTATTGGCCCCATCGGGAGAGGTCTATTCTAAGAATCAAAGAGTAGTCCTTTTTTCTCGCCTTTCTCCCCGCCACCCCTAAAGATGTAGAGATATATGGGAACTTTGCCACCGCAGAACTCTAATGTTTTTTGCCATCTGGTTTTGCATCTGAGTCTGGGCTGGGACTTCATTACACACACGCCAATGATTTCTTTTTTACGCCAAATAAATTTATTAAGTGTGTAACCTTTTCTGGTGTCTGGTTGTCTAAGTGTTGTAAGCTATTGAAAGGATTACAATGACTATATATAAAGTATCTGGCTATTACTTGGACAATAAGCAAGAGATTACTGATTGTTTGATTACTGATACTGACGATTGTATTAAAGACTTATATGGCGAGGAAGTTGATTTGCCTATGGGTTTGACTGATGATGACATCTTTTATTATGGAATGGATGTTCCAGTAGAGATGGGTAATGACGAGTTTAAGATTACAAAGTGGGAGGTTGTGTAATGGAATTAACATTAAAAGATGTGATGGACTATTTACAAAAAGAGATTGTAGATATTTGTTTGGAAGCACAAGAAGAAACTGATTTACCAATGCCTAAGATTGGTGAGCAATGGGAAGACAACGTTAGCTTTTATGCGGGGTATTTCAACGCATTAACTAATGTAGTTTCAGATTTAAGAGACGGTAGTAAATTTATTAAGGGAGAGTAATGGAAGTATTCAGTAGTTGGGTATTAGGTTGGTTTGCTACGACTATTCCTTGGGGTCTGGTAAAAGAAGATGTTGCAGAGATTGTTGAAGAAACGGCAATCTATTACACATCAACCAATGATTTGTCCTTTTGGTATAAGGAGAATGTGTAATGGGTAGAAGGGGACTATATGTTGTATGCTGATAAAAAGATTGTGAAATTATTCACTTATGTCTATTACACACAAGCAAAGTATTGGTACTTTAGATACAGATGTAATAACATTTATAATAATTTTCTGGCTGATTACTTTCCAAATTTCTGGAGAGCAGAAAGAAGATATCTTAAAGGCATAGTTTATCGTTACCGATTACACAAAAAACTTGGTGTATGGTTTAGACCAATCGTAAAAAATAAAAGAAGTGATGTCTTATTTCACAATGTCAATGTGTATCTAAGTATGTGGGAGTATTACTCTGGTAAAAAATACTACCTCAGTCGTTATCTTAAGAAAGCTATAACTTCCTAACGTTAGTCGCCATAAAAGGTAACAACACCTACCTCAGTTTTTCTATCAATCTATGAGGACAACTAACGCTAGGAACTTACAACATCTCTATTTGTAATTGTTGAGCAATCCATAAAGCTATTTCATCTTTTTCTTTTCCTACTTGTGACTGAACCATCAATGCCCATTGGTCATAAGCATCTTGTGAAACTTTTAACTTATACTTACCTACCTTTATCGTTACATCTTCTTTCTCTTGTGTAATAGGTTCTTCCATCGTCTTTAAAATATCATCCATATCATCTAAATCCCAACCTGTTCCATCTAAAGAACCTGTTTCTTGCAGTATGTTGTGTAATGATTCCAGAAGAAGGTCATCATTCCAACCACCTAGTTCTGTTAATCTATTATCGGCAATGAGATATGCCTCTGCTTCTCCGTCATTTTCCATATCTATTTCATGGCATGGCACTAACCATGTTTCATTATCTACAAATATGTTCTTTGGTGCGTCATAGTTACCTTCTTTCAAGGTCTTTAATGCTTTGATTCTTCCATGACCTGCAAGTAATTTATTTGTTTTTTTATCTATTAATACTGGTTGTGTGTAACCAAATCTAATCATTGACTCTGTTAAAGTTCCAATGTCGTGGTCTTTAGCATTCCTATCTGCCTCTTGTACTTCGTATATATCTACGTACTTATACCACTTCTTATCCATTACTCTTCTTCAACTCCTGCACTTAACTCCATTTGTTTTTGGCGTAACTTCTTAATACTACTTTCTAAAGACATAAGTTGTTGTTGCCAAACTAAATGTTGGTCTTGTTGTTGAAACTTAGATGGCTCAATCAATGTCATAGCAAAGTGATTACCTTCTAATTCTTTCAACTGATTAGAAACAATTGTTGCCTTGTCTCTTTCTGATATATAAATATAATCCATTACTCCTCCTCACATGCGCACTTATAAGTATCACACCAACTACACCATACATTAATTGATGCATAATCAAGTTGATATTTAGCCATCTTCTCTGAATACATTTGGTGCAATCCTCCTAAGTACTTCCATATCTTTTTTTAATTCTAATTGTTGTTGCATTTTTTCATTAGCTTGTTGTTTAAGTTTTCTGTCATACCAAAACAAAAATATTTTATCGTCTATCTTACTGTAAAGTTTTATTATGTAATCAAACATCTTTGACTCCCTTAAAAACATATTTGTATTGTGGTGATTGATGGTTGTGTAATGGTTCATCACAACGCTCTTTATCAATTACCCAATCATATTCGTGTCTTAAGGTCCATATCAATGCACCAAATCTTGGTATGTAATGTTCCATAAAGTCAGAATGACACACATCTCTTTGTGTATAAAACAACTTCATTACTTTATCCATTTGTGTAACAGGTTCTATAGGGACGTTAGTTGGCTCACTGAGGAAGAAAGTTTTTTGGGCGTAAGATTCCTCTTCCTCAGTAATACCATCATCAGCCCACTCTGTTAAAAAGTTACTAACTTCATACTGAGTAGACATAATTCTCCTTAGAACGGTGCTTCGTTCTCTCCGTAGTCAGTTCTTGCTACGGGTTCTGGTTGTTTCTCCACCGCACCTAAAACTTCTTTAGCGCCATCGATTCCGCTTTTATATGTGTTAGATTCTTGAACAGAGCCATCACCTTGATATCTCACGCCACCTACTGTTTGCCAATCCAAAAGAACTGCAACTGTATCAGCAGTGATAACCATTTGAGTTTTCTCGTTACCATCTTGACCAGTCCATTTTTCTTCTGTTAATCTACCTTTAACATCAACACGCATTGTGTTTTTATCATCGGGCCATGAAGCCATTAAGTTCTCACCTAAAGCACCCCACATCTTTACAGTTACCCACATATCATCTTTATCACCATATGTTTTTATAACCATTCTTGTTGAAGTAATCGACTTGCCTGTGCCTGTCATTCTTACTTCTGGTTTTGTCATATTGCCTTGCAATAACACTTGATTATTACTTGCCATTACTACTCTCCCTCGTATTTTTTAATTGTTCCAACGGCTTATGTATTGGAAACCACTCTAGAAATTTTGGCTTAGCTGATTCCCATGGTTCATCTAAATCCCATCGACTAGAGTCCTCATGTTTTTCTGCTTTTCCATTTTTAAATCGTGTAATCATTTTATCATAAACTGCATGTGCAAAACTATCGTATCCATTTAATTCAAGATACTCTATTAAACCACCTGCATTTTTTTGAAAGTAATCAGTACCACTGGGTAATTGATTATGTGATTCAGCTTCTTCTTCAAATCTTTTCCATGTCTCGTGACACACTTGAAAGAACTTAGGTAAAGAAAAAAATTCTGAACTACTTTTATAGTATAAGAATAATGAATCCCAAATAACTTTTTTTGGAATTAGTTTGTAGTCATCAAAGATAGAAACTACTTCGTCATCTGACCAGTTAACAGGCCAACGAGTGTTTATCCATTGTACTATTGCAACCCAGTCTTGTTTGGTAATTGTTTCGTTTAACTCATTTGTATTACTATCACTCACTGTATTCTCCTTTATAATTTATTGTAACTAACAAGCGTGGATATTTCACGTCCACTTTGTAGGAACAGTTCCTTTTAATAGATTTATTAAGCGACATTTGCACCACTCCTTATACAGTTAGCACATTTTTGTGTTCTTATATTTTTTAAACCACCACAGTCACATTGTTCAAATTTGTTTAGTAAATCATCTGCCCAAAGCTTTGTATCTTCTAACCCTAATAGATATGAGTCAACTAAATAGAACTCATCCCAACTAGGTCGATTTACTTCAGAAAAGTCTGTACCTAAATCAATCTGTTTTTGTCTGATATCAGCTCTTATGTCTTCACTTAAATTATAGTCATCGATATCACGACAATCTCTGTGGTGTTGCTCTAAGCTTTCAGCTGAACAATCTAAAATATACTCAAACCACATGTAGTCTTCGTAATCTTCTTGTGGAACTGCCCAATTGCAATTGGTGTGCAGTAGTCTAAGTTGTTTTATATAAAACATTCTGAATACTGTATCAAATTTTTCTTTGATTAAAGCAGTAGCATAATGTTCAGTGTTCCAATTAGGTATCATTACTTAATCTCCAGTATCTCTTTCGTATCTAATTCATTAAAGATAGACTCAGCAACTATATAGTCATAAAAGCTAAGGCCTGCATCTATAAATCTTTTTCTACTAAATCTTTTAGTATCTTTTTCTGCATATCTTTGAATGTTAAAAAACAATTCTGCGCTTTTAGTTAATAATTTTTCGATACTATCTCTATCAAGTTCACAAGCAACACCTGTCAACGCCATGTGTAATGACGCTGACCTGGTGCCACCATTTGAATGCACATTATTGTTATCAATATATTTTTGTAAAAGTTCTATACAGTTCATTGTGTTACCAACCTACTGTAAACTTTATCAGTCAATGGACTCTGACTACCCTTGATAGTCCTCATCGCTATGACTTCCTCCCTTTTATATTTTCTAACTGGTGCATACCATTGTTCGTATTCACTATAAGCGTTCAACAAAGCCCATGCTGATTTATCGTGTTCTGAAAACTCTGGGTTTAAAAACCTTTGTGTAATAGCAAATCTTGCTTGCTCACGATTCTGAACTTGTGAAGCATTTGTTTTATCTTCATTAAGTTCTACTGTGGGAACCATGCTATCTAAGATTTCATAGAATGAATCTTTAGTTACTTGTTGTTCAATTAGTTTTTCCATTTCTTCTTGGAATGAATCAACATATTTGTAGTTTATTTCTAATAACTTTCTAGCTTGGTCAATCTTTGAATGCACATTGTTAGTGTGTCTGAAACCAAAGCTTGTTGCGTTATCTTTTAGAGCTAGTGCTAATGTATTAGAACATACAACTCTAATAGGTGTAGTCATCCCTTTTATAGCAGTACTACCATCATGACTGTTTGTTAATAGCAAGTAAGGAATTGTTTTGTCTTCACCAACAACAATATCTTTACCTAAATTAATTAACATCCATACAATCTTTCCACCATACAAACTTCCTGCTGTTTCATACTTAGCCTCACTGTCGTCTAGTACTGTGTCTAAGAAATCAAAACATTCTATATTCTGTATTGGTGTGTAACGATTACCCACAACGCCAAGAACTCTATCATCAGAATTTCTAACGGTTGCATAATGGTCTGGAACATCAATAAGACTTGATACATCTGTATTGTTGTCTTCTTGAAATGTTGCTAGTTCTCTTAGGCTTACTGTCCAATCAAGACCTGCTTTTACTATTGCTTCAGAAGAAGTTAAAGCTCCTTCAGTTACATTACCTATTCTGTGCCATGGAATTTCCCTAGCACTAAACATTGTTTCTACTTCTGCGGGCATTACTTACCTTCTTTCTCGTGTTCTATTATTTCTTTCATCCAACTAAGTGCTTCTATCCAACCGAAATATAATGGCAATACTTTTGTATTGTTATCTAAGTCTCCATAAGATATTTCCTCTGCCATAAGCTTTAGTTTTTTAATAGGCGTTTCTCTACTCACACCTGTGTTGTGTTCCATCAACTCTCTCACTTCCCAATCTTGTTTCTCTAAATCAACGATGAGATTGTTGAGAGTTTTATTTATTTTTGTCATATAAATCTTTCTCCTCCCCATTTTCCAGTGCTTGCAAATACTTTGGTGCTTTGCTCTCTGGAAGAATAGTTACATTGTTGTTTGTTACTTCTTTATAAAACAAAGACTCGACAATTGTGTTTGGGTCTTGGCCTCTTTCAGTAGCTACTGCTTTTATACCAGTCAGTCTGAACTCTGGTCGAACAACTGCTCTCCAGTCTTCTCCCAAATAGTCAAGAACTTTTTCCTTATCGTAAGGCTTGTAAGTAGTACTAGGCCTGCCGACAATAACTTTTTCATTAATCTTGATAGCTTTTCCTTCATATCTTTCTCCTAATTCAATTGTCATTCTCTCTTTTATTTTTCTCCCTGCTGTAATAACATCCTCTATTTTCCTCATAAGAGTCATAAATTCTGCTATGTCCTCTGGAAATTCTATATCCATAACGTCAGATTCTTCTATGTTTGAGTCATCATTGTTATAAGTTAGTTCAAGATTCTTTGCTGTAAACTTTACTCTATTTACAGCATCGTCTAGAATTTCATTGTAGGACGATTGGTTATTATCCAATTGTATCCTCCTTGTTAGTACCCAATGAAGAGAGACTTCGGTCTCTCTTCAACTCAATAGAAAAAGATTGTAATTTTTTATTGGATACATCTCCAGTCATTACATCTTCATCCATTGTAAAAGTTGTATGATATTTAAGTGTCCAGTCTTTCATACTGAATACATCTTTACTTTTCATATCTTTACGCTTTATTGCCATAAATTTTTTCTCCTTCCCCTATTAGACCTAAATAAATCTATAAAGGTTACATAAAATATTATCT
>Ga0255760_10002110_pt1 | contig 18613 bp, 38 predicted proteins | sample 071ome_25_FD_179960 | JGI IMG/M metagenome (GOLD analysis project Ga0255760, IMG submission 179960) | Coastal salt marsh microbial communities from the Groves Creek Marsh, Skidaway Island, Georgia - 071410BT metaG (version 2) | ecosystem: Environmental > Aquatic > Marine > Intertidal zone >... | reverse complement strand
GTCTTTGACGGCCCACGGCGCCTTCGGGCTGACGCAGCCAAACCCGTACTGGCGGATGATTTCATGATCAGTGCGGCCAGCCGATGAAGTCTTGCGGGCGCTGCCAGTTGGATCCGGGTAGGCAATGACCTTGCGATCTCTGAACCGCTCGCGGAGCATCGAACACACTTCGTCCGTGTTGGTCTGCATCACCGAGACCTCATCCCATATATGGAGGGTGTCGCCAACGCGGCTGCCAAGCACCCCGGCAAGCACGCTCACGTTGAAGTCAGTGCCCCACAGGATCGCCCCGCCAGTATCGCGGACATCCTCAGAAATGTTCTCGTCGCTGAAATCTGGATAGACACGGCCAGACAGCGTTTCAAAGCTGGCCAGGTATTCCTGCCTGAAGGTCCGATCATCCAACGTGCGCCTTGCGGCCTCAACCTCATCGGCCGGGACGTTGCCGCCTTGAATCGTGGTGAAGCTGAACGTGGACCAATCAGGCTGACCCTCGGCCTGCTCCCATAAATCGTGAAACCAGTTCAGACCAGCAGGTGTGGTGATGAACCACGCAGGCCCACCTTGATCGGACAGGGCAGGGCGGAGCACCATCTCCCAGGCTTCCTGTTTGACGTATGCGGCCTCGTCAACGATCAGGCTGCTGAGCGAAACACCACGAAGGGCATCAGCGGATTCGGCACCCTTCAGGGCGATCACGCTGCCGTTGCTCAATTCAACGGATAGCTCAGATTCATTTTTACGGGCAAACATTTCTGGCGGCACCATGGCACGGAGCTGACGCCATGCGATCTGCTTTGCCGATTTATAGGTTTGCGTGACGTACCAGTTCAGGCTGCCGGGATTTTCAACGGCCCAGGCAACAAGGCGGCTGATGCAGAGGTAGGTCTTGCCAAAACGACGGCCTGAGCACAGCAGCTTGAAACGCTCGGGGGCATCCCAGACCTGACGCTGCGGATCAGTCAGACCTTGATAAAGCTGATCGGCAAACGGCGTCCAATCGCGTTCATCCTGCTGATCAATGGGGATGACGGGCTCCAGAAGATTGCCGCCAGGTGCATTAGCCAGCAGGCTCATAAATCAAAGCCGATGAGCTTGGCTTGAAGTTGAACAGCGTTTAGGGCGACTTGCGTTTGCCCGCGTTTATAAGCCGATTGTTCGTAGGTACGAAGTCTGCCGAGTGCTTCAGCGAGCCAAGCAGGGCGCGCCATATCCGCATCCTGTTCAAGGCGAATGCGAGCGCGCTTGATGTAATTATCCGCCTGACGTGCGTCGATATTCCATTGATTCGCACAGAAATGAACAATCTGACCGCGTGACATTCCTTCGGTCAAAAGACCGTAAATGGTGTCAACACGGAAGTTGACTTCAGCGGCGGTAGAACGCGCCAAGGTTGAAATAAAAACCGATGTGAACAGGATAAACCCAAATTGATGATGTGCGTTCTTTTGAGACGCGGTTGAGACGCTTAAGGCTCAAAGAGATCGAATGAGACTGCCGAAATCGTGCGCTGCAATGCTTGCCAGCCAATTTTTTGATGGCTAAGGTCTCTGCCGTGCCTTGCCGCATATTTCCGCAAATTTCCGCGGATTTCCGATTTTTCCCGCACATTTCCGCAAAATGCCGCTACGCGCCGACTTGAGGATTCCCGATGATTTGGGGTCCGTTGTAATGCGTCACAAGCCCAGTTACATGTCTCTGTCTGGGTTTTGCCTCCATTTAATTGCCCTAGGGGTTGACAGGGACGTTACGCTGGCGGAGCGACCGGAGGGGAGCGAAGCCTCTATCTCTTCTTCTAGTATTATTAAAGAAGAGTATTTAAGTATTAATAATAAGAACGGTCAGAAAAAAAATAACGAAAATCCCGAGCCTGCCGCAAAACGCGGCAAAAAGCGGCAACGTGCCGCATACAGCGAAGAGTTTGAGGAACTGTGGAAGCTGTATCAATCTGCTCCCGATCGCGTCTCATCTCAGACGAAGCCCAAGGCGTTTGACGAGTGGAAGTCCATCGTTGGCCTCGAAGGCCCTCAGACCCTCCTGCAAGCCGTTCAGAGGGCGATTGACGAGCAGAAGCGGAGGAAGACCGCCGGGGAGTTCGTCGGGAGCCTTCCTGACCTGTTTCGCTGGCTTCGGGACGGCAAATACGAGGTCTACCTCGAACAGCACGTCACGCAGGCTGCTGGGCGCGTGTGGAGCGCTGATCTTGGTTGCTGGATTGAAAACGACTGATCACCATGAAGCTTTATTCCCCCGACGCCAAAGGCAAATACGTCTGGCAGGTGGCTGACTCCAAGACCCGTCAGGTCAGCTTCAGCGTCACCACGACTCGCACTGCCCCGCCTGATGCCTGCTACGGGCATCCGATCGGCAAGTACGACGACCAGGGCGTGTTCATGACGTTCTGCCCAAATGTCGGCGCTGATGACCCGAAGAGCCCGCTTGCTGCGCGGTATGTGCTGCACCCGTTGGCGCCTGCTGAGCGCGACAAGGCCGACCGCGAACGCATGTGGCGCGAAATCTGACTTTTCCTACTTAGACCCCCTAGAGCAATGACCCTCGGACCCCTATTTGATTACTCAGCGGATGCCAGTCAGGCTGCCCGTGATAGCGCGATAGCAACAGTCGGCGCGAATGCCGGTGCCGTGTTCATGGATCAGGCCAAGGCTTTGATTGTTGAACGGCTGGCCGGCGTGGAATGCCTGGCTGAAGACATGCGCCGTTTGTGCGAGGAGGAAGGCATCACGCCCCACCACCACAACGCATGGGGCAGCCTTACGAATCAACTGGTGAGAGCTGGAATCTTGATTGACACCGGACGGCTGGCCAAAAGCAAAAAGGTCAGCAGCCATGCACGCCGGAATCCTGTCTGGAAGGTGCGCGGATGAAATCAGTCGCTAGACGCGAACAGATGCGGAAGCAGATCTAATGGGACGCTTCAAGTTGACGTTCAACCCTGACGATGCCCGCCGTGTTCTCAGGCAAGGCATTGAAAAGGGTCGCTGGACTCTTCAAGATCTAGACAATCCACCGCCGGGTTGGCTTCTTAGCGAACTTGACGCCAAACGAATCCCAGGATTCACACCCCGCCCGTACCGCAACCTTCTCAGAGATGAGCCCGCACCCGCAGAACGAGTCCAGATCACAGACCCCAGAGACTTCGCGGTGGCTCAAGCCCCTGCCAATCACGTTCAACGAGGAAGCGCACCGCTATCAGTGGGAACCAACGGGGCAATGGCTGAACCACTCAGTCACGAAAGTGTGCAAGGGCACCAAGGATCCGTGGGCGATGAAGCGGATCATGGAGACAAAGCACATTTGGGAGCCGCGTGGGAAGGCGGTGCATTTGGCGTTGGAGACATTTCTGACGACTGGTGACCCTGGGGACTTCCCGGCGGAATATGCGGAATGGGTGGAGCCGCTGATTGACCATTCCGTGTGGGAGAACTATGAGGCGGTGGCGTGTGAGTACCGCTTGGCCGATGTGGAGCGCAGCATCGCTGGGTCGTTTGACTGTCTACTGCGGCGGAAGGATGACCACAGGCAGCTGGTGTTGGTGGACCTAAAGACCCAAGGCAAGGCCGATGCCAGCCCCTATGACGTGAGCACGCAGCTTGGCGGGTATCTGGGGATGCTCAGCATTCATTGGCCGCGGCTGTATGTGCAGAAGGCAGGCGTGCTGTGGAGCCGTCCTGGCGGAACGACGCTGCAGAAGGTTGACGTTGACCAGGCGTATATCGAGTGGCAGGCGGCGAGGGATGCGTTTTTGACGCTGAACCAACCTGAGTTTTAGGGTATACTCCTTGCGGTGGAGACGCTTCCCGCATGACCAACCCCAGCCTTCTGCTTAACGCCATCGCCAGCACTAAAGCCGAAATCAAGCGCCACGAAGACGCCCTTCAGGTGCTCATGGATGACCTGGCCCTGATGTACGCCACTGGCGAGCTGGACGACCTTAAAGACGGCGAGGGCAATCTCGTCAGCGATGCCGTCAAGGTGTCCCGCTGCACTCGCACAAGCTGGCACTACAGCAATGCCGTGAAGGAACTGCAGCAACTTGAGCAGTTCGAGGGCGTAGCACTTAAAAGAGAGACGGAGTATTGGCGGGTGACCCTGCCGAAAGCGGAGTTCTGATGGCCGGCACTCCCGTAGACGACCGTATTGAAGCCATCTTGGCCAAGTACGACCTATGGGAGCCAGACCAATACAGAGACGCCATCGCTGAGCTGACGGTGTACCTGTTGACCCTTACCGAAGAGGAAATTAAGGGCAGCTTGTACCACCAACGGCTTGAAGACAAAATTCATCTTGAAAACTGTTTGATGCGTTCGGATGATTAGCGCAAATGCAAAGCGCCTCCGCGACAAAAGGCAAGAGGCTAAAAGCCTGGGTTTATGCGCCAATTGTTTCTGTGCGCCTGCCCTGCTCCACCGGCAACGTTGTCAACCGTGCCAAATGAAAGCCATTATCAAAGAGGCTTTTAAGTTTGACCGTAAACGGCAACTACTTGGCTCAACTGGAGCCCGTGGATCCTGCTATGTCCCTCAATACAGCCCTCAGGTCAGGAAGGAATGGACCGGTGCAATCCTTGAAAAATGGAACGGCCAATGTTTCTACACCGGACTTCAAATTGAGATTGGATCAACGGCTGGGCTGAGCTTCAAGCTGCCTGCGTCGCGGGCCGACGAATTTGGGCCTTCGGCTGTTTTTCATCCTGACAACTTGGTTTGGTGCCATCAAGGCATCGCCCTCCTAAAGGGCAACATGACAGCCACCAAATTTGAGTCATGGCTTAGTGCCGAGTTTTTGCCTTTGCTTCAAAGTCGATGATTTTTCAGGTCCAAGGAATTGAGCCAGCACCACAAGGCAGCAAGACGCATGTGGGCAATGGAATCATGCGGGAATCATGCGTTCGCGTGAAACCGTGGCGTTTTGCCGTCAGCCAAGCAGCCCTAGAAACTGAGCACGAAATGTTTACGGGTCCTGTTTACGTCGGCATTACATTTCTGTTTCCTCGGCTCAAGTCCCACTGCAACACAAAGGGAATCATCAAGCCCAACGCGCCGTTCTACAAAATCAGCAAGCCTGACATTGACAAACTTTGCCGTTCAACCCTTGATGGCATCACGGGCGTTCTGCTAAAGGATGACTCCCAGGTGGCAAGCCTTATGGCCACCAAGCAATACGCCAACGAAGGCGAACTAACCGGCGCAATCATCACTATCAACGCACTGTGAAAGGTTCAAGCAAGCGGCGCATCTGCGTCATCTGCGAATCAATTTTTGACATCCCACAGCTCAAAACCGGGCGTGATCGCAAAAGCAAACGAGTCACCTGCGGTCAGTCATGCCATCTGAAGTTGATTAAAAGGCGGGCAAAACCTTGGACCAAGGGCGAAATGGACATTATTGAAGAGATCAGCGCGTCAATGCCGCCTAAACGGCTCTACCTCACCTATTGCCGCATGGCAGCTGATCGTGGCTATCCCAAGCGGACGGAAGCAGCGTTTAGGTGCAAGTTGGAGCACATGGGCATTCCGCTGATGCCCGAGCTGGATTTTTACAAGTTTCCCCAGCTTGCTGAATTGTTTGGCACAAGTCGGCACATCGCGTATTCATTGCGGAAGCATGGACTAAAGGCTGAGAAGGAATCGGACCATGACAACCAGCCTTGGTTTGTGTCTCGCGCAGAGCTGAAACGGCTTGCCCGCAAAAAGCCTGGGCTATTCCGTGATTTTGACCCTGACGGATTGTTTGTTGTGCTTGAGGATCGCGCCTTGGTGGACCTGATCCTGGCCCAGCCCAAAGTGAATAAGCCACACCGCTACAACCCGACACCATGCCGCTGCGTTGAAACAGGGCAGGAGTTTCTGGGCTTCCGCGATGCGGGACGTTTCGCATTTGTAGACCCATCTGCGATTTACAACTCATGCAAATACGGGTATCGAGCAGGTGGCTACCACTGGGTTGCGCTTAGATAAATTCAGGGATATACTCCATGTAGGCATTGTCCTACCACCGATCCACCGCACACACTTATGGCCGATTTCCCCAACCTTGGGGCTGTCATCACCAAAGCCGACGTTGACACCAAAGGCACAGGCTCTTACGCCGCTGACTATGTGAATTGGTGCCGCGTTTGCCACATTCTTCAGGACAACGCTCCTGGATGGCAGTTCCAACTAGTTCCGACTCTCGATGGCAACCATGTCTGGCAGGCGCCTAATGGCACTGCGTACGTCGTTGGATGCTTTGTCCATATCGACGGAACCCGAACGCCTGACTTCCCCCAGGCAATCATGGACAACCGGAACAATGCGATTGCCTTCGAAAAGGTCACTGCTCGTGATCTCACAGATGCTCACCGCCGCTGTCTATGCAGTTGCTGTGCAGCGCAGTTCGGATATGCATGGCAGCTTTGGGCGCGTGAACCCGTCGAAAACCCGCACCGCGACGAAGCACCTAAGCCAGCTGTTCAGCAAGACAAGCCAAAAACTGAAGCACCGGCTAAGCCAGCTGAAAAAGCAAAGCCCGCAGCAAAGAAGACCACCGGAGTGGTTTTTCTGACTGACGACGAACTTGAAGCAGTCAAGGCATCCGTCAAGGCTTATGCCAAGCGTGATGATCTGATTGACGCTTTCAAAAAGCACTTCAAGATCATGGCGCCGCGTATCGCAGATCGAATCCAGTTCCCTGAACACAAGCAGTTCATTGATCAGTACATCGCTGATAACCCTGCATGACCGCAAGACGGCCCAAAACTCCCGCTGAGATCAACCGCAAGAAAAACCGCTTCATCGTGGCGGCAAAGCTTACGGGCGATGTCCACAAGGAGTTGACGGCTTATTGCGCCAAAACAGGGCAGAACATCAACCAAGCCCTGCGCCACATCATCACAACCTTTCTCTCAACTCATGGCTGAATTTGCCTTTCAAGCGAAGTTCCGAATCATGGAAAATCGCAACCGTAAAAACGACAAGGCGCCTGAAGAGAATCTCGTGGTTGACTTCACCGCTGAACAGGCCGTCAAGGCTGCGAACTACCTGATGACCATGGCCGAAAAGGCTGAGGCTGATGGCACCAAGATTCGCATTTACACCGGCAAAGATGAGTTCACCGAGCAAACCGGGTTCTCATTGTGGGGCGGTAAGTGGGGCAATAAAGGCTCCTTCAGCCCGCTCAAGCTCGATACCCCTGAAGCCTCTTTCTGATGTCAACCATGATCATCCTCACTGATTCTCAAATTGTTGAGCTGAACAACCGCATCGGCCAGATTCAGCGTTTGATCGAGTCCGCCCAGGTCATCAAAGCCGGGAGCACTCCTCAGCCCGCAGCAGTTGCAACGGCTAAGCCCAAATCCACCAAACGCCGCGCTCGTCGCACTCTGCTGAACGAAGCCAAGGTGGTTGAAATTAAGCAGCGTCTAGCCAGCAAGGAATCGGCAACCAAGATTGCTCAGGCTTTTGGCGTCCACGTCAGCACCGTCAACAACATCAAGTACGGGAAGAACTGGGCGCACATCAAAGTGCCTGCCTAATCCCGCTTGCGATCCATCAGCTGCAGCTCAAGTGCTGCAATTCTGTTGGTGGCCTGCTGCAGTAGATCCTGCTGCATAGACCAAGCACGGTACAACTGAGCGGCAATGGGGCCTGCGTTTGGGGTGTTCTCCAGGCGGCGGGCCTCTTTTTCAACGGTGAATTCTTGCGATGCATCACGTCTTAATTGCAGCCATTCCCAAGCCGGATCATCCATGGTGTTGGCGCATAGCACATTCACGCTAGGTCGCTCGTCAAGATCACGAATTACAACTTGCCAAAAACAGGGGTTTACTCCTTGCACATAGCCGCTACGATCTGCCCAGCCGGAGCGATCCGGCACCCCTATCAACCACACAAACCCATGAAAAACTTTGTCGCCAACAGCATTCTCTTCCTAATCCCAACCCTCGGTTTTGCTGCCATCTTCTACGACGGCCTGACCTTCCAACCCGCACATCACGGCGAGCCCGCCGCACATCACATCAGCGCCATCAAATGAGCTACGTCGCCCTTTCTGCCCAGTGCTGCGGCCAGGTCGCACCCGTGATCAGCCCGAATCAAAAGGTCTACAAGATGTCCCCCAATCGCAATGGCGTTCGCGCTGAGCGTGAGGTTTGGCGTTTCTGTGCCGGGATGCCCTGTTACGTCAAAGGCTGGCCACAGGAGGAATACAAGGTGATCGCTAGAGCCGAAGGCTTCTCTTGGCCCACCTACGTCGTCCAATTCCAAGACGGAATGTATTTCACCGTTTCCCAGCTCTATCTGTCCAAAAGACCCCTTGATCAACGCAAATGACCAACGAACTTCGCCGCTTCTACTTCACCATCCCATCCTCAGGCGCTTACGACTGGGTGCTGGCCACTGACTTTGAACAGGCCAAGATCGCCGCGTTTGAGGAGTGGGCGCCGCTCTATCACGAGATCAAGTGGCTAACCGCCACCAAGCATTCAGAGGTCAAACTGCCTGCCATCTAGGTGAAATTCGCCAAGAAACTTACTGAGCAGGACGTAATTGATATCCTGCTATCAGATCAATACAACGAAGTGCTTGCCGAACGCTTCGGGGTCACTCGTCAATGCATCTCAAGCATCCGCAATGGCATCACTTGGAAACGCACCGCACCTGAAATTCCACGCATTCCAATCCGCGTCAAGGAGTCAGTGCGGCATGACTTCCTCCACAAAAAGCCCAACTGTCAGAACTGCACAGAATGGGATGGCTCCGAATGTTCCTTCGGGTTCCCAGAGGCCATAGATGAGCCCTACTACGCCATCGGATGCGATTTCTACAAGCGAAATCAAAGCAATCCTTGATCAGTGCCTAGACGAGTATTGGTCTGATCGTTTCAAAGATCTTTTCATTGACCACCCGGCACGGATGCACGCTGCATTGCAGCCATTTATCCGCTATCAAGCCGAAAGGTGCCCGGTCAACAATGCCGCCAATTAAGGCTTTTCAGTCCCGATACAACAGCCCGACACATTTTTGCTACGGCGCTGATTGGACGGGCTACGGTTTGCACTCCGGCTATGAACCCTGGTGTTGGGATGGCACTGCCGTTTGGTGGGGGCCGATCTGCGACACCTACTCAGAAGCTCTTGACCTTGCCAAACAACATGCTGAACGCCACTGAACTTGACCAACGCCGCGCCGACTTCCTTGATCTGCTCTACCAACAAAGCGGTCGAACCAACCGGCTATACACCGGCCTTTGGGAGGAATTTGAGCAATACCTGGCTCCCAGATTTCGTGACCTTGATTATGAAGCTATGCGCGACGACATTGTTCGTGCTGTTGGTGGTACTGATAACGACGTGGCTAAGCGCAACGCTGATGTTGCCATTGCCGTCATGACCGCCCATCTTATGCAGGATTGGGCAACACAATGAAAGTCACTGCACCATTCCTTAATTGGATCGAAAATCGTGCTCTGAACATCTTGGCCAGGAGCCCCCGCGTTGGGACAATAGTGGTCAGGATGCGGAATTCACCGCTGAGCTACATCGTGCGCGACCAGAACGATCCTTGCCGTGAAGGCTTAACAGAGGATGAGCTGATGCCTGATGCGTACAACCTAGAGCGGATCTTCCATCAGCCTTCCTACGGCGAAGACGAATAAGCCGTGATCCACCTCTTCAACAACAGGCTGATTCTTGAGCGGCGCAAGCTGTCTGAGAACTGGCGCTGTCGTGTGCGGCTTGGCCCAAAACCTGAGCAGCAAATAGAGGTGGATCTCAAAACCCCTGATCTGCGTACAGCATTCATCAGGGCAAACAACATTTATCAATCGTTCCGTAAAGGCGATCGGCTGCAACCCTTAGAAGATCCTGAACCTACAGGCAAACGTTGCTGGGATTGCATCCAATGGGCGCCAACCTTGACCCACAATGGTGGTAACGGCTGCTCACTTGGTTTTCCTGAGGCCAAGAGTTACGCACGCGGTCGTTTTGCCAACCTGTGCAGTCTGTACGATGATGGAACCGAAAGTTTTGAGCCGCACTGATTTTGAAGACGGCAGCTATATCGAAGTCTTAGAACCCGCTGACGGCGGTGAAATGTATTACCGCACTTGCTATCAAGGAATGTGCCGTTATTCCAGTGATCTATGGCAGGCCCAGGTTTATCAACATCAGATGACTTCGCCGTGATTTAGATCTTGATTGATCCAGTCCATGATTCTGGCTTCGCCAACCTCTGACCAGAACGGCAAACCCCTGTACCAGACCCGCCAGTCCTTATGTCCTTTTGACATATTGCAGCCAAAACAACAGGCGACAAGGTTGTTTAATTCGCTGTTTCCGCCTTTAGCTTTTGGCACCACATGATCAAGTGTTGGCGACCTGCCAAGGGGTTCAAAACAGTATGCACAATGATGGTTGAAGTGATCTAAAACAGCATTGCGAAATCGCTTTTTCGCTTCGTGCTTTGGGATTAACTCCCAACCGTCAATGTGTTCAATCACAAGCAACCGCTTGATTGCCTAAACGGTAGCCAATAGTGCAAAAATTGCTCGCAATAAAAAGCCGCCCTGCAGGAAGGCGGCCAGGAGTCCTATCACCGAATCAATCTTACGCCGTAACGCTGGCTGAAGGCTTAAGGGTTTCCCACGACGGCATGACGGTTTCGTGTCGGTTGTAGTGGCCAAGCTCGCGGTAGCTGCGGTCAGGATTATCAGAAAGCGGCATAAACACCATCTGGCCAATCAGCAGGCCCGGCCATAAAGCGACTTTGTGTTTCTGCCTGACATTTTTCAGCTCAAGGGTCAGCCTGCTGCCGTGCCAGCCAGGATCACAAAAACCAGCCAGCATATGCTGAATGCCAGAGCGTGCGCGACTGGACTTGAGGACAAACTGAGCGGCAATCGCAGGATCGTCGGGCAGATTAAAGATCTCTTCAGTCTCGGCAAGGATGAACTCACCAGGGCTGAGCCAATAAGGATCTTCCTTTGTATGAGTCGCAATGTTGTGCCTGATCAGCTCGGGCGTTTCCGCAACTTCAATCATGATGTTGGACCCAAGCGCCACGTCATAAGACGCAGGATTAAGCCTTTCAGGATTGAATGGATGGATCAGAGCGTGCTCAGCGCAAAGCGCACGAATCTCGTGATCAGGTAACAGCATCAAAGATCAATAATCCCAGCGGACTCTAGGCCGTCCAGGACGTACGCCAAGGTGAATGAAACCTTTTGCTGCGCCATAACCCAAGCTATAAGGCCAGCCTCCGTCAACCCAAGCCTGAACCGTGTAAATGTCAGCGCCGCCCACATAGAAGTCAACAGCGCCCGTATCTGGGGCGTCCATCAAATGCTCCGAACGACTTGCACCTTTAACCCGCGCATTCACCTTCGGGGGTCTGTGGCCACTGGTAATGATGATTGGGCCGCCAAATTTGGCACGCACCTTTTCAAGGAACGGGCAGATCAGCTCAGACATCACATCACACTGATACTGATGCAGGAAGCGCCGTTCCTCCTCGTCGTTGCAAAGCTCGCCGTAAGTGATATTCGGCGTCACCTTGAAGTAATACGGCTTGTCAGGGGTCAACCTGTTGTCGTCCGTCAATGGCTTAGTGCCAGCCAGGAATAAATCCAGCTCGTCACGCCGACGACGCACCAAGCCCTCAAGCACCTTCCCGCCGCCTTTGTTCCACCTAGGCAGCTCTTCCATCGCCACCTTTTGCGGGTTCTCACCGTTGTTTAGGCGTCTCCGCAGCGTGCTATCAAGCAATGCCCCAGTCCCAACATTGAAGGCAAAACTGATCAAGGCGCACCGCTGATTGTTGTTCAGTGGCACCGTAATCTGATGATCAACAGCCTTGGCAAAGCGCTCAATATCAGACCTCAGCAAAGCGTCAGCGTCAGCTTGCGTGATCTTCAAACCAACGGACACGCCAGCACCTGTATGCCCATAACCAATGGTCGGGATGTTGGCAGCACATAGGTAGCCCTCAAGCCTGCAGCTTTCCCACTTCCTAATGATTTTGAAAGCAGGCTCTAGGTCGTTTTCAGGTTGCTTGCCAGCCTGACTCCACACCTTGAACCATTCCTGGTCACGACCCATCAACGAGTCATCAGCCTTGAAGATGGCCTCTTCCAGTAAATGCAAGGCAGCCTGCTGATGCGGCAGATTCTTGAAATACTTGAAAAGGTCAGTCAGGCGAACCGGTGCCTTCGTCATCTGCCCAGGGTGCTCTGATGTGGAGATTGTCTAAATCAATGACCGGCGGAGGAATGACTGGCGGTTGGGTGTCATGCCACTCCTCAACAGCTCGGTCAATGCGTGGTTTCAATGTGGCTTGAAACTTCCAGTCACGCGCAGCCTTGTTGAGCTGATGCCGCCAGTCCTTATCGCCAAAGCGCAGCAACCAAGTTGTGCCGCCTACTTTTTTCTGGCAATCACGTTCAGCACTTTGACCAGCAGCTGAATCCAGCTGTTCTCACGCATAGGCAGCAGCGTGATGATTTCAGAGCCAGCCGCGGCCACAATGGCAATAACGGCAATAACGGTGGGGTCCATGGTGTCGTTGGAACTTTGACAAGCCTAGTTCTATTTCAGGCGTTGTTCCAGTGTCCTAAGCCTTAACTCGTGATCGTCGAGACGTTCCTTGTGGTCGCTGCGTAACGCTGTGATCTGCTCAAGGATCAATGCCATCCTTGTGTCCATCACACTGGCGCGCTTGTCAATACGCCACAAAGCGCTGACGCCAGCAATGATCGCCGCGGTGACCAATGGTGTCAGGAACGGATCCACGGCTGCATCTCGTTGAAATCAGTCTAACGATGGAGGTCTCCACGGATCCGGCTGGCCTCCAAGAATTGCAACAGCTCGCCGGTAATAATCGCAGTCCGTTTTGCCTGCTTTTTCTAGTGCTGCTTTGATCTTGCGCCAGTTTTCTAGTGTTTCGGGATCCATTTACCTAGAGCATTTTGTTCGCTGTCTAAGTCGCTCAACTTCTGCTTGCAATACTTGAATTGCGGAATCTTGCTTAACGTCGTCCGGCAATGCGCCCATCTCACCACGCGGCCACTTAATTCTGAACTCGGTGTTTTGCTCCACGTTCATGTTGAGCTTCATCAGCTCGTGCTCGATGTGAAACATCTTTGAGTTGACGCCGCTTGCCCACCAGACAGCAATACCAGCCTGAACAGCAATGGCAAGGATGCCACCGATCAGTTCAAGGTTGATTTTGTCCACAGCAACTGGGGCGTACTACGGAGCAACCGGCCATTGCACTTCCAATGGGTTAGGTTGCAGCGTAATGTCGCGGAGTGCTTGGCGATAAACTGCCCAGGCATCTTTGTCTGCGGTGGCATCACTAATTTGAGTCCAGTCGCATGCAGCCAATAGGCGGTTGCGTTCTTGGCGGATGCCGTCCCATTCACGGGCAATGTCTTCAGGCGTGAGATCAACGCGAGTTTCGCTGATCAGGGTGCCTTTGCCGTCGTAGCGTTGTGTGATGTATTGCATGGTTAGACGTTAAACCAAGACGATATTGGGATGGTGCCGATGCCGTTAGTCCAAGTAGCAGTTGATGGCAACCCGTTATTGGCAGATCCCGCTGAGTTTTCATATACATTCGTAATGGTGCCGAATGCATAGTCTGACGTTGTACCAACTTGATTCATTACCATTGAAATTGGATAGTCTCCTTGGCGACTAAAGTTAGCACTGGAATCATCAGTAACAAACGCCGCCCAATACCAGCCAGCTTCAATCGTCTGGTTTATGGCAAACTGAAGATTTCCGTTGCTAACTGTTATTTTACCGTAATCGGCAACCAGCGAGCCTGGTCCTGCATTTGCGGTATAAAGACCCACTCTTACATTTCCACCGCTAGCACTGTTTCGGCACACCACTTGCACTGTATTAAATGTCTTTGTTTCAACAAACAAAATCGGGAGGTAATATATTCTGTCAACAGTAAAAGTACTACCGGAACCATTCGGAAAACGTGTATCAAAAGGAATTATTCGATCAGGAGTTATTCCCCAACCACCCATACCTTGACACCCAATATCACGCACCAACGCTTTTTTGTTGGTAGACGTACTGGTGTCATAGATGATCAGTTCATCATCTAAAGCTGATTGAATTTCAGTTTGACCGTTAATATCAGTGCCGCTAGGCGGAGCAGCAAACGTGCCATCAGCACGGAGAAAATTAGTTGTTCCACCACCAGTAGCAGGAACAAGACCAGCATCACTGCTAGTAACTATCGGCAGGGTTGCATCCGTGCCAGTATCGCTAGCAACTGTACGAGTGGCAGCGTCATAGCTCAGGTTGGTGCTAGACGTACCATTTGATGCTGCGGTAATCCTGCCCTGTGCATCGACAGTGACGTTGGCTGATGTGTAGCTGCCAGGAGTGACGGCAGTATCTGCCAGATCAATCGTGCCGCTACCCGTAATAGGTCCGCCGGTTAGTCCAGTGCCCGTGCCAACGCTGGTAACAGTGCCAGCGCCAGCACTCACCCACTGCATGTCATAGTCAGTGTTGCTTGCCTTAGCGAGCACCTGACTTGTGGTGCCGCCAGCAATTACACCCTGTCCGCTAGCACCCTGCGGTCCAGCAGTTTTAATAGTGACAACAGTTGTATCGCCCTCGGTGACCGTGACTGTATTAGTGACAGCCGTGATGTTGACTGAAGTCATGCCGTGTATCCCTCGCTGACGTAAATGATGCCCTCTAGGTAGTACTCCTTCAGTCCGCTGCCGTTAGTAAGCAGCACGTCGTAATACGCCTCGTTTGGGAATGACGCAGTTTGTTCATCCGTCAACGCGATGGCGACCGTACCAGCAGCTCGGTCGGTATAGGTGACGGTGAAGTCGGCATATTTTGTGGTGCGCCCTTGGTTCCACGCCTGCGCTTGAACAGTCCAACCTGTCAGATTGATTGCAGCGTCATTACTATCTTTGAACTGAAGCACAACGCTGTAATCAGCCCGACGTTGCAGGCTGATGTTGTAAGTGCCCGGTGAGATAGCCATGGTTGAAGTTTAGCGCCCTTGACCACGCAGGGCTTTCTTTCCGCGCCGACGTGGGCGGGAATGTTGCCCGTAACCCTGAGATGTGGTTTTGGGACGCCCGGCTTTGTGATCGACGCGCCCCAGTGCAGTCTTACTCTTGACTGCCATCAAACTGTTCCTCCGCTAACTGGTCCTGCATCTTCGCCATCCCCATCAGAGACCACCCCGTCATCAGCAGGATCGTCAGCGACGACAGGAGGATGGTCAGGATCATTTGGCCAGACGTTGTAGGTGCCGCCAGTAATGTATGCCGCCAAATCTGGCGTGTCATTGGTTGTGCCGATATGCAGCACTTTTTCGTTGGCGGCTAGGCGGACAGCTTCACGCCACATCTTCCAGTCAGGATTGACCGTGGTGCCATTGTCAGCTTCGCGGACCACCATCCAGTCGGTAGGAGTCAGCAGGCTGTTAGCGGTTTGACGGGTGTTGCTGATCCAGAGCGTGACCAACTCGGCGTGGTCTTTCCAGATCAGGTGACCATCAGCGTCGTAACCCCATGCAAAGCGCTGATCCCAGGTCGGGGGGTCGGGCACTTCGGTGATGCCGATTGCTTCTTTCTCGGCAAGCGTGGTCAGACGCAACCAGTTCTTGGGATACTGAATCCCGTTATGGGTAAAAGCCCGATCGGGTGAAAGTGGCTTGCCGTCGAGAACAAACATGGTTCTAGGTGCGTGGTTTTAGGTTAGCCCGATCAACGTGCGCGGGCTGAACGGAAGGGGTTTTCAGCGAAGGCACAGTAGAGGTAGCTATATCCGCTGCCGTTCACCTGGCTGTAGTTAACGCGAAGCTTAAAACCGTTGCTCAAGAAATCTGCCCAATCAAATTGATTCTCTGCATCTGAAGTGTCTGCATACAGGTTATTTTGCACAACATTATCGGGATCTCTTGCGGAATCAAGCATGACCCAGTTACTCGTAGTTCCTGAGTAAATTTTGATCATTAGGAACTTTATTCTGAACCCGGTATAAATAAACGGACCATCACCAGTTGAGCTGCCGTTGCCGGTGTAGCTGCCGAAGGCGCTGTAGCCCTCCACGGGTGCCCAACAGTAGGCTAAATAATTCGTTCCTGAACTATTCAGATATGTATAGTCTCCGATCGAAATAACACTGGAGGTGGGATTTGTGCCTTGCCAAATATCGGATCCTGCTGCTTGCTGTGAATATGTTTGCTCCAGGACTAAGTAGTAGCTAGGGCCAATGCCCTTGTGGTACACCATCCAGTTTGTAGATCCGTCTCTGCTTTTTATGAAGAAAAACTCAGGGGCAATATTCAATCCGTGCCCGAGTGTCCCACTGGATCCGGTTCCCGTATAACTGATAAGTGAAAATCCCGCATTTGCATTGGCTCTTACGCTGGTTGAAATGCTGCCATCAGTGTTGGCTACAGTTGACGCGCCGCCATCCCAATTCCAAGCAACATATGTACTGCCGCTAGCATTTACTCGCAATTCTGTGCCGAGATCAAATCCATCACTATTAAAGGCAGTAAGGGATGAGGAGTAGGTTACTTCGCCGCCAACCTGGCTTGAACTTAATGCTTTATTTGTACCGCTAATAGTATTTGCAAGAAAATGATGGTAAGCGGTAGAACTTCTGTCTTTAATCCACACAAAATCCGGCGAAAACTCTAGACCCGAAATCGTCTGAGATGTGCCATTGCCTGTCCACGTCACCACGTCCATCGCGGTGCTGCCGTCTTCAATCGTCGGCGTGTCTAGGTTGGCGGTGCAGAGTGCCTTGAAACCACTGGGGGCGCTGTAGGCGAAGGGGCGTTGGCCGAAATTGGCAGAATAAGGGTTGCTCGCCGTGTAATGTTGCATCACAGGCGTATAAAAATCTCCTGCCGTAAAATCATCAAACACAGGATTTGTTCCGTTTGCTGGATCACCTCCAGTCAGAGCGTTCCACGTCCACCAAACACCGTCTTTACCTGCCCATCCTTTGCCATTGTCAAAGTCATAAGCAAACATATAAACGCCCGCATCATTAGCTGCAGAGGCGCTTGAAACACTAGTGGTGGTTCCGTTGTCCACCATATAAATAGTATTGGATTGTGTAAAAATGTAGTTTTTGCCTGCGTCTAGATTTAGGTAATCATAACTGGGGTTGGGGACGAGTTTCGATTTTGCAAAACCAAAGCCATCCGCGCCAGCAGCAGTTGAGCTTGATTTGGTTAGTTCCCAGTACCATTTGCCACTAGACACGGCAAAGGTGGCACCACAATGCCCATGCGCTGTGGATGCTGAATTGACATCAAGATTGCCATTGGATAGCGTGATTGTTCCTTTTTGTTGTAACGGATTCCAAGTGCAGTAATTCCCCGGCACTTCACCGCCCGCGCCAGTGTCATTCGCCGTGTCGCCGTTCGTGGGCGAGTCAAGGAGGGAGTCGTCGTCCGGCGGGTTTAGTGTTTCCTGAAAAGTAACTCCAGAAACGCTAATCTCAAAAATCTGAATACCGCCGTATCCAGAACCACCAATCATCTCAAGTTTTTTGACATTACTCAAACTTGAATGTGTGTTTGTTGTGATTGTAGTTGGAGAAGCTTGATTGACTAGCAACGTGCCAGATGAGTCGTATAGTTTGTAACCGCCACCGCTATTAGTGAGGGATGTTCCGTCAGCAGCAGTAATTACAAAATCACCACTAACAGGTTCAGTAAAGTACAGCGTTAACGTGCCGCCGATTGCTCTGTAGTAATAAGTCGTGCTGGTGTCTCCATCAAACATGTCAGAGATACTTCCAGCAGTTGGCGTACCATCCGCTAAATACAGTCCGACATTGCTGCCTGATGGAGCCGACCCAGTGGCAATGTTGTTAACCGTCCAATCATTCCCGTTGCCGCTGTCGTCCGTGCCAAGTGCAGAGGCAGAACTATTGTCGCTAAAGGGAAGGTGCGCCCCATCCGTGCCGTAGGTTCCCGCGTATGCAATTGGCTGCCACACGCCGTTATCGTCAAGCTCGCCAAAATCGGTAGCTGCTAATGCTTGACCATCGATAAAGTGGACATCAGCCATGTAACCATTAAAATAATATAAACCGCCTGTTCCATAGGTCCCTAAAACGGCATTATTGTATAAAGTCGTGAAGGCAAGAGACGGTGAAAATGTCACTGATTGTCCATTGACATAAACAGTCCCACTGTTGCTGTTTACGGAAATGACGATGTGATACCAAGCGCTGAAATCTCGATAAACTTCTGTGCTGTAATAATTGTTTCCACTTCCGTATGCGTAAAAAGTGCCACTTGCTGTATCAAAGAAGATGCCAGTGGCGTTGGCGCCTGATGAACCGGAGCTAAAAATGCAATGATAATTAATTAGATTTGTTCTTTTGACCCATAAAGATAGCGTCCAAGTAGTTTTGCCGGTCGTTATGGCTCTAGACAATGAAGAGGTGTCGGCTGAGTTGAACCGCAGCGAACGTTCGATCTCGTAGCCAGCAGCTGCAGCAGGACTTGCCAACAACAGAGGCAGGGCGCTTCCGGGAATTGACATGTCAGCTCAGGTTGGAAATCAGGGTTGCAGTGATCTTGGTGCTGGACTGAACCGCA
>Ga0255760_10002104_pt1 | contig 18653 bp, 18 predicted proteins | sample 071ome_25_FD_179960 | JGI IMG/M metagenome (GOLD analysis project Ga0255760, IMG submission 179960) | Coastal salt marsh microbial communities from the Groves Creek Marsh, Skidaway Island, Georgia - 071410BT metaG (version 2) | ecosystem: Environmental > Aquatic > Marine > Intertidal zone >... | reverse complement strand
AGCTGGCTCGAGAACGAGGATTGACCTTGATCCCGCCCTTTGATCACGAGGACGTCATTGCCGGACAGGGTACGATCGGTATGGAAATACTGCGCCAAGTGCGTGGCCCGGTCGGATCGATATTCGTTCCGGTAGGCGGCGGCGGTCTCATCGCAGGCGTCGCGAGTTACGTCAAAGCGCTTCGTCCAGAGATCAAGATTATCGGCGTTGAAGCAGAGGGTTCGGCCGGTATGACCGAGGCACTTAGCGCCGGTCGCCGGATTAAATTGCCTGCGCAGACGCTTGACCAATTCGCGGATGGCACAGCGGTAAGGCAGGTCGGAGCCAAACCCTTCAATATCGCAAGACGGCTGGTGGACGAGATGGTAACCGTCTCCATCGACGAGATATGCGCAGCGATCAGGGATATTTTTGAGGACACGCGGGTTATCTCTGAGCCAGCAGGCGCACTCGCTGTTGCTGGCCTAAAGAAATGGGTAGGGCAAAAGCCCGATGGCGCAGAAGGTCAGGACATTGCTGTCGTGAGTGGCGCCAACATCAACTTTGACCGGTTAAGGCATATATCCGAGCGAACGGCATTTGGCGCAAAAACGGAACTGTTACTTGGCGTCACGATTCCAGAGAAACCCGGGAGTTTTCTCGCGTTTTGCAAAACCTTGGGTCGGCAAAACATTACTGAGTTCAACTACCGCTATTCCGGTGGGGGAGATGCGCAGGTTCTGGTCGGTATCGAGACTGGAGGGTCGCAGGGAGAGCGTCGCCCGCTGCTTAAACGGTTAACCAAACGATACCCCGTGACGGAGCTTAGCGACAACGAACTAGCGGTGCTCCATGTCCGTCATATGGTCGGCGGTCGTAGCCCTACGCTAGCGTCCGAAAGCTTATACCGGGTCGAATTCCCTGAACGGCCGGGTGCGCTGTTGAATTTTCTCGAGGGGTTGGGCGGTGAGCACAACATCACCATGTTCCATTATAGAAACCATGGCGCCGCCTTCGGCCGAGTGTTGATCGGGCTTCAAGGGGCAGAGCATCAATCGAAAGCATTAGCTCGGCGCCTGCAATCGATCGGCTATCGCTTTTGGGAGGAGTCAGAGAATCCTGCGCGTGACCTCTTCTTGTAAGGATCTTGTGCGCTCATCCACATCGTGCGCGAGGAATTGATCTTCGAAGACTAGAAGCCTTGAATCCTCGATGTGGTCGACATAGAGCTTTGCTTGAAGGTGATCGAATTCGTGCTGGAAAACGGTGGCCGTAAAACCAGTCACCTCCGTGTGCTGGGGCTTGCCTTCCCTATCGTAGTAATCAATGGCAATGCGCTGCGGGCGGACCACGAATCCGCGGAGCCCTGGAACCGACAAACATCCCTCCCAATACCCTTGGCGTGAATCGTCGAGCACCCGGATAACTGGGTTGACGTAGACGGTGAGCGGAACCGTCTCAAGGTCACCGTAGCGGTGAGGCCCACCGGGAATATGAACGAGGGCGACCTGTACCCGCTCATTAATTTGGGGCGCTGCGAGCCCAATCCCACCAGACGCAGCGAGCGTGTCAATCAGATCCTCAACGAGTTGGTCGAAGGCGGGTGAGCCGATGGACTCAATCGGGTAGGGCTCCGCTACTTCCCTCAGGGCGGGATGCCCCATTCGGATGATCTCTCTAACGGTCATGACTGGATTCCTCAAAGGATGCTTGCGAAGACACGGTGATCAATGCTTGGTCGGTTAACACAACATCGAGCGGCCGATCCCAAGGGGCAGGCGACCAATCGGACGTGATTTCTTGACCTTGATGCGCGCAGCCCACTTTCAGCGGAAGATTGGGCAGCGGAAGATTGGCGGTGTGACCTATAGCATCAAACAGTCGGTCGTAAAATCCACCGCCAAACCCTAGGCGATCGCCTTTTCGGGTATAGCCGACAAGAGGGGTCAGGATAAGATCATGGTCGGTTGGGGTAACGAGCCCAGCGGCTGTGGGCCGTGGTGTCCAAACGCCAAACTTGTCTCTCACAAAACGTGTCGATCCTGTGACGCGCTGGAACGTGAGTAAACCTTCTTCCTCTTCCGGCACCACGGGTAGGGTACAGCACTTGCCAGATTTCAGCGCCGCGCGCATGAGCGGAATAGGGTTAATTTCGCCGTCGATGGGCCAATAAAAGGCAATTGTTGATGCGTTAGTGAAGTGAGCGCTCGATAGGGCGATCTGACACAACGTGATTGATGCATGGTTTTGCTCCGCTGGCGTAAGCGCCTGGCGGTAAGCGCGCATTTTTCGGCGCATGACGTTACGTTGGCTAGCGTCCGTCATCACAGATGGCTGTACTTGGTTTCGATGAAGGCGCTGAATACGGTCATGTTGCTCTCGAGCTCAAGGGTTTGCGATCAGCTTTGGCAGCTATCGCATGAGCAAGCAAAACGTAGGGCTTGCGACGGATTGTGGGCGGCCTCGTCATTAGGCGCTCGATAAGCGACCGTTGCTGGAAGTGAGTAGTCCCCCGAGTTGCCGCTGTCGGAAAAGTCCTTGAACCCTTTGGCTCAAGGCGGTGGTCCCTAACGAACATCAGGCATCCCGCCGTAGCAGGCACGCGCAACAGTGTCGAAAAAAGACCCCCTGGTGGTTACATAAAGGGTCGAGAGCATTTCAACTGGCTAACAACCCAGGGGATCAGCAGATTATAGCAGGGTCTTTAATGCTACCGCGGGCCTTCACTGACTGTCTTGGTAGATCACTCGGAGACTAGTCTATGGACGGCGCTCAGTTTGTGCGGTTACGCCGTGTGTTTTTTAAGGCGGCCTTTTTTGATCTCACTTTCTCTGGGCGGCTCGCAAGCGTGCGAGGCACCCCCAGTGACTACCCACGAGGAAAGAGGCTGTGCAGCAAGCGGTATAGCAGTCCTAATTGGCGCTAGCGCTGTTTGAGCGTTTCAACCAAAGCGGAGATTCGGTCTTCTGCGTCGGATAGGGTGAGGGCAGCGGATCCTTTTTCGCTTTCATAAGCGTCCCGCTGCTTATTTGCGGTCAACAGTTCATTGGCAATATTGAGCGCAGCCATGACCGCAATCCGATCGAGACCCATCACCGTCCGAGCGCTTTTCACCTCTCGCATTTTTTTATCGAGATAGTGAGCAGAGTCACGCAATGCTTGAACCTCATCGGGGGGGCAGCTGACTTTAAATGACTTATCGAAGATAGAAACTGAAATGGTTTCCTGCTCAGCCATATCAGGCTTGCTCCAGCGATCGAAGACGGTTGATCATTGCCTCGAGCTTTCCTTTGACCACGAGATTCTTGTCGAGCAACTGCTTCCGTTCTTGTCGCCAACGTTGTTGTTCAAGTTCTAATGCTTGATGTTGCTGGATAAGTTGCGCGCAGAGCGTTTCGAGTTCAGCAAGTTTTGCGTTCAAAGTGGGTTGATCGTCCATACTGCTGCCCGGGTAGTGAATCGGTATTATGACCCAGCCATGACTGAGGTCAATGTGGGTGCCAAAACAACCCACTGACGCAAGTGGTAAGCTCTCAAGCAATAACCTACGAATTGACTTGATCGTATGACTCTACCCAGTGACATGTTTAATGATCTCCAGTCCGCTTTAAAGCAAGCGGGCGCAGCAATGGGCGCGAGTGAGCTGCACGGCGTGTTAACGGCCCATGCAGCCAAGAGCGGGTACGATGAGTTCGGTGCGCAATTGGCTATCAATGCGTGGCTTGATATTGAATCACCATCGGCTGAGCTGCGTCAGCGGGTTAAGACACTCGCCGAGGCAACGCGTGATCAAGTAGCGCCCTACGCCGAATATGATCTCTTGATTGTATTGCCAGCTGAGGACGCGCCGCTGAATGAGCAGTTATTCGAGCTAACCTGTTGGTGCGCAGGATTCCTGTCGGGACTTGGTGAAACGAAAGGACTCATTGAGCAGTTGAAGCAAACAGAAGTGGGAGAGCTTGTTGATGATCTGCTAATGATCGCACGAACAGGAAGCGAAATCGCAGACGGTGAGGAGAACGAGCGAGACTTTGTTGAGGTGCTGGAGTTTGTTCGTATCGCAGCACTCAATATTGCGGCCGAGCTCTTTGAGCTGAAGCAGTCCTCGGTGATCAAGCACTGATCCTATGACCCACACCCATTCCTTCGATTACGTAATTATCGGCGCCGGGCTAATTGGGCTCTATACGGCGCTCGAGCTTGAACGCTTGGGTTGGCGGGGGATTATTCTTGAGCGGCGTGCAAACCCTTCACCGAGCAAGGATTCACTAATTGCCCCACGGTCGCTAGCCACGGCCTCGCCCCGGGTCCTTGCCATTAACCCTGCGACCATCGATGGGTTGATGGAGGTTGGCATCAGCGAGGAGCAGCTGCATCAGCAAGGGTCGGACTTTACTGGGATGGAGGTTTGGGACCGTGAATGGTCGGGCCATCTTTCATTTGACGCACACGGTTTGATCATTGAAAACCATCGTCTTGAAGCGCTGCTGATGGCGCGGGTGGTTGAGCGCGGAATCCCTATTCGTTGGTCGGTACAGATTCGAGATTCAAAGGTTACAGAAGATGCTGCTTGGCTCGATGTAGATTCAGGAGAGCAACTAGAGTCAACATTGCTCGTTGGCGCTGACGGCGCAGAATCCCGGGTCCGAACGATATTAGGGATACCGACGGTCAATCGGCACTACGAGCAGCAAGCCGTTGTCGCGGTCCTTCGCAGCGAGGTTTCCCACGATAAGGTGGCTAGGCAATGGTTTACCGCAACCGGCCCGTTAGCATTACTCCCACTCGATGACCCGAACGGCGTAGTGATGGTTTGGTCCAGCAGTGATGGTGAGGCGATGACATCATGCCCTCCCGAGCAATTGATTGCGTTACTAGCCAGGGAAACTGACCGTGAGCTGGGGACGCTCGCACTGGTCTCAGCGCGAGCAACATTCCCGCTCAAGCTTCAGCACGCGCTTCAGTACGTCAAAGGTCGAGCTGTATTGATTGGTGATGCCGCGCACTCGATCCATCCGTTGGCCGGCCAGGGAGCGAATCTGGGGTTTGCAGATGCATCGGCGCTTGGCATGGCCATCTCCCAATCGATGCTGGAGCCGGGCGAGCTACTTGAGAAACCGCTGAGAGCGTTCGAGCAAGCGCGGCGGCGCCGTAATTTGTCGATGACATTGGCTACCGATGGCTTAACCCAATTGTTTGCTGATGGAATGCCGAGTTGGTTGCGTACTGCTCGGAGCGTTGGCATGCGGGTGCTTGACCAAGAGTCACGTCTAAAGGGTTGGCTGACAGATGCAGCCTCAGGCAAGCTTTAGTTATCGGCTCGGTCGGATCTCTGCTTGATCTAGGAAAGTTGAGGGTTTTTGTTGTTCAAAGTGACTAAGATTTAGTCTTTTGCAGCGCAAACTTCCGTAGAATGGTGGGTGAAAGCGAGCAGAGACCATTCAGAGACAATCATGCTGCAGCAAACACCATTGATTGAATGTCACCGCCAAGATGGCGCCAAGTTGGTGGACTTCTCTGGCTGGGAAATGCCCATTCATTATGGCTCCCAAGTAGAAGAGCATCACCAAGTCCGAAATCACGCTGGGTTGTTTGATGTCTCGCATATGACCCTTGTTGATGTTTCTGGCCCAGACCAAGCGGTTTACCTTAAGCGGTTACTCGCCAACGATATCGATCGGTTAGACGAGGGTCGCGCGCTTTACACGGCGATGTTGAATGCCGAAGGCGGCATCATTGATGATCTAATCGTGTATCGACGGGAAAAGGATTATCGACTCGTCGTCAATTGCGCAACAAAAGAGAAAGACGTGGCGTGGATGCGTCGGCATGCTGAAGCGTTTGACGTCTCGGTCGAGACACCGAGCAATTACGCTATTATCGCCGTGCAAGGGCCGGAAAGTCGAAAGGTGTTGAGCGCTGTGCTTCCCGAGAGGGATGTGGCTGCGTTAGGCGCCCTAAAGCCTTTTTCTTTCTTCGAGCGCGAAGGCGCGCTCTTTGCCAGAACGGGCTACACCGGTGAGAGCGGATTTGAATGCATCGTTGACGCGAGTGAAGGCGTGGCGCTGTGGCAGTCGCTCCGCCAAGCAGGAGCTTCCCCCATCGGCCTTGGCGCCCGCGATACGCTGCGGCTTGAGGCGGGAATGAATTTGTACGGTCAGGATTTAGATGAAACGATTTGTCCTGCTGCTGCGAATCTGTCTTGGACGGTGGTGACGAAAGCTCGTGATTTCATTGGTCAAGACGCCATGGCCACCCATCCAACGAGTGGTGAGCGCCAGATCGGCGTTCAACTTGTCGGCAAAGGGGTGCTTCGCGCCGGTTACCCTCTTTTTTCTGGAGATGAGGCGGTTGGTGTGGTGACGAGCGGCGCTTTCTCGCCGACATTGGCCTGTGGTATCGGGCTCGCGCGGGTCAGGTCGTCATCGAAAACACTTGAGGTCGAAATCAGAGGAAAGCGCCAAGCAGTAGAGGTGGTGCCTTTGCCATTTGTCCCCAGGGGGCAGTTCAATTGATCGACTATTGCGTAGAAGGTCGACATTGCAACCAAGGTTTGGCGCGCTATATCGCGGTTTCTGCGCGATTGGCGGAAGAGACAAAGAAAAAACAAAAAGTAAAAACACAGTAGAAAATGCAAAGAGCGCATCAAAGAAAGTGTGAAAGGCAATTCAAAGGCAATTCAAAGACAAAAAAAGAAGATAGAAGAACATAAAAGCCAGAAACAAGTGAAAAGGCCCGGTGGGGCGATTGACCAAGCAGCAGTCAGCTAACCCAAAGCTGACGTTAGAGCTAAGCCCAGAGGCAGGTCAAAACCAGCCAAAGACCATCGGCAAAACAGCAACAAAACGCCGAATAAATGCGAATTAAAGTCGATATGGAGACAGCGGGATGTCAGAAGTAAGAAGTGAGCTGCGGTATTTAGCTTCGCATGAATGGGCCAGAAAGGATGAAGACGGCTCAATCGTTGTAGGGATTAGTGACCATGCTCAGGATGCCTTAGGAGACGTCGTTTTTGTTGAACTGCCTGAGGTGGGTGCGTCTGTCGATGCCGAAGCAGAAGTGGCGGTCGTCGAATCGGTAAAAGCGGCCTCTGATATTTATGCGCCGGTAGCAGGGACTATTCGCGCGGTTAACAACCAGCTTGATGAAGCGCCAGAACTAGTGAATGAATCGCCGTACGATGATGCATGGTTTTTCGTGATTGAGCCTGCTGACCCTAACGCTTTCGATGGGCTGCTGACCGCGGAAGCCTACGAGGCGTTGTGCGAAGCGAGCGACCATTAGTTAATAATTGAAAGTGACCAAAGAGTAAACAGCGATGCCCTTCATTCCTCACACTCAGTCGGATATCGACGCCATGCTGCAAGCGATTGGCGAGACCTCCACCGCTGCATTGTTTGATGAAATCCCAGAGGACATGCGATTCAAAGGTGAATTGAACCTTCCTGATAGCCTGTCGGAAATGGCCTTGATGCGCCTAATGCAGCAGCGCGCGAGGCGAGATGAAGTGGCGCTCAATTTCGTCGGTGCTGGCGCTTACGAGCATCACATACCCGCCGCCGTGTGGGACCTCACTAGTCGCGGCGAATTCATGACGGCTTACACGCCGTACCAAGCAGAAGCTAGCCAAGGCACCTTACAGCTGATCTATGAGTTTCAAACCATGATCTCCAGACTGACGGGAATGGAGGTTGCCAACGCGTCGGTGTACGACGGCGCATCGGCGCTGGCAGAGGCCATGTTGATGGCCGTACGCGCGAACAAAAAAAACAAGTCTCGACTTATTCTGGTCGCCGGCAACCTAAATCCCCGTTATTTGAAGGCATGCCAGGCGATTGTCAAAAATCAAGGCCTAGAGCTTCGCTCCGTCCCGTTCAGCAGTGAAACAGGGTGCATTGAGTGGCCGGTCTCTGATCTTGAGGATGCCGCTGCACTGGCCATCGCTTATCCCAACTTTTTCGGTGGACTCGATGCAGTGGATGAACTGACGACACTCGCTCATGAGCAAGGTGCGCTGGTCATTGGTGTGGTAAATCCCACAGCCATGGCGCTGCTTAAGCCTCCCGGGAGCTGGGGCGAGCAAGGCGCGGATATCGTCGTGGGTGACGGGCAACCTCTTGGAATCCCGTTGTCATCCGGTGGCCCTTACCTGGGATTTATGTGCTGCAAAAAGCAAATTGTTCGACAGATGCCGGGCAGGATTATTGGCAGAACAGAAGACAGTGATGGAACGCCAGGCTTTACGCTCACCCTTCAGGCAAGGGAGCAGCACATACGACGTGGCAAGGCGACGTCTAACATTTGCACGAATCAAGGGCTGTTGGTCACCGCAGCCACTATTTACATGAGTCTGCTTGGCAGTCAGGGGCTTCGCGAAGTCGCGGTTGCGTCACACAAAGGGCTTGCGATGCTGCGCTCTGAGCTGGAAGCCGTCGGCATTACTCCTCGGTTCAATGGTCCTTGCTTCCACGAACAGGTCTTCGAGTTACCGGTGGCGGCTGATGCCATGGTGGATGCGCTCCTCCGGGAAAGTGTCGTGCCCGGTCTCAGCCTCGCGTTTATGGGGGAACGATTTGCCCATTCGCTGCTGATCAACGTGACTGAAACAAAGACAGAAGAAGATATTGCGAATCTGGTTGCCCTGATGCAGTCGGTCGTTAAAGCGGAGGCAGCGTAATGTTGATTTATGAAAAGAGTCGGCCAGGTCGCCAAGCGCGTGCACAAACGCCAGGTAAGCAAGACGATGAGCTTTTACTGGCGGGGTTGAAGGACCACCTGCGCCGCGAGGACGTTGGCTTGCCCGAGGTGTCCGAACTCGACGTCGTTAGACACTACACGAATTTATCGGCTAAGAATTTTGCGATTGACAAGCAGTTTTATCCCCTTGGTTCTTGCACCATGAAATATAACCCTCGAGGGGCGCATCGGGCAGCCAGCATTCCTGGGTTTTTGGCCCGTCATCCCCTTGCGCCAGAATCGATTAGCCAAGGATATTTGGCTTGTCTTTACGAACTGCAACAAGAGTTGGCCGAAGTGACCGGTATGCAAGGCGTGTCGCTTACTCCCATGGCAGGCGCCCAAGGTGAGTTCGCCGGCGTGGCCATGATTCGGGCGTACCATGACAAGCGCGGTGATACTGATCGTCAAGAGATTCTTGTTCCCGAAGCGGCACATGGGACTAACCCGGCTACCGCAGTCATGTGCGGATATACGGTGAGAGAGATACCTGTTACGTCAGAAGGGGACGTTGATCTCGCCGCTCTGAAGGCGGTGCTGAGTGAGCGTACAGCAGGTCTAATGATGACGAATCCATCAACCTGCGGCGTGTTTGAGCGACAGATCCCCGAAATTGCCGACGCCGTCCACCAAGCGGGTGGGCTCCTCTACTATGACGGCGCTAATCTCAACGCGATTCTAGGCCAAGTACGTCCAGGCGACATGGGATTTGATGTGCTCCATATGAACCTACACAAGACCTTTGCGACGCCTCACGGCGGCGGCGGTCCGGGTTCTGGCCCCGTCGGGGTAGGTCCTCGTTTGTTGCCCTTTTTGCCAACCCCAATTGTGGGATGTGAGATGACCGCAGAGGGCCCGTACTATCGCTGGCTCGATGAGCAGGATCTGCCCGATACCATCGGCCCGCTGTCAGCCCACATGGGTAACGCTGGGATCTTGCTGAGAGCGTTTGCTTACAGCCGGTTGCTAGGCGCCGAAGGCATGAGGCGAGTGGGCGAGTTTGCAACACTCAACGCCAACTATATGGCGGCACGGTTAAAAGCGGCCGGGTTTGAGCTCGCGTTCCCGGAGCGACGGGCAACCCATGAATTCATTGTGACCTTGTCCAAGGAGGCAAAAGGTCACGGCGTCACTGCCATGGACTTTGCTAAACGCTTGCTTGACTTCGGGCTCCACGCTCCGACCACTTACTTCCCTCTCTTAATTCCTGAGTGTCTCTTGATCGAGCCGACGGAAACGGAAACCAAAGAAGAGATGGATGCTTTTATCGACGCGATGATCGTTATCCGTGAGGAAGCGTTGAGCGATCCCGAGCGCGTCAAGACAGCGCCCCACGCGATGCCTGTTAAGCGGTTGGATGATGTTAAGGCCGCACGCGATCTTGATTTGGCCTATGCCGCGAGCTGAGCGCCGATTCAGGTCACATGCTAAATCGTAACGGGGTTGAGGGCATGGCTTGTCGCCATCGTCGCGACGCCCTTATCCTCACTGACCGCCGGATCTAGCGCGACCAATCCAGCGCGACCAATGAATAGCGATAAATAGCGACGCGAAGATAGGCCCACCCGCGAGTGGCGAGGTGATTCACTGCGTCGCAACGGGTCCGATATGCCAACCCACTAAGCAACCGGAATCCAGAGCGGATCCAGATAGGATTCCATCTGAACGCGCAAGTGGTAATCTAAAGTTATCGATATAAGAAAACATCGCCAAGGGTCAGGTGCAGACGCTGTTTGTAGAGCGCTGCATGAACCAGGCGCCAGTCAAGCGTGACTGGCCGAGCGAGAATATGCCGCTTAACCAGCGGCAAGTAGTGAGTGATAAAGCAGTAAGCGAGGTCATTACGGGGTCTCCCTGTGGGACTAGTCGCTCTTTGCTTTTGGCCAAAACGGCTCGCGCTGAAACCGCTGTTGTGAGTCTGCCCAAGTGCAGACTAATACTGAGAACCCATCATGATTGACAAACATGGCTACCGGCCCAATGTAGGAATCATCATTGCCAACAAACGAGGGCAGGTATTTTGGGGTAAGCGAGCCAGACAAGATGCCTGGCAATTCCCTCAGGGCGGTATCCAGAGCGGCGAGCAGCCGGAAGAGGCGTTGTTCCGCGAGTTACAGGAAGAGACGGGTCTGGTGAAAAAAGATGTTCGCATTGTCGCAGTGACTAAAGATTGGCTGCGCTATCGGCTGCCTGCCCATTTTAAGCGCGATAAGCAGAGCAGGTTTGTGGGCCAAAAGCAGAAGTATTTCCTCGTGCGATTGGTATCGGATGACCAAGCCTTCAAGCTCGATTGTCAACAAAAGCCAGAGTTCGATGATTGGCGTTGGGTCAGCTATTGGTATCCCGTCAGTCAAATCGTTGAATTTAAGAAAGGGGTTTATCAGCGCGCGCTAAAGGAGCTGGCTCCGCGGCTTGCCCAATGCATGAAGGGCTAGCGCTGCATCCAAACGTTGCCCGGAATGAAGCGAGTGCGAGATGTGAATCAACGTGAACCATGCTTGAGATTCTAAGAAAAATTGTTCAGGACGTAGCCGCAGCCCCCAATCTTGATGCTGCACTAGAAACGACCGTTGCCTCTGTGCAACAGGCGATGGGTTCGGCTGTCTGTACCGTGTACCTGCTCGAGACCAAGCCAACCCGGTTAGTGTTCCGAGCTACTCGAGGATTGAACCAGGCATTGGTAGGCAAGGTGGCGCTCGGCATTGGGGAAGGGCTAGTTGGACACGTCGCAGAGCGTGCTGAGCCCGTCAATGTCGAACAAGTGGTTGGCCATCCCAAAAATCGCTACATCCCAGGCATTGGTGAGGAGGCTTACAGTAGTTTTCTTGGGGTGCCGATTATTCACCAGGGCAACACGGTAGGGGTGCTCGTCGTTCAGCAACAGGAGAGTCGGCGTTTCGATGAAAGTGAGGAGGCACTGCTTATCACGTTGTCGGCTCAATTGGCCGGTGTGATTGCTCATGCTGAAGCAATGGGCAGAATCACGGGACCCAAAGTTCGGCGGGGTTCCAGTCTCTTTCGAGGCACGGGAGGTGCGCCGGGAATAGCGCTCGGTACGGCTATCGTGCTTTACCCGGAGGTTGATCTCGCACAGGTCCCTTATCGGCAAGTGCGAAATACACAGCGAGAGATTGAGCGATTTGAGCGAGCCGTGGCCAGCGCCAAGGAGGAAATTCAAGAGGTAGCCTCTGGATTGGTAGGTCAGATCCATCGAGAGACGCTCGGGATCTTTGAAGCTTATTTGCAGATGTTGGACCCGCATGCGATTCCCTTTCAGGTGATTGCCAGGATCAAAGAAGGCCAATGGGCTCAAGGCGCCTTAAAGGAGGTCATCGCGCTGCATTCAGCGCAATTCGAGAAGATGGATGATCCGTATCTTCGAGAGCGAGGCGATGACGTTCGGGAGCTCGGCAATCGGCTGCTTGGTCATATTGAGCGACGCAATAAACGCAGGCAGCACTTTCCCAGGGACACCATACTGATCGGCGATGATCTAGGCGTGGCTGATATAGGCAAGGTGCCAAGAGATCGCTTGCAGGGTTTGGTGTCAGGCCGCGGGTCGGTGAACTCTCATCTCGCGATTTTGGCCGAAGCCATGGGCATTCCCACGGTGATGGGTGTCAAAGACCTGCCGATGGCGATGATTGACGGGGGGCACATCATTGTCGACGGTTTAGAGGGGGCAGTCGTCACGTCGCCCAATCGCTCACAGCGTGACACCTATGCGCGGCGTAAAGTCGAAGAGCAAACGCTGACGGATGAACTCGAGCACCTGGCCACTGCCGAGTGCACGACGCCAGATGGTCATCGGACGAAACTCTGGGTGAACACAGGTTTGTTGGGAGATGCCACTCGCTCAATCGACCGAGGCGCGGAGGGCGTCGGCCTTTACCGCACTGAAATTCACTTTATGTCGAGCGACACCTTCCCTACCGAAGAAGAGCAGCGAGTCATTTATAGAGCACATCTGGAAGCGTTCTCTCCTCGTCCGGTCACCATGCGAACACTCGATATTGGTGGCGACAAATCGCTCCCTTACTTTCCAATTGAAGAGGACAACCCATTCTTGGGTTGGCGGGGTCTGCGAGTGTCGCTCGATCATCCCGAGATCTTTATTGCCCAAATCCGCGCGATGATGCGCGCGAGTGAGGGGCTGAAAGCCAGACTCAGAATTATGCTGCCGATGGTCAGTAGTGTTGCTCAGGTTGACGCGGCCAAACGGCTTATTGATCAGTGTTACGGGGAGGTGACCGAGGAGGGCGCATCGATCCGTATGCCCGAGGTCGGCGTGATGATCGAGGTGCCAGCTGCGGTTTATCAAGCAGAAGCGATTCTAGAACGGGTCGATTTTTTGTCAGTGGGGAGTAACGATCTAGTGCAGTACATGCTCGCCGTCGACCGCAATAACCCTCAAGTGGCGGGCCTGTTTCAAGAATTTCATCCCGCCGTACTTCAAGCGCTGAGCCAGATCGCGAGATCCACCAAGCATATGAACAAAGACATTGCTGTCTGCGGCGAAATGGCCGGACACCCGGAAGCCGCGCTGCTCTTAATGGCCATGGGTTATCAAATGCTGTCCATGAACATGACGAACCTGCTGCCGGTCAAAAAAGCGTTATCGACGATCCCTCTTGAAACAGCGAAAAAGACTTTGGGTCGCGTGCTAGCACTCGACTCCGCGGAAGCCGTCAAAGCAACGGTAGATCGGCTTTTCAGACGAGAGGGCCTTGGTTCTCTTATTCGCGGTCCTGGCGGGCGACAACGGGAAAGGAGTAAGCGTTAACGGGTCCGGGCTTTCCGCTCTCAAGATAGTTCTTCTCTAGCAAGTGCACGTTGCTATCGGCGCTGATGATAATTGCTGTGGTCGCCCTCGTCCCATAGAGATCATCTGTAATAAACGGCTGACTGTGAGGGCGCCCATCCCCTTTGGCTTGCATGATGTCACAGAGGGCTTCCAGATCGAGCGGCGCGGAAGACTGAACGCACTGGCTGAGGGCCTTCCTTGTGCTTTTTACCTTGGGCCAATTGCAATCAAGATAACGATTCGATAACGCATAGGTGCCAGGTTCTAGGCGCTGATGCAGCTTGAGCCGGTTGTTGAAATAATAGAGGCCCTCCTCATCCATCAGGAGAAGGTTGAAACCCCGGTAATCATCGGCGGTACGGGCTAGCGAGGTCATATAAGCCTTTGCCGACTGCTCGCCAACCAGAAATTGGGTGATCAAGTCGCCCCGCGTGGTTTGGGGGAGTGGATCGGGGGTCGGTTCTGTGTAATTCGTTAAGGCTGCGAAGCGCCCACTGCGGTCAACCCCCATCCATGTTCCACCGCCTTGAAGATCTCGGCCTGCTAGTATCGAAGGCTGGTCGGTCCAGAAGTTCGCGCCCGTAGTCGGGCGGGCGTGGAACTCATCGCGATTGGCAGTGACGATAAGCTGATCGGAAGCTAAGGGGTCATAGGCCAGGGCGATAAGACACATAGGATCACAGTGGGTAAACAAGAATCTCGAGCATAGCAAAGCTACGAAGTTCGGATAAAGACTGCGCTCGCGCCACTATGCCGCCTGCCAGTATGATCTCAGGCATGGTTAGCCTTGGCAGAGGACAAGAGCAGGATGAAGTACCCAGACATTGATCCCATTGCGCTGTCGATTTTCGGACAGATCAATATTCATTGGTATGCGCTGACGTATCTCGCTGCGTTTTTCTTGTGTTGGCGGATCATGAAAGCAACACGTGGAAGAGGTGATCGTGCGTGGTCCGACCAGCAAATCTCGGATTTGTTATCTGCTGGCATGGTGGGCGTCATCTTGGGTGGGCGCATCGGCTATGTCCTGTTTTACGGATTTGATGCCTTCATTAGTAATCCACTCGTGCTGTTCAGGATTTGGGAAGGAGGGATGTCTTTCCATGGAGGATTGCTCGGCGTCATTGTCGCGCTGTGGGTGTATGCCAACCGGACAGGGCGCGGATTTTTCTCAGTGACTGACTTCGTGGTACTAGGGGTACCTTTAGGTCTGGCCTGTGGTCGCATCGGGAATTTCATTAATGCCGAGCTACCAGGCCGAGTCTCCGATGTGCCTTGGGCGCTGGTTTATCCTGGCGATGTTGTTACCCGTCACCCCTCAAGTATCTATCAAATGGTGGCTGAGGGCCCTCTGCTTTTACTGTTTGTTTGGTGGTTCAGTCGACGCGCCGATCGAGCCGGCCAGCTGTCCGGCGCATTTTTGCTTGGATACGGCGTACTGAGGTTTTGCACCGAATTCTTTAGGCTGCCGGATGCGCACCTAGGGTTTATGGCGTTAGGGTGGGTCACCCAAGGACAAATTCTGTGTGTGCCAATGGTATTATTGGGCGCGTATTTGATCCTGCGAAAACCAGCGCATTAGATCGAGTCCTAGACCAACAGTCGATCACAACCAGTCGATAGAGCGGGTGGATAGCGGCTGAGAACAGATGGCAACAGATAACAACAGCTAACACCACCCAATAACAGCGCATGGCAGCGATAGGGAGCATGACATCATGAGAATAGAACCAAAAATCAAGGGATTTTTGTGCACGACGGCTCATCCCGCTGGCTGTGCCGCAGACGTCGACGAACAGATTCAGGTCGTTGAAGCGCAGGGGCCGATCGATGGTGGGCCAAAACGAGTGCTCGTGATCGGCGCTTCCGGAGGTTACGGTTTAGCCAGTCGAATTGTTGCAGCAATGGGCTGTGGTGCGGCGACCATGGGTGTGTTTTTTGAGCGGCCAGCGAAAGGCGCGCGGACGGCTTCCCCAGGGTGGTACAAAACGGCCGCATTTGACCGCGAGGCGGAAAAGCGCGGCCTGTATGCCAAGCACTTTAACGGCGACGCATTTTCGGCCTCTCTAAAAGCCAAGGTGATTGAGCAAATTCAAGCTGATTGGGGGCAAGTCGATCTGGTCGTTTATTCGCTAGCAGCGCCAGCGCGCACGTTGCCATCAGGCGAGACGGTGCGAAGCACGTTAAAGCCCATTGGTGAGGCATTTTCCGGTTCCACTATTGATTTCAACTCAGGAGAAATCCGATCGATTAGTCTTGATCCGGCCAGTGAAGATGAGATTGCGGACACAGTCAAAGTGATGGGTGGTGATGATTGGCGTGAGTGGATGGAGGCCTTGTCCGCCGCAAATTGCCTCGCTGAGGGATGCGTGACCACCAATTACACCTACCTTGGTAGCGAGGTGACGTGGCCGATCTACTATCACGGAACCATCGGTAAGGCTAAGGAAGATCTTGACCGCACGGCAGCGGCGCTTAATCAGCAACTCGCATCGTTGAATGGGCAAGCCGAAGTCATCGTGATGAAGGGATTATTGACCCAGGCTGCTTCTGCCATTCCAGGCATGAGCCTTTATTTGTCACTACTGTTCAAGGCGATGAAAGAGAGCGGTACTCATGAGGGATGCATCGAGCAAGTTGACAGACTGTTCAGAACGCAACTGTTCGCGAAAGAGGGGCAACGCAGAGATGACGAAGGGCGGCTCCGGATGGATGAGCTCGAAATGGCTGAGGAGATTCAAGCGTACGTCAGAACGCATTGGTCTGAAATCACAGAAGCGAACCTCAATACGCTCACCGATTTTAGTGGCTATAGGCAAGCATTTTTGAATATGCACGGATTCGACGTGGATGGTGTCGACTACGAGGCGGAGCAAATCGTTGATGTCGCCATCCCACTTGAGGAAGTGGATCAATAGCAGTAAAGACGTACGCGACCTTCCGGGAGCACCGCTAGTTTGAGTAGTTGGCGGGCGGCACAGTTTGATCATGAAAACTGGTCGGTCGTTCCACACCAACATCTATCCGGTTCGTGTCTTTGCCTTTGTCAGCCTCGTGTCGCTGCTGATGCTGAAGGGATCGATGCCGGCACAAGATGCTGGCGTATGGACCGCCGTCCTGCCGGCACTCATTGTCTACCCTCATATTGTGTATTTGCTATCGATCGTAAGGCCTAAGGAACCCTTATCGATTGGCGGTGCCTTTTCGATTGATGCGCTGGTCGTTGGCTGCTCGGTTTCTCTTCCGGGCATGCCGCCGCTCTTGGGCGCCGGCCTTATCTATCTCATGCTGCTGACGCTCGTGATTTGTCTTCCTTGGCGTTCACCTTTTCTTTTACCCAGTGTGGCAGGTTTGCTGTTGACCCTTGCGGTGCAAATCGCCGCGGCTGATGCACTATGGTTGGTCTTAACACCCTTTGAACTGGGGGCGGTGGTATTCGTTGCGGGCTACCTTTTGATCATTGGCCATACTGTATGTCAGAGAGGCCTAAAGCTAGGTGCCATGCGGCGAATCCAGGGCTCAAAGTGGCATTCATTGGTGGCCGAACACGCCCGAGCGCTGCATTTACTGCCGAATCACCACCTCACCAAAGAGAAGGTGGCCAAACATCGTTCTGTGCATTTGGTCGTTCTTTTCTCCGATATGTGTGATTTCACTGCCTGGAGCGCGGGACTAAGCGCGCAAGCCCTGGCGGCGCAGCTCGACACCTACCTCGAATGCGTTGCCGAACTTGTGAGTCACGAGGGAGGTATCCTGGATAAATTTCTGGGAGATGGTCTGATGGTTATCTTCGAAGCTGAGCTGCATGACCATAGGCGACAACGACAAAATGCTGAATCGGCCACGCGGTTGGCTGGCGCGCTACACAAGTGTCACGCGGGGTGGTCAGGCATTGAACCTGCGCGCCTTGTGACTTTCCCCGCGCTCAGGGTGGGTATCCATGCCGGCCCCGCGCTACTGGGGCGGTTTGGCGGCGGGCAACGGGAGCATTTCACCGCGGCAGGAACCACGATTAATGTGGCGGCAAGATTGTGTGCCGAGGCGGGCCCTTTTGAAACGCTGATTTCCGAACAGGCATCAATTTCATCACCGGATGAATCTGATGGCGTTTGGCGTTCTCTCATGCCAAGGGGCTTGAATCAGTGCATGCGAGCCCGTTCGGTCCACTTTCAATGGCCCGATAGCGATATAATGGTAAGCCAAGCTGGGAAGCGACTATGAATCAAGCACTACAAGACTCCGTTTTTATGAAAGCCTGTCGAGGTGAACCGACACCCTACACGCCCATCTGGTTGAATCGTCAGGCGGGTCGATATATGAAGGAATATCACGAGGTCAAAGGCCAAACGCCAAGCTTAGATTTTTTCAAAACCCCAGATCTCGCTGCCCAGGTGACCTGCGATGCGCAGCGGATTTTGGGAGTCGATGCCGCCATACTGTTCGCAGATTTGCTACCTATTCTTGAACCGCTTGGGTTCGATCTTGATTACATTGCAGGGTTTGGTCCCTCCATTAGCAATCCCATTAGGACGCTCGAGCAGATCGATGCGATGACTGCGCCGCCAGCCATCGAATCAATGCCTTATATCGCCGATGCCATTCAACTGATTCGCCGGGAACTGCCCTCTAATATCCCTTTGATCGGATTCGCTGGTGCCCCTTTCACGCTCGCGTCCTATGCCATTGAGGGGCAGGGTTCAAAAAACTACACCCACGTGAAGCGGCTCATGTACTCGCATCCTGAAGCTTGGCATCAGCTGATGGACAAGATCGCGACCGCAGTGATCGATTATGTCAATGTTCAAATCACAGCCGGCGTTCAAGCGGTTCAACTGTTCGATAGTTGGGTTGGGGCACTGGGGGTGTCAGAGTATCGCCGGTTCGTTGCGCCTCATTCTTTGAAGCTAATCGAGGGGATTCAGGGCGCCGTACCCATCATTCACTTTGGGACGGGTAATCCCGCGCTAGTGCCTGATATGGCGGCATGTGGTGCAGAGGTGATGGCCCTCGATTGGCGTTCTCCGTTAATCCCAACGTGGGATGCAACCGGGGTCACTGCCGTGCAGGGCAACCTAGATCCCATCGCGCTGCTCGCAGAAGAGCGCGCTGTGTTGTCAGAAGCTAATCGAATCTT
>Ga0255760_10002103_pt1 | contig 18658 bp, 19 predicted proteins | sample 071ome_25_FD_179960 | JGI IMG/M metagenome (GOLD analysis project Ga0255760, IMG submission 179960) | Coastal salt marsh microbial communities from the Groves Creek Marsh, Skidaway Island, Georgia - 071410BT metaG (version 2) | ecosystem: Environmental > Aquatic > Marine > Intertidal zone >... | reverse complement strand
ATTATTTTCTATTTCTATTGAATCTATTGCTAATTTTTTTTGGTAAACAACAGTATCAAGTGTTCCAAGGGTTAAGGTATTTTGTGGTGTAGATATTGTTGACCCAGAAAACAACATATCTGCAATATTTGCGTATCCTGGAACTTCGATATTATTAGTTTTAATTTCGCCAATTACATCTAATGCAACTAAAGGAGTAGCATTATTAACACCAACTCTTTGTGTTGTCACATCTAGATAAAGTAAATCAGTTTCAAATGCTAAATTTACTCCTTGCCTTAACAAATTTTGCTTTAGTAGTTGCCCGCCTATTCTTCCTACAGCCACTTATTATTCCTCCTATAAAGTGCTATCCTAGTATGAGAGTCCATTCGTCTATTAGGTCTTCAAATAATGCTTCTGTAACAGGAGGACTTCCTCCTAATGCAGCATTTACCCAATTTGATCCATCGAAAATTTCTAAATCATTTATATCAACATTATAACGTAATTCACCTACTTCATTTATTGTACCGCGATCATTACTGTTTCCTACTGGTGGTACAAAACCAACAGTATCAACAAAACCAAAATTATTATTAAGCAGTAAAGGAGTTGCTTGAGAATTTATAATATCGTTTTGTGCTATGATTATATCAGAAATGTTAATGCCAACATTTGTTGATTTAATATCTAAATTTGAATTACTAATTGTGGTTTGAATTTTGTTATCATTAATTTCAATATCATCAACTGTTAGCTTTAGCACATTAAATTCGTTTGAATCTACAAAACCTATTAAATTATTATCTACAGTGAAATTAATAATATTATCTACTTTATGCGCTGATACAGAAGTTGTACGATCATCGCTATAAACACCATTAAATGTAATAATACCTGATCCAAAACCTTCAAATTTTTCATCTGTAGTATTAAATCTTATATGTCCTTCTGCTAAAGTTCTTTCAGTAATAGTACCTTTAGGTAAAAATAAACTACTTGTGCTATTAATTGTTAATATATTACCAAATTTTAGATTTATGTTATCTGTATAGGTTGACAAGGTATTGTCTTTAATTAAAATATCTTCAAATTGAACATATCCTGATGCACTGGCTCTAAGTTCTAAATTAGAATTACTTAATTGGGTAGTAATGTAATTATCATCTATAAGTATTTGAGTACTTGTAGAAATTTTATCAAACGTTAAATTACTATCAGTAAGAATTATGTTTTGGGCACTTAATATCCTTGAAGTTAGAGTTTTGTTTATTTTTGCATAATCATTAATTCTTACTTTACCAGAACCGTTTGCTTCTAATTGTAGATTTGTATTTGTTGTCTTTATTTTGACTAAATTTCCTTGAATATCTAAATCTGTTGTATAAAAATCTGAATTAACATTTAAATTATTTGTTAATAAAACATTTCCATTTAATAGTGATAATGATGTTAAATTTATACTTCTATTGCCAATATGAGTCACGTCTGAACTTATGTTTGAGTCTAAAATGTCAGTAGTACCACTAACAGTAAGATCATTGTTTATCAAAACATTATTTTGCTCAATATACAATTTACCAGTTCCACTAGCATATAATTCTAAATTAGTATTGCCAGTCACTGTTTCTATAAAATTATCTCGTATTAAAATATCACTTACTTGAATATCACTAATATATAAATTTTTCCATTTATATGCAGCACTACCTAAATTATACAAATTGCCATTTGTTAATAACAAATTTTGATCTAAATCTCCAGCAAAGGTGACTGTGTCTTGGAATTCATTTCCTAATTGAACCAATGTCCCGTCTATGCTCAAATCATTTGTTATTGTAAGATTTTTTTGAAAATTTACTGTATCATTTATTGTTATAAAACCTGTTGCACTTTGAAAATTTATTTCTCCTTGAACAGTTTTTATTAGATTATTACTTAATAAAAAATTTCCTACGTCAATTTTTTCACCATCTATTACTGTTGTATTATTGTTTACAGTAACAGTTAAAGAATTTAAACTTTCTATTGATGCGCTGCTAATTACAATGCTCGAATTGCCAGTTTGTTGATTAACAAAGAAATTGTCTCCAACTGCAAATTCTCCTGCAGCATCTATCTCACTAAAATAAATATTTGCGGAATTTTGTTTAACAACTTGATTAGCTTTTACAGTTAACGTTTTATCATTCGTAGCATCAGTTCCTAAACCTATATATGCAAAATTATGGTTAATTAAATAAACAGTTACAGAATTGCCATCGCCAACAACACCATATGTTCCATAAACATTCGCACTGCCAATACTTCTAATTTCAGCACCATATTTTATTGTGCTACCGTCGCTGCTAAGATGTCCAGTTGTACCATTGTATGCATAAATTCCACGATTAGCAAAATACGTAAAACTGTTTAACCATTCAACCCTAGCTCCGTTTGTTGCAACTAAAGCATCTGTACCAGGTGTAATAAAAGTACAACTGTGGAATAGCATACTGGCTTCGTTGCTGTTTGAATCTACATCAGCTCCGTCAACCAATGCACCATTACCTCCGTTAGTAGCGGTTATTACTGTAACATTTTGTATATAAGGACTACGTGAAGATACTACGGCATTTGTATCAAAGCGGAAAGCATAACCTCCTGTTGTATCTTTTATTGATAAATTTTGTATGGTAGTTTCACCGTTAAGTAAAAATACATCATTACTTTCATAACCTGCAGAAGGTTTTACAATTACGTTACGTATATCTTCACCATTAACTGTGACATTAGTAGGAACAATTAATGGCAGTTCTTCTTCATAAGTTCCTGGATAAACATGTATAGTTACAGGGCCATTTATACTTGCATCAGAAAATTCTAATGCTCTTTTAATAGTTCTAAAAGGCCCGTGTGGATGATCTCCTACATTTGTATCATCTCCATTTTCAGCAACAAAAAATATATTTCCGGGTCTGTTTGCTAAATCTACATTGAAAACTTCTATGCTACCTGTAACAAAAATTTGTCCATTTAAAAAATTTCCGTACAAAGATCCCCATTTTTTATTAGCACTACCTAAACTGTACGTATTGTTAGCTGCAGGAATTAAATCAGAGTTAACATCGGCAAGAAATGCTATATTATCTAGATCATCTGAGCCTAAAGTAATATTTCCATTTGCTTGAATATTACCCGAGGCATGTAAGTTTCCTGTAATATTTAAATTTGTAAATAATTCTACTGTTTTTCCTGCAAATGGAGATAGTTCTATATTTGAACTGTTATACGAACTAATTACATTATCTGAAATAAGTATGTCGTCTGTTGCTAAATTTGAAATAATTATTTCTTGATTAGAATTTACAAAGATGTCTCCTAGTTGAACACTTATAGAAGAGTTTTGTGCGGTGAAATTGCCTATATTTGCGGTTGTTGTAACTGTTAAATTTGAAGAAGTTTCTGTGTCACCATCTACGTCTATTGCTGCAGTTGGTATTTCTTTGTTTAATCCAATATATTGGTTGTTTACATCTAAAGACAGTAAAGGAACATCGTTTACATCGTTTTTAAAATATAAATTTACACCGTCTCTTGCTAAATTAGCTTTTAGCATCGGTCCTGAGATATCACCTAACGCCATCTACATTCCTTTACGGGGATCCTGTCCCTCCAACCAAATTCTCAACTTATAGCTCTTTGCTGGTTGACCACAGTTTGTCCCTGTTAAAATTTTTAATATTTTAACATTAATGTATTTATGTAAATTATATTAGGAAAATATGTGTAATTATTTGTCAAAATTATGAATAACGTGTATATCTTTATTAGGAGGCGGGGTACCAAATTTTATATACCATCCGTCTGGATACGGACTATTTGGTCCAGCTAAACTACCACTAGAACTTTCTTCTAAAGTATAGTTTACATCTGCAATTTGTAAAACATTTTCTACAAGAACTAAAATATGTGCTGCTGATTGAGGTATTGGAAAATCTATATCGTTACTATCTAATAGACCAAAGCAAGTTTCAACTGCATCTCCAGTTCCTAAGAGTTGGACATGAATTCCAACCGTGTTTGGTTCTTTATATCTTACTTTTCTCCAAGCACTATTTTGATAAAACTCAAATTCATTTGAAGTAGTATTGTATCTAATATAACCATCAATTGGTGATACAGGCTTATCTCCTTCTGCACCTTTAGGAATAAGCATCACTTTTGTTGTATCTATGATTGCAAAATTATTTAATCCGTCGTATTTAATACCTTTGCCAGTCATATTTTTCAAATTAATGTTTTGTGATTTAATAAATCTCATTAGACTTCCAAATAACTAATTGTTGCTGATAGGGCAACATTTCCTAAAAATGTTATAGAATCTCCTTCTTCCAATACAATTTTTTCTGTATCAAAAGAAAATGTTTCAGTTGCTCCTAAAGATAAATTATTTATTACCCTTGTAACACTATTACTAATCGGATCACCATTAGGAACTAAATGTATATCAAAGACGAAGGTATTTACTAAATCTTGATTACAAACTAATATATTAGTTATTGCCCATGTTTTACCGTTTGGAACAGTTATAGGAGTGTAAGTATTTGCTAGTTGTTGATTAATTATTGCCATCTTTATTCCTTAAAATAACATACTAAAAAGTAAAGATCTATTCTTACTTATTAATTCGTCATTTGTTTCGTCTGCATTAGTATAATAAATGCCTGTTTTACCATAAGATTGTGGTTTTGAATAAATCTTTACACCTTCTAATGGGGGTAATGGATCTAACATTACGTCATCTGGATACGGCGAAGCTTTTAAAGTTAGTACATCATTAATAATAACTGAACCTGTACCTGGTGCATATATTTCTATGTCTGCATTACTAGAATATGTAGTTATTTTGTTGTCTTCTATTCTCAATTCAGAAAAATCAACTTTATCTTCCCAAAACGTAGTAACTATATTATTGTTTACTTTAACTTCTATTTTACTTTGGTTACCGGTACTGCTATCGTCTAAACAGGTCAACCTTGTATCATTGTCTTTTACTACAGATACTCCAATATTAGTTAAGGCATAATCAAAATAATCTACTATTGATTTTGTATTAGGAATATTATCATCACCTAAATTAACTCCTGTTCCAGGATCTGTTATAAAACCATTAGAATAATTAAATATTTTTTCTTCATAATTAATTGTGTTTAACACACTTATAACACTATTACCTGTGTCTAAATACAGATTTCCGGTAGACGTTATTCCATTTATTCTTAGTGGAACTTGTTGACCTGACCCATCTTCTGATGTAAACGCCCCAGTTCCAGAAATAGGCCCTAACGTCCAATTTAAAGTTTCGTCCCATATAAATCTAGCTGGGGCAAACACACCTCGATCAATTTCTATTCCACTTCGGTAATTTTTTAATGCACTTACTCCGTCACCTTGTTCGCCATAGTTTAGAGTAATAATATTATCTGAGATAATTGTATCCGAAGATTCTACTGTAGTTGTTGTACCTTCTACTTCTAAACTACCTCTTACAATAACAGTTCCTGCTGGTTTACCATTTGAATTTGCGCCCCTAGCAGTATCGAGAATAATTTGCTCTCCAGACTCAACTTTTATTGTATAACCACCGTTTTCTATTTTTAATACTTTTGACATAAAAAAAGATCCTCTAGGCAGACTTAATGCTGCCTAGTTGAAAAAAATTATTGTGCAGGCAATGCCACGCTTGTAACAGCATTTGGATTTGTTGCAGTTTCTTGACTGCTTGCATCATATCCAACATTATATAAAACATTTTCAGTAGTCCAATTTGCTGGATTTATATCTGTTGTGTCAACAATTTGGACTGTCTTATTTCTTAATTTTGTTACTTGATAAGTTCCAGAATCAGATCCGGTAGCATCAATAGTAAATTCACCTGCCTCTAAAGGCTCTCCACCACCTGTTCCAGCTTTTCTAACAAGTTTTAAAGTTTCACCTGCTTCAGGATTAACGTTATCTGCATCTAATCTAATCCAAAATTTACTATCACCTTTTTGTTTGTAGATATGAGCTGCTGTTGTAGCCTCAGCTCCACCTGTAAAAAAATGTCTTGTTACTGCAATTTTATGTTGGCTTGGTCCATAGCCAATTTTCTTTTTGTTTACTGGTCTTCCCATTTGTTTCTCCTTATAAATTACGGGTTCTATCCGTTACGCTGTGGGAACAGCATAAGTCCGCCCTGCGGCACACTTAATGTATTTATGCTAAATTGTTTTGTTTTGTTTTTGTTCTAACCATGCTTTTTTTGCCCAATTTGGCAAATCTTTAAAGCGATAATTTGTTAATCCTATTTGTTCATTTTCGTCTTGGGTTTTTAATTCTTTGTGCATTGTTTACTCCTGTAATCTTTTATTGCTGCTTTAATTGCATCTTCTGCTAAAACTGAACAATGAATTTTTACTGGAGGTAATGCAAGTTCTTCTACTATTTCTGTATTTTTTATTTCAAACGCTTCGTTAATCGTCTTGCCCTTTACCCATTCTGTTGCCAGACTACTACTTGCAATAGCACTTCCGCAACCAAATGTTTTAAATTTTGCATCAACAATTTTATCATTTTCTACACGAATTTGTAATTTCATAACGTCACCGCATTCCGGTGCACCAACTAGGCCTGTACCAACATCTGCTGCTGATTTATCTAAACTGCCAACGTTCTTAGGATTATTATAATGTTCTAATACTGCATCTGTGTATGCCATGAAATTTTCTCCATAAAAAAAGGTTCTATAAAAGTATTTATAGAACCTTAATCTTTATTTCAAACTAATGATATTAGCTGAAGCTTACATTCAACGGAAGAATGTCTACCAATCCTAAGTAATCAGCAGCATTACCAAGAGATGAAGCTGTATTTGTTAATTCTACATATCCATATCTTGTCATAAAGCTAACTACTGGTTCGAAGGATGTCGGATCTAACACAACACCACTGCTCATCAACGGAATGTATGGGCAATAGAATGCTGCAGCATCACTTTCGCTTGAACCTTTGTAACCAATCAAAACTGCTGTTGCATCTGATGCATATGTGTCTACATAGACTTTCATAGCATTATTCAATGTACCAACAAATTTTGTATTGGTTGGAGCTTCGAATGTCCCCTCAGTTGTTCGTGCAAATGCACTTGTTGTAGCACTTTGTAAAATTGTAAGTGCAAGAGGTGAAACAACAGCCCAGTTACCAGCTCCTCTTCTTGTTCGCTGAGCGATCAAGTTAGAAACTCTATTAATTTGTACTGCTAAGGCAGCATGCTCGTCACCTACAAATGTAGCTGTTCCAGAAACTGCAGCTTGATTGTATGTTTCTGTTGCATTTCCTGCCAAGCTTCTTAAAGAAGCTAATACTTCTTGGTCAATTTCAGCTGTAATTTCTTGAGCTAAAGCAGCCATAATTTCAGCTTCGATATCAATTCCGTGCTGTGCTTGAGCATCTTGTGCAGCTTCAAATGTCCAGCGAGCGCTGAGCTTTCGTGTTTTAGCTTCAACAGTTTGCTTCAAGATTTGAATTGACATTTTTCTACCAGCTGTGCCTTCAAACGTAGCAGTTTGAGCAGCTTTACCATTATCAGCTCCTGAATAAGCTGTAGCAATTTTAAATGGTGATAACGCTTCATCACCTGCAGTTACGTCATTTGCTGTACCATCTGCATTATGTGATTCAGAATATCGTACTCTCAATGTATGAATTTGTCCTACTGGTCCAGTCATTGGCTGAACACCGACAATTTCATTAGCGATAACCGTCGGCATAACTCGACGGATAACTGGGAGGATAACTCTGTTTAATGTAGCAACATTACCGGCAGAAGTTGCGCCTGCTGTTGCACTTTCTACCAAATATTTTCTTGTGTTTTCTAATGTAGCAGCCATTACACTTTTCTTTGTGCCTTGTAGGCCTTCCAATAGTGCTTGTCTTGTATCCTGCCAGCGACTTGTTAATAGTTCTGACATTTAATTTCTCCTTAATTAAGTCCTGCAAGCCGTCGAATGTCAATGACGTTATCGCTTGCGCTAGTTGTATTTGTTTTTTCTTCTCTATTGCCTGTGATTTCTTTGCCTTCTGTAATTACTGCCTTTTTCTTTATACTTTTTTCTTCAATTACCGCTGGTAAGTATTTGTCAAATGCAGAACGTAATCTATCTGTCTGCACAGACTCTAACAAATCAAGCATAATTGTTTTTTGTGCCTTATTTAATGGATCGACAAGTTCATTAATAATGGCTTGTCTTGATACTGAGTTTTGTAAAGCTGAATATTTTTTATTAGCTTGTTCTACTAAATTTTTGCTTTTGGCTGCAATTTTTTTAGCCTCAACTACTTGTTTTTCTTTGGCATTAACCAATTTTAATAGTTTGCTTGTTTCTGATTTCTCATTTAAGTAACTATTAATATATTCAATTGAGAAAGCTTCAAAGATTCTACGTCCAAAATCATTTTTCCTAGCTGATTCAATATCTTCTTTTAACTGACCAATTTCTTTTGTAAGAACTTTTTCTGTAATTTTAGACATTTTATCAACACTTTGCTGGACAAATGTTTTCTTAATAGCTTCAAAATGACTTTTTGCTTCTCTAACTAATCTAACCTTAGTATCGGCTAGATCTTTTTTATCTGTTTGAAATTCTGTAATTTCTTTCGCAAGATTATCAACAATAAACTCTTCTAATTTCTTAAATTTTGTTGCAGTTTCTCTTTGATCTGAGTGCAACTCATTTATTTCTTTAGCAAGTGATTTTGCTACAAATGTTTTTAAAAGATTTGCATTTTCTCTCATTGCAATAGTATATTTGGCTGATGCTTCTATTAACTGCTTTCTGTCTTCTGCAAGTTCTTGCATTTCAGCATTTAATCTTTCTGCAAGCATACTATCAATAGCTTCAACCATAACATTTTTGTCATGCTCGTATTTTTTTGCAAATTCTTCTCTTAACTCACTTGTAACTTTTTGTTTGTTTTCTTTAATTTTAGCGTTCCAAGCTTCTTCAATTTCTTGGCGCACTTCATCAGAAACTACGTCATTTTCAAATAAAGTTTTTAGTGCATCCAACATGTATTTCTCCTATTATTGGAGTCGGTTGATTATATTAACCAACGATTCTTTTAAATATTTTTGTGCCTTTTTATCTTCTTTTGTTGCCTGTGCAAATTCATATGCCTTGAGCCCACCTCTACGATTCATTAGGTGTTCATAAATGGGAGTTGGATATGCTCCAGGAGCACTCGGTTGAGCTACTACATCTACTGTAATAATTTCAAAATCGCTTACTTCTCCACTTCCATCTTCTTTTACATTACCTGAACCTCTACTTGAAACTCCTAATTTTACTCCACTTTCTAACATGGTTCTAATTATTTGTCCCATAGGGGTAGGTAATATTTTTAATTTTCCGTAACCATTTGGACCGTCCATCCATACTTCTGTTATCATATGTGATACACGATCCAAATTTACTGTAAGTCCTTCAGGATGATCTACTTCACCAAGAACACTGTAACCACCTTGTATTTGCTCGCTGAGAGTTTTAACAGCCCTGCCTATTTCATTCACAGGATAGACTCTTTGATTAGCGTTTCTAACACCTCCTTGTATACAAATTCCTTTCATATACAAGTCTTTGCCTTCATTGTTATTTTCTACCACTAATCTTGCTTGATCAAATGTTAAATGCTCTCGTAATAAATTCATCCTTATTCCTTACTTACCAATAATTGGTTTTTTATTTGGAGCTGTATCGCCTGAACCTTTTTTCTCTGCTCCATGTCCTTTTGGCATTGCTTTTAAAGATTTTGCAGCTTTTCCGCCTGGGACATTTACATTACCTGTATTCATGTCTTTTGGATTTTGGTCACTTACAGGATTACCATGTAGATTGCCTTTGTTAGCTTCTACACCAGCTTCTGTATCGCCTCTTAAAATATTTTGAGTTGTACCACCCATGTCATTTTTTCCAGCTACTACAGATTTTGTATTTGTACCATTATCGCCCATTTTTCCATATTGATTGTATTGGTTTCCGCCGATCTTGTTTACATATTCTCTCATAAGTTCAGCTGAGCTTTTGTATGATTCAAAACTTTCCTCTGGTTGGTCTCCGCCCATGTCTCCCATGTCGTCCATGCCTTCTTCGTCGTCACCCATGTCTCCCATGTCGTCCATGCCTTCTTCGTCGTCACCCATATCACCTTGGGATAATAGATCTTCAAATTCTGCTTTTAAGTCTGCTAATTCTGCTTCAAGATCTTTAATGTCATCTTGTGTCACAGGCTCGTCTCCGCCCATGTCAGCGTCCATGTCATCTCCGCCCATGTCAGCGTCCATGTCGTCTCCACCCATGTCGTCTCCCATATCATCAGTAGGATCGCCACCCATTTCGTCGTCAGCTTCTACTTCAAATTCATCTAGGTTAAAATCTTCTTCGACTTCTTCGTCTTCATGCTCTGATTCATTTACTTCGTCTTCGTCGTCAGACTCTTCAACTTCTTCGTCGTCAGACTCTTCAACTTCTTCGTCTTTTTCTAATTCTTCTGCTAAAATTGTTTCGTAGATTTGTCTTGATTTTTCTACAACTATTTCATGAAATAGTGCTTCTGCTTTATCTTGTTGTTCATTAACAAGATATTCTAACATTTTTTGAAATTTATCTTGTGCCATTTGATTCTCCTATAAACGCAAGGCTGTCTAGTATTATTTACACATTTAACAATAATAGTATTATATAAAGGCCAAAAAACCATGTATTTTAAGAAATATTAAAAATTTTTTTGAATGTTTCAATATCTAAATGTTTAATATTTGGTAATTTTTCAAATTCTAGTGGAATATAAGTGTCTTTATCTATAATTCTTATAAATTGAGTGTTAGGATTTTTTTGTATTGTAGCTATAGTTTGTCTTAACCAGTTACCAAAAAAAATTGCGCCATCTGTACTTTTTTTATAATTTACTGTATCTGCATAGATGTTGTTTAAATTTTTTCCATTATTCAATCCTTTATAATCAAATCCAAAAATATATATTTCTGAATAATTATGGGTAGTAGCTAACCATAAAGCAGTAGGACCACTACTCCATCCCATACTTGGATTAAAATATTGTAAATGATTGATAGCAGAGAATGCTTTATTTGGATTTGTGTAAGTTAAATTATGTTTTTGATATCCTGCTTTATTAATTTCTAAAACCATTTTAACATCAACTGCAACAAGATAATCAACTATATATTCTCTGTAAATAGCATTACAACCATACACTTTGCCATATTTTTTTAATTCATTGATATCTACGCCTTTACGAGATACACCATTACCTATGACAAATGCAATTTTTGTAAAAGTCTTTCTGTTCACATATTGAGAAATTTTCTTTTTTTTTGCCTTCGTTGCTCTCTAATTACTTGCCATTCTATTTTTGTATAAAGTGATTTATCTACTTTTGCCAAAACTAAATTCCTGCGCCTTCAGCTTGTGCTGCCATCCCGTACATTTGCCGAACAAAGTCTAATTCATTAGCTTTTTCTTTATCATGTAATTCGCTTGCTTTTCTAGCACGATTGATTTGCTTTAAAGTTAATCTTGTTTTCCGTGTATCGTCTAGATTTACAATAGATTTGTCATACTGGGGTTCGTATCTATCATCTTGTTCAAGTTCTAAATTTTCTTTATTAAAATAAAATAATTCACGTAATATCATATTATATTTATACCGGCGGTGCGGCTCCTTCTGGTGGTGCTTCTGCAGTAGGTGCACCTGCAAGATCAGTATCAGTAGCTGATTCAGGTGGAGTACCTTCATCTCCCATTTCTGCTTCATCAACTGCTAGTTGGTCTTCTGCACCTCCTATATCAGCTGAAATGCCTGCACTACTAATACCTGCTCCTCGCATTTCTCCTGCAGCATCTCCCGGAGGAGTATTCAATGTTTCGTCATTCTCCTCTCTCCATAATCTTTCATTTTCTGCTATATCTTCGTCGCTAAGTCCTAAGAATCTTTTAAGAGCAAATCTGTTAGCTATAAACGGAATGGCTTGTATCTGACCAAAAGTTCCAATCCTTTGATTATCTAGTTCACTCTGTCTGTAGGCTGCAAAATTTTGTGGTGGGGTAAATTTAATATCAAACATTGAAGTATCGATATTAACACCTTTTTCTAACAAGTATCTCTTAAATTCTTGATCAAATTGATCTACTAATAAATTTTGTAATCTTTCGCAGTAAGTATTGAATCGTAACTCTTGGATAAAGGCGGTCCCTACCCTACCATCGTTATAATTACTGGTTGCATCTTCAGCACCTGTAGGTAGATAACTGCTAGGAATCCTTAAACCTCGGACTAATTTGTTTGTCCAATATTTTAAGTCATCAATTTCTCCAAGATTAGTTCCGCCAGGTAGTGTTTCAACTTTACTGCCCCTACCTTCTGCTGTTTGTGGAAAGAAGTAGTCTTCATTGATTGACAAAGGATTGTAACTACTGTCTATAACATTTGTTCCTCCTCCTGTTTTGGATGGGATTCTCCGTTGATGGATTTCCGTTTTTACCCGTTCAACAAATTGCATTGCAAGATGACTAGGCATATTACCCACATCAATATAAAAAACTCTTCTTTCAGGAGCTCTTTGTATCCTATAAATTAAAATTGCGTCTTCTAATAGTTCTTTTTGTTTATAAACTTTAAATATACTTTCTAATAGACTATTACCAAATGGATAGTTGTTATCTAATCCTTCGCTCAAGCTTATGTGCATAATATGATTTGAATTAATTGCAGTTTCTTTTTCTTGAGTTTGAAATCTCGATCCCGGTTGGTTTGGCTGTTGACCTACCATACCTCTTACACCGCCTGTTAAATAGCCAGATCCACCTCCTGTGACATTACCATTTGTCTGTAATACCGATGTTGCTACAAGATGTGTGAAATTAAAATTTATATCTTCAATAATATATTGTTCTGGTACTTTCCCTTCACTTTCGTTTACTATAATTCTATTCACTTTTGAGACATCAACATAAAATAATTTATGAGTTTCAGGATCACGTACAAAAATAGAATCTCCATATTTGAAAGTATTTCTAACTATTCTAAACATTCTATTTTCAAAATCATTAAGCTTATACCATTGTTGTAAGTATTGGCTAATAATTTGAATTTCACTATTTGTTGCTCTTTTATAAAACTTAAGGTCAAAATGAGTGTTATTAATTTTGTTTTGCTGGGTACAAAATTCTGCCAGTATATCTAATGCAGCATTTACTTCAGAATCTAAATCCATTACATTATACTGACCATATCTCTCAACTCTGTTAGGAGATCCAGTATATACATCTGGTAAAAATGAATTATAATTTGATTTTGCAGGTCCGACTTTGTTTCCGGAACCTTTGCCGCTAATAGGACTGTAACTTCCATTCATTAAATCAAAATCACTTGTACTTTTAGCAGGCGTGAAATATTTTTTCCAAGACATTAAGGTTCCTTATGCTAACGATGACCCGTCTAAGTTTCTTATATAATTATTAGTGTTCATAAAATTTTCTCTCATCTTAGTATTTATTGCAACTAGACGTTCTGAGCTTGCAACTAGATTTCCAATATGTGTAGAAGTTTGCTCTTGATTTGCTATCATTTTTTCTAATAATTGTATATGTTTTATATTTAGAGGATTATCTTCTTGTACCGTTGGTGTTGTCTGACTATAATAACCTTCAGAATTTTGTTTACGTTCTTGTTCGTCTTTGAATTTAGCTATAGCTTGTTGTTTTTTCTCTTCTGCTTGTAAAAGCATACCGTCAAACTTTTTTCCAATATCTACTGCATTTAGCAAAGGTTGTTGTTCTGTTGCAGGATTTTCTTGAAATAATAATTTTTGCGGCGTTACCATATCTACTGGTTGTTTTGTAAAACCTGCAGGTACAAATCCTTCATTTGCATTTGGTAAAGCTCCAAAATTTGGTAATAGGTCTTGGATATTTTTCAAAATAATATCAAAAACACTTTTATTAAAATTACCTGCTTCAGTACTAATATCTTCTTGTTCAAATTTATCTGACATATTTTGGAAAATATCAGGAACAAAATCACCAAATGAAAATTCTGTTTGTAAAAACTTAGTTTGTAACCCATCAAATGTCTCGCTTAACCAATTATCTAAATTAAAATCTTGAATATCTTTTTTGAATGATTCTATTTTAGGTATGAGTTCTTTAAAACCTAAGGTTTCTAATAATGATTCAGTACCCATCGCAGCAAGTTCTACACCGGTGTTTATTACCTCTTGTTTACCTGTTTCTGTTTGTTCAGGAGTTCTATTTAATTGTTCTTGTACCTCTTCTTTTATATCTTTAGCATTAATTTCTCCAATTGCTTTTTTCAAATCTTCTGAAATAATCTTTCCTTCTGCTATACCTAACTCATTTAACTTTTCATATAATGCTCTATATTCCTCTTTAGGCATATATTTTTCTAATGCTTCAGTATCAATCATTCCGCCTGACATCAATGCTTTTAATTCTCTTACTGTTTCTAAAGTTAGATTTACTGTTTTCTCTTCTCCTGACCTATCGGTTGTTTGGAAACTAAACTGTCCTCCTGCATCAGAAATGACTTCTTCTAACTGAGATAAAACATTTTGAGGTGTAGCTATACCCATAACTGTTGTTGCTACATCTCCTAATCCTGCAATTGAGCTTGTTAATTTATCTGCTAATGTAGGCGCATATTGCTCTAATGTAAGGAAGATTTGGCCAAACGACTCATTAATTTTACCAGGCAGTTTTCCTAATTCAGATTCGACATCAGTTACTGCTTGCATTAATGGTCTCCCACCGTCTACCATTGTTAATCTATCTAACACTTCTTGCTCTGCTGCTCTAAATGCCTTGTCTGCTGCTTCCATAAAAGTAGAAATGTTTTTAGCTCCATTGGCACCTTGTTCCATGTATGCTTCTATTTGATTTATTAATGGTCCTACTTTTTCTAACTGTTGTGCTTGCGTTGCAAAAACACCACCAAGTCTACCCTTAACAGCAAGATCTAAGCCTTCATCGCTTTGAGCAAATGCTAATCCGGCTTTTTTAGCTTGCTCAGCATACATTTGGGCCATTTCAACATTACCTTGTTCAAATTCATGAGCAGCTTTTGCTACTAAATCATATGTTTTCCCGTTTATAGATGCAAGCTGTTGCGTTTCATCACTTACTACAGTACCAGCAGTAAATACCTCATCAAACATATTTTGGTATCCAGGACCCAAAGCTGATAAAGTTCCTTGTAGAAGTTTTAATTCTTCTCTAGTGGCTTTACTGTTCGAATTTTCTAGCTTACGCATTTTAGCATCTACTGCACCGTCAGTCATTCTTTGTTGTAATTCTGCTTGCAATTGATCTGCTTGCTGCCCAGTAAATCTAGATACAATTTGCATGTTTTTGGCGAGGTTTCTAGTAGACTTTAACACCTCTCCCGACGACATACCTTCAATTCTTGCTCTACGTTGATTTGTTATTAGCTCTTTAGCAATAAATTCTCTAGACTCTTCAACAGTTAAACCAAGATTTAAAAAGTCTTTTTGTAAACCGTCAGTTCCTTCTTCAAACTCGTGTATTAGACCTGCAAAAACTTTTGCTCCACCATTTATACCACCTGTAAATCCTAATAATGCTTGCCGATTGTTTATAATAGATTCAACAAATGGTCCTATTTCCATGTTAGCCTGGCCAGCTACTGACCTTAATTCTGCTAGGTCGCCTGAAAACCCTCCTCCATATTTGGCTAAGGCACGATATGCGTTTGCACTATCTTGAATTACACCTGCTACATCTGCAAATCCTTTTGCTACAGGTCCTAACCCATCTATACCTTTAAGTTGCTCTGCAAAAGCTGACATAGCACCTGCTAGATTAGCATTTGCTCCTGTTAAGCCCTTTTTCAAATCAGACACAAATCCAGTACTTAGACTAGGAGTGAACCCAGAAAATCCGCCTCCGCCTCCGCCTTTACTTGTACCAGACGTTGAACCGGATGTATTATTTGATTCAAAATATTTTATGAGCTTTGCTTGCTCAGTTGTGTTGGTTCTAATCGCATTAACTAGGTCTTGAATATCTTTATCAGTAACAGCCATATTGATCCTTTATCACTTATACTTATGATATATATGTAATAGTATTTATAGGAACTAATATGTCAAGTTTTTTAGATCAATACAGACGTCAACCAAAAATTTATATTGATTTGCCTAGTAATGGAGATTTTTATGATAGCAGTGTTGTAACTGACGAGCAATATACCCAGCTTCCTGTTTATGGGTTGAACACTATGGATGAATTAATTTTAAAAACTCCTGATGCTTTATTTTCAGGAGAAGCAACAGTAAAAGTAATTCAAAGTTGTATTCCTTCCATAACCAATCCTTGGAAATTAGTAAACATTGATATAGACTTTTTATTAATTGCAATTCGTGTAGCAACATATGGAGAAGATTTAGGATTTGATGCAGTTTGCCCGCATTGTAAGGAAGAGTTGTCGTTAACTATAAATCTAGTTACCATGTTAGATAGTATTAGATCTAAACCAAAAACAGTATTACAATCTACGTTTAATAATTTAATTATAGATTATAAACCTATAACTTATGATAGAATAACTTTTTATTCTAAAGAAATGCTTGCTTTACAAAAAGAAATTTTATATATAGAAAAAGAAAAAATTTCTGAGAAAGATAAAGATGTTAAACGACAAAAAATTATAGATTTAATTACAAATCTAACAATAGATTTTAATTTAGAATTTATAGCAGGTGTTGGTAATAGTGTAGAACAAGAAAATAATATTGATATTATAAAAAGTTTTATTAAAGATAGTGATATTGGATTGTATGATTCGATATCAAAGAAAGTAATTGAAATAAACGCAAGCAAATCTAACGATGACATAAATGTAATTTGTGATAAAGACGATTGTAAAAAACCATTTAAAACAAAAATACAATTGGATTATTCAACTTTTTTCGTCAAAAGATAACCACACTCGATAGCTCTGAGGTGATTGATCTTATCAAAGACTACGAATTAGATTCAAAACAAATAAAATATAATTCTTATAAATTGGCTTGGTTTATGCGAGGATCGTTAAGTTACACTGATGTAATGTATTACATCAGTGCAGAGGATAAAGAAATATTGTCAAAGATTATTGAAGAAAATATTGAAACTACATCAAAGACTAGGATAGCATTTGTTTAAAATCTTTAAACAAATCTTTTCCAAATTTTTCTAATTTATTATCATTTTTAACCAGTTCATCTTCTAATTTCCGTTGTGCATTTTCCATATCCTCTCTAGAACAAGCTGCTTTACCATCTTTCGGAGGTAAAGTCATTGGTAGCACACCGATAGCACCTGGTAATGGAATTTCCATTGTAAGCATGTCTTGTAACAGTTCTTTTGTTATTCGTAACTCTACCCAACCAATTAAAAAATCTATAAACCCTGCTTTGTTTAACAAATTTAATATTTTTTGGTTAACATCATCTCCCCAAGCATACAATGCAGCAGAAGCTCCAGCTGCGGCTATCCATCCAAAGAATGGTATAGCGGCTATGGCTCCTATAATAGAAGGAACTGTAGCGTACAAAAAGAAATTAGGTATTGCATTTGCTAGAGTAGCCTTAACTCCGTTTCTACTAGATTTAACATCAGGGTGAGACCAATTACATCCGTTGCTTATTAAACTATTTTGTAACTTTGTTAAATCTGTAACAAGTTGTAAGTAAATTACACCACTAGATAAAACCATACCAAACCAGGGTATTCCTTTTAACCTTGCTAATGATTTTGCAATTCCTTTTCCTGGTTTGGTTTTTTTAGGTACTTGCTGTGGTTTTTTTGACGGTTTAGACGGAGTGTTAGTCTTTTGAGGTTTTGTTTGTTGTGAATCTGGATTTTTTTTAGATTGCGTTAATGCATCTTCAGCGTCTTTAGCACTTGTATAAACTCCAGGTACTCTACTACCATCAGGACCTTTATTAACCCATACTGTCTTACCAGTAAGTGGATCTTTAATAGGAACAGTTTTATAACCAGCTTCTGTTAAAATTTCTATTATTTTCATTTATGTATCTCAATTTGCAATAACGTCACCACTACCACTAGTAATGGTATGATCAAAAGGTGTTCCTGCATTATATTTGTCACCTATCCTACCAATTGGTTTATTATTTGCAAAAACATTAGGAGAAAAAGTTGATAATCCAGGAGTATGATTAACTGGACTAGGTACACACGGAACACCGTGTGGATGTGCTGACATAATATCACCACTGCGAACAACACCTATATTATTTGCAAAAACATCCCCACTTCCTGCATTGCTAGATGATGTAACAGGAACATCCCAATGCCACCTACAAGCATATTTGTTCCTTCCCCCACATAACGCACATACAGAACCACGAACTCCATCTGTACAAGCTACACTACTTGATCCACCTTTCCACGCTACACCAGGCATAGTAAACTCCTATAACATATTTATAATGAGCTGCGCTCATTAGTGTTTTCGCTTACGCTCTAACACATTTCTTTTAGCATTAATAAATTAGAATCAATTAATGGTTCATGTAGATTGTTTTGGTCAGACG